>ERZ773183.862-NODE-862-length-30675-cov-5.610581_pt1 | contig 30675 bp, 21 predicted proteins | sample MGYA00580532_ERZ773183 | MGnify/ENA primary metagenome ERZ773183 (study PRJEB29015, sample SAMEA2737791) | human gut metagenome | biome: human gut; feature: human-associated habitat; material: faeces | place: China | collected 2012 ...
GACGCAGCTGATCCATATCATCGATATGATCCATCCATTTTGCATCGATCACTTTCAGGAGAACGACACGCTCAATCTCACGCATATGCTCCGGTTCCGGAAATTCTGATTCTTTCGTCTCGTAAACCTTTGCCGCACGTTCTTTCAGCATATGCTTCAGTTCCGTCTGACTGATATCTTTGACATCTTCTTCCGTGATCACTTCCATCGGAATCGTATTCCGGATCGTCAGATTCAATTCTGTCAAGTTCCACTCATCATAATCCTGATCCGGACTGATCACCATGTCTACCACATTTTCCACATAATCATTCATCATGTGGAAGATAGAATCACGCATGTTATCTCCGTCCAGCACGTGACGTCTTTCTTCGTAAATAATCTCTCTCTGTTCATTCATTACCTGGTCATATTCCAGCAGATTTTTACGGATTCCGAAGTTGTTGCTCTCGATCTTCTCCTGCGCTTTTTCAATCGCACTGGAAAGCATCTTATGCTCGATCTGTTCGCCGTCTTCCACACCAAGTGTATTGAACACATTCATCAGTCTTTCTGATCCGAACAGTCTCATCAGATCATCTTCCAGGGAAATGTAGAATCTGGATTCTCCTGGATCCCCCTGACGTCCGGAACGTCCGCGCAGCTGGTTATCGATACGTCTGGATTCATGACGCTCGGTTCCGATGATCTTAAGACCTCCGGCTGCCCTTGCTTCATCATCCAGTTTGATATCCGTACCACGGCCTGCCATGTTTGTTGCGATGGTTACCGCATCATGGATACCTGCCTGTGCAACGATTTCAGCTTCCAGTTCATGGAACTTTGCATTCAGGACGTTGTGTTTGATGCCGCGGCGCTTTAACATACCACTTAACAGTTCCGAATTGTCGATCGTGATCGTACCAACCAGTACCGGCTGGTGTTTTGCATGTGCTTCTTCGATTGCATCGCACACAGCTCTGAACTTTTCTTTCTGTGTCTTATATACTGCATCTTCCAGATCCTGACGCTGTACAGGCACGTTTGTCGGGATCTCGATAACATCCATTCCGTAAATTTCACGAAATTCTTTTTCTTCTGTCAGGGCTGTACCTGTCATACCTGATTTTTTCGTATATTTATTAAACAGATTCTGGAATGTAATGGTTGCCAGAGTCTTGCTTTCCCTCTTAACCTTTACATGTTCTTTTGCCTCGATTGCCTGATGCAGTCCGTCCGAATAACGGCGTCCCGGCATGATACGTCCGGTAAATTCATCCACAATCAGCACTTCATCATCTTTTACTACATAATCTTTGTCACGGAACATCAGATTGTGTGCACGTAGTGCAAGAATGATATTGTGCTGGATCTCCAGGTTATCCGAATCTGCAAGGTTATCAATATGGAAGAACTTTTCAACCTTCTTTACACCATCTTCGGTAAGGTTGATATTCTTCTCCTTTTCATTAACAATGAAATCTCCTGTTTCTTCAATGTCCTCACCCATGATGGCATTCATCTTGGTGAATTCTCCGCTTGCCTCACCACGTTCCAGCTGGCGTGCAAGTATATCACATGCTTCGTAAAGCTTTGTAGATTTCTCGCTCTGTCCGGAAATGATAAGTGGTGTCCTTGCCTCGTCGATCAGGACGGAATCGACCTCATCGATCAGTGCATAGTTCAAACCTCTCTGCACAAGCTGTTCTTTATAAATAACCATGTTATCTCTCAGATAATCAAATCCAAGTTCGTTATTTGTCACGTATGTGATGTCACAATCATATGCGGCACGTCTCTCATCATTATCCATGCTGTTCAGTACCACACCTACAGTCAATCCGAGGAATTCATGTACCTGTCCCATCCATTCTGCATCACGTTTTGCCAGATAATCATTGACAGTTACAACATGTACGCCTTTTCCTTCCAGTGCATTCAGATAAGACGGCAGAGTTGCGACCAGTGTCTTACCTTCACCGGTTTTCATCTCTGCAATACGCCCCTGATGCAGGATGATTCCACCGATGATCTGTACACGGTAATGCTTCATTCCCAACACACGGCTTGCCGCTTCTCTCACTACTGCATAAGCCTCCGGGAGAATATCATCTAAAGTCTCGCCATTTTCCAGACGGTCCTTAAATTCTTTTGTCTTTGCTTTCAATTCTTCATCTGAAAGCCGCTGCATATCTTCATCCAGTGCCATAACCGCATCTGCGATCGGATATACTCTTTTCAACTCATTCTGACTGTGAGTTCCAAATATTTTCTGTATAATATTCATTCGATGTATACTCCTTACTTCTCTTTAAGGCCGCAAAACGACCACTTTATCCATTATTTTATCACTATCCATACCTCAATTCAACTGATTTATAAAGTGTTAACACTTTATTTACGACCTGTTTATAGAGGATTACTTTTTGATTCCGCATGGCACATTAATGATATTCTTTTATCACTTCATACGGAATCCTGCCGCCAAAGAGATCAAGCGCACTTCCAATCGTAAAATCAACCTTTCCGTTTCCGGTTCTACGTATCTGTTCCAGATCCTCCATACTTCCGATACCTCCTGCATAAGTCACCGGAATGTCTGCCTGCTTCAGGATCTCTATCAGCTCCTGTTCTATTCCGGAAGCTTTCCCTTCCACATCCACACCATGTACCAGAAATTCGTCGCAATAGCCGGACAGTCTGCCAAGGATCTCCGTTCCAAGCTCCACATTGGTAAATGTCTGCCAGCGGTCAGTTACGATATAATATCTTCTGTCCTTCTTCCTGCAGCTCAGATCCAGAACCACATGTTCTTTTCCCACTGCCATACATAATTTTTTCAGATTATCCCAGTAGATTTCACCATTTTTGAATACATAAGAAGTCACGATCACATGGCTTGCTCCTGCCCGGATATATTCCGAAGCATTGTCTGCCGTAATTCCGCCTCCGATCTGTAATCCTCCCGGATACGCATGCAATGCCTTTAATGCCTGTTTTTTTGTCTGTTCGTAATATTCCGACGATGCCGGATTCAGGAGAATGACATGTCCCCCTTTCAGTCCGTCTTTTTTATACATTTCCGCAAAATAATCGGCTCCCTGATCTGCCGCGAAATTCTCTTCCGCCTGGTCTCCCTGATCCCGAAGGCTCCCTCCGACAATCTGTTTTACTTTTCCGTTATGTATGTCAATGCATGGTCTGAATTTCATAAATGTTTATCTCCTTTTTGCGTTTTCAACCATTTTACCACACTAAAGTGCAGCCGTCCAGTTTGCCGCGAGTGCCCCGGACAACAACGAAGGATGCCGGAAGGATATTTTTCCTTCACCCCGGCATCCTTGTTTTGTACTTTTTGTCTTACCTTGCAGCAATCAGGTGTCCCTTTTCCTATCTGGTATTATCCGTATCATTTTTTCCTGTATCATTTTTTCCTGTATCATTTTTTCCTGTATCGTTTTTTTCCGTATCGTTTTTTTCCGTATCGTCCGGATCCAGATCATCTACGATATCATCCACACCGTCTTCTACACCATCTTTCACTTCATTTACTGCGTTATCATCTGTATTATTTGTATTATTTCCACAGCCGGTCAGCCCCGACATTGCTCCTGCACACATTAATATCAGCAGCATTTTTTTCCATTGTTTCATTGTACAATCTTCCTTTCGTATATTTTTCATCTGCCATCAAGTATTACCTGTCATCAGTAATATCTGCATTTTTTGAAAATATATACAAAATCCGTATGCTGCTGATACTGGTATTTTTTTACATTTCTACAGTCTCTCTGCTATCACACCACTTCTGTATGCTGCAAGGAGCACTTCCAGATCTGCGATCTGTTCTTTCAGATGTCTTCCCACATCGGTATCTTCCACTTTTTTACGTTCCAATGTCCGTTTGACTACGGTACTGTCTGAATGTATATCACTTTCCTTCTCAATGGCCGCTTCTGTAGATTCAAACGGCTCATGCGCAGCTAGGATCAGTCCATAAGAATTGTAAATCAATGTATATCCTGCAATACCTGTTTCTTTCTGATACGCTCTCGAAAATCCACCATCGATCACCAGAACTTTTCCGCCGCACTTGATCGGTTTTTCCCCATCTTTGCATTTTACCGGTACATGACCGTTGATAATATGCGCATCTTTATTTTCCAGTCCGAATTCTTTCAGTATATGGCAGATTACCTTTTCATCTTCCAGCAACAGATAATATGGATTTTTCTTCTCTTTATGTGTCTCTTTTTCTGCCAGGAAATAACGTTCGAACGTCGCCATCTTGTCTTTACCGAACAGTGGTGAATTCTCGCTCAGCCAGATATACCACATAATGTCTTTTCCACGTTCTTTTTCCTTGGAATCCATAGCATAGAATCCTTTTCTTACATAACTTTCAAGGACTTCATAAAGACCTTTTCCCTTATATGTATGACCGAAAATCCTCACACTCTTCAGATTGCCATCTTCTTTTAATGGTACACAGCCATGATATAACAGATTTCCATTATACACTTTATATAATCCGCCTTTGTTCAACAGGAAATGCATATGGCTCTGTAATTTTTCACAGTTTTCAAATGCCCTTTCCAAACGCTCCATAATATCCTCTTCTTCTTTGGTAAGTGCATATGGCTTTTTCGGGTCAATTGTCGGGAAATTCGAATCCAGCATTTTATATTCTTTCCCATCCAGTTCAATTGTACCTTTTTCATAGTCAATATGATGCAGGAGATTGCGTTTATCCAGTTTAAATCCCGGATTTTTCTTGATAATCTGCCCTTCTACCTTGAACTGGATCACCGAAATCGCTTTGTGCATCTTCACATCCAGCAGCATCTCACTTGCACTGTAATTCGGACTGCCTTTTAATTTGAAACATTCGCACGGATCATCCCGATATGTATTCATGGCAAATGTTGCCAGCGGAAGCAGATTGATTCCATATCCTTCTTCTAGAATGTCCAGATTTCCATATCTCGCACAGATACGGATCACATTGGCAATACATCCTCTCTGCCCGGCTGCCGCACCCATCCACAGGACATCATGGTTGCCCCACTGGATATCTACCGAATGATAGTCCATCAGCTTGTCCATGATAATATGCGGTCCCGGTCCTCTGTCATAAATATCCCCCACAATATGCAGATGGTCTACCGTCAGCCGTTGGATCAGTTCACTCATGGCAATAATAAATTTCTCTGCCCTTCCGATGCGAATGATCGTGCTTACGATTGCATTATAGTAAGACTCTTTATCCGTCATATCCTTTTTCTCCGTGATCAGCTCTTCAATCACATATGCAAAATCTGCGGGCAATGCTTTTCTGACCTTTGATCTGGTATACTTGCTGGCGGTTCTTTTGCAGATTTCGATCAGGCGATATAGTGTGATCTTATACCAGTCTTCCATATTCTTTTCCGTCTTCTTGATCCGATCCATCTTCTCTTTCGGATAATAAATAAGAGTAGCAAGCGTCTGTTTGTCCCTGCTACTCAAAGTATTACCGAATACATCATCAATTTTACGGCGCACAGAACCAGAGCCATTCTTTAAAACATGTGCGAATGCCTCGTATTCCCCATGAATGTCCGTCAGAAAATGTTCTGTACCCTTTGGCAGATTTAAGATTGCCTGCAGATTGATGATCTCTGTAGAAGCTTTGGCGATGGTCGGATACAGTTGAGAAAGTCTTTCCAGATAACGTTCCTCCAATTGTCTCATAATTACCTCCCGGTTTCCCCTTTATTTTTTAAGATGCCGGGATTGTGTGAGAACAAAGCACAGAACAATCCACCGGCATCATAGATGGGACTTTAGATTCCACTATCTTATATCATATCACATTTTAGAACTGGATCACATCTGACATATCATATCTTCCGGCCGGTTTTCCTGCCAGGAACTTTGCAGCCTCCACTGCTCCTTTTCCAAATACCGCTTTGGAATACGCTGTATGTTTGAACTCGATCACTTCATCCTGTCCTGCAAAGAGCACCTCATGATCTCCAACGATCGTTCCTCCGCGTACAGCTGAAATTCCGATTTCTTTTCCGTCGCGTTTCTGGCGCACCTGGCTTCTATCATATACATAATGATACTGATTATCCGCTGCTTCATTGATAGAATCAGCCAGCGCAAGTGCAGTACCGCTTGGTGCATCCAGCTTCTGATTATGGTGCTTCTCTACCAGTTCGATATCATATCCTGCCGGTGAAAGTACCTTAGTAGCATCCTGAAGGATCTTCAGAAGCAGGTTGATTCCAAGTGACATATTTGCAGATTTTAAAACTGCAACTTTCTTTGCAGATTCTTCCACCTTTGCAAGCTGCTCTTCTGAAAGTCCTGTTGTACAAAGTACGACCGGCACCTGCTTCTCCACGCAATAACCCAACAATTCATCTGCTGCCGCTGCATTCGAAAAATCAATGATAACGTCCGCTTCCACATCGCACGCACCAATGTTCTCAAATACAGGGTACTCATTTGGCACTTTGGTGTATTTATCAATACCTGCTACAAGTTCAATTCCTTCTGTGTTCTTGATAATATCTGTAATAACACGTCCCATATGTCCGTTACATCCATGCATAATTGCTTTTACCATATTCTTGTCCTCCTCTGTATACATGCTTCTTCCGGGCGTATGCCGGTAAAAACAAAGGATACCATAGACGTATGATATCCTTCCGTCTTTTTATTATACTAACTGAATACCGAAATCTTTCATTGCCTGAGCAAGATTCTTCTCATGTTCAGGAGATATCTCTGTAAGCGGCATGCGAAGCGGGCCACAGTCGATTCCCATCAGCTGCATTGCTTTCTTAACCGGGATTGGATTCACTTCACAGAATAACTGATCAATCAGAGGGAGTGCCTTCAGCTGAAGTTCTGCACTTCCTTTCACATCCCCTTCAAAATACTTCTCACAAATGTCATGTGCTGCATCCGGTGCCACATTCGACAGTACAGAGATCACACCTTTTCCTCCAAGTGATAATACCGGCACGATCTGATCATCATTTCCTGAATAGAGGTCAACATTACCGTCTGTCAGGTTCATGATCTTTGCAACCTGTGAGATATTTCCTGATGCTTCTTTGATACCCACGATATTATCTACATCTTTTACCAGTCTTGCAACTGTTGCAGGTTCAATATTACAGCCTGTTCTGCTGGCAACACTGTACATAATGATCGGTGCTGTCACTTCTTTTGCTACCGCACTGAAATGTCCGATAAGTCCGTTCTGTGTTGCTTTATTGTAATAAGGTGTAACCAGAAGCAGACCGTCTGCTCCATACTCGGAAGCTTCTTTTGACATGTCAATTGCAGTACGCGTACAATTGGAACCTGTTCCCGCGATAACCGGAACTCTCTTATTCACACGGTCGATTGTGAATTTCACACACTGCATGTGTTCTTCTTCTGTCATGGTAGCAGACTCTCCTGTTGTACCACAGATTACAATGCTGTCTGTTTTATGTGCACAATGAAACTCGATCAACTCATCAAGTCTGTCATAGTTAATACTTCCATCTTCATTAAATGGTGTGACTATTGCCACGCCGGCTCCTGTAAAAATAGCCATAGTGATCCTCCTGACTTTCATATAATCTAATGAAATTCTATCATCAATTAAATATGATGTCAATCCGAACCCTTATCGAAAATTCATCCTTTACACCGGCTCATCCATACATTCCAGCTTACTGACCGATACCTCGTAGGCAACTCTTTTCTGTGTTTCTGTTTCTGTGATCTTCTTCGTATATTCACGGCTCTGAATTCTTCCAACCACCTGTACGTGCTCCCCAACTTCAAATGCAGAAGCGAATCTGGCATTCCTTCCCCAGCAGATACATGGAATGTAATCGGATTTCCCGTACGGTCTGTTCACTGCCAGCAACAGATCTGCGATTTCCCTTCCCAGCGGTGTTTTTCTATATACCGGCTGTTTACAGATATATCCATCCAGTAAGATTTGATTCGTCTTTGCCCCGTCAAGCTCTTCTTCAATAAAAAAGAGTTCTCTGACAAAAACAGAAAGAATCAATCTGTTTTTCATCTCTTCGTGCCTGTTGTAAGACCGGAATTGTCCGTTTACCATAATAAATTCCCCTGTATAATCTTTCGAAACATCTATCAGACGTTCTGAAATCATCAGCGGTATCCTGTCTTTGGAATTACTGAGTCTTTTCACATCCACTTCTACCATATAAAAGCCTTCTCCGAATACTTCATGGCTGAATAAAAACGGGGATACGATTTCTCCCATCATAGTTACCTGGTTGTTCTCAATCATCTTATCTGACATAATTTTGTAATCTCCCTTCCTCTGGATCGTATTTTAAGTCATTACAAAGTCTATGAATCAAATCAGCATTTTAGAACTAAATACTTGTAAATTTCAAAAAATGTGATAAACTAATGTGGTTGCAGATAATAATAGGTAGAGAAAAGGAAGATTCGTAATGAAGACAAAACGTGAAGATGTACGTAATATCGCGATTATTGCCCATGTTGACCATGGTAAGACAACATTAGTAGATGAATTATTAAAGCAAAGCGGTGTATTCCGTGAAAATCAGGAAGTAGCAGAACGTGTCATGGACTCTAACGATATCGAAAGAGAACGTGGAATCACGATCCTCTCCAAGAATACTGCCGTCACCTATAACGGTGTAAAAATCAATATTATAGATACTCCGGGACATGCTGATTTCGGCGGCGAAGTAGAACGTGTCCTTAAAATGGTTAATGGTGTTATCCTCGTTGTTGATGCGTTCGAGGGTGCTATGCCGCAGACCAAATTTGTACTCCGCAAGGCAATGGAGTTAAAACTTCCGGTCATCGTATGTATCAATAAGATTGACCGTCCGGAAGCAAGAGCCGAAGAAGTTATCGATGAAGTTCTGGAACTGCTCATTGACCTTGGTGCTTCCGATGAACAGTTAGACTGCCCATTTGTGTATGCTTCTGCCAAGAATGGTGTAGCTGCACTTGAGATCTCTGATGAGATGAAAGATATGAAGCCTCTGTTTGAAACGATCCTTGATTACATTCCCGCACCGGAAGGGGATCCGGAAGCTCCGACCCAAGTGCTGATCAGCACCATCGATTACAATGAATATGTCGGACGTATCGGTGTCGGAAAGGTAGATAACGGTACCATCTCCGTCAACCAGGATATGGTTGTTGTCAACCATCATGATCCTGACAAACAGAAGAAAGTTAAGATCAGTAAATTATATGAGTTTGATGGTCTGCAGAAAGTTGAAGTAAAGGAAGCTTCTATCGGAGCGATCGTAGCAATCTCAGGTATCTCTGATATTGCCATCGGTGACACGCTCTGCTCTCCGGAAAACCCGACAGCAATTCCTTTCCAGAAGATTTCTGAGCCGACAATTTCTATGGACTTTGTAGTAAACGACAGTCCGTTCGCCGGACAGGAAGGAAAATATGTTACTTCCCGTCACTTACGCGACCGCCTGATGCGCGAATTGAATACAGATGTCAGCCTTCGTGTAGAAGATACAGAGAATATGGATGCATTCAAAGTATCCGGACGTGGTGAGCTTCACTTATCTGTTCTGATTGAGAATATGAGACGTGAAGGATACGAATTCGCAGTCAGCAAAGCCGAAGTCCTGTATCACAAAGATGAGAATGGTAAGCTTCTTGAGCCTATGGAAATTGCTTACATTGATGTACCGGATGAATACACCGGTGTTGTCATCGACAAGCTGAGCCAGAGAAAGGGTGAACTGCAGACAATGGGTGCTGCCAATGGCGGATACACCCGTCTTGAATTCCGCATTCCATCCCGTGGTCTGATTGGTTATCGTGGTGATTTCCTGACAGATACAAAAGGAAATGGTATCATGAACACAGCATTCGACGGATATGCTCCATATAAAGGAGATATCCAGTACCGCAAACAGGGTTCCCTGATCGCATACGAAACCGGTGAATCTGTAACTTATGGTCTTTACAGTGCACAGGAACGTGGAACACTTTTCATCGGTGCCGGCGAAAAAGTCTATTCCGGTATGGTCATCGGCGAGAATGCCAAGACAGATGATATCGAAGTAAATGTATGTAAAACAAAACATCTTACCAACACCCGTTCTTCAAGCGCAGATGAAGCACTCCGCCTTACACCTCCGACTGTACTCAGTCTGGAGCAGGCAATTGACTTCATCGATACAGATGAACTTCTGGAAGTAACACCGGAATCTCTCCGTATCCGCAAGAAGATTCTTGATCCGAAGATGAGAAAACGTGTAAACCGGTAATCTATCCCCCACCGGATAAAAGAGACAGGAAAACCTGTCTCTTTTTTTCTTCTGTAAATACTTCTGCAACTCTTTTTTATATCAAAATGTGTATTGGCAAATACATTCTTTTCACTTATACTGAAATTACAGCGGAAATCTATTATGAGAAAGGAATCCAACGAATGAAAGAATTTATCTCTCACATTCTCAAACAGGTGGCGGCGATTTTGGAGTATGTGATCGCTTTTATGCTTGCGATCGGTATCATTCTGCTTTGCTTCCGTATGGTATGTTCACTTCAGAATATCCCTCATCTGAACACCTATCCAAATTACGATGATCTTCTTGAGGTTTGTTTTAATCTGATCATCGGTGTAGAGCTGATCCGTATGATGTATTCGCATTCTCCAAGCACAGTATTTGAAGTTCTGCTTTTTGCAATTGCGAGACATATTATCATGGACCACTCTTCTATCTACAGCAGTCTGATCGGGGTCTGCTCGATAGCAGTCTTATTCGCAACAAGGAAATACCTGTTCTCAGAATTCGATGTTGCAGATGAAACTGTATTTCGGGCCTCAACCAAAGCTAAGGTTGTCAATAAAATCCTGAGTGTGAACATTCCTCATAAAACAGGTGACACTCTTGCGGATGTGTTGCTCCCTCATCTCGACGAACACAATATCACTCCTCGTGTCGGTGCCTGTTATTACTTCCCCGACTGCGGTCTACGTGTTGCGAAACTACATGATGGAAAAATTTCGAGAATTCAGGTAATTCGTGCTATACATTAACGTCCAAACATGCTATACTACATATATCAGATAGATTGACGGTTCGAATAACAATTGTCAGATTTTATTTTTCTTATTTGATGATTGTATAACGTACATTTATTTGAAATTATGTCGCAAAGGAGTTGGGCATCATGAAATTTATTATTATTGGGAAGAACATCGATGTAACACCAGGCTTAAGAGAAGCCGTAGAAAGCAAATTAGGAAAGTTAGAAAGGTACTTCACTCCGAATACAGAGATCCATGTAACCTTAAGCGTACAAAAAGGGCATCAGAAGATCGAAGTAACTATTCCTGTAAAGGGTGGGCTGGTTCGTTCTGAACAGGAAAGTTCAGATATGTATGTATCAATTGATCTGGTAGAAGAAGTGATCGAACGCCAGCTTCGCAAATATAAAAACAAACTGGTAGCAAGAGAACAGGAAGGCGGTAACTTCAAGCAGGAGTTCTTTGAAGAAGATGACAAGATTGAAGACGCCGGTGAGATTAAAATTGTACGTACCAAAAAATTCGGATTTAAACCTATGTATCCGGAAGATGCATGTGTACAGATGGAACTTCTTGGACATGATTTTTATGTATTCTGTAACGCAGAGTCTGACGAGGTAAATGTTGTATATAGACGTAAGAACGGAACATTTGGATTGATCGAACCAGAATTTTCTTAAAATTCTATATAAAATGCAACACAATACCTGCAATGCAGGATGCAAAAAAGAGACGGCAGCCTATCATGCCGTCTCTTTTTTATTTCCTGTATGCACTAGAAGCCATCAAAGCAATTATTCCAAAACCGTTGGCACACCGTCAATCTCAGCATAATAACACTCTTCTTTCGGTGTCATATCTGCCTGTGCGTTCGTCCCTTCCGTAATTGCATGCATCACCTGTTCCAGTTCCGTCTTCGGAATCAGTACTTCCAATTCTACTTTATCCGTATATACCGTATCCAGTATCTTCAGCTCTCTCTGGGCCAGAATGTACTGGATCTTACCGAATGTTGTATAATCTGTCTCTATATGAAGTTTCACCCCTAGAATCTTTGTTATCATGACCGATGCCTGCAGACCGGCTTTCACAGCTTGTGAATAAGCCCGAACCAGCCCTCCTGTCCCAAGCAGTGTACCGCCGAAATAACGTGTTACAACCACAGCCACATTCCTCAGTTCATTTCCAAGCAATACATCCAACATTGGTTTTCCGGCTGTTCCGTTCGGCTCTCCGTCATCACTGCAGCGCTGAAGCTGTCCTCTCTCTCCGATCACATATGCAAAACAGTTATGTCTGGCATCCCAGTATTGCTTTTTTGTCTTTTCTATAAATTCCAGTGCTTCTTCTTCATTCTCCACCGGTATTACAGTTGCGATAAATCTTGATTTTTTTTCTACAATCTCATCTTCTCCGCCCTGATAGATGGTTCTGTATTCTGGTAACATTTTGTCGTCCTTTCGTATAATTTGTAAATTTATACATAATATAATACCTAATTTCTTAAGATTTTCCTAGTCTAATATGAAGTTTTCATTTTTTTCTTTATAAAAGAGTGTACATTTGCTATAATAACCTGGTATAAAGGAGGCCTAAACGCATGAATTATGGAAAGAAAAAGGCTGCGAAAAGGCAGAAAAAAATAACGTCCAAATCTACGATGCAGGGAAAACGTATCGTTGTCCGTTTATTCAAAGCATTACTGATCTGTATTATTCTTGCAGCAGTAGTCGGAGTAGCCGGCGGCGGTCTTTTTATAAAAAAGATCATTGATGATACTCCTCATGTCTCCGCATCTGACGTTAAACCGAAAGGATTTACCACTTTCGTCTACGCCGATGACGGCAGCACAGAGATTGAACGATTTGTATCTTCCGGTTCCAACAGAGTATACAAATCCATTGATGAGATACCCAAAGATCTGCAGCATGCTTTTGTTGCAATTGAAGATGAACGTTTTTACAAACACAACGGTATAGATCTTCAGGGTATTGCCCGTGCTGCAGTAGTCGGCATTGCAAGAGGTGGTAATTTCACCGAAGGTGCCAGTACTCTTACACAGCAGCTGATCAAGAACAATGTGTTCCCGAACTTTACCAAAGAAAAAACGTTTTATGACAAATTCCAGCGTAAGATCCAGGAACAGTATCTTGCTTTACAGATTGAAAAGAAAATGGATAAAAGCGAGATCATTGAAAGTTATCTGAATACGATCAATCTTGGGCAGAACTGTCTCGGGGTTCAGGCTGCATCGCAGCGTTATTTCGGAAAAGATGTATCTGATCTGACCTTATCTGAATGTGCAGTCATTGCCGGAATCACACAAAGTCCAAGTACTTATGATCCGATCACTCATCCGGATAACAATAAAGTAAGACGCAATAAAGTATTAAAGAATATGCTGGAACAGGATTATATCAGCCAGAAACAATATGATGAAGCACTTGCCGATGATGTATATGCGCGGATCCAGACAACCAATACTGCTTCTCAGGCAGATAATACCTATAGTTATTTTGTTGATGCACTTGCCCAGCAGGTTATTCAGGATCTGAAAGACCAGCTTGGTTATACTGATACGCAGGCTTATAATGCTGTTTACAGCGGCGGTCTTAGTATTTATTCTACACAGAATCAGACCATGCAGCAGATCTGCGATGAAGAAGCCAATGATGATTCCAATTATCCGGGACTGAAAGAATATGGTCTGGATTATGCACTGACTGTAACCCGTGCCGATGGATCAACGGAAAATTATGGCAGCAATAACATCAAGAATTATGTAAAAGAAACTTACGGAAAAGATCAGGGACTTTTATATTCCAGCGAAGATGCTGCCAGAGCAATGGTCGAAGAATGGAAAGCAACAATTGCCAGGGAGGGAGATACTTATGATGAACGTATCACGATCACTCCGCAGCCACAGTCTTCTATCACAATCATGGATCAGAAGACCGGACAGGTCAAAGCAATGGTCGGCGGACGTGGAGAAAAAGCTTCCAGCCTTGGTCTTAACAGAGCCTACCAGGGTTCTAAGAGACAGCCGGGATCTACATTCAAGATTCTTGCGGCTTATGCACCGGCATTAGATTCCTGTGACAAAACTCTTGCAACAACAATTGATGATGAACCATATACACTGAAAAGCGGACAGGTTTTAAGAAATGCCAATAAGCAATATGGCGGTACTACAACTCTCCGTGAAGGTATCAAACGTTCCATCAACGTAGTAGCTGTAAAATTAAGTGATGAGATCACTCAGGAATTAGGCTATGAGTATTGTCAGAAATTCGGAATCAGTACTCTTGTAAAAAATAAGACGATCAATGGAAAAGTGTTCGATGACAGCACTTCCCAGACTCTTGCTCTTGGTGGTATCACGGAAGGTGTCTACAATTACGAAATGTGTGCAGCATATGCAACGATTGCCAACGGCGGCGAATATAATAAACCAACGCTTTACAGCAAAGTAGTTGACCATGATGGCAATGTTCTTCTGGATGGTACCGGCGAATCACATACCGTAATCAAAGACAGTACAGCATACCTTCTCACCAGCGCAATGGAAGATGTCGTCAATTCCGGTACCGGTACTGCATGCCAGCTTCCTAATATGCCGGTAGCCGGTAAAACTGGTACCACAACTTCCAACAAGGACTTATGGTTCTGTGGATTTACACCATATTACACCTGTGCCGTATGGGGAGGATATGACGACAACAAGGAATGTGATTATGACACAAGTTTCCGTTTCAGACTCTGGAAAGGTATCATGAGCCGTATTCACGAGAATCTGGAAGAAAAAGATTTCAAAGTTCCTTCTTCCGTTGAACGTAAAAGCATCTGTACAATTACAGGAAAACTCGCAGGAAGCGGATGCCCGTCTATTACAGAATATTTTGCAAAAGACACACTGCCTACCGAGACATGTTCCGGACACGGATATTCTTACGGAAGCAAATCCAACTCTTCCACAGAAGATGACAGCAGTTCCAATGCTAATACTTCCGGCGATTCCAATGGAGAAAACGGCAGTAATTCAACGACCGGCAATACAACCGGTAACACAGCAACCGGCGGCGATACAACCGGCGGTACTACAACGGGCGGCTCAACCGGTAGTACTACAGGTAGTTCAACCGGTGGTTCAACCGGCGGTACTACAGGTGGTTCAACCGGCAGCGATACAACCGGTGACTCAACCGGCGGTACTACACCTCAGTAATATATAGAAAAATGCGGGATAGTTAAAACCATCCCGCATTTTTTATACATATTTTTTTGATTGTAAAATCAATCTCATTTTTTCCAATATCCTTTATGAAAGAATTAATTTAGCAGCTCCACAGATTCCTGCAGCATTCCCTAATGTCGCAAGGACAAATTCGGTATCTTTGTTAGCAAAAAAAGCTCTCTCTTTAAAGTTCTTTTCCACATACTCTATCAGTACTTCACCTGCTTTGGATACACCCCCGCCAATCACAATTGCTGACGGATCTGCCACTGCTGCCAAATTAGCCATTGCATGTCCGAGATATTTTCCAAATTCTTCTGCAATCTCTTTTGCCACTGCATCTCCGGCTTTCACTGCATCAAATACAGTCTTTGCACTGACTTCCTGCTCTCTTAATACTGACTTGGCATCATCTTTGGCAAGACGGATATTTGCCAGTCTGGTAATTCCTGTGGCTGATGCATATTGCTCCAGACATCCGGTATTACCACATCCGCAATGATCTGTCTCTTCATAATTCACACAGAGATGCCCAATCTCACCACCGGCACCATGCGCTCCTACCAATGGTTTTCCATCAATAATAATTCCACCGCCTACACCTGTTCCAAGCGTTACCATAACGATATTTTTGCGTCCTTTGCCGGCTCCCAGCCACATTTCTCCAAGTGCGGCTACATTGGCATCATTACCGATCTCGGCTCTCATGCCGGAAAGCTCTTCCATCTCTCTTTTTACTTCTTTATATCCCCATCCGAGGTTTGCGGTGTTCTGTACCACACCTTCTGCATCAACCGGTGCCGGAACTCCGACTCCGATTCCTTCCACCTCATCTCTGCCGATCTTCTTTTCTTCAAGCTTTTCCTTTAATGCTTCAACGATATCCGGAAGAACTGCCTCTCCCTGATTCTCTGTACGGGTCTTAATCTCCCACTTATCTACAATCTCCCCATCGGTCGTAAACAAACCTAATTTTACTGTTGTTCCCCCGATATCTACACCAAAACAATATTTCATTTTCCTACTCTCCTATTTTTTTGTTAAATTCTGCTGTACACGCTTGTACAGTTCCTGTGCTGCATTATATCCCATCTGTTTCTGTCTGTGGTTAACGGCCGCTGTCTCAACGATAATCGCCAGATTACGTCCAGGACGTATTGGAAGATGATGACACACCACTTTATTTCCAAGGAATTCTGTATACTCTTCTTCCAGTCCGAGACGGTCATATTCTTTGTTCTTATTCCACTCTTCAAGCGTGATAACAAGATCAATATTCTGTGTCTCCCTGACACTCAGTACACCGAACAATGCTTTTACATCTACAATACCGATACCACGCAATTCAATGAAATGTCTTGTGATATCCGGTGCCGATCCAACCAGTGTCTCATCACTGACTCTGCGGATCTCTACGACATCATCACTGACAAGACGGTGTCCACGCTTGATCAGTTCCAGTGCGGCTTCACTCTTACCGATTCCACTTTCACCCATGATCAGCACACCAACACCGTATACATCAACCAGCACACCATGAATAGAAATGCATGGTGCAAGTTCCACATTCAGCCATCGGATAATCTCTGCTGTAAATTCCGATGTCTTCTTCTCTGTCTGGAATACAGGGATATTTGCCTTTTCTGCCATCTCCAGAAGCATCTTTTCCGGTGGAAGATTCCTGCAGAAGATCAGGCAAGGGATCTTATAAGAAAGCAGTGTCTCATAAATCCGCTTTTTCTTATCTTCATCTGTCATCTTCTCCAGAAATGTATATTCTACATAACCAATGATCTGTACACGTTCTGAATCAAAATGTTCAAAAAATCCTGTAAGCTGCAGTGCCGGTCTGTTAATATCTGGTATCTCTACATCTTTATCAGACAGATCTACATCCGGTGTTAGATTTTTAAGATTCATTTTTTCAACAAGTGTTTTTAATTCAACTTTATTCGCCATATTCTTCTACCTCACACGTATTAAAAATCTCTTTAATTATTATACCATACTTAATGATTCTGGTGAAAAAATTTATATACTTCCTGTGCAGATTTTTCATTCATACTTGGCAGTTCTTTTAACTCTTCTACTGTTGCATTACGGATTGCATCAATATTCTCAAAGCACCGCATCAGATCTTTTCTTCTTGCAGGGCCGACTCCCGGAATATCGTCCAGCACAGAATGCACCTGCCCCTTGCTGCGCAATTGTCTGTGAAATGTAATTGCAAAACGGTGCGCTTCGTCCTGTATCCTGGTAATCAGCCGGAAACATTCCGAGTTGCGGTCAATCGGAAGTTCGGTATTATTAAAATACAGTCCTCTCGTTCTGTGATTGTCATCTTTTACCATTCCACACACCGGAATATGCAGATGAAGCTTTTCCAGTACTTCCAGTGCTATATTCACCTGCCCCCGTCCGCCGTCCATCATGATCAGATCCGGAAATATCTGAAAGCCTCCGGTTTCACTTTCTTCCTGCTGTTCACGCAATCCATGCCCGAATCTTCTGGTCAGTACTTCATTCATACTGGCATAATCATCCGGACCCTGCACAGTTTTAATTTTGAATTTGCGGTAATCGTTCCGTTTTGGTTTCCCATGTTCATAGACTACCATCGATCCGACAGAATCGAATCCGTTCGTATTGGAAATATCATATGCCTCCATGCGTATGATGCCTTTTAGTCCCAGTATCTTTTCCAGTTCTTTCACTGCACCGATCGTTCTTCCCTCTTCACGTTTCAGACGTTCTCTGTCATTCTTTAACACCATCTGCGCATTCTTTTGTGCCAGTTCTACCAGTTTTTCCTTCGTTCCCTTCTTCGGAATGCGAAGATGTACTCTGCGTTCTCTCCTTGCCGTCAGCCATTCTTCAATGATATCCTGATCTTCAATCTCTTCCGGCAGCATCAGTTCCGCAGGAATATATGGTGTGCCTGCATAGAACTGCTTGATAAAGCTTGACAATATCTCGCCTTCCGTATCATTTTCTGCGCTCTTCAGATAAAAATGATCCCGTCCGATCAGTCTTCCGCTTCGAATAAAAAACACCTGCACAACTGCATCTTCTCCCTCAGAAGCCATTGCAATGATATCTCTGTCATCTCCTGCCGTATCTGTAATTTTCTGCTTCTGAGCAACCTTCTGTACACTTGTAAGCAGTTCTCTGTATTCAATTGCTTTTTCGAACTCCAGACTATCCGATGCTGCCATCATCTTTTCTTCCAGTTCTTTTAACACCAGATCATAATGTCCATTCAGGAAACGTACAACTTCGTCTATGGATTTCCGATACTCTTCCTGAGAAATGTATCCCTGGCATGGTGCCTGGCACTGATGGATATGATAATTCAGACAAGGTCTCTCTTTCCCTATGTCTTTTGGCAGCGAACGGTTACAGCTGCGGATATGATAAAGCTTACGGATCAATTCTATCGTATCTTTCACTGCACCTGCACTGGTATAAGGCCCAAAATATTTTGCCTTGTCCTTCTTCATCTGTCTTGCCAGCATAACCCTCGGAAACGGCTCATTTACTGTAACTTTTATAAACGGATAACTCTTGTCATCCATCAGCATAGTATTATACTTCGGTCTGTGTTCCTTTATCAGATTACACTCCAACACCAGTGCTTCCAATTCAGAATCTGTCACAATGTATTCAAATCTGGAAATATGTGTCACCATCTGTTCTATCTTGGCACCTTTATTCCTGCTGCTCTGAAAATACTGACGGACACGGTTCTTAAGGCTGATTGCCTTTCCGACATAGATGATTGCATCCTTTTCATCGTGCATCAGGTATACACCCGGTTTTCCGGGCAGCTTCTTCAGTTCTTCCTGTATGTTAAAATTCTCCATATACGTCTCCTGTATATTTTCTATTTTCTAATTCTAAACATCTTCTCTGATTTTTTGAATCCTGTTGTCGCTCTTTTTCCGACTCTTTTACAATCAATAAAGAATAATAGCCTGCCTGCTCCGGAACATCTTCTATTCTTTCATAGATCCGCTCCTCTGGCATTCCACAGTTTTCTATCATCTTTACATTCACATTTCCGTCTTTTTCTTCCAGAGTCCTCTTTACTTCACTTATTCCGGATGCGGACTTCATCAGAATCTTTGTACCGGAATAGTTTAGTGCCGCTTCTATACCATAGCTGGATGGGATTACATGAAGTTCTTCTGCCCGGTCAACAAGACTGTCATCCATTTTCGCCGCTGCAGCACAAAAGGACGGAATTCCGCTGATGATCGTTGTCTCATACCCTTTTGCTTTTACTATGCGATGAATGTACATATAAGTCGAATAGATTGTCGGATCTCCTAGCGTCAGATATGCTACATCCTTCCCTTTTTCCAGTTCTTCTATAATTCTCCCTGCTGCATTTTCATAATTCTGATCCAGAATCTGTCTGTCCTTTGTCATCGGCGTATCCAGATCCAGAAATTCTTTTTCTTCCATGTTCTCTATCATCTCCGCTGCAATCCTGTAGCTGACCGCATGTTTCCTGCCTCTCGCAGGCACTGCGAGCACTTGGCATTCCTTTATGATACGCACTGCTTTATATGTCATAAGTTCCGGATCTCCCGGTCCGACTCCAACTCCGAATAATCTTCCCTTCATACTCTTTCCTCCAGAATACTCTCATCCTGCCTATTATATACCAGGCAGATATAATTGAAAAGAAAAAAGATACAGGGCCTTCTCAAACTTTACCCTGTATCTTTCCTCGTATATCTATTCTCTTTATACTTATTCTTCTTCGCAGACAACTTCCTTTATTGCTTCAACAGGTTCTTCGGCTGTATCATCTGCAGATTTCATAACAAACCCTTCACCTTCTACCGGATTCATACCGATTCTTGCTTCTTCCTTCTTCGGTGCATTCGGATCAATTCCTTCTACTTCATGGAAGATTTCCATAAATTCTTTTCCGGTGATCGTCTCTTTTTCGATCAGGAATGCCGCAATCCTATCCAGTGACTGTCTGTGATCTCTCAGCAGTTGTTTTGCTTCTTCATAGGCATCTTTCAGCATCTTCATGACTTCTTCATCAATCTCGGATGCTGTCTGCTGTCCACAGTTGCTGACCGGACGTCCGTCCAGATAACGGTTCTGAATGGATTCCAGACCGATCAGTCCGAACTTCTCACTCATACCATACTGTGTGATCATGGCTCTTGCAACGCTTGTTGCTTTCTCGATATCATTGGAAGCTCCCGTTGTAACCGTATCAAATACCACTTCTTCTGCGGCACGTCCTGCAAGCAATCCGACTAACATCGCCTGAAGTTCCTTCTTCGTATTCAGGAATTTTTCTTCCTCCGGAGTCTGCATAACATAACCAAGTGCTCCCATCGTACGTGGAACAATCGTAATCTTCTGTACCGGTTCCGCATCTTTCTGCAATGCGCTTACCAGCGCATGTCCGACTTCATGGTAGGAAACGATTCTCCGTTCTTCCTGACTCATAATCCGGTCTTTCTTCTCTTTTCCTACAAGTACTACTTCTACTGCTTCAAATAAGTCTGACTGACACACTGCATTTCTTCCATGTTTTACTGCATTGATTGCTGCCTCATTGATCATATTGGCGAGATCGGAACCAACTGCTCCTGAAGTTGCCAGTGCAATCTCTTCCAGATTAACAGTCTCATCCATCTTTACATCTTTAGAATGTACCTTCAGGACCTCTACACGTCCTTTCAGATCTGGTTTTTCCACGATGATTCGTCTGTCAAAACGTCCTGGTCTCAATAACGCAGGATCCAGGATCTCCGGTCTGTTGGTTGCTGCAAGAAGCACCAGTCCTTTATTACTTTCAAATCCATCCATCTCCGCAAGAAGCTGGTTCAGTGTCTGTTCACGCTCATCGTTGCCGCCCATCTGATTGTCACGGCTCTTACCGATTGCATCAATCTCATCAATGAAAATGATACATGGTGCCATCTGCTGAGCCTGTTTAAACAGATCACGTACCCTGGATGCTCCTACCCCGACATACATTTCCACAAATGCTGAACCGCTCAGTGAGAAGAATGGTACCTTTGCTTCACCGGCTACTGCTTTCGCCAAAAGTGTCTTACCGGTTCCCGGAGGACCGACTAACAACGCTCCCTTCGGAAGCTTTGCACCGACACTCGTATATTTCCCGGGATTATGCAGAAAATCTACTACTTCCTGTAAGGACTCTTTTGCTTCATCCTGACCGGCCACATCTTTAAATGTCACACCTGTCTGCTTCTCTACATACATCTTGGCATTGCTCTTACCGATTCCCATCATGCCGCCGCCTTTTGACATACGCTTTGTCATCCAGACGATCATTCCGACAAAGAATGCGATTGGCAGGAATGTTAAGATAACGTTCATTGCTACCGCGGATGTGGTATCCGGAATCTCCTGATTAAATTCTACACCGGCTTTTTCCAGACGTTTGGTCAGTTCGTCATCATTCACAACTCCGGTATAATATTCCTGTGAAATTCCACTGTCCTTATCCTTCTTCGTGACAATCATGATCTTATCACTCTGAATCTCTACTTTTTTGACCTTGCCGTCATCTACCATCTTCAGGAATTTATTATAAGTAATCTCTTTTGCAGAGGTCATTCCCTGAAACTGGAACAGTGCAACCACAAGAATCGATGTAATAACTGTGACCAATAAAATAAACGAAATACCTTGTTTATTATTCTTGTTATTCTTATTATTCTGCTTGTCCATTTTAATCCTCCTGTATAACTAATTATTATAAAGACCACTATGTTAGAAATCAATAAAAACATTATGAAAAGATTGTAAACTTCCTATGTGTTGTAGTATACTTGAAATGAAAATGCTTATGCCGGTTCCGGCAGATTTTCCACTATAAAAGATCAAATATATTTTAGATGAGGGAATGTACTTATGAAAATTGGATTCGATAATGAAAAATACCTAAAGATGCAGTCTGAACATATCCGTGAACGTATCGGACAATTTGACAACAAACTGTATCTGGAATTCGGAGGCAAACTTTTTGATGATTTCCATGCCTCCAGAGTTCTTCCTGGATTCCAGCCTGACAGCAAACTCCGTATGTTATGCGAGCTGTCCGATCAGGCCGAAATCGTCATCGTCATCAGCGCTGAAGATATTGAAAAGAATAAGATCCGTGGTGACCTTGGTATCACGTATGATTCCGATGTACTCCGCCTGATGCATATCTATCAGGAACTTGGGCTCTATGTCGGAAGTGTCGTTATTACCAAATATAACGCACAGGAAAGTGCCGAATTATTCAAAAACCGTCTGGAAAAGCTTGGCATCAAAGTGTACCGTCACTACCTGATTCCCGGATATCCGACAAATGTACCTTTTATCGTAAGTGACGATGGTTACGGAAAAAATGATTATATAGAAACAAGCCGTCCTCTGGTCGTTGTGACTGCTCCGGGACCTGGAAGCGGAAAGATGGCTGTCTGCCTGTCACAATTATATCATGAACACAAGCACGGAATCAAAGCAGGTTACGCCAAATTTGAGACATTTCCAATCTGGAATATTCCGTTAAAACATCCGGTCAACCTGGCTTACGAGGCAGCTACGGCCGACCTGAATGATATTAATATGATAGATCCGTTCCACCTGGAAGCCTATGGTGAGACAACGATCAACTATAACCGTGATGTAGAGATTTTCCCTGTATTAAATGCCATGTTCCAGCGCATCTACGGAGAAAGTCCTTACAAATCCCCAACAGATATGGGGGTAAATATGGCTGGCAACTGTATCTGCAATGATGACGCATGTAGAAACGCTTCCTGTCAGGAAATCATCCGCAGATACTATGCATCCAGGAGAAGACTTCTTCTCGGCGCATGCTCTGAAGAAGAAACTTATAAATTAGAAATGTTAATGAACCAGGCAGATATTACCGTTCATGACCGTCCGGTAGTCGATGCGGCTCTCACCGAATCCGAGCGTACAGACGGGCCTGCAGCTGCACTGGAACTCCCAGACGGCTCGATCGTGACAGGCAAGACATCGGATCTTCTTGGCGCATGCTCTGCTCTTCTTTTGAATGCATTAAAAGAACTTGCAGGTATCGGACATGAGATCAAGATCATCTCTCCACAGGCGATCGAACCAATCCAGAGTCTGAAAACAAAATATCTGGGAAGCCGCAATCCACGCCTTCATACCGATGAAGTTCTGATTGCCCTTTCTGTAAGTGCTGCTACCAGTAAAGATGCAAAACTTGCGATGGAACAGCTTCCTAAATTAAAAGGCTGTCAGGCTCATGTATCTGTTATGCCGGGGTCTGTAGACATCAAACAATTCAAACTGCTGTCTATTCAGGCAACTTTTGAAGCAAAATATGAAAAAAACTCTGTATTTTTTAATAACAAAGGTGTATAATCTTAAAGTATTTTTTTTGAACACTTTATATAACAGAGAAACTAATTTTGACTTAAGGAGGAAGTTATGGCAGTAAAATACGTATTCGTTACAGGCGGTGTAGTATCTGGATTAGGTAAGGGGATTACAGCTGCATCTCTCGGACGTCTGCTGAAAGCTCGTGGTTACACAGTTACAATGCAGAAATTCGATCCATACATCAACATTGACCCTGGTACTATGAACCCTGTACAGCATGGTGAAGTATTTGTAACTGATGATGGTGCTGAGACCGACCTTGACCTTGGACATTATGAAAGATTCATCGATGAAAGTCTGAGCAAGAATTCCAACGTAACAACCGGTAAGATTTACTGGTCTGTTCTTCAGAAGGAACGCCGTGGAGATTTTGGCGGAGGAACGGTTCAGGTTATCCCACATATTACAAATGAAATCAAATCCCGTTTTTATCGCAATCCAGCCGCTGAGAATACGGAAATTGCCATTATTGAAGTCGGCGGAACCGTTGGTGACATCGAAAGTCAGCCTTTCCTGGAAGCCATTCGTCAGTTCCAGCATGAAAAAGGACGTGAAAATGTTATCCTGATTCATGTCACACTGATTCCATATCTGAAGGCTTCTCAGGAAATGAAGACAAAACCTACCCAGGCAAGCGTTAAAGATCTTCAAGGAATGGGAATCCAGCCGGATATTCTGGTATGCCGTTCCGAATATCCACTCGGTGTCGGACTGAAAGACAAAATCGCATTATTCTGTAATGTACCGTCTAATCATGTACTGCAGAATCTGGATGTAGAATATCTGTATGAAGCTCCTCTTGCAATGGAAGAAGAGAATCTTGCAGGTGTTGTATGTGAATGTCTCCACCTCGACTGCCCGGAACCGGATTTAAAAGACTGGACAGAAATGGTCGACTACCTTAAGAATCCAACCACCGAAGTCACAGTTGCTTTGGTTGGTAAATATATTCAGCTTCATGATGCTTACATCAGTGTTGTAGAAGCATTAAAACACGGTGGAATCTTCAGCCGTGCTACTGTAAATATCAAATGGATCGATTCAGAAACCGTTACTGCCGATAATGCCGAGGAATTATTTAGTGACGTAAGTGGTATCCTGGTTCCCGGCGGATTCGGTAACCGTGGTATCGAAGGAAAGATCGAGGCAATCAAATATGCACGTACACACAATATACCGTTCTTAGGTCTCTGCCTCGGAATGCAGCTTTCTATCGTAGAATTTGCAAGAGATGTCATCGGTTACAATGATGCTCACAGTGCAGAACTTGATCCAAACACCACTCATCCGGTCATCCATATCATGCCAGAGCAGATTGGCATTGAAGATATCGGCGGAACTTTAAGACTTGGGGCTTATCCTTGTGTACTTGATAAGACATCCAAAGCTTACGAAATGTACGGAACAGATCAGATCAGTGAGCGCCACCGTCATCGTTACGAGGTCAATAATGACTACCGCGAGGCTCTTACTTCTCACGGCATGAAGCTCTCCGGTCTCTCACCGGATGGAAGGATTGTTGAAATGATTGAAATTCCTGAACATCCTTGGTTCATCGCCACACAGGCACATCCGGAATTAAAATCAAGACCAAACAGACCGCATCCATTGTTCAGAGGATTTATCGAAGCTTCTCTGAAATATCAGGAAGAACATAAATAACTATTAAACGAATAAAAACAGGGAAGCTGTTGCTAACGCTTGCGTATCATGCAACAGCTTCCCTGTTTTTATCTCTGTATATAACGGATCCGATAACAGATTTTCCGTCCTTATACCGACCAGCTTACAGAACTTCCCTTGTCCGTCTTTTTCACTACAAGCTTATGATCGATCTGTTCTTTCAGTTCATTTACATGTGAAATAATTCCCACCAGTCTGTCTTTATCCGCAAGATCATTCAGTACACGAATTGCCTGATCTCTCGATGCATCATCCAGAGATCCGAACCCTTCATCTATAAACATCGTATCCAGATGGATCGCACCTGCTGTATTCTGCACTATATCAGAAAGTCCCAATGCCATAGACAGCGCTGCCATAAAAGATTCTCCGCCGGATAAGGTTTTGACATCTCTGATCGTATCTGTTGCCATATGATACACATCCAGTTCCAGTCCGGCCTGTCCCTGGCTTCCCAGCTTTTCAACATCTCTGCATTGCAAAATGAATTCGCCGGATGTCATACGGATCAGCCTCTTATTTGCGGCACGTATGATCTGCCGGAAATATTGCCTCTGGATATAAGTCTCGAAGTCCAGTTTTGCAGTTCCACTCAGATTTCCATTCGCCGTCTTACTCAGATTACCAATGATTTCATACTGGTTCTGCAGTCCACTGTTCTTCTCAAAATTGCGTCTCAGATTCTCCCTGATTTCTCTATTCTTTTCATTGATATTATGAAGCCTCATATATTCCCTTCGGATCTGCTCCAGCACTTCAGATGCTTCTTTTATTTCCTGTTTAATCTGCGCTATATCTTTCTTTTCTTTCCCCTTCAGTTGCTGTTCCAGTAATTTTCTGTTTGCTTCCAGTTCCTGAAGTTCTCTCTGATATGCTTCTGTCCACCGTTCTGCTTCTTCCAGTTCTGTCTCCTTCATGCATTTCCTATGATAACTCTCCTCATCCGCAAATCCCTGTGCCTTCATTACCTGTTCATAACGGAGTTTCTTTTTCTCTGCTTCTTTCTGAGATTGTAGAGCAGATGCCTTCACGGTCTTACTACGTCCTTCCAGTTCCTTTTCTTTATTTTGCATTTCTGTCAGACGTCTGGTCACTGTCTCATAATTCTTTCTCAACTGCTCCAATGCTCCTACTGTCTGTGCCAGATGTTTTTCTGCTTCTTCTATGGTCTCATATGGCAGTTTCTCCTTCGCAGTCTGATATTCAGCCTGTACTTTTGTATATACCAGCTTTGATTCCGTCAGGCATTGGTCCGTTTCCCTTTCTTTTCTTTCCAGTTCCACCGACTGCTCCGTAATCTGTTCCTGATTCTTCTTTAATGCTTTGCATTTTTCGGAAATCTGTTCCAGTTGTTTTAATTGTTCTTCTGTTTCTGCAAACGTCTGTCCCAGATTTTGCATAATCTTTTTCCAGTTAGTCTTAAATCCGTCTTCCGGCGCATCTTTTATGTTCATTTGAAGCGTCTGGCAGATTTCCTGTGCTGCCTGGTATCCTGCAAGACATTCCCTGAATGCAGCGACTTTTATATCTCTTGTTTTTTCTTTCCTGTCTCTTTCCTCCTTTGCAGATTCTACTTCTGCCTGTGTCGGTGCTTCGTCACTTAATAATGTAATCTGAGGATGTTCTCTGGAACCACAGACCGGACAAGGCTGTCCTGCTTCCAGTGTCAAAGCCAGTATTCCCGCCTGTTCTTTCAGAAACTTCTGATACTTCATTTCATATTCCGCCCATGCATGTTCATAATTCTTCTGTTCACATTCAGCTTCTTTCTTTGCTCTTTCGCAGTCTTCCTTTAATTGTTCTTTTCTGTTTTCCTGTCTGTCCAGTTCCTTATATTGCCGCATTTTTTCTTCTGTCTGTTGTTTTTTATTTCTGCATTTATTTATGCATATCTCAACATCTTCGTGTTGCTTTAGAAATTTAATTATTTCTTCATTCTTATTCTGCAGGATTTCATTCTTTTCTTTTATTATTCTTGCATGATTTAGATATTTTTTTATTTCTTCTGCAAGTTTATTCAAAGTTTCCTGCTTTTTATTAATACTCTCATATTGCAAAATTGCATCCTGTATCCGCACTTTTTTCTCAGTCAGTACAATCTCTTTTTCTGTCTTTTCTTTCACAGCCTCTTTCTGATCTTCTGTAAGTTCCTGCAACAATTGTCTGCATTCCTGTAATTTCTTTTGAAGACTGTGATCCTGTGTTTTTAACTCTGTCAGCCTTTTTTCTTCTTCCAGATATCTCTTTTCCTCTGTCCTGACACGTTCTGCACTCTTACCGGACTGTATCTGCTCCTTCATAAGCTCATATTTTGCCTTTTCCGCTGTTTTTTCTTTCAGATGGCTCAGTACCTGTCCATACGAATCAAAGAGCTGATCCAGAAGTTCTGCTTCCTTCAGCAGACGATTCTTATCTTCCAGAACCACCTGTGCCCCGTCTGCTTCTTTTTTGCAGGCCTTTTCCAACCGGCTTCCCTGTCCGATGATTTCTTTTAGTATCTCCGATATTCTGTCTCTGTCCGGAATATCCTGTCCGGATACTTCTTTCCATTTTCTGCTGAGCTCCGTTTCTTTTCCGTTCTCACACACCGGATACTCTGTCCTGGCCATCTCAAGCTTCATTTCCTGCAGATTCTGTTCCAGTTTGACATATAACTGTACTGCCTGTTTCTTCAATTCTTCCTGTATTCTGTAATAAAAGCGTGTCTGAAATATTCTGGAAAATATCTTTTTCCGTTCTTTTGATTCAGCCAGCAGAAGCTTCAGAAATTCTCCCTGTGCAATCATGGAAATCTGGGTAAACTGATCTGCATCCAGCCCTGTAATTTCTACGATCTTCTGATCCGTCTCTCTCTTCTTTCCTTTGAATACACTTCCATCCGGCAGTGTCAGTTCTACCTTTGGGGTCTCCTTCACATATCTCAGTGACCCGTCTGCATATTTTCTTTTTCCCAGGCGCATATATTCTGGATTTCTCAGTATCTTATATTGTTTCTTTTGATATATAAACGTGTACTCAACATAAGTATCCGTTCCTTCATCCGCATACTGGCTCCGCATCATATTTCCATCTCTGGTGCCGCCGCTGGTCCTGTCATACAACGCATATGTGATTGCATCAAAGATCGTAGTCTTACCTGCACCTGTATCTCCTGTGATCAGAAACAGTCCATTGGGAATCTCTGTAAAATCAATCTCTGTTCTGCCGGCATATGATCCAAACGCTGACATAATAAGCTTAACCGGTCTCATCTACTCCACTCCCTTCACATTGTCAAAGATTTCTTTCATGATTGTCTCCTCCTGCGTATTCATCTCTCTTCCCTGCATCTCCTTATAGAATTCACCAAAAGAGGTAAACGGATCCTTCATAACAAGTTCTTCATCCATTTCTTTTAATTTGGTTCTTGTTCTCTGATTATCTACCCGGATCTCTAATATATGGGAAAATACCCGTTCCAGCTGCTCTTTCGGTTTATATGGATCGATCTCATCTGTCAGCGTAATACTGATGTAATCCTCTTTTTCTTCTTCACCGGCTTCTTTTATAATTTCTTCCAGCGTTCCTTTTTTCTTCCTGACATCTCTGAGCGGATGCAGCGGATAGCATGCAATTTCCGGCTTCTCCCCTTTTTCTTTTAAAGTCACCACAGTAAGACTTTTGGTCTGCGTGCTCTCACTGACAGAATACTTCAAAAGCGTACCGCAATACCGGATCTTTGGCCTGCTGACGTACTGTGCACCGTGAAGATGTCCAAGCGCCACATAATCAAATTCTTTCACTGCCCCGATATCTACATTATCAATCCCTCCTACGGAAAATACTTCCGAATCACAGGTTTCCGGACTTCCTTCCTTTTCTCCCACATAAAACTGATGAGAAACCAATACATTTCTTTTATTATTATAATCTATCTTTTCTCGTTTAATGATTTCTCTCACAGCATCTGCATATGTCTCTGGGACATTGTTAACAAAAACATTTCTTACATATCCAGGTTTCATAAATGGCAACAGATAAAAATCTACCTCTCCATATGTATCCTGCAATGTTACTTTTTCAATATGCTCTTCCGGCTGCTCCGGAACATTCCCCACAAGATAAATATGATGCCGTCTCAAAATCTCTGAAGCATAATTCAGACGATCAGGTGAATCATGATTTCCGCTGATGATCAGAATTGGAATTACCGGTGTGATCTCTGAAAGTTCCGTCAGGAACTCATCAAATATAGTCACTGCTTCCGCTGATGGAACTGACTTATCATAAATATCCCCGGCAATCACAATTGCATCCGGACGCAATTCTTTTGCATAGGCAATGACCTCTTTTAAGATCACCTGCTGATCTTCTTTTAAATTATAACGATGAAGCTGCTTTCCGATATGCAGATCCGATAAATGAAAAAATTTCATACCTGTCCACATCCCTTCTATTTTATTTGCATCTTTCTCTATATTACACTATAATCAACTTATCTAACAAGACTATACAAAAAACTATAATCACAGATATGAGGTAATGAGTATGTTAAGAGAGATTAATCTGGATGAAATATCCGATGGGAAATTATACAGCAGCAACGATATGGCCAGGACTGACTGCAAAGGCTGTGACGGTTGCTCCGCCTGCTGTCACGGTATGGGAAGTTCCATCGTCCTTGATCCACTGGATGTGTACCGGCTTTCCATCAATCTGTCAAAACCAGTGAATGAACTCCTGGCCGGTCCGCTGGAACTGAATGTGGCAGACGGGATCATTCTTCCGAATCTGAAGATGACTGGAACCAAAGAGGCCTGTTCTTTCCTTGATGCGGACGGACGGTGTACGGTTCATGCATTCCGTCCCGGAATCTGCCGCATGTTCCCTCTGGGACGTTTTTACGAAAACCATTCTTTCCAATATTTCTTACAGGTACATGAATGTCCGAAAACGGATCGTTCTAAAGTAAAGATCAAAAAATGGCTGGATACACCGAATCTGAAAACCTACGAGAAATATATTGCTGACTGGCATTTCTTTCTGAAAGAGCTTCAGGAATACGTTATGAATCTTACTTCTGATTCTTCTTCAAATTCTGATTCAACTGCCAGAACGATCAGTATGCATGTGCTGACACAGTTTTATCTGACGCCTTATGAGGAAGATGGGAATTTTTATGAGGAATTTTATGAGAGGCTGGAGAAGTCGCAGCTTTTTACTCAATCGCTTGGGATTTAATTCATTAACGTAGTTGGCCTCTCGATCCTTGAAGAAAACAGTATAAAGTGGTTCTGGT
>ERZ773183.868-NODE-868-length-30494-cov-3.171326_pt1 | contig 30494 bp, 8 predicted proteins | sample MGYA00580532_ERZ773183 | MGnify/ENA primary metagenome ERZ773183 (study PRJEB29015, sample SAMEA2737791) | human gut metagenome | biome: human gut; feature: human-associated habitat; material: faeces | place: China | collected 2012 ...
AATATTGTATATGTGTCTCCGAATGGAAATGCAGAAAACGCCGATGGAACCATCGATGATCCGTTTTCTACAGTTGAGGCTGCCAGAGATTATCTGAGGACAAAAGATATTGGCAAAGATAGCAGGGGAATTATTTATTTGCGTGAAGGTACTTATCATGTTACGAACAGCATTTCTTTGACAAGTGAGGATTCTTATGTTACATATGCGGCATATAAAGGAGAATCGGTTGAGATTACAGGTTCTGCGACACTTGAGAACGGCAAATTCAAAAAATTAAGCGAGGTTTCAGGAGAAAAGTATTCCTCACAGACAAGACTGCCGTCCGGAGTGGCTGATAAGGTATATGTATATGACCTTGGCGCAGCGGGGATACCAGTAGGAGATGTTTATAAAAACGGATTTAACTGGACAAAACAGCCGCCACAGCCTGAGTTTATTGTAAACGGCGAACTTCAGATTCTGGCGCGATATCCGAATAATGGTACTATAACAAAGTCGCATCTTGAAATTCCAAACAAAGGCGGCGTTCCCAGAGACTACTTCTTCGATAAAACCGACTACTCAAAAACATATGAAGAAATGCTGGCAATGAATGGTCCGGTATTTTGTATAAAAAATCTTCCTGACTCAGCTCATATCTGGGCAGGAGCGTATGATTACGATAATGTCTACAGTGCTGTTAACGGGGATATGCCAGCGGTTAATCCACTCAATGATAACACGAAATATGAAACAGACGGATGGTTAAGCGGTTACTTTGCTAACGAATATGGCAATGACAATGTTCAGATGTATTCGGTAAGACTGCATACGGACGGCAAATATTATATTTACTGCAAATACCCTTCGTTGTATGGAGTAAGCGCAAATAGTCTGAAAGTAAGTGCAATCAACCTGCTCTGCGAACTTGATAGCACAGGAGAATACTATATTGACCGCTATAACGACAATAACGTTTTGTATTACTATCCGCAAAATGGAGTAATTGATAATCAGTCTATTACACTCAACGCATTTGACAAACCGCTTGTGACAATGGAGAATGCCGCGGGAATTCAAATAAGCGGTATCCGCTTTACGGGAACCACTAACAGCGGAATAACAATGACTGACTGCGAGTTATGTACAATCAGTGGCTGTGAGCTGTACAATATAAGTATGGACGCAATCAAAATAGGTGATAACAACGGAATGATTACAGCAGATTCCGGTTATGATACCTTCGGCGGCGGACATAACAATACTGTTGCAAATTGCGTTATTCATGATATGGGTCATGGCGGCGTATATATGGCAGGCGGGGACAGAAAGTCTCTTGAACGCGGCAATAACATGGTGAAAAACTGTGAATTTTATAATGTTTCACGTCTTGAAACCTATACTCCGGCAATATATCTGGAAGGTGTAGGAAACACAGCGCAGGAAACTATATACATGATGCGCCGCACATGGTTATTCAGATTATGGGAAACGATATGTTAGTTACAAGGAACAAAATAATAAACACATGTTATAATGCCAATGACATGGCTCCTATATACATTGGGCGCGATTGGACATGGTTGGGAAATGAAATTTCCTATAATTACATAGAAAATGTACGCTATTCCACATCTACGGATTTTGATTTCGGTATCTATATGGACGATAACGCATCAGGTGTTATCATTCACCACAACATATTCAATAAAATCGGAGGTAATGCTATTTATTCAAACAAAGGTTACGGACATTATGTAGTTGATAACATTGTTGTAGACGGAACGGGTCCGTACTATCGTTACTTGACGAATGGGTATCACAGCTGGGCGCGTCCGGTGCCGAACGAGAAGTCGCTTAAATACAGATTTTATGATATACTGAGAACTTATGATGAGGCTGTTGCGGCGGGCGACGAAAGTAAGGAAGCCACGAAAGGCTACTGGAACACGCAGGAAAATATCAATAAGTGGATTGAGCATTATAATACTTTGTATAATGAACTTGACGAGTACAGCAAAAAATCTGCTTATGCTTTTGATTTGGGTGCAAAATATTTCCCTACAGAAGGAGATAACAGCAGCGCTACATGGACAGATCAGAACTCCATTGCTGCGCAGGCGAATATGACGACAGTCAGAAACATTACGGTAAATACTAAAGATTTGTGGAATCTCGGCGGTTTTTATAATAATGTCAATCCATCAGACGCTGAAACATATGACGTTAAGCGTCACAAAGCTGCTTCCATATCAGCACTGGGACTTGATTTAAGCACGGGAAAAATCAGTTCTAATAGCTCTTTGGCGAAAGATGCAAATTATGGTCCTAAGTGGATTGCCGAATGGAATAAAAAATATTCAATTTCCGAAGCCGGCGTGTCATGGCCGATTAATAAGCAGCATTTGTGGAGAAAAATAACCGAAGCGGAGGCCCTGCTTGAAAGCAACTCCGAACTTAAGTCTTTGCTTGAAAAGGCGCATGCGGCAGCATCTGACGGACTGGCTTCTCAGGCTGAGGTTGACGCGGCATATAATACTCTTATATTAAATTCCGGTAATCAAGATGTACTGATGACGGATACAATCTATGTTTCTCCAAACGGAGATGACAGCAACACGGGCACAAAGGATAGTCCGCTGAAAACGCTCGCTGCGGCACAAAGAGTCGCACGAATAAATTCCGATGGTTCTAAAGACGTTACGGTTGTGCTGCGCGGAGGCGAATATAACATATCAGATACTCTGTGCTTTACATATGAGGACGGAGGTAAAAACGGACGTAAGGTTACATGGAAGGGATATGAAAGCGAAACCCCCGTCATAAGCGGCGTAACTGAACTTACCGGCTGGAGCATTTATGATGCAGATAAGAACATATACTGCGCTTCTGTTCCGGAGGGCTTTAATACCCGTCAATTATATATTAACGGCGAAAAGGCGCTGCGTTCAAGGAATATATCATACTCAGGCAACACATATAATCATCTTAAACGCACATGTGAGCTTGGTTTGAATTCCAGAAATAATCGCGAAATATATTTTTATCGTGACGATATTGCGGACTGGAACAATTTTGAAAATGTCGAGTTCCATCTGATTACCGCATGGACGGATAATGTTCTGAGATTTGCGAAATATGATAAGGAAAATAATTTTAAACCGACAACCGCTAATAACGGCGGCAGTGAAGGCATTGTCGACGCGGCGGCGGTAAAGCTGCGCGAGCCTGAAAGTACGCGCTTGTTTAACCGCGCGCACCCTGATATTACAGGAACTACACTCGGATATAAATCAAGATCATACTATTATTTAGAAAACGCTTATGAGTTTATTGACGAAGATAATGAGTGGTATCTTGACACAACTGAGAACAAGATATATTGCAAGGCTCCTGCGGGTTCGGATATGAATGATGTCAGGGTTACAGCGCCTGCGCTTGAAACTCTTATAAATATAGACGGAAGTAACCAAAACAGAGTATGCAACCTGAATTTTGAAAATATTGTTTTTGAAGGTTCTACTTGGACTCGACCCAGCGAGGAGGGACTTGTAGGAGGTCAGGCATCGCAATATATGCTGACTTCTTCTTTAGCCAATAAAGTAACAGCATATCACACTCCGAGCGCATTTTACGCACAATATGCGGACAGTCTCAATATAACAGGCTGTACATTCAGAAAAATAGGTTCGACTGCGATTGACCTGTATTTAGGAGTTACAAACAGCAATATTTTCGGTAATGAGGTATATGACACTGCTGGAAATGGTATTTCGGTAGCTAAATTCTTCCAGGATGAAGACACCGAATATCATGAAGCATATAACCCGACGGATAAATCGGAAATATGTGAAAATATTAATGTAATAAACAATACCGTTCACGATATCGGTACTGAATATGAAGGTGCGGTTGCGATTGCAGCAGGATATCCGAAAAATATAGTAGTTGCTCACAATGAGGTTTACAATGCGCCGTATTCAGGTATTTCGGTAGGATTTGGCTGGACAAGTAAAGATAATGCGATGGACAGCAATATAATTTTTGCGAACAGAGTTCATAACGTAGGACTTGTTTCGTGTGATTTTGGCGCAATCTATACTTTATCAAAACAGCCGCAGTCTCTCTGTGCGAGAAATTATATTTATGATTTAAGCCAGAAGCCTTGGTATGACTATGGCTACACGGCAATATATTTTGACGAGCAGACGGAAGGCTATACTATAAAAGAAAATCTGACCTATAATGTGGGAAATAATCTATGGGGTAACGGAATTAACTTTAACGGTTGCAAGGCTAAAAACACGGCTACAGATAATTATCTCAACACCAACCCCAACTCAAATGAAATAGTGTCCGCTATCTCAGCTGAGGCAGGAATTGCAGCAGGGAAGAGCTGTGCAGAACTTGAGGCTGAGGCAGAACAATATATTTACGATATTTTACATCCGGAATATAATACATACATCCGGATAACACCGACTAAAGTATCGGCAACGGCAGCAGACAGCGGAAGCTCTGCGGAATACGCAATTGACGGGAAAGCTGATACAGTTTATACCCTTTCCGGACAGACTGCGAATTCTATGGCAAACCAATACCTGCTTATTGAATTTGACGGAGAAACTCCAATTGACAGAATTGTAATCGACCGTCAGTACCATGCCGGAGGCATAACACAGTACGACCATTGGCCGGACTGGTGCCTTGCAGTGGGATGTGAGCTTCAGGGTTCGTTTGACGGTGAAAACTGGGAGACGATAGGAGTTATGAATTCGTATCCGGAAGGTACTGGTGATACAACCCAGGATATTTATGAACTTGATAATCCGCAGGCGTATAAATATGTAAGATATATACGAACGAAGTATAAATCCGGTTCAGATTATGGCGTATGGTTATGGTCACCGAGCAAGGGCGGAGACGGCGGAAATCGTTTGAACGTGCAGGATATCAGCTTTTACAGTAAAACTACGCCACTTCCTGTAACCGGTTCATATGATGCAAATACAACTACATATACATGGACATTTGCTAATGAGCCTGAAGGCACTGACACTGCACAGTCAAGAAACTATGAGACTAAGGATAAGATTGCAGATCTTCGTCTTGTACTCAGAAGCGGCGACTATGTAAGTAACGCCGCAGGAATTCACTTTAATGATAAAAGCGTTGGCGACAGCGGATCTATACAGAACAGTCGTTATATCCTTGTAAAGCCCACATATGACGGAACACTTTCTGCTACTATCGAGTTCCCGACCGCCAAAAGCAACGTAAAATGCATACTATACGCATATGATTATGGCACCGGGGCTGATTTTGACAGCATTGATGAAACGCTGGCAGCGAAGGGGGGTACAATGGCAACTACGCCTGATATTACTAATGCTAATGATGCAACGCGGACATTAAATCTTCAGGGTGGTCATACATATGCGATTTACACTTATCAGAGGGCGTCGAATATTTCTGCGCTTTCATATAAGGTAACAGAGGAAATTGTACCTGAACCGGATACGACACCGACACCTGAGCCAGACGTGACACCAACGCCTGAACCGGATGTTAAACAGTGGGTTGAGGCTGAAATCACCTCTGTAAGCGCAGATGGCATCAATGTGAACGCCAAGAGCAACACCAATGGCGAATACAAAATGATTACGGCTGTTTACGATGAAAATGGCACATTGATTTCTGTAAAAATACGTCAGGTGGAGTTTGAAAAAGATGTTCCAAGGGAAATAAACGTTGATATAGAAGTCAGTGGAAATGTGGCAGTATTTTTCTGGAAGGACGAGATGACACCTGTTTCGGAGAAGATAGTATATGATGATTTTGATAAAGACGGCCTTTTTCCCATAATGAATTATATGAAAAAAATATCAATGAATTAGGCAGCCTTGCATTTAGACACGAACACTTTTGTTAAAAAGCAGTCTTGTTTGTGTCTGTTTTTAAAATAGGAAATATGCTAAAATTAACATATAACTAAAATATGATATATTCATTGGAAGGAGTGGCTAATATGAGAGTAAAAAGGTTGTTTAGTATTATTTTATCTGTGTCTATGAGCATAGCGCTTATGCCTATATTGGATTTAAGCACGGCGCTTGCGAACGATACGATGATTTATGAATGGGATTTTCGAGATTATTCAGGGGATGAGGCTGTTTCATCGACAGGTGAAACAAGCGAGGCCTATGCGGTATCAGACCATGTTCTTGAAATTCATCTTGCAAACGGTGACAGCATAACGGAAAATGGTCTTTATTGGAGTACACCCGGAGGCACAGTGTCAGATGACACTACAACGGTGAAGAACAATCGCTATATTGTATTTCGACCGAAATATGACGGAAACCTTGCCGTTACTTATAAAGGTTCTGATAATAATTCAAGAAATCATCCGAGAATGTATCTTTCATGCGGTGATGCCCTATCATGCACTGTAAAGGGGACGAATGCTTCGCAAAAAGAACCTAACCAGATGTATGACAATAATTCGCTTGAATTTGCAACGGGTTCATATAATGTGAAATCCGGAAACACATACTACATATGGGGCTATCATTACAGTCGAACAGGTACAGCTTTTACCGTTTCGAATATCGTTTACAATGCCGACACATCAACAGGACAACCACAGGCAACCTCAAAGCCGGAAGATGATGCTTTAAAACTCATGGCATTGGATTTTAATGATGAAAATGATCGATTGAAAACCATAAACGGGTCTGTTGCTCTTGAGCAGGGACAGATGGCATACAGCACGGGTAAAGACGGCACAGGCTGCGCGTATTTTGACGGTACCGGATCAGGCTGGCTTGATGTAAAGAACAGCAACGGACAAGGGTTATTTGCCGGCAAAGATAATATTACAATTTCATTTTCGTCAAAGACCGATGCGGCTCCGAGTTGGTGGATGTTTGCGGCTTCCAATTCGGCAGCGCCTGTATATCAAAAGGAAAAGTATCTCGGTATTTTAGATGAGAAAAACAAGCTGACCGTAGAGCGTTATAAAAATGAAGGGGCGCGTGCGGATTCCGTATCTTCGTCATATTCTTCCGGTGAATGGAAGGATGTTGTTATATCTTTAAATAATAAAACAACGGAGTTATATGTGAACGGCAAATTTGTAGATTCAAAAGATTATGAGTATGCTATAAGTGATATTTGTGGCGAAAATCCGATTACATATATAGGTAAAGCAACATGGGGCAGCGGTGAATATGCAAATGGTTATCTTGATAATTTTGTTGTATATGATTATGACATTATTCCCGATCTAGGTGATACTTCAGCGGTTACATCGGATTTAAACCTTCCTACATCGGGCAAGGGATATAGTATTGTATGGAAAAGCTCGAATACCGACGTAATATCAAACACAGGCAACGTAAAAAGACCTGAAAAAGGGAAGAAAAAGGTTACGCTTACCGCAACAATTATGTTTGATACGCACACGCTTACAAGAAGCTATGACGTATATGTACTCGGAGAGGAATATTATGATTATCAGCTTGAGATAAGTCAGAAAAAAGGCGTAGATATTCAACAAAATATGTACGGTCTGTTCTTTGAGGATATAAATTACGCAGCAGATGGCGGATTATATGCTGAAATGATAGAAAACCGTTCATTTGAAGCTCAAAAGAGCCTTGGAAAGGGCGCTGTAAGTTATGATGGACTTTATGGATGGAGTGTATATCCGTCAAACGGAAGCGGAGCATCTATGCTCACAAAATCAACAGAAGGTTTGAACGAAAATAATAAGAATTATATTGAGTTTACGGCTTCCGGCACACAAAAAGGCTTTAAAAATCAGGCATATGACGGTATATACATGGAAGCGGGTAAGTCGTACAAAGTGTCCCTGTTCGCGAAAAAGGGGACTTACGCAGGGAAAATCAAGGCATCGGTTTACAGCAGCGGCACTCTTGCGGTGCAAACAACAGTTGCTGACAATCTGACCGACATATGGACAAAGTACGAAGCAACGATAATACCTGATAAAACTGTAAGAAACGCAGAGTTTATCATTGAATTGGACGGAGAGGGTAGCGCGGATTTTGATATGATTTCATGTATTCCTGCAGATGCTGTTGATGGAGTATTCAGAAAAGATTTGGCAGAGAAATTGAAAGCGTTAAATCCGGGATTTCTCCGTTTTCCCGGCGGCTGTATAATTGAAGGATATAATCTCGCAAACCAGTATAATTGGAAAGATACTGTAGGACCTGTAGAAGAAAGGAAGCAGAACTGGAGCCGTTGGTCGTGCCATACAAACAGCGGAATTGACAACGGTTTTAAACATTATAATCAAACATACGGTATAGGTTTTTACGAATATTTTAAGCTCTGCGAGTATTTGGACTGTGATGCTGTGCCTGTAGTAAATGTCGGTATGGCGTGTGAATACCAGAGTAAAGAGACGGTGCCGGTATTTGAAAACGATGGAAAAACATATACATCAGAATTTTATCAGTACATTCAGGACGCACTGGACCTTATAGAATTTGCTAATGGGGACTTATCGACTACATGGGGAAAAGTAAGATGCGATATGGGACATGAAGAACCGTTCAATCTTTCCATGATAGGAATAGGCAATGAGCAATGGTATATAAAGGGTAATCAGTGGTATGACCGCTACGAAGCGTTTGAAAAGGAGATACATAAGATATATCCTGATATTAAGCTCATTTCAACATCTGGACCATCTGCAAGCGGAACATCGTTTGACGAGGCATGGAATTGGATAAGAGAAAATAACGCAAAAAATAACAGCTTTACTTATGCTGTAGACGAGCATTATTACATGTCGCCGGAATGGTTCTTGGCAAATGACACGCGTTATGATAAGTACGACAGAAACACAAAGGTATTTGCCGGAGAATATGCGGCACATACTACGCTTACAGGAACTGCGGAAAAAAAGAATAATTTAGAGAGCGCAATTACTGAAGCTGCGTTTATGACGGGACTTGAAAGAAATGCTGATGTTGTTTATATGGCTTCATACGCGCCGTTATTCGCAAGGCTTAACTATACACAGTGGGCGCCGGATATGATATGGTTTAATGATGTGGCAAGCTATGTTTCGCCGACTTATTGGGTACAGAGTATGTATATGAACAATAACGGTGACTATACACTAAAAAGCACAGTAAACGATAATTATGAAAAAGTGTATCAGTCAGTTTCGTATGACAAAGAGAGCGGAGACATAATTGTAAAAATGATTAACCCATACACAACGGAGAAAAAGAGTAATATTGTAATTGATTCGGGATTTACTCTTACAGGAAAAGCCGACGTTGAAATGTTAAAAGGTGATAGTCTTACAGACGTGAACAGTATTTCAGCTCCAGATAATATAGCGCCTGAAAAGACAACAATAGATATATCAAATAACACTGATTATATCTTACCTCCTCTGTCGTTCACGGTAATGCGTGTGCATACAAACTCGCAGCTAATTAGATTGGCTGATTGCCGTGCAGATAAGGGCATTTTTAAATATGAACTTGAATCTGGCGGCGATATATCGGAGTATGACATTTACACGGCATTATACGATAATGATGGTAAACTCGTTAATGTGTGGAAAAATGAATTAAGCGGCACAGCAAATATTGATATGGGCGCAGACTATGACATCAAGGTTATGGTATGGGAGAAAAACAGCATGAAGCCTGTGTGCGAAGCTATTGAACAATCTGTAAATACCGCCGAAAAGATAACTGAATATAAATATCTGTTTACAGATGATAAGGTAGTCAAGACATCCGGAAGCGCATCAAGCGGTGATGTATATGAATGGACAATTACATCTGCACCGCAGTATTTCTATATTGATAACATTGATTTCGATGCCGTTGAGTCAATTACAATAAGATCAGGTTATCAATCAAATTCAGCCGTAACATCTGTATATGCTTATGATAACGACGGAAACTATGTAAGCGAAAATGAGCTGAAAAAGTTTGTGACAAACCCGACTCCGCTTGGAAATCCGATTGGTACAATCGCTGATACAAAAACAGCAACGTGGGGATATAGGACCGGAGTAATAGGCAGAAACAACGTGACAATTTCAGAGGGCTCAAACTATACCCTGTCGGATACGTCAAAAATTCTGGATATACCGTCAGGAACGGGTAAAAAAGCTCTGATTGTTGGTATAACAGGAAATATAGGCGAAAAAGGATATTTTGATTATATCAACGTTAAATACAATAAAGAGGTTGACGCACCAATGCCAGTTATAGAGAGTATCACAGGTGAAGGAATTAAAGATTTTACAGTAGAGATAAATCAATCTGACAAATCAATTTTAGTTCCGGTTATTCCGGGAACAAATCTTGATACATTAAAACCCGAAATTAAGATGAGTGGCAACGCTTCTGTAAAACTTACGTCGGGAACATGGAAAGACGGACAGCTTACGATTTCTTACGGAGACGAAAGCGAAGTGTGGAGTATTAAGGCTGAGGACAGAGGAAATCCTGTGCTGAACGGATATTATGCTGATCCAAATCTTTGCATATTTGGCGACACGTTTTATCTTTATCCTACAACTGATGGCGGAACAGGGTGGAACAGCAGTTCATTTAAGGCATTTTCATCAAAAGATTTGATAAATTGGAAGGACGAGGGTGAAATTCTGAGCCTTAAAGACGTTTTATGGTCAAGCGGAGTTTACGCATGGGCGCCTACAGCAGTCGAAAAGGACGGCAAGTATTATTACTACTACAGTGGAACGCAAAGTATAGGCGTGGCGGTTTCAGACAGTCCGACAGGACCGTTCATTGACAAGGGCGAGCCTCTTGTAAATAAGAATACTGTTGGATTATCGGGACAGATGATAGATCCGGCAGCATTTATAGATGATGACGGTCAAGCATATATATACTGGGGCAACGGCAGAATGTACATGGCAAAGCTCACGGATGATATGATGAGTATTGATGGCGAAATTCATACAATTACACCATCGAATTTCCGAGAGGGTGCATTTGTAATCAAACGCAACGGAATATATTACTTTATGTGGTCTGACAATGATACAGGTGAGCCTACTTATGAGGTGAGATATGGAATATCAAATTCTCCGTATGGACCGATACAGGGGAATACCAGAATTTTGACATACTCCAATACTGACGATTCGAGGATAAGAGGAACAGGACATCACAGCGTTATAAATGTTCCGGGAACAGACGACTGGTATATATGCTATCACCGCTTTAATGTTCCGAGATACGGAACTGTAACGTCCAAAAACAGTGAGGCGGGTAACCACAGAGAAATTTGTATAGAAAAAATGGAGTTTGACGAAAATGGCAATATTAAGCCTGTAACTGCTACGTTAAAAGGAATAACAGAGCCTGTTACGATTGAAAGGTAAATACTGCTTGCTGAATGAGGAGAGGAATAAATATGAAAAGAATATTATCAATTTTAATAGTGCTGACGATTGTACTTACATCGTTTTGCGCAACGGGTTTTGCGACAGAGGAAAGAGCAGCATTGCCCACACTGACTGTTGATATGAAAAATGAGCAGCACAACATAATTCATGGTGCGGCAGGTTTCCTTTACGGAATAAGCAATGAGGGAGTACCGGATGTAAACACGTTAACTCCTCTAAAACCAAAAGTTCTTGCAACTAAAGGTGCATTGGGTACGGAGCATCCTTACGGTGATGCTCTTGATGTTGCCGAGGAGTTTTTTGAAGCCGGCGGAGAACAGGTGCAGATGTACAACTCCAATTATTACGGTGTATTCGGAGTTACGGCAGATGCTTATGATTACGCAGATGTACTCAAAAATATAATATGTCCGGAAGTAGTAGCATGGAAGGAAAAAATACGCGACCGTTTCCCTGACATAGATAAAATGCTTCAATATATTCCGATTAACGAAAGCACACCTATAAAGGTTAGCGGCAGCAAGAATTATAATGAAGCGTGGAAAATTTATTACAAGGCAATAAAAGAAGCAGACCCGAACGCCACTGTTGTAGGGCCTAATCATGCATATGATCCAAGCTATAACGAAATGTTAGGATTTTTGAACTTCTGCAAGACTAACGATTGTCTGCCCGATGTTATAACGTGGCACGAGCTTCAGGTAAGCGATTTAAATAATCTTAATATAAATAATACAAACAATTCTATTCAGCGTTACCGTTCTGCGGCAAGAGATGCAGGGGTTGAGGAAAAGCAGGTTGTAATTAACGAGTATGCCGACTTTGCCGACTGCGGTGTTCCGGGCAGACTTGTAAACTGGATTGCGCGTCTTGAAGATAATCAGGTTTACGGATGCCTTCCGTTCTGGCATCAGGCAAATAATTTAAACGATCTTGCTGCAAACGCCAATCAAGGCAACGGAGCTTGGTGGGTATACAAATGGTATGGAGATATGTCGGGAAAGACTCTTGGCGTAGAGCAAAGCAACACATCCGTAGAGGGATTTTACGGTGTGGCGTCCTACGATAAGAACAAGCGCAGCGCGAGCGTTCTGTGCGGCGGAACGGACGGAGAAGCTATAGTTAAACTTGATAATATTTCATCAACGTCGGTTTTCAAAGATGCCGATAAGGTTCATATTAAAGTCGAGGCTTCATATTTCAGCGGCTATCATGGTGCGGTATATGCTCCTGAAACAGTGATGGAAGGCGTATTCCCTGTTAAAAATGGAAGTGTTACAATAAATCTTGAGGATATGCTGTTTTCAGCGGCATATAACATAACGATTACAGAAACAACCGAAGATGTAAGCGAACCGGCAGTAGGAGCATTTCGCAGTGAGTATGAGGCAGAAAATGCTACCCCGTATGGCAGCCTTATAATCGACAATCAGGATACTCCTCTTGAAGAGCCGCGCTATTTCTGCTCGGGTGGAGCTCGTATCGGCGGAATTGACCAAAGCGGCGATGGTATAGAATATAACATTGACGTACCCGTAGACGGACATTACAGGCTTGATTTCCTTTATGGAAACGGTGTTGGCTCAACAAGAAACAATGCTAATACGCATAGTCCTAAAAATATTACGCAAAAACTTGTAATAGATGGTACGGAAAGTGAGCTTTTACTACCCAATACGCTGTTTTATTCCATGGAGGGGATGGTTCCCCAATATGCTGACCTCAAAGCAGGGCATCACAAGATAGCGTTGATGTATAACGGCGAAGCGGGTGGATTTCACGATGCGCTATATGTGTCCTATACAGGCGCATATGGTGAAGAATATCCTGAATTTGATAAAATATACGAGGCGGAATCAGCCGATTTCAATGCGCTCGGAGAAACAAAAGAGAGCTTTGCCGTTACGGAAACAGCGATAGATGGTTACAGCTCAAATGGCTATGTAACAAGACTTAATCTCTTGCCTGTAACAAGCGGCGGCGGAATACGTTGGATAGTTGATGTCGAGGAAAGCGGTTTGTATGACCTTGAATTTAAGGTTAATTCTGCTAATACTGGTAAACTGAATGTGTACATTGATAATACAAACCTGACGTTTGACAATTTTGCTGTTAATATGGATATTAAACCGAATAATGACTGGCAGAAATATGGAGCTACGCTTTTCCTAAGACAGGGAATAAATATTGTTGATATTGATACCGACTGTGAAGCGGCAGTGGATTATATGCATGTTATACGCTCGGACAGCAATCCGGCAGTGGTCGTCGAAGCAGAGGACGCGCAGGGCAAGTTTGAAACGGCGATTTCAGGCGATGCGACCTATGTTAAGGAAATGCGCGGAGACGAGTATCTTGAAATGACCGTGAACGCTAAGCAAGATGGTCTGTACAAAATGCAGGTGTTCCAGTCCAACGATGACCTGTGCGGAACGCACAGTTACAATATTAAAATTATAGACCGCTACGCGACTGTTGAGGTAAACGGTGAACAATCGACACGATACTTTTTCCCTAACTCATTTTCAGACGATACCTTCCTTGAAAGGACTGTACCGATTGAGTTAAAAGCGGGAGAAAATAAGATAAGAATTTATAATGATGACAGCTGGCACGTTAAATGGGGAGGTACGACGTCAACGCCTGGTACAAATGAACTCGTAAACTATACGCCAAACTTTGATAAATTCATCATAACACCGGCTTCGATTCAATGGGAGGCAAAGGAAAGAGCAAACACAATATTTCTTTCGTCTACAAAAAACGGATATATTTACTGTGACAAGAACACGGCTTATAATGGTGAAACCGCAACGGTATATCTTGTGCCTGACGGGGAGGTAAAGAGCCTTACTTTAAATGGGAAAAATATAACACAGACTCTTTCAACAGAGGATTATATTATATATAAGACTGAAATTGAGATTAACGGAGACACAAATCTGTATGCCGAGTTTACACCTGCTATAGAAGGCGATTTTGATAAGCCGATAATAGAAAATCCGGGAACAGTCGTTATAGACGGTAAAAAATATAAGAAAATAGGAGAAAACCTTTTCAAAAATCACAACTTTGCCGACTACAGCGGCGCGGATATGGATCAGTGGTATGTAGGTGTAAATAACGGAGGACACCCTACGGCGGAAAATTATCAGATACCAAAGATAAATCCGGACGGAAGTGTAGAAAATCTTGTTCCTATCGCCGAGAGCGGACTTCTTACAACCGGAGGATATGAGAAGACCGGCGAAGATACATTCTATTACGGAAAAGACAAGGCGGGACGTACATATCTGGTTGAACAACTGAGCAGCGATTGGCAAAACTGTGCGTGGAACGGAGCGCATTCGCTTTTAGGATTTATCCCAATAAAGCCGAATAAGAATTACTATTTCCAATTTGAAGCATTTTCTTCTAAAAAGTCTAATAAAAATACAAAAGCATCTGTACGTTACGGCGCCATAAATATGGAAAACTTTGTTCCGAAAAATTATACGGCAAGCGGTACGCTGAATTTCAGCGGTACCGGTTATATGACGTGTAAAAACGGAGATGAGCAGAATATAGGGGGAAACAGCTGGGAAACATATGATGCTCTGATAAACAGCGGTGACGGCGACTATTTCCTCTTTAATGCGTATTGGCTTCATATGGCGCATTATATGTGTTTTGGCGACTTTCAGCTTTATGAGCTGTCAGATACACCTATGGTGAATGTTTCGGAGCTTAAAAATCCGGCGGCATTGGTGCTTAATCTAAATGATAAACTGTCGCTTGCCGATAAAGCTTCAATTGTTGCTGATGATGGTGAAACCTCGGAACTGCCCATTACATGGCTTAATGCCAACGGAGTTGACATAACAGCCCCCGGTGTCTATGTTGTTACAGGATATGTCAGCTTACCGGATGATTATTATAGTGATAATGTATATGTTAAGCAGAAAGTAATTGTTAAGGGTATACCTGCAGCTGAAATAACCAAAACAAGCAAAGACGGTAACAAGGTCGGTTTCTGTGTAAATGTGAATAGCAATTGTTCCGGTGTGTTGTATGTGGCTGTAAAAGACGACGACGGAAAACTCTTAAATGTAAAATCAAAAGAAATTGAGCTTCAAACGGGTGAAACCTATGATGCGGAATTTGAATTTGCGGGTGAATTAAATACGGTCGAGATTTTCTTCTGGGAAAAGGATACAATGAGACCGTTCTGCCATAAGGTTACGATATAACTTAGTAATATTGATTTTGGGAGAAGATTATGAAAGATATAATATTTAACGGGGTGCCGTGGTTTGATCAAAACGGGAATACCGTAAATGCTCACGGTGCATGTATAGTTCGGGAACATGATACTTATTATCTGTTCGGGGAGTACAAAACTGATGACAAGAATATGTACAACGGTTTTTCGTGCTATTCTTCAAAAAATCTGGCGGATTGGAAATTTGAAGGCATGGCATTGGCACCGGACGCAGATAAAATGCTGTACCCTGATCGTGTCGGAGAACGTGTTAAGGTAGTGAAGTCAAGAAAGGCAGAAAATTACGTTATGCTCATGCATACAGATAATATGCAATACAGCGATCCGTGTATAGGAGTTGCGGTCAGTGATAAGATAAATGGCAGATATAAATTTATAGGGCCTCTTATGTACAAGGGTGAAAAGGTGCGAAAATGGGATATGGGAACCTTTATTGACGAGGATGGAACAGCATATCTGATGACTCATGAAGGCAACATATACCGCCTCAATGATGAATGTACTCAAGCAGAGGAGCTGGTCGCCGAAAACATATCTCCTGGCGGAGAATCTCCTGCAATGTGTAAACATGATGGTAAGTATTATATTATGTTTTCCAATAAAACAGGGTGGGATAATAATGATAACTACTACCTTACCGCTGATAATATCAATGGGCCATGGGAAAACCAAGGTCTATTTTGTCCTCAGGGAAGCGCTACATATAATACGCAATGCTCCTATATATTTGATTTCCAAATTGAGGATAAAACTGTAAAAATGTATTTAGGAGACAGATGGTCGTATCCTAAACAGGCATCGTCTGCAACACTGGTGATGTTGCCGTTAGAGTTTGAAAACGGAAAAATGTCGATAAGTGAATATATGCAGGCATGGTCAGCTGATGATGTGAGTGAATTTAAAGAACAACAACTTATATCATATAAATTTTACTCAAACAAAAAATCAGAAAGCAGAGAAATTCAGTTTTGCGGTGAAAGAATATCTCTGTTCGGCAAAGCCTCAAATGAAGGCGGGTATTGTAGACTTGACATTATGGATAGGGCAAATAATATTGTCAAGACAGATATTATAAACTTTTATGGTACTGCGCCTATGAGCGGTGTACGGTATGTTTCGCCAAAATTGGAGAGAGCAGATTATGTACTGCGTATTACAGTGTTGAGCGAAAGTGGTGAATGGTTCACAAAGGACGGTATGCGATATGGCAGCCAAGATTGTTATGTAGATATTTACGGTTACTCTGTAGATGATTTTTAACGATGCAGAATGCAGATGGTTCTATAATGCGTTTGCCAGTCAAATTGTAAGCGTTCTTGTTGATACGAAGAGCATGAAGATTACGGCAAAATATACTTCCGAAGGCGCATTAACGGATATAAAAATCGAAAAGGCGAATATATCGGAAATAACAGCTCCGATAAATACCGCGACAGAAAAGATATTCTATTGGGAGTCATTTGAAAGCATGAAGCCAATAGAACTAAAATAGTATAAGCTATATTCATATTAGATGGGGAGCCGGTAGAAATATCGGTTCCCTGCAATAATTATCATTTGCAGAAAAAACTTCTTTACCATAATCGTTTCGATTTCTTCTCTCTTTCATATGGAAATATATTGCGGTAGAGGAGTTTTTCCTGTGAAGGATATCTTAAAGAATATGCCCAAAAATGAAAAATATCTCCCATTGTATATGTAGGAGATATTTTTCGTATATAAATGTAACTTGTATCGATTGAAGGGAAGTTATTTTTTTTTGATAAGTTTTAAGAAACTTCGCATATCGCTATAACCGACAGCTGTTGCGGCTTCTTCGTATGTTTTACCGTTTTGCAAAAGCTCGCGCGCTTTATTAAGTCTTGCCTCACTTTTTAATTCTGAAAAAGTTTTCCCATATTGTTTTAGAAGTATGCGATGCAACTGGCGTTGACTAAGATTGAGCTTTTTAGCAAGTTCATCGCGTGTAACAGTGCTATATTTATAGAGGAACATATAATCAATAATATTTATACGTCTGTCATCCGAAAGGGCGGAGGTTATTTCGGTGCTGACAGAATTTCCTGTATACGCCCGTATAAGGACAACAAGAATACTTGAAATGATATTTTTTATATTATTCTGATAACCGATGCTACGGGTTTGCGATTCGGCAGACAACATTTCAAAAAGAGTCTCACCATTTCCGGAATCTTTGCCAATCCAAAATTTAGTATCAAGAAGTGCCTTGGATGCTTCGCTGTCACAAGATTTTTTTGGTTTTTTAACTTCAAATCCAAGACAATATTCTTCCAGAAGATCTTGAGAATCGGTAATCTGCGCATGTACAACATCAGGTCCTGTCATAAATAATGAGCCTTTTTCAAGCGGATACTCTTCTTCATCAGCGATAAGAGTACCTTTTCCACCGCATATAAGATGAGCCTCATAATAATTTTTACTATGACTATGTCGCATGATTGAGTCATGAAATACACCATAGTCTACTTGTTCTATGGTTATATGCAGATTATCAAACCTGAGTTTAAGTTCTACATCTCTTAAATTAATATTTTTACCCATACAAATCACCGTAAAAGCCATTTATAAAAATTTCTTACTGATAATTTTATTATACACTGAATCTGCTTAATTTTCAATACTTAAATAGGACAAAGAGACAAAAAAGTAGTCTTGTTTATGTCTACCTTTTCATGCTTGCCTATGTTATAATCATTATATAGTATACATGTATATCATAAGTAGCAGAAAGGATGTTTGATATGAAAAAAATTATTGCATTAGCACTGGCGGCAGCTATCTCTGTACCCAGCGCTGTATTGGCGAAAGAAGCAGAGTCTGCTTCTGTACCTGAAACTTTCTTTGCGAATGAAAGGAATGAAGAGCCTTTGTACGAAAAGGGTAATTTCTCTAACAGTTTTACCGAAGTAGAGCATAGGAATAACAGCCGCGCATGGCGTGAAGGAATGGTCGGAGGTAACGGCGAAACGGGATTTGTCACAAGCGGCAGTCCGTATACCGATACAATTATTTATCAGCATATGTATTTTAATTATCCGTCATCGCAGCCGAGAGTTATTCCGGATTATCTTACGGAGCAACTCGAGGAAGCTCGTGAAAACGTATTCAATCTGAATGATGCGTGGAAGATATGGGATTACGACAGCAACGGCAATAAAGTGACGCGTAGCAGAACATATTTCTATTCATACCATCCCGGTGCACAGCTAAGAATAACAAGCGAGAATACTGATAAATATTCGAATTATAAGCGTTGGACAAATTATGAAACTGCGGAGGTTGGCGTTAAATATACCGATAAATACGGAGAATGGAAGCGAACAACTTTCACCTCACGCGAAGATAATGTAACCATAACAAAGATTGAAAAATCCTCGGGAGGACAGCTTATAAATGATATTATCTCTATTGATAATATTTCCGAGATGTATAAAGCAAAGAACGGAAACAGTAGGGTTCTTGACCAGAGGTATAAAAAACTTGTCGGACAAAATGCGGATTATCTCGCGCTTGTTTCCCATTATCCCGTCTACACAGGCAGTCCGCTTTATGACGGCGGTTTTGGAAATGTTATAAAGATTATAGCAGAGGGCGAAAATGCTGAAAAAGAAGTAATTTCTGATAATGCGGGCGATAGTATGCTCGTTGACGGCAACAATTCGATACGTGTCAAAAATGCGGAGGCTCTGTATCTGATTACCGTGACTGACCGTACATTTGACCTGACAGACCTTGATGAAACATCATCAGCTTCTCAGGTCATGGAGAGATTTAAGGCAATGGAAAGCTATCCGTTCATTGATAAGATGGCAGCGCAAGCAACAGCAGTTGCCGAGAAATATACGGCTGGAGGCAAGTTTGATTATAATGCGGCTCTTGCTCCATCCGCAAAGAAGCATAGTGAAGAATTTGACCGTCTTACATTTGACCTTGACGGCGACGAGGAATATCAAACAGCTGACAATAACACTTTGATTGACTTGCAGCGAGGAACCACGGACAGAATAAACCACGAGTTTATGGAACGCGCATATATGCAGTCGAGATATGCACAGGTATGCTGCGGCGGAACAACAGCTCCGCGTTTGTACGGTATGTGGACGGGCGAATGGAATCCGGGATGGAGAGGAATTTATACTCTTGATGCAAATGTAAATTTACAGGTAAGTGCGATGAATACCGGCAATCTCCGAGACTTTCAGTTGGGATATATAACATTCTTCCTTCGTCATTCTCCAGATTTTATGTATAATGCGGAAATGGCATACGGTATGCACGACGCTATACAGCTTTCAGTAAATGCAGATGCTGACAGGGCTATGCATGTTGAGTACGACAGCTACTATCCGTTTGAGTATTGGAATGCTGGCGCAAGCTGGTGTCTGCTGCCGATATATGAGTATTGGCAGTGTTTTGGAAACACTCCGATAAACGATTATATGAGAATAGATGACCTTCAAAAGGTACTTGGAGTTAATGACGGCGGTCTCACAAACGAGGAGTTTGCGGCTTTAAAGGCGAAGGGCTATCTTGACCTTGAGAAGGATATTTTGCTTCCGCTGCTCACAAAGCAGGCTAATTTCTGGGAACAGATTGTAACACCGCGCTATTACACAGATGTAAATGGTAAAGCGCGCCATGATGAGAATAAAAAGTCACTTAACGAGGGCGAGAAGTATATTATAATTCCCGCATATTCACCGGAGAACAACCCGATAGGCTACACAAGCACATTGACAGCCAATGCGACAATGGATATTTCTGCTGCTCGTGACGGACTTGATATGGTATGTGCATTAGAAAAGGCAGTAGGCAGAGACGGTGCGGACGAAGCAATCGTAAAATGGCAAAACCTCAAAAACAAAATATCCGATTATAAGACGGATGATGATGGCGCGCTTCGTGAGTGGGCAATGGAGGAATACACGGAGAATAATAATCACCGTCATTTGAGCCATTTGTATGTGGCATGGCCCGCATATGACACTCAGAAAGATCCGGAACTTGCAAAAGCTGCAAATATCGCACTTGATAACCGTAATCGTTTCAATACAGGAGATGCCACAGCCGGACATGGTTGGATGCACAAGGCTTTGGTAGAGTCAAGATTAAAGCGCGGTGACGGAATGGTAGGTTCACTTTTAAAGATGATGAACGGTACAGCGTATTATTCATCATTTATGACAGATCATGATACCAACCGCAGAAATGATACATATTGTACGGATACTGCGTTCGGCAGCGTAGCTGCGGTTAATGAGGCACTTGCATTCTCGAATACAGGTGAGATTGAGATTATTCCGGCACTTCCGACAGATTGGAACGGCGGAACAATAACAGGACTAATGACTCGTTCGAGAGCTGAACTTAGTAGTCTTTCGTGGAATATTGAAGATAAGACGGCCGATGCAACGATAACATCTAATATGGATGAAAATAAAATAAAGGTTCGCTGCGGTGAATCGTGGAGCAGCGCTGCTGTTAACGGAAAGAAAGCCGAAGTTCTTTCGGACGAAGTAGGTAAATATATACTTGTAAGCCTTGATAACGGAGAATCGGCAGATATTAATTTCTCGCTTCTTGAAAGAAAAGAAAATGTTTACGAAAAGGTGGAGATTTCTTCGTCAAACGCTGCTTTGGCCCATGACGGAAACGCATCAACTGCTGCATCGGCTACGAGCGGTGAATTTGTATTTGACCTCGGAAGAACGATAGATATTAATAAAATCGTAATAAAAAAGCAAGCAAATGTCGGCGGTACTACTTATAATTATTGGGGCGACTGGGTACTTGCCGTAGGCTGTGAGCTGCAGGGAAGCACGGACGGTAAAAACTGGAAGAAAATAATGACAATGAATCCGGCGCCGGACAACAAAAATGACGAATCAGAAGAAGTATATATACCTTATACACCTGAAGTCTACAGATATATACGTTATGTGAGAACTGAGGAGAAGAACTCAAAATCATACGGAGCATGGGTGTTCCCGGATGATAACGGCAACAGATTGAATCTTGCCGAAATAGAGGTATACACTGACAGTCTTTATAAAAATACGGCACAGATAACAATCTCGGATAATAATGTCAGTGCGGTATTCCAAACTCCCGTAAGAGATGAAAACGGCGAATGTGAGGCATATGTTGCACTTTATACCTCAGATGGGGCACTGGTAAAGGTTGAGCATAAGAGTGTATTGGCGGATGATGCGGAAAAGGTTGAGTTCAGCATTGATACCACTAATGTTGTATATGACAATGTAAAGGCATTCCTATGGGATAAAAATATGAAACCTTTGGGTTTGGAAACAACAATAAAGAAAGAAGAAAAACCCGTTGTAACACCGCCTCCAACAGAAGCGCCGTCAGACGGAAATTACACTTGGAAATTTGACAGTTTCAATGAATTTTCATCATCACCGGTACAAAATGCTCCGTATAAAACAGGAGATTCCGTATACAGTACCGCTAATAAAAACATTCAGCTTAGCAACGGCGGTCTGGCAGTGGATTTTGACCCTGCATATACAGATGAAAAGGTAACAATAGAATTTGATATGTACATGGGATCTCTTAAGGACAAATCAACAAGCTATACCATTGATTCCGCAGATGGAAATATCCTTACAGTATTCGTAAACGAATACAGCACAAGCAGTTCATATATCAGTGTTGAAGGCGCCCAAATTTTGGGCGGAGAAACATGGCCGTTTATAAATAAAGTGAATAATGACGGCATGGGCGCAAAGGCAACTCATTTTAAAAACGTAATTGACCTTGCCAACGGAATTGCGACTGTAACCATAAGCAACGGAACAAGCTCCCGAGAGGTAACGGGAAAATTTGAAGCGGATAAGATTGTGAAGTTTGCCGCAACATCAAATCATGCACAAAGATATACATATTTGGATAATCTTACTGTGAGTCATGAGGCAAGCGAAGCTTTGGAGAAGGAATTATCGGAATATGCTGATGAACTTGCCTTGCCGAGCGAAATCTACGGAAATCAGTATATGCCCGAAAAGTATGACGATGTTGATATAACGTGGTCCGTTTCAAATGAACAGGTTATGACAACTGACGGTGTGGTAACAAGAGGTTCGGATGATGCTGATATAAAGGTAAAGGCTATATTTACCCGTGGCGAAGAAAAGTTTGAAAAAGAGTATAACTGCAAGGTGAAGGCGCACCCTGAAAATCAAGAAGATATGAGCGCATATCTGTTTGTGCATTTTGTAGGCTCGGAGTCAACTGCCGATGAAGAACAGATTTATTTCTCTGTTTCAAAGGATGGTCAGACTTGGGAAACAATAAACGGCTCAAAACCCATTTTAAGAAGCGATGTCGGAGAAAGAGGCGTGCGCGATCCTCATATTATACGTTCACCGGAGGGCGATAAGTTCTTCCTTATCGCGACAGATTTAAGTATTTACAACAGAAGAGCTGACTCTAACCGTTGGGGAACGTGTCAGGTAAGCGGCAGTAAAGGTATAGTTATTTGGGAAAGTACAGACCTTGTAAACTGGTCGCCGGCAAGACGAGTTAAAGTGGCTGTGGACAATGCAGGCTGTACATGGGCACCGGAAAGTGTTTATAACGAAAAAACCGGAGAATACATGGTGTTCTGGGCGTCAAAAGTAAGCAGCGACGGCTTTAAATATCAGAGAATTTACAGAAGCTATACGAGAGATTTTAAGCATTTCTCAGAACCGGAAGCTTATATTGATAACGCTACTGCCGAGGATATTGCCGCAGGAAAAGCATCCACAAATATAGATACAACAATTCTCGAAAATAACGGTATATATTACAGATTTACAAAGAATGAAGCGAAATCGTCCGTTATAATGGAGCAGTCTACAGACCTTGACGGGGTTTTTGAGGCAGTAGGCACATACACAATTGACGGTAAAGCAGGAAATAGCGTAACCGGTTATGAAGGACCGACAGCATATAAGATTAACGGTGAAAATAAATGGTGTCTGCTTCTTGATTATTATTCGAAAAATCAAGGCTATAAGCCGTTCATAACAGATGATATTTCAAAAGGCATATTTACTGCCGGAACAAATTTCAGCTTTGACGGGAAATACAGACATGGTACGGTTATACCTATAACGCAGTCGGAATATGACAGATTAATTGACTATGCACCTGACAGTATAACAGTAAAACTCAATCCGGAAGAAGAATCGCCTTTTAATGACGGTGTATTTGAAGGTTGGGGAACTAGTATGGGCTGGTGGGGCAACCGTATAGGTTATAGCGATAAACTTGCACAGGACAGCGCGGAACTTTTTTACAGTGAAGATGGTTTAGGCTTGGATATTGTTCGATATAATGTAGGCGGCGGCGACGATCCGACCCATAATCACGTTACGCGCTCGGATTCAAAGCTTCCGTGCTTTGCCGAACCGCAGTATAATGAGGATGGAACATTTAAGACGGACGAAAACGGATGTTATATGTACGACTATAACTGGAATGCCGATAAGAACCAGACAAATGTGCTGCAAAAAATAAAGGAACAAAATGCAAATGTACATATTGAAGGATACACAAATTCTCCGCCGTGGTTTATGACAAACAGCAAATGCTCCGGTGGCGGAGTTGGCGGAGCCGAAAATCTTGACCCATCAAGATACGCGGAGTTTGCGGTATTTCTGGCAGATGTAACGGAACATTATGATGAGATTGGTTTAAAGTTTGACAGCTATTCACCTATGAATGAGCCAAATCCGGCAAGAAAATACTGGTTGGCAATGAATGCAAAGCAGGAGGGAAATCATGTCGCTCAGGGCGTGCATCAATCACAGCTTATTCTTGCGTTGGATAACGAGTATAACAAACGTAACATAGATACTATGATTGTCGGACCGGATGAAACGAGCCTCGTGGATTCAAAAACTGCATATGAGGCGCTGACAACTGAAGCAAAAGCAGCATTGGGTAGATTTGATACACATACATATAGTGACCGCAGTAGTGAAAACTTTGCGGCATTGAAGCAAACGGCTGTGAATAGCGGAAAGAACTTCTGGATGAGCGAGGTTGATAACGGAAACTTAGCCGGAACAAATGCGAAGAATATGGGTGCAGGTTTAAGCTTGGCAGTGAATATACTTGAAGATATGAACTCTATGCAACCCTCTGCCTGGGTAATGTGGGATATTCTTGATAAGCATAAGGACGCTGAGTTCGTGGCTCCAAACGGTACAAATTCCGAGGCAAACACTTCAAATGCGCAGCATATCGGAACTTGGGGAGTAGGGATGGTAAACCATGACACGAAGGAAATAGAACTTACCCAAAAGTATTATGTTTATGGTCAGTTTACAAAATATATAAATCCGGGTGATACAATCATTGCGTCATCGCCTACAACGCTGGCTGCATATAACAAAGATACCGGCGCAATAAAAATTGTTGCGGTAAATACAACCGGTGATACACAGAATTACAGATTTGACTTATCGGCGTTTTCACAAACAGGAACAAGCGCAAAAATTATACGCACAAGCGGTTCATTTACAGACGGAGAACATTGGAAAGATGTAGGAACTGCGGAAGTAAAAGACGGTAAATTCCGCTTTGATTTACCGGCAAACTCAGTTACAACATTTGTGATTGATTGATAACAACAGATGTGTAAAAGAAACTATATGAGCACAGCATTTTAATTAGGCTACATTCATATATAATAAAAACCAGGCTTGTGACAATGAAGCCAACAAGCCTGGTTTTTATCTTTGGAAACAGATACTTATATTGTATAATTAGAATATAAAAATATATCAAAGGAGAACAAAAATGAAAACAAAGTTATTTTTAGTGCTGGCCGTGCTGTTGGCTATTACGGGAATAACCTCGTATGCAGAGCGTTTGGACAATATAAGTATTGTCGAGGATATTAAGTGCTATCAGGAAAATGAGAGCATATATGTGGCGAGCGAAAGTGAACGGGATATTTTCGTTTATACTGCGGTATACAATGCGGACGGAGCATTAAAAAATGTTAAAAAAATTAAAAAATCAATAAAGGATGAGACAGAGTTTACGAATATATATCCGTCAGGCTTAAAAAACGGTGAATATTATAAAATATTTGTATGGGACAGCAATATGCGCCCCCTAACAAATGTAATTTATGATATGCCTAATGTTGATACACCGTGGGACAATCAAGCGGAATTCCCGTCCTTAACAGCAGCTGATAATGGTATTAATCCAATCGCAGATAAATTTACAAGAAAAGAATGGACAGGAACGGACTATACTGCGGAGGACGGTTCCAAGCAGAATTACTGTGATGTATTTTCAATAAATACTATTGACGCGTCAGTTCCACTTATCGCATACGACAGCGAGATCTTAGCAAGAAACGGAGCTATAAATTATGACAGAGAAAGCTCACCGTACTATCAGCTTTTAACAGGCGAAAACAGCGATTGGCAGCTTAATGTGTTTAATACTGACGAGCTGGCAACTCCGACTATCAATGCGGGATATATGAACAGTGATTATACCGTAAATACAGCTGATGGCTGGAAAACTGTTCAGCTTCCGTGCAGCTGGACGATGCAGGGCTTTGACTATACAATTTATGACAATTACCAAAACCCGTGGCATAATACAGAAACAGTGGAATGTCCAAATGCGCCCGTAAAGCATAACCCCGTTGGACTTTACAGAAAAACCTTCACCGTAAATGACAGCTTATATTCAAATAACGGAAGAATATATCTTTCATTCCAGGGCGTCGAGTCTGCGTATTATGTTTATATAAACGGAAAACAAGTCGGCTATAGCGAGGACTCGTTCAGCCCACACGCTTTTGATGTTACAGATTATCTGAACAAAGATGGAGAAAATCTGCTTGCGGTCGAGGTACATAAATTCTGTGACGGAACGTGGTTTGAGGATCAGGATATGCTTTATGACGGAGGAATTTTCAGAGACGTATACCTGTATTCCGCACCGCTTGTGCAGATAAGCGATTATGCTGTTGAAACTGATTTGGATAATGAATTTAAAAATGCGGATTTAAAGCTGTCGGTCGATGTAAAAAATCTGAGTACGTCTGAGCTGTCAAATTATGCTGTATTTACAAATCTTTTTGATGCAGACAGTAAAAGTGTATTTACACAAAATACTAACTTGTCGGCAATACCATCAAACGGTACTGTTACAGCGGATATTAGCAGAAAAATAACCGCTCCGGAGCTTTGGTCGGACGAAAATCCGTATTTATATACGCTTGTTATCTCGCTTTATGACAAAACTTCGGGTAAGCTGTTTGAAAGTGTGGGACAACAGCTTGGATTTAGAGAAATAACATTTATAAGCACAAACACAAACAGCAACGGCGATAGCATTGCCACGACATATGAGCCTATAAAAATCAACGGAAAGCATCTGCTTATTAAAGGCGTAAACCGCCACGATACTGATACCGCATACGGTAAAACAACACCAAAGGAGTCGCTTGAAAAGGACATTGAGCTGATGAAGAAGTACAACATCAATGCTATTCGTACTTCTCATTATTCAAATGACGAATATTTGTATTATCTGTGTGATAAATACGGTATTTACCTTATGGCGGAAACAAACATTGAAGCAAACGCGCTGATGAAGGACACCATCACTGCCGGTTCAGAGGCTAAAAAAGCTCTCTTTAAGAAGATGTGTATGGACAGAACAAATACCGCATATGAGCGTCTTAGAAACAGAACGTCCGTAATTATGTGGTCAATTGGAAATGAGAGCGTTTATACAAGCAATGCAGCAAGCTCCGATTATATGTGGCGCGATATGATTCAGTTCTTTAAGACCAACGACAAGACGCGTCCTGTACATTCCGAGAGCCATTCATCAAACGGAACTGCCGATGTCGGAACAGATATGGCAAGCAATATGTATCCGCTCGTGTCAACAATGAAAACAAGAGCTACTAAACAGGTTCCTTATATTATGTGCGAGTATGCCCACGCTATGGGCAACGCCGTAGGAAATCTTGAAGAATATTGGGACGCTGTAAGAAGCTCGGATTATATGATGGGCGGCTTTATATGGGATTGGGTTGACCAGTCGAGAATTACGGAATATACAAAAAGCGGCGCGTGGAACTATTATGCTGATGAAAACGCACATAAGAGTTTGTATGCTGATAAGATGGACGGTAAATATTTTGGTTACGGCGATGACTGGGGCGGCAAACAAAAGGACAGCAACTTCTGTATAAACGGACTTGTTTCGCCTGACAGAGATGTTCAGCCTGAGCTTTACGAAGTGAAATATGTATATCAGAATTTCCATTTTACAATAAATGAAAATGATAAGCACAGCGTTTCAATATATAATGAAAGCAACTTTACAAACCTTAACGAATACGACTGTAAGTGGGAGCTTACCGAGAACGGAACGGTTATTGATTCGGGAGTAATCAATGAAAGCATAGAACCAAATGAAACAAAGACTGTTAATATTCCGTATACGTTGGATAATCTAACGGCAGGCTCGGAGTATTTTCTGAATATCACCGTAACGCTTAAAGAAGATACAGATTTCAGAAATGCCGGACACGAAATTGCGCACGAGCAGTTTAAGGTGGCAGAAAGCAGAAATAACACCGCGCCCGTTATCAGCGGAGGTATTACAACATCGGACAACGCGAATGAAATTTCAGTTACAGGCGAAAATTTCGAGTTTACAGTGAATAAAACAACAGGTCAGATAGAGAATTATACATATAATAATGATGTGCTGATAAAGAACGGTCCTGTCGGAAACTATTGGCGTGCAAGGTTGGATAATGATAAAACAAGCAGTTCAGATGCGAAGAAAGGCAATATTTTTGAAACGGGTTGGCAGACTGCAATGGATACTGTAACGGTAGAGGAAACGACTGTTTCTGAACTGTCAGACGGAAGGATTGTAATAAATGTTCAGGCAATCCTCAAAAACGGCGCAAAGCAGACGGTAAATTATACTGTAAACGGAAACGGCGTCATAACCGTGGAATCCTCAATAGACGCTTCAAAAACCTCTATGACACAGTATTATCAGAAGATAGGTACGGATTTAATCTTACCTGAGGGCTTTGAAAATGTTTCATGGTATGGAAACGGTCCTGTTGAAAATTACATTGACAGAAACGGTTTTGCAAATGTGGGAGTGTACAGCGACACTGTATCAAATATGTTCTATCCGTATGTTAAGCCTCAAGACACAGGAAATCTTACGGGTGTACGCTGGATAACGGTTACAAATCCGAATGTGTCCTCCGCGTTGCTTATCGCAGGCAAAAATGAGGTGGAGGCAAGCGCATTGCACTTTACGGACTCTGATTTAAATGATAAGGGACACGTCTATGAGCTGTCACCGAGAAAAGAAACCGTTTTGTCTGTAGATTATAAGAACAGAGGTCTTGGAAACGGAAGCACAAATGCGGCTTGGACACTTGACGAATACAATATAAAGAATAACCGTTCATATACCTATGAATATACAATAATTCCTTATACTGCCCAGGAAACTGATTTAAATGAGCTTGCAATGCCGTACAGAGCGGTAGGAATAAGTAAAGAGGAACAAGCATTTAACCAAATAGCTAATGCTGCTGAAAGCGGACTTGCAACTTCACTTATGAAAACGGCACTTTCAAAAGAAAATCTTGAGCTTATTGGCACCAATGTAAGCGATATATCCGTGTATATAGGATTTGATGATTTCTCATCATATCAGCAGACTGTTCTTGACGGAATGGCGGACGGGACTGTTTATGCCGACGCGCTGGAGATAGTAAATCGATTTGCGGAGCTGACAGTACAGGCTGCGGAGCAGCAGAAGGCTGACAAAGAAGCGGAAGAAGCGAAATACACTATAACAAAGCTGAAGTTAGGCAACGCGTTCAGTTCACAGGCTAACGGAACAAAGACTTCCAACGCAAAAGACGGAACAAAGATGTGCGTATGGACCAACGGTTCAACAGCTGTAAATGCTGACGGTAATTATACCAACGCGGACTTCAACTTCAAAACAAACGGATACGGAGTAAATAACGATAAAAACGCTAAGGAAGAGATGACGTTCTATCTTGGCAAAATAAAGCTCGCAGATATTGAAAGTGTTGTAGTTTACGGCGCAATGGGAAGCAAGAACACATCGGCCGATTATGTACTTTATACGACTGATTACGACTGGAACGGTGATACCACCAATCCACCGGTATATCCGGAAACAAACACTGCTACAGCAGCGGCATACGGTGCAATTACTTTAGAATGGACGGATACAAATAAATACGCAAATCCGCATACTGCAAATCTGAACGAAGCATTTGCGGAATCAAGTGAAGAAGAGGATGTATTCATACACTTTAAAGGTGGGTACCAAACGAAGGTGGATTATATCGTGATAACCTGCTCCAAGAATAAGTAATCAAGGACTAAGTATTATATATAGCATCTATGAGTGTAAAGCAAGATAAAAAGGTATGTGTTATGAACATGGCAGTTTTATGATGCAGGGATTATCGGCGCAGCATTGAGTGCGAAAGAGTAAATAATATGATAAAAGTATAGATTTCGTTGATGCAAAGGAAATAGTGATTTGTGATGATGTAAGTAGGGAAAAATTATGTTTAATATGAATTCATAAAACAATAAAATGATGGTAATAGTGCGCATTATGAAGTGGTTAAAAACCGTTTTGTAATGCGCTTTATTTTTTGTACCCAAAAACACAATAAAAATCTGATTATCCGCTAAAACACAGTATCTATCAGCATTT
>ERZ773183.875-NODE-875-length-30156-cov-11.766486_pt1 | contig 30156 bp, 28 predicted proteins | sample MGYA00580532_ERZ773183 | MGnify/ENA primary metagenome ERZ773183 (study PRJEB29015, sample SAMEA2737791) | human gut metagenome | biome: human gut; feature: human-associated habitat; material: faeces | place: China | collected 2012 ...
TTAAGAGTTAATAATCACATTTTTTCTTTTGTCATTAGCTATTGCTACAATAGCTAATGACCGTCATCATACATATATTTCATAGCTTCTAATTATTTAATTATTTGAGGCCTGTTGGCGGAATCAGGGGGGCTGTCCGGCATTCTGCCGGAGCCATACCAGAGAGGAGGCAACCCCCTGTTTGCTCCGTATCATCCCCAGACAGGGGTACCTCTGACCGAAGATGATACGGAGTTGGTACGGTTCGGTTATTGCCCAACTCCGGCTTTGGCCCTTTTTGGGCACAGGGAAAAAGCCATTCATTCCGCATCGGCAAGCCAACTGTTGATTCAAATGGAGCTGTCTGAGCCGGTTCGTCACGTTTGAGTGCGATTGCCCGGCAATAGCACTTTAGGGGAATGAGCCTGTTGCTAATGGTCGCGGAAATTCCATTTGGAATTGTCACTGTTCATATCGAATATGTCGAGAGATGGAGTGCTGTCGCCTACGGACACCAGAACCAGTTCCTTGTCTGTTCCCGGCACTTTTTGGGGCATGATTCGGTAGGTGCCGTCTGTCAACTGGTCGATTCGCCACAGTTGTTCGGGGGCTCCTGTGAATTCAGGAACAGTCACGATTTCCGCACCTGCTGTAGCGGCCAGTGCACGATTGGTTCCTTCAATCACAATCTTGTAATAAGGGCCGCCCAGGTATCCGCCCCCATCGGGCACGGCAGTAATGGTCCACTTCTGATGAGGACGGAACATATAATCACCGATTCTTACGTTGATTTTTCCTTGTGGCCAAGTTCCGATCACGTCTTCCAATGTTTGCGGTTTCAAGGGTACGACGGGCGTGTCGTCTTTTTCCCAGAAGCGGTGTCTGGTATATTCCATACGTACAAAATCGACGGCAAGTTCAAGGGCATAACCTCTACGCTCGGATTCAATCTCATACGTTCCCTCTTTGAATACTTCACCGGCAACGGGCCAGCCATTCTTCCATAAAAGCGGGCGTATGCCCAGCACACTGCGTCCACCCCGGTCGAAATCGGCTTCAAAGTGGCATGACATCTTCTCCACTCCGTCGGCCACCTTGAAAAGCCCGAAGTGTCCCGGGCCGGTTTGGCGGTTGCCTGCGGCAATTACCATTTTGCCGCCGCCTTCCAGCATTTTCCGTCCCATATTGTCGACATACGGCCCCGTCACTTTGCGCGAGCGGCCGACTACGATGTTGTAGGTAGAGTTGGGGCCATCGCAGCAGGTGCCATGCGTCCCTAAGAGGTAATACCAGCCGTCACGATAGATCAGGTCGGTTGCTTCGCAGTCGATGGCGATGTCTATTTCTTTGTTGCCCTCCATCCGTTTGCCGGTTGCGGGGTCGAGTTCCACAAGCCTGATAAAGCCAAAATACGTGCCATAAGACAACCACAAGCGTCCGTCTGTCGGGTCGAGCAGAAGTCCGGCGTCAATGGCATCGCAATCTTCATCATTCACAGAGGAGGCCACTTCTATAGGCTCCGTATATTTGAAATCAGGAGAATTGGGGTCCAAGGTTTTATTCCACATGGTTAATACCTTACCGCTGTGTCCTCCACCGAGTCCTCCTCCTGTGGCACTGTAAGCAACCAGATAGCGATCGCCGATTTTCACGGCATCGGGAGCGGCACCTCCGCCAGGTCTTACTGCGCCGCCGTTCCATGTCCAGCCGTCTTCAGATATCAATCCGCCTCCACCTGTACCAAAAGTATAATATTTACCATCGCACTCCATGATAGTGGACGGGTCGTGGATGTATGGAGTGCCGATTTGTGCAATTGCTTTTTCAGATGTCAATACAAACATCAGGGCTGCCGTGCCCAAAAGTATAGCTTTTGTTTTCATGATCATTTATGGCTGATAGTAATGTTTTTAACGGGTGTTCCATTCTCATTGAGGAAGCGAACGCAGAAATCGCTCATTCCAGGACCGTTGATGACGGCTCCGCGAATGATGTTCTTGCCCTTCTTTAAGGTCAGCCGGCGTGAGAGGCAGTCATCTTTGACCATACGCCGGTCGCCCGAAAGGATTACGGCTTCCTCACCGTTCAGCCACCACATGGATGCGGAATTGGAACCTACTGACATTCGGATATTCTCCATGTCTTCGTGACATTCAATGACTGTGACTGCCCAAAACAACACTCCGTATACTTGTTTCTTCAGGCCAGAGGCAAAACGGAAGAGCTTTACGTTAAACAGCTTGCTGTCGAGCGCATGCCAAGTTAGCTTTTGCTTACCTACTTTCACTTTTTCTCCGTCTTTGGGCAGGACGGTGAATTGATTGGGGAAATACTTGGTTGCAAATGCTTCGCGAATGTAACTGTCGGTAAATACCGTGTTGGAACGGTTGGGCTTGTCAATGGGTTCCAACAATAGCCAGCGCTGGATAAAGCCTTCATTGTCCGGTGACATTGTATTCGTGGTTGCTGGAGAAAAGTAGTCTGACAACCGGGGAGATACTTCACTCTTTTGAGCATAGCTATGTAAACCCATCATAGCAGCGATACAAGCCGCCAACAATGATTTTCGATGGAAGATATTCATCGTTATAGTTTGTTTTATTGGTAATACATTATTTCGTTTTAAATAATAGGGGAGCAAACTCTTTCAGACATCTGCGCCAGGTCAGGAATTCGTGAGCAGTGCCTGGGGATTCATAATAGATCGTATTAATCCCTGCGGTCTGCAAGCCATCACTGAGGCTTTTGGTTCTTTCAGGATGCTCTTCCGAACCGATGCCTAAGAAAAAGACGTGTACTTTGTCGTTGAATGCTTTACGATTTTTGAATACACCGCCGTACACGGTATCAAGTTGCTTCAGATCGATGCTGCCTGCTCCGCTAAATCCGCCGATATAAGCAAATTTATCCAGATTGTTCAGGGTGGTGTTGAAAGTAAGAAGTCCACCCCAGGAAAGTCCGGCCATGGCGCGATTATCCCTATCGGTCAGTGTCCGGAAATTGGATTCGATATGAGGAATGATTTCATTCACTAAGATAGCAGGGAACTCTGCACCAAATCTTTTTCTCGCATCCTCAGGAGTTTCACCCGAATTGGTCTTGAATACTTCAATATTTCCATTGTCCATGACTACGATCATTGGTTTGGCTTTACCTTCAGCAATCAGGTTATCCATAATAAAATTCATTTTGCCCTGGTTTGCCCAACTCGTTTCGTTTTCTCCCATACCATGTTGCAGATAGAGTACCGGATACTTCTTGGTAGGGTTCTTATCATATTCCGCTGGAGTATAGACAATACATCTACGCCATTCTTTGCGAATATCAGAGTAGTACCAGCTTTGGCTGATCAAGCCGTGGGGTACGTTCTTGATGGAATAGTAATCCACACCTTTTTCGGGGATTTCAATACCGCTCACCCATTTGCCCATACCGAAGAATGGTTTGCCATTGGGATCGGCGGCACTTACTCCGTCTATTATTACCTGATAGTAATGAAAACCTACTACTTCAGGTTCTTTTGATACGAGCGACCAATATCCGTCTGCCTCTTTGGTCATTTCACCTCGGAAACTGATTTCTACTTTCTGTGCATTGGGAGCGTGTATTCTGAAGTGTACACGTCTGTCTTCACCTATACGGGGATAATTAGCCCCATTGATGTTATGTTCATTGGGAGTGGTTCCTGCCGGAAAATCTTGCTGTTGGGCATTCATAGTGAATGGGAACATTAACAAAGAAGAAAAAATAAGTTTTAATACATTTTTCATAATTCAATTATTTAAAAGGTTTGTTTTATAACTTAATTCAAGTTTAGTAGACAAAGGTCTTTGCTTTTTTACCGTACCTTATCCGTGTTCGGAACGGTTCAAATTCGTATCTGCTTTGTATCTTTTGTGTTATAAGTTATTTATTAGTGGATGTTGAGCGTAAAAATACTCTGCCAATACTTTATGCTAGATTATTATTTTGTTTTCGGGGAGGATTTTTTTAGGAGGATAAGATTAATCCGCTAGATAGAAAGAAAAATCCCCTTCTTCTTAATGAATTGGAAAGAGAAGCACAATTGTCTATTCGCTAGATTTCTACTGTGATGGCAAGCATTTTGAATCAGAAACACAGAAAATGCTTTCGGGTAAGCGCTGTTTCTGAAAAAGGAATACTAAAGGGAAAATAGGTGTTTGTCAGGGAAGTATTCTTACCGTATTGAGATGAAATACTCACCCCATTGAGAAGAAATACTCATCGTATTGAGAAGAAATGCTCATCACTGTGAGAAAATATTCTCAATAGGGTGAGAATAAGTGAGAATCTTACGGTTGAGATGCCTCCAACATATCAATCAGTTGTACCCGCTGTATAGAGAAGCTATTGCTTTCTTTTTGTACATACTTGAGCAGTGCAAGTCCGTCCTGACGAAGTTTGGATTTTCGAAGAAGGTCATCTGTTCCCATATCGTCGGATATCTTCAGCATGGTCATAGCGGCAAGCTCCGTCTTTCCCATTTCATTAGGATCGCCTTTGTATCGATCAATTAATTCCTCTATATTCATTCCCTGTAAATCTTCGGAGGGGAAACCCAGTATTTGTCTGGTCAGATCGTCATATTCAGTCCATTCACTCCAGCGGTATTTCTTCTTCTGGAGCAGGGCGTTCACAATTAAAGAAATGATTTCCTGGATCATTCGTATCAGATAATCTTGCTTAATCATATATTCCTCCTTTTAATAGTGTTAGTTGAAAAGAATGAGAACAGATTACAAAGTTAGTGATATTTTTAAGATATCGCTGAAAATCTTTACCTTTGCACTCACTAATAATATAAGGTATAGCAATTTCCATGAATAAGATAACTTCCGTATGTGTATATTGTGCTTCGAGCACCAAAATCGATTCCGCCTATTTTGAAGCTGCCCGTGAACTGGGTACTCTGTTGGGGCAACGTCGTATCCGACTGATAAATGGTGCTGGTGGTATCGGACTGATGAGTACTACTTCTGATGCTGTGTTGGCAGCAGGTGGAGAGGTGACTGGTGTTATTCCTCATTTTATGGTGGAACAAGGATGGCAGCATAAAGGATTGACAGAGATGATAGAAGTGGAAAACATGCACCAGCGTAAGCAGAAAATGGCAGATTTAAGCGATGCTATTATTGCTTTGCCCGGTGGATGCGGTACATTGGAAGAACTGCTGGAAATTATTACCTGGAAGCAATTGGGTTTGTATCTGAATCCTATCATTATCCTAAATACCAATGGATATTTTGATCCCTTGTTAGCCATGTTGCAGCGTGCCGTGGATGAGAATTTTATGCGCGAGCAACACGGTGCTATCTGGCATGTGGCAAGTACACCGCAGGAAGCCATTGATCTGATACATACCACTCCCATCTGGGATAGTTCCATACGTAAGTTTGCGGCAATATGATTGGGCTACTGCTGACATGGATTGCGGGATTCGAGGGAATGCCTATTCCTTATTCTCCTAAATTGGATGACGGAATCACTATACTCCTGTTGTGCTGCTTTTTCATATCTGCCTATGTCTTATCCCGTAGCCGTAAGTTTTTGGTGCAACTGGTGAAAGACTTCCTGCTCAACCGTGAGCGGACCAGTATCTTTGCAGCCACCACGGCAGCGGATATGCGTTATATGTTATTGTTGATCTTGCAGACTTGTGTGCTGGGAGCTGTCTGTACCTTCAATTATTTTATAGATGTCCGTCCGGAACTGGGAGAACGCATTCCTCCTTATATCCTGCTTGGAGTATATCTTGCGATAGCTTTACTTTATCTTTTCTGGAAGTGGGTGACTTACTCTTTCCTGGGTTGGATTTTTTTTGACGGAAACCGCACAAGCCTCTGGATGGAGTCTTATTATACACTGCTTTATTACCTTGGATTTGCCCTTTTTCCGTTTGCTTTGTTCCTTGTTTACTTCGATTTGAGTTTACTTGCAACTGTGATAATTGGTTTATTTCTGATGTTTTTTACTAAAATATTGATGTTATATAAGTGGATAAAGCTTTTTTGTAGCAATTTATATGGCATTTTGCTTTTAATTTTGTACTTTTGTGCCCTTGAAATCATACCTTGTTTTATTGTATATCGAGGTGTGTTACAACTAAATGATTATTTGATAATAAATTTTTAGGACGTTGAAAATTAAGAAAGTACTTGTGTCGCAGCCGAAACCGGCATCAGAGAAATCTCCTTACTACGACATCGCCCAGAAGTACGGTGTGAAAATTGATTTTCGCCCGTTTATCAAGGTGGAAAGTCTGTCTGCTAAAGAATTTAGACAGCAAAAAGTGTCAATCCTGGATCATACCGCTGTTATCTTTACATCGCGTCATGCCATCGACCACTTCTTTCACCTGTGTACAGAATTGCGTGTTTCCATTCCGGAAACTATGAAGTATTTCTGTGTGACAGAAGCTGTTGCATTGTATATCCAAAAGTATATTCAATACCGCAAGCGTAAGATCTTCTTTGGTAATACAGGAAAGTTTGAAGACTTGTTGCCTTCTATCATCAAGCATAAAACTGAGAAGTATCTGGTTCCGATGTCTGATGTGCACACAGACGAGATCAAAAATCTCTTGGAAAAAAGCAAGATACAGCATACAGAAACTGTTATGTATCGTACAGTAAGTAATGACTTTACTGCGGAAGAAGAATTTGATTATGACATGCTTGTATTCTTTAGTCCTGCAGGAGTAACTTCTCTGAAGAAGAATTTCCCGGACTTCCAACAGAAGGAAATCAAGATTGGTACCTTTGGCTCCACTACAGCACAAGCTGTACGCGATGCCGGACTCCGTCTCGATCTGGAAGCTCCCAGTGTACAAGCTCCGTCTATGACGGCAGCACTGGATATGTTCATCAAAGAGAACAATAAAGGAAAGTGAGAATAGAATTATAAGTTGTTAGCTATAAGTCGTTGGCTTATAATTTGATAACTGTAATTTTGGAACTGATAGAATTACGAGCTACAAGTGGTTGTGCTTTTATGCCCCATACTTTGTAGCTCGTAATTTGTTATTTCCCTTCCTCATAAACTGATAACTAATAACTTTATAACCCATACTGACCATGTTCTCCAATACCCTGCATAAGACCGAAAGGCTGGATAAGAAGAAAGTCATCGATAAGATGTTTTCAGGCGGTGCGCGTTCGTTTTCCGTCTTCCCTTTGCGTGTGGTATATCTGCCGGTGGAGGATTTGGAAGCTCCTGTTTCCATACTGGTCAGTGTATCAAAACGCCGTTTTAAGCGGGCGGTGAAACGTAACCGTGTGAAACGTCAGATACGTGAGGCGTATCGGAAAAACAAGCACGGACTATTGCAGGCGCTCCAGGATAAGGAGCAGCAACTTGCTGTGGCTTTCATTTATCTCTCCGACCGGTTGACTGACTCGATGGAAATTGAAGAAAGGATGAAGATTGCGTTGGCTCGTATCACAGAGAAAGTAGCCTCCTTATGAAAAAGCTGCTTTCATACCTGCTGTTGCTTCCTATTTATTTTTATCAGAAGTGCATTTCACCCCTGACTTCTCCTTCGTGTCGCTTCACTCCCACATGTTCACAATATGCCGTTGAGGCGATTAAGAAACATGGCCCTTTTAAGGGATTGTATTTGGCAATCAGGCGTATACTGCGTTGCCATCCCTGGGGAGGTTCCGGATATGATCCTGTTCCATAAAGACATAATATCTTTGCTGTATGATAATTCCTGCTGATATACACACTCATCGCCAACCGGAAGTGCCTGGAGAAGCTATTGTGAATTGCTTTCCCGAAACATTTGTTCCGCAACAGGAAGGGTGGTATTCTGTGGGAATACATCCGTGGTATATAACTTCTTCTACTGTATCTCTGGCTGAAAAAAAGAGATGCTTGGAGGAGCTATTGTATCATCCTCAGGTTTTGGCTATAGGTGAAGCTGGATTGGATAAATTGGCTGATGCTTCTCTGCCTTTACAGAGGGAAGTTTTCGAATATCAGGCACGGCTGGCTGAAGAAACTGATAAGCCGCTGGTTATTCATCTGGTGAAGGCTGTGGATGAACTCTTAAAATTGAAGCAGAAGATACGTCCGGTGAAACCGTGGATTATTCATGGATTTCGCGGAAAAGCAGTGCTGGCAGAAGAATATCTCCGACATGGTTTTCACCTTTCTTTCGGAGAAAGGTATCAGGAAGAAGCACTGCAAATCGTACCATCTGACAGGCTGTTTTTGGAGACGGATGAGAGTATGACTTCTATTGATGCGCTTTATGAGCGGGCAGCTATGATTCGTAAAATTCCCTCTGGGGAACTCAGGGAAACGGTTCGGAAGAATGTGGAGGAAATCTTTTTTAGGCGATAAGAGTTGTTAGTTCAGATAAAGAGTCGTACTTTTGCAATTACAAAGTATATCAAATATTTAAATAGTTAATCATTCGATGAATTTTGTAGAAGAATTGAAATGGCGTGGCATGCTCCACGATATGATGCCTGGTACGGAAGAACTTCTGGCTAAGGAACAAGTGACCGCATACATAGGTTTTGACCCTACGGCGGACTCGTTGCACATTGGACACCTTTGCAGTGTAATGATACTGCGTCATTTCCAACGTTGCGGACATAAGCCGATGGCATTGATTGGTGGTGCTACAGGTATGATTGGTGACCCTTCCGGCAAGTCGGCAGAGCGCAATCTGCTCACAGAAGAGATTCTGCAACGCAATATGGATGGTATGAAGAAGCAGTTGGGCAAGTTCCTGGATTTTGAATCTGATGCTCCCAACCGTGCAGAACTGGTGAACAACTACGACTGGATGAAGAACTTCACATTCCTTGATTTTGCTCGCGAAGTAGGTAAGCATATCACCGTAAACTATATGATGGCGAAGGATTCTGTAAAGAAGCGCCTGAATGGTGAAGCTCGTGACGGTTTGTCTTTCACTGAGTTTACTTATCAGTTATTACAAGGTTATGACTTCCTGCATCTGTATGAAACCAAAGGTTGCAAACTGCAAATGGGCGGTTCCGATCAATGGGGTAACATTACAACAGGTGCCGAGTTGATTCGTCGTACAAACGGTGGTGAGGTATTTGCACTGACCAGTCCTCTGATTACGAAGGCTGACGGCGGTAAGTTCGGTAAGACTGAGTCCGGTAACATCTGGCTTGATCCCCGCTATACTTCTCCGTATAAATTCTATCAATTCTGGTTGAATGTGAGTGATGCTGATGCTGCACGTTACATTAAGATATTTACTTCTCTGGGCAAAGAAGAAATAGATGCTCTGATAGTAGAACATGAAGCTGCACCGCATCTGCGTATTCTTCAGAAACGTCTGGCAAAAGAGGTGACCATTATGGTTCATTCTGAAGAAGATTATAATGCAGCAGTGGATGCATCCAATATATTATTTGGTAATGCAACTTCTGACGCTTTGAAGAAGTTGGATGAAGATACTCTGCTGGCTGTATTCGAAGGTGTTCCTCAGTTCGAAGTATCTAAGGATGCTGTGGCAGCCGGAGTGAAGGCTGTCGATTTGTTCACTGATAATGCAGCAGTCTTTGCTTCTAAAGGCGAAATGCGTAAATTGGTACAAGGCGGTGGCGTTTCCCTCAACAAGGAGAAGTTAGAAGCTTTTGATCAGGTTATCACTTCTGCTGACCTTTTGGATGAGAAATACTTGCTTGTACAGCGTGGAAAGAAGAATTACTACTTGATTATTGCTAAATAAAAGGCAAAATAGTGGCAAATGATAAAAAATGCCCCGAAATATTTGGATATTTCGGGGCATACTCTTATCTTTGCACCGCTTTTTAACAGAAAGCACCCGTGTTTGTCCTATGGTGTAATGGTAGCACAACAGTTTTTGGTTCTGTTTGTCTAAGTTCGAATCTTGGTAGGACAACAACATTTATTGAGCTTTATAGAGAATAATCTCTGTAAAGCTCTTTTTTTTGTCTTATTTTCTGTTAAAGAATTCCTATTTTCTTCCATTTGAACGATAATGATACATAATTGGGACAAAAACACAATGTTTTGACGTTTTCTTTTGCTACATTTGCATCGTGTACGTAAACGAAGTATGCCAATAACCGATTATTATAAACTTTAAAACGTAATAGGATTATGAAAACGAACTATGAAATTCGCTATGCAGCGCATCCCGAAGATGCAAAAAGTTACGATACCAAACGCATCCGTCGTGATTTCCTCATTGAGAAAGTATTTTCTGCTAACGAAGTAAATATGGTATATTCCATGTACGACCGTATGGTTGTAGGTGGTGCAATGCCGGTAGGCGAAGTGTTGAAGCTGGAAGCTATTGATCCGCTGAAAGCTCCGTTCTTCCTGACTCGTCGTGAAATGGGTATCTATAATGTAGGTGGTCCTGGCGTAGTAAAAGCCGGAGACGCTGTATTCGAATTGAATTATAAAGAAGCTCTTTATTTGGGCTCAGGTGACCGTGAAGTAACCTTCGAGAGCAAGGACGAAAAGAACCCTGCTAAATTCTATTTCAACTCACTGACTGCTCACCGTAACTATCCTGATAAGAAAGTGACGAAAGCTGATGCAGTAGTTGCTGAAATGGGTAGTCTGGAAGGTTCTAACCACCGTAATATTAATAAGATGTTGGTTAATCAGGTATTGCCGACCTGCCAGTTACAGATGGGTATGACAGAACTTGCTCCGGGTAGTGTATGGAATACAATGCCGGCACACGTTCATAGCCGTCGTATGGAAGCTTATTTCTATTTTGAAGTGCCCGAAGAACATGCAGTTTGCCACTTCATGGGTGAAGTTGACGAAACCCGCCATGTATGGATGAAGGGTGACCAGGCTGTATTGTCTCCTGAATGGTCTATTCACTCTGCTGCCGCTACTCACAACTATACCTTTATTTGGGGTATGGGTGGTGAAAACCTGGACTATGGAGATCAGGATTTCTCTTTGATTACCGACCTGAAGTAATATATTGAGTAAATCACGACTCTGAATCGTAAAATTAGAAACAAATAACTATTAAACCTAAGTAAATAAATTATGGTAAACTTTTCATTAGAAGGTAAAGTAGCACTTGTAACCGGTGCTTCTTATGGAATTGGCTTCGCTTTGGCAACTGCTTACGCACAAGCCGGTGCAAAAATCGTTTTCAACGACATCAAACAAGAATTGGTAGACAAAGGTTTGGCTGCTTACAAAGCCGAAGGTATCGATGCTAAAGGTTATGTATGCGACGTAACGAACGAAGAGCAGGTGAATGCTATGGTTGCCCAGATTGAGAAGGAAGTGGGCGTGATTGATATTCTGGTTAATAATGCAGGTATCATCAAGCGTATTCCGATGCACGAAATGTCTGCTGCTGAATTCCGTCAGGTGATCGATGTAGACTTGAATGCTCCGTTCATCGTATCAAAAGCTGTCATTCCTTCTATGATAAAGAAAGGTCACGGCAAGATTATCAACATCTGCTCTATGATGAGTGAGTTGGGTCGTGAAACTGTATCTGCTTATGCTGCTGCTAAGGGTGGCTTGAAGATGCTGACTCGTAACATCGCTTCTGAATACGGTGAATATAACATCCAGTGTAATGGTATCGGTCCGGGTTACATTGCTACTCCGCAGACTGCACCGCTTCGCGAACCGCAAGCTGATGGTTCTCGTCATCCGTTTGATGCATTTATCGTTGCTAAGACTCCGGCTGCACGTTGGGGTACTCCTGAAGATTTGATGGGTCCTGCCGTATTCCTGGCTTCCGACGCTTCTGACTTCGTAAACGGTCACGTACTCTACGTTGACGGTGGTATCCTGGCTTACATTGGCAAACAGCCTAAATAAGTATATGAATAGATAATGGGAAATGGATAATTGATGCTGTCAGTTATCCATTTTTCCCATTATCTATATCTTCATTATCCATTATCCGTTTTCAATTATCAATTGATTAAGCAATATGAAAAAGTTATTCCTTTTACTGGCAACAGCATTTGTATGTTTTGCCTGCACCAACACTAAGGATGTGGTTACTGTAACGGTAAGTAATCCTTTAGCAATGGAGCGTTCCAATGAAATGGTTGAAGTGGCTATGAGTGACATCTCTAACCAACTGAAACTGGCTGACACAGCTCAGATTGTGGTTCTGAATGCTGACGGACAACAAGTCCCCTATCAGATTACTTATGATGAAAAAGTAATTTTCCCTGCAAGCGTAGCTGCGAATGGTACGGCTGTCTATACTATCCAGGCAGGAACACCTGAGAATTTCGCTGTAAAGGCTTGTGGTAGATATTATCCTGAACGTGTGGACGACGTAGCATGGGAAAACGACTTGGTTGCTTTCCGTACCTATGGCCCTGCTTTGCAAAAGAGTGGTGAACGTGCTTTCGGTTATGACGTTTGGACAAAGTACAATACTACTGAACCGGTTGTAGAAGCTCGTTATGCAGGCGAATTGAATCCGGAGACCAAAGCTAAGATTGCTGAACTGAAGAAGACTGACCCGAAAGCTGCACAGGAATTGTATAAATCAGTTTCTTATCACGTAGATCATGGAAACGGTCTGGACTGTTATAAAGTAGGTCCTACACTGGGTGGTGGTACTGCTGCCTTGATGCCCGATGGTGAAATCGTATATCCTTATTGCTATGCAACACAGGATATTCTGGACAATGGTCCGCTGCGTTTCACTGTGAAGCTGGTTTATAATCCGCTGAACATCAAGGGAGACTCTACAGTGGTTGAAACACGTGTTATCACGTTGGATGCAGGTTCTCATTTGAATAAAACAGTTGTGGTTTATGATAACCTGAAAGAAACTACTCCGGTAGTTGCTGGTATCGTATTGCACGAACCGGATGGTGCTGTAGTAGCTGATGCTGCTAACGGTTATATCACTTATGTAGATCCTACGGATAATGTCAATAATAACAACGGTAAGATCTTTGTAGGTGCTGCTTTCCCGGCTACTGTAAAAGAAGCTAAATCATTGCTTTTCCCTGAAAAGGAGAAGAATGAACTGCGTGGTGGTGCCGATGGTCATGTACTGGCTATCAGCGATTACGAACCGGGTTCAGAGTATGTTTACTACTGGGGTGCAGCTTGGGATAAGGCTGACATCAAGACTCCGGAAGCATGGAATGCATATATGGCAAATTATGCTCAGCAAGTACGCAATCCTTTGACGGTGACAATTAAGTAATCGATACTGTATAGAATAAAAATGCCCTCTGAATATTTTCCATTCGGAGGGCATTTTTTATATAACTATGTAATTAGGATTACAATAACTTAAACTCGTATCCTTCTTCTTCCAGAAAATCAAGTGCCCGTGGCAATGCATATTGCAGGTTCCCGTTATTCCAGGATTTTAATGAATCATGGAAAGTGATAATAGAGCCATTTCTTGCATATCTCATCACATTGGCAAGTACTTGCGGACCACGTAACTTCTTACTGTAATCACGGGTTACTAAATCCCACATTATAATTTTATAGCGTCTTTTTAATACGAAATATTGTCCCCAACGCATATGCCCGTGTGGCGGGCGGAAGAGGTCTGTTTTCATCAGTTCGTTTGCTTTGTCTGTATTGGCAAGGTAATTATCAGACAAATACTCAAATCCGCGAATATGGTTGAAAGTGTGGTTGCCAATGCGGTGCCCTCGGTCTATTACCATCTGAAATACATCAGGATGCTTACGTATATTGTCTCCCACCATGAAGAAGGTGGCTTTAATATTGTGTTTATCCAATAATTCAAGTACCCAAGGGGTTACTTCGGGAATGGGGCCATCATCAAAAGTCAGGTAAACGGCTTTTTCGTTAGGGTCCATTCGCCAGATGGCACCGGGATATAACTTTCGGACAAACTCAGGAGGTTGTTCTATAAACACGATTGTTAGTGATTAGCGATTAGTGATAAGTGATTAGTAGTTAGCGGTTAGTGATAAGCGATTAGCGGTTAGTGATAAGCGATTAGCGGTTAGGGTGAATGTTAGGGTACAACCGCTAATCATTGATCACTAACCGCTAATCGCTGTTTTTTATTTCATCCGATCAACACACATTTGATATAGCTCGTTCAGCTTGCTGTCGTATACAGGAGCCAGTTCGGAGTTATACTTCTGCATGAGTTTAACTTCTGTGCTGAGGATAGGCAGTTGATAGTCAATGACTTCATGGCTGGACATTGCAAAGCGTTGGTCATCCAGACTCAGATAAAATGTTAGGTATTCTACAGCTTTATCAGCAAGTACCTTCATGATATTGTCGCCTTTCTCCTTTTCACCCAACTGATAATATGCTTCTGCCATTTGCATAGCACCATTTTGCCAGTCATAAGGTACGTTATAGGCAGGAATCATCTTCTCGGCGTACTCCAAGGCTGCTTTAGCCTTATCCGTCTTGCCTTCGCGTATCAACTGGCCAATGAGTTGTGAGAAGATACGGCGGTGAGAATAACACATACGCATAGCATTCTCATCAATATAGATACCTTCCTTGTCGATGCCACCGAATTTGAACTTGTTCATCAGGTTGTCGTACATCTTTTCGCTATCCAACTTGACACCAGTCTTTTCAGTATCAAACGGAGTGAAGCGGTAAGTCAGGCCTTCCTGAACGAAGTGGTTGCCCATGCCAAGGTGGTTTTCCGTACCTACGCTGACTGCCATGTAGATAGGACGTTCCCAATTGGCTTCCGCCAGCATTTCAAGCATCATCAGTTCGCTCTTATAGAGGGCGCGTTTACCTTTCAGGGAAATGTGCATATAGTCGGGGATACTGTCACCCGGTATCATCATACCACTGCGGCGTACAGCTTCCTTGTCCACCTTCATCACGATGCTGTCTGTAGGAATCACCTTAAGGTCATCATTCTTGCTGCGTACCCAGTATTTCAGGATGTTCTGAAGTTCGTACGGATTTTCTCCGAATTCTTTCTTCACATTCACCAATGCTTCAGGGTTACCGTTCAGTGCCTGCTTTTCAGCCTCAGCATAGAGGGCGTCGATGCTCTTTTTATAATCAGGCTGTACAGGGATGTATTCATTGGTTCCTTCTACATACTCCATACGGTCCCAAGTGATAGGCAGTGACGGAGAGTCGTAGGCAGGACGTTTCATCTGGTCGATGTACCAGTCCGTTTGCAAGTAGCTGAGGTTGCAGGTACGTGCATCGGTACGGAAACCTTCTGTCTCTTGATTGTACCATAAGGGGAATGTATCGTTATCACCGTTGGTGAAGATAATCGGATTGCCGGTTTCTTGCAGAGACATCAGGTAGTTCTGGCCAAAGTCACGTGCCAGATAGCGGTCGCTGCGATCGTGGTCATCCCATGTTTGGCTTGCCATCTGTATGGGGACAAGCAGGCAGACAACAGATACCAGCGTTGCTGCGGGAAGTTCTTTCATCTTGGCATAATGCTGCAATAGACGGACAATACCTGCCACACCCATACCTATCCAGATGGCAAAGGCATAGAACGACCCGGCATATGCATAGTCACGTTCACGCGGCTGACTCGGTGTCTGGTTCAGGTAGAGCACAATGGCGATACCCGTCATAAAGAATAGGAAGAACACCACCCAGAATTGCTGGATGCCCTTTTGTCCACGGTATGCCTGCCATAACAGACCAATGATACCGAGCAACAAAGGCAGACAGTAGAAGACGTTGTGTCCCTTATTGTTTTGCAACTCCTGTGGCAACAGGCTTTGGTCGCCTACCAGGAAGTTATCGATGAACGAAATTCCTGTGATCCAGTTACCATGTTCTATTTCTCCACTACCCTGCAGATCGTTCTGGCGTCCGGCGAAGTTCCACATGAAATAGCGCCAGTACATCCAGTTGAGCTGGTAGGTGAAGAAGAACTTGATATTTTCCCACTGTGTAGGCATATTCACCATCACCATTTGTCCGCATTGGTCGTAAGGAATGTCATTACCTTTTATGTCTACCCAAGCTTGATATTCCCTGGCGTGCTGACTGCTGTACATGCGCGGGAAAAGCATGTTCTGAGCATATTCGTATTCGATACGTCCGGGAATTTCGATATAGCTATCCTTTTCATCGGGCGTAGCTTTTTCTTTGCGGATAAATTTGGTACCACTGTATGAAACGCGCGGTTCGCAATAACCGTCTTTCACATCGAGGGCAACTTTAGAAGAGAATGCTTGTCCGTAGAACAACGGACGGGTTCCGTATTGTTCGCGTCCCAGATATTCACCCAGCGTGAAGATATCTTCAGGTGAGTTTTGGTCCATCGGCGTATTGGCTGTAGAGCGGATCACGATGATGGCATAAGAAGAATATCCGATGACGATCATCATTGTACAAAGCAATGATGTGTTCAGCGTACGTGCGGAAATGCGATATTTTTCTTTCATGCTGGCCTGCATCTTCGGACTGAGATAGAAGAACAGGAAAGCGATAACTATAATACCTATTACTACAGCACTTGTTCCGTGTCCGTAGAATGGGATACCTAACAGGGCGATAGTCAACACGAAGGAGATGGCCATACGCATCTTGTTTTTCTCCGTGTAGCTTTCGTATATACCCCAGATAATGGAGCCTGCCAGCACAATGATATAAACCATTACACCGCTGTTGAAGGACATTCCTAACGTATTTACGAAGAAAAGTTCGAACCAGCCGCCTACTTTTACAATACCCGGTACCATACCATAGAGTACGACAGCTACCAAAATACCTGAAGCAAGCAATGCCAGCAATGAGCCTTTGGCATTTGCGTTTGGCACTTTCTTGTAGTAGTAAACCAGCACGATGGCGGGTAAACAAAGCAAGTTCAGCAAGTGTACACCAATACTCAATCCGGTCAGATATGCAATCAGGATAAGCCAACGGTCGCTGTGCGGTTCGTTAGCCACATCTTCCCATTTCAGTATCAGCCAGAATACAACGGCTGTGAAGAGAGAAGAGAATGCATAAACTTCACCTTCAACGGCACTGAACCAGAAAGTGTCACTGAATGTATATGCCAGTGCACCTACCAGACCGCTACCCATGATGGTAATCAACTGTCCTTTAGTAATATTATTTTCATCTGTAGCCACAAGTTTGCGTACCAGATGCGTAATACTCCAGAATAGGAACAGGATACAAGCGCCACTCATCAGTGCACTCATATAATTCACCATTTTAGCAACGGTGCTCGGGTCTGAAGCAAATTGTGAAAAGAGGTTAGCTACCAGCATGAAGAAAGGTGCTCCGGGTGGGTGTCCTACTTCCAGTTTGTAGCCGGTAGTGATAAACTCCGGGCAGTCCCAAAAGCTTGCAGTCGGTTCTATAGTCATGCAGTAGACCGTGGCTGCAATGATGAAAGTAATCCAACCTACGAGGTTGTTTACGGTTCTGTACTGTTTCATTCGGAAATAATTCGTTATGTTTTTAAGTTATATCTCTGTATTTTAGCGTACACGGGCGCAAATATAGTGATTTAACTGCTAAAACTGTGGAGGTAAGGCATATTTATTAGGATAGGTTAAAAGATATACATTGATTTTTTGTAGAGAAAAGTTTCAAGAGTTACAACATCCACATCCATCTCCGTGCTTATGTTCCGCCAATATGCGATGCGGCAGAGCTCCATGTCCCAGCAGTTCTATCGGGCAATTGAAGTTCCGTTCCAGCCATTCTTCGCTTACACCCGTGTCGGGATGGTAATCCAGCGTCTCATTCACGCAAGCGATGGATTTCACCTGTTGCAGCACTGTGCCGATGTCATGGCTGACAAGAATGATAGCGCAATCATGGTTAATTTCAGCCAGCAATTCGTAAAGCCGGGCTTCGAAGCGCTTGTCTATATATGTACTGGGCTCGTCGAGGACAACAAGTGCCGGATCGGAAATGATGGCACGTCCCAGTAGGGCACGTTGCAATTGTCCGCCACTCAATGCACCGATAGCACGTTTTTCCAGACCTTCCAATCCCATGCGGGCAATCACTTGCCGGGCTTTTTCCCGATGCGTCGCAGTGAAGCGTGAAATCAGTGACTTTTGTGAACTGAGTCCTGAAAGAATCACTTCTTCCACTGTTATAGGAAATTTACGGTCAATGCTATTGTATTGAGGCAAATATCCCATTTTTAGAACGGAGCGATTGGTAGTCAGTGCCGGGCGTTGCGCTGTGCCTCTCTGCTTGTCACTTGCCACGAATCGCTTATCACTATATAAAATTTCTCCTGCTGTAGGTTTCAGCAGGCCGAGAATACACTTGATGAGCGTTGTTTTTCCGCCACCGTTGGGGCCGATGATGCCCAGAAAATCCCGGTCGTAAACGGTGAGGTTTACATTACGCAGCACTGTACGGTTATCATAACCGGTGCTGAGATTTTTTATTTCGATAAGGGGCGTACTCATTTCTTTACTCTATTTTACAGTCTCCGATTACTTCTTAACGACCAGTTCCCTGGCAATGTTCAACATCTCTTCTTCCCAATCGTAAGAAAGCGGATTAATAGGAACTACCTTCGTACCTGTTTGTTTTGCTATGATTTCTGCATTGCGACGGTCGAATTCGGGTTGTACGAAGATGATACGTACCTTTTCCTCCTTGCAGGTATCTATCAGGTTTTTGAGGTGGGAGGGAGAGGGCTCTTTTCCATCTTCTTCAATAGAAATCTGATGTAAACCGTAGTCGCGTGCAAAGTAGGACAATGCCGGATGATAAATCATAAAGGCACGGTCTGCATTGGGGGCAGAAAGCATATGGCAGATAAGGCTGTCGGTATGTTCTATCTGATTACAGAGGTTTTTATAACGCTCCATGTAAGTTTCTTCGTTATTCTTGTCGATGGTGCACAAGGCGTTTACAATATTTCCGGCAATAATTTGCACGTTGTAAGCGGAACTCCAGATATGTGGCTCTACGCCGAGAATGTGGTGTTCATCTTCCTGGATAGAATCGTGGGCATGCGCTTCGTCGTCGCCGTGATGGTGGTGGACGTGAGAGGAATCAAAAATCAAATCGATACCGCGGGAAGTATCGAAGAACTGCAAATGCGGTGCATTATCTGTCAGCTTATCCATCCAGGTTTGTTCAAAACCGATATAACCGATGCGGAAGTAAGCTTTACTCTTGGCAAGATCGACAAGTTGTTGCGGAGTAGGGTCGTACGTTTCCGGACTGCTACCTTTGGGTACCATGCTGACAACGTTGAAGTTATCTCCTGCAATGGCTTCGGTGAAGTAGCGTAACGGTTCGATGGTAACAGTGATGACGGGTTTATCGTCTTCATTCTTATTTTGAACGCTGTTGTTCTTGCAAGACATGGCAAGCAAAGCAGCGAAGATGTACAGGAATGTTCGTTTCATTTCTTTATTATATTTATGGTTTCCAATATTCGTTATAACTTAGTTGTTTGTTCTCTTGGTTGCTCTCAGTATTTCCCGTTTTCCACCCGGAGGCCCCGGAAGACGCTCCACAAGAAAGCCGACAGCTTGCAACATACGGCGGATAACACCTTTGGCGCAATACGTCGTTAATATGCCCCCTGCATTCATAGATACGTAAAGTGAGTGAAATAGCTGCTCGTTCCACATTTCAGGTTGCTTTTCGGGGGCGAAGGCATCGAAATAAACGAGATCGGGATTTAGTGATAAGGTGTTAGTGATTAGTGATGAGTGGGTTGTATCATGTTTATCACTAATCACTAACACCTTGTCACTATTTGCATCTGCCTGTATTTTTCGCAGAGTGAAGTACGGGGCTATCTTCACATCTTCTTCCCACGGTGCAGTATGTAATTGCTTAAATAACGGGTTGTCACTATATCCCAATGCATCAACTTCTTCCCAGGTAAGAGGATAAAGTTCAATACCGGTATAGTGTACGGGGCGCTTTTCTTGTTCGGCAGCTTCCAGTGTAAGCAGGGCATTCAGCCCGGTGCCGAAACCTATTTCCAGAACATGCGGCTGGGGTGCAGCCGAAGCTTTCAACCCCATATCTATAAAGATGTGCTGCGACTCTGTACGCGCTCCTTTCACCGAATGGTAATGTTCATTCAGTTCCGGCACAAACAGCGTTGCACTTCCATCTTCCGTATGTTCTATAATTCGTTTCATAACTCTTAAAACATTGATATTACTCCTTGCAATGCCAGTAGCATTACGGCATACCGTATCAACTTTCCAGCAAACATAGACGAAGTAGTCAGCCATACATTGCTACGCATGAAGCCCAGTGCAATGGCTATCGCTTCGCCCACGAAAGGTAGAAATGCGAAGAAACCCATCAGTGCCCCTTTCCCTTGCAGGAAAGCCTGCATCTTATCTACTTTCTCCTTTTTTACTTTGAAATATTTCTCTATCCAGACTATATTGCCTAGCCGCCCCATGTAGTAGCACGTCATACCGCCAATTGTGTTACCCAGGGTAGCAAAGAGTACACACATCGCCGGACTGAGCCCAACTTTCACCAATGCTATCATCACCAGCTCTGAACTGAACGGAACGATGCTTCCCGCCAGCAGGGCTGATATAAATAAACCGAGATAACCCCAGTCTATCAGAAGTTGAACCAGTGAATCTACAAAAGCGTCCATATATTAAATCCGAATAAAAGTACAAGCCCTGCGAGGGCACAAATGAAAAACACATTGGAAGCCCGACTGTTCGTCAACACCACGAAATGTCCCGTCAGGATACTGACACCTATCAGCAGCAGAGGCAGGAGATGAATCGTCAGAATCGGCTGTAGCAGGATATAGACAAAGATGCAGAAGCTCAGAAAAATAAGAAAATGCAGATAACTGCGGGTACGTATCTTATCTTCGTAACCTGCCACCAGACAGTGGATGGAACTAACCAGGTATAATACGAACAGATAGCCCAATGTAGCTATTTCCCACAAGGGGAAGTCCCATAGATTGATGGGGTGGAATGTTGCCAGTTCGATGAAAGGCTGGTAAAATAAGTCCATTTCATCGTAGAAGTAAGCATGCCCCAATAGAAACCAGTAGGGTAAAGTCCAACCGATCAGACTGCCGAAAAAGCTCTTTGGAGTGAGTGCCTGGAAACCGTATGCACCTATCCAGTAGAGGGGAATAAACAGTGTCAGTTGCGGAAAGAATAGACTACCCAACCCGATAAAGAGGAACGAATAGAACATGGTGCCTGCCGGACGGGGATGCTGGTACCCCTTGAACAGGAAGAACAGGGATATAAGAAATGCTATCGAGGCAAAGTCTCCGGCATAAACTGGATGCAGGGCCGGACAAACGGATATAAACAGGAAATAAATGGCCGTTTGTACAGATGCCCGCATGCGGATGATGGCAAAAGTATTGTTTAGTTCTATCAGGAAGTAACCGACGACGCCATAGAAGATGAAACTTAAAGGCGTGCTTGCCCATGCCGGAATATATCCATCTATGATAGTATCCCACAGGGGGTAACTACTTTTTATTACCGGAACTTCAGGCAATAGAATAGAGGTCAGTATCCAGCAGAATAGTGACAAGAGGATGGCAGCGGGCAGTGTGAAACGTCCCGCTGTGATCCGGTTCTGTAGTCGTTTACTTCGTATCATATACTAACAATGTGGTAAGGTGATAATGTGGTAGAGTGATGACTTGCCACATTATCACTTTACCACATTATCACTTTTTCTTTAAAGGTCGAAGCCGATGTCACGGCGGAAATACTTCTTGTCGAATTGAATCATTTCCGCAACTTTATAACTCTTGGCAAGGGCTTCTTCTTTGGTTTCACCATACGAACATACGGCAATCACGCGTCCGCCGTTTGTTACCACCTGGCCGTCTTTCATTGCTGTTCCGGCATGGAAGAGAATACTGTCTGTAGCGGCAGCTTCTTCAAATCCGGTCATAACTTTACCTTTCTCGTAAGCTTCGGGATATCCACCGCTGACGAGCATGACGCAAGCAGCCGTACGCGGGTCCATTGTCAATGTCTTTGTATCGAGGTTCACATCGCGTACACCTTCCAGAAGTTCCATGAAGTCGCTCTGTACACGCAGCATGACACTTTCAGTTTCGGGGTCGCCCATGCGGACATTATATTCTATGACCATCGGTTCGCCTTTCACGCGGATCAGTCCGAGGAAGATGAATCCTTTATAAAGGATATCTTCTTCTTGCAGTCCGCGGATGGTGGGCTCAATGATACGGGTACGCACTTTTTCCATAAATACCTCGTCGGCAAAAGGAACGGGAGTCACGCTTCCCATACCACCGGTATTCAGACCTTTGTCACCTTCGCCGATGCGTTTGTAATCTTTGGCAACGGGCAAAACTTTATAGTTCTTGCTGTCTGTCAGCACAAATACGGAGCACTCGATGCCGCTGAGGAATTCTTCGATAACTACCGTGGCACTGGCCTGACCGAACATGCCACCGAGCATTTCTTTCAGTTCCTTTTTGGCTTCTTCGAGTGTAGGAAGGATCAGTACGCCTTTTCCTGCGCAAAGACCGTCGGCTTTCAGCACATAGGGTGCTTCAAGGGTTTCAAGGAAAGTGAGTCCTTCTTCCAGATTCCCGGCATTGATGCTTTTGTAGCGGGCGGTGGGGATGCCATGGCGTTCCATGAAACCCTTGGCAAACTCCTTGCTGCCTTCCAACTGGGCGCCCTTGGCAGTAGGGCCGATGATGGCGATATGTTGTGTGGCGGCGTCTCCGGTAAAGCTGTCGTAGATGCCTTCTACCAACGGATCTTCGGGACCTACCACGATCATGTCTACTTTTTCTTTCAGGGCGAAAGCTTTCAGGGCAGGGAAGTCGGTAGCTTTGATAGCTACATTCTCGCCTACTGCACTGGTACCGGCATTACCGGGGGCTATAAAAAGTTTCTCTACTTTCGGACTTTGGGCTATTTTCCATGCCAGAGCGTGCTCGCGGCCGCCGCTTCCTAATAATAATATCTTCATCTTTATATTTCGTTTAATTTATTGCTTCTATTTTATTCTATAAATTGTCTTCAAAATATCTTGTTATTTTCTCATGCAGATGTACCCGGTCACGCCCTATGACATTGTGCTTATGCGTGGGATAGATGAATAAATCGGGATACGTACGTGCATCCACACAGGCTTTTATGAACGAAAGTGTGTGTTGTGGCACACAGGTATCGTCATGGTCGTCATGAATCAACAATAAATGTCCTTTCAGGTTGCCTGCCAGATTCTTCAGGTTGCATTGTTCGTAACCTTCCGGATTGCTTTGCGGCGTATCCATGTAGCGTTCTCCGTACATGATTTCATAATACCCCCAGTCAATGACCGGACCGCCTGCAACACCTACTTTGAATATCTCCGGATAGCGGAGCATCAGGGCCGTAGTCATGTGTCCGCCAAAGCTCCATCCGTGTACACCGATGCGGTTGCCGTCTACGTAAGGCAGGCTTTTCAGGAATTCCACACCTTTCACCTGGTCTTTTCCTTCTTCGATGCCGAGATGGCGGAAGGTGACGTTTTCAAATTCAAGACCACGGTTATCGCTTCCGCGGTTATCGAGGGTGAACATGATATAACCTTTGTTTGCCATGTAGATGTCCCAGCCGCGTGCACCGTTTTGCCAGCCACCGGTGACCATCTGTGCGTGCGGACCGCCGTATACATAGATGATAGTGGGGTATTTCTTGTTCGGATCGAAGTCAGCGGGCTTTATGATACGGTAATAAAGGTCGGTCACACCGTCGGTAGCCTTGATGGTGCCTACTTCGATACTTGGCATGCTGAAATCCTGATACGGATTCTTTGCTGTCAGCAGATTGATGCTTTTGAAGGTTTTAGTGTTGATTATGTCTATCTTACGGGGGATGCTAGGGCTTGAATAGTTGTCAATGATGTATGTGCCCGATGCACTGAGTTCTCCTTTGTGAACACCTTCAGTTGTGGTGTTGATATTGAAAGGCAGACTACGCTTTCCGCTGGTTACATTGACTGCAAAGTTGCTGTTTCCCAGTGCATCTACGGCATTGAATATAACTTCTTTTCTCTGAGTATTGAATCCTAAGATATCACTTACCAACCATTTCCCTTCTGTGAGTTGCTTAATCAGTTTACCGTCTGTGCCGTAGAGATACAGGTGGTTGAAGCCGTCGCGCTGGCTCTGATAGATAAACTTGTTGCTATCCCATGGCAGGAATACGATGGGATGCTGAGGCTCTACATATTTGGGATGCGTCTCTTCAAAGAGAGTACCCATCAATTCACCTGTTTCTGCATTGTATTGACAGAGCTTGGCATGGTTCTGGTCGCGGTTCAATTCTATAAGATAGAGGCTTTTGGCATCCGGAGCCCAGCTGATATTAGTAAAGTAACGGTCGGTGGGATCTCCCGCATTCAGATAAATCGTTTTCTGAGTTTCGGGATTGTAGATGCCTACGGTTACTTTATGGCTTGTCATTCCTGCCATGGGGTAGCGCACGTTATTCAGTTCGCCTGTCCGTGCAGTGATGTCTACCAACGGATACTGCGTCACCATAGTTTCGTCCATGCGGTAGAAAGCAAGCAGGTTGCCCTTCGGACTCCAATAGGTTCCTTTGCTGATGCCGAATTCATTGCGGTGTACGCTTTGGCCGCATACGATGCCTTCGGGTTCGTTGGTTACGGCGTGGCTATTTACGTACAGATTATTATTCTGGGTATAAGCCACGTTACCACTTGTGATATTGTAATCTTTGTTGGCTGCTTTTTCGGGCAGGGCTTGTTTGCTGATGATTTTATCGGCTTTCCAGTCGTAAACAACGTAGTTTCTGGGCAGAGAGATAAGCAGTTGTGTTTTTTCGGCCCAAGGCAGGGCTACCTGATGTAAATGATTCAACTTACCCAGCTTTTCCTGTTCCAGTGCCTGATTGATTTTCTCACGCGTCAGGAGTAGTGTTTCTTTTCCTGTCTTCGGGTTTACTGCAAACAAGGAGTCTATTCCGGGCTTGATGCACGTATCTCCCCACCATTGCAGTCCGTACAGGTTTTCAGCAAAGCGATACGTCTCTCCGCCGGGAATCAGGTCTTCCAGCGTCGGTTTCTTTAAATCTTGTGCCATAACATTTGTTGTGAAGAGAGCGGACGATGCCAATAGTACCACTCCCATCCATTTACTGATTATCTTCATATCCATAATCTTTTGTTATTCTTCCTTCTTTCCGAACTCCCTTCTTTTTCTTTCCGGATAAGATGTTCCTTTCGGTTTATGGTCTCCGTCGAACTCTCTTCTTTCGCGCGGTCTAAACTCTTTTCCACCGTCGCGACGTTCCCTGTCGAATGGTTTTCTTTCCCGGTCTCCATCCTTGCGGAACTCTCTTGGCTTGAATTCTCTCGGTTTGTCATCTCTGGACCTGAACTCTCCCGGTTTGCGAGGTTCTCTTGGTTTAAATTCCCGTCCCTCTCTCGGCTTAAACTCCCGCGGTTCTCTGGGTTTGAAGTCTCTTCCTTCTTTCGGTTTGAAGCCGGATTCCTTGGAGTCTTCTCCTTCTTCGCCCTCGCCTTCCTGCTTCTTGAATTCTTTATATTTTCCGTCGAAGATCTCATATTTACGGAATTCACATTCCAATGCACCATTGAACAAAGGTATCTTGACGGTCGGTTTCAGTCCTATCTGATCGAAGCACTCTTCGCGGTAAGAGAGCACCCATGCTGTATTTCCGATGAAAGCATGTTTCAAACGTTCACCTATCATCTGGTACAATCCCAACAAGTTATTGGTAGAGATACGTTCTCCATAAGGCGGGTTGGTGATGATCATTGATTTCTCTGCAGGTTGCTCAAATTGCTGGAACGGCTGTAACTTCAAGACAATATCTTTCGATACACCTGCCGCCTTCACATTGTGTGTAGCTATTTCATTAGCCTGCGGGTTATTGTCGTAACCATATATCTTATGCGTAAATTCACATTCCTGACTATCGTCATTGTAAATCATGTCGAACAAATCCTGATCGAAGTCATTCCACTTTTCAAAAGCGAATTCCTTGCGGAACACTCCCGGAGCAATGTTGCGTGCAATCAGTGCCGCTTCAATGGGAATTGTACCCGAACCACACATCGGGTCTATTAAGTCACATTCCCCTTTCCATCCTGTCATCAATATCATTCCGGCAGCCAGTACTTCGTTTAGTGGAGCCTCTACTGCTTCCTGGCGATACCCGCGGCGGTGCAGTGACTCGCCCGATGAGTCGAGAGAGAGCGTACAAGTGGTCTGTGCAATGTGTATATTCAGCAATACATCCGGTTTGTTGATACGTACGGACGGGCGTTTGTTAAACTTATCACGGAAATAGTCCACAATGGCATCCTTCACTTTATAAGATACGAACTTGGAGTGGCGGAACTCTTCGCTGAATACAACGGCATCTACGGCAAAGGTTTTTTCTACATTCAGGATATCTTCCCAGCAGATAGCTTTGATTTGGTCATACACTTCATCGGCGTTCTTGGCAGTGAAGCTCTTGATTGGTTTTAGGATACGGATTGCTGTACGCAGGCAGAAGTTTGCTTTGTACATCATTTCCTTGTCTCCACTGAAAGACACCATGCGTCGGCCTATTTCTATGTCGTTTGCCCCTAATGCAGTCAGTTCTTGTGCCAGTACTTCTTCCAGTCCTTGGAAGGTTTTGGCAATCATTTGAAATTGTTCGCTCATTTATTTAATAACTGTTTGACTATACTTTTTATATTGATTCTCTCTATGTTTGGCAAATTATTGCATCTATATATTCAATGTGCTGTATCTATATATCCAGCGTCACTCCGAACATCATCTGTTAATAGATTCATTTCTTGGCTTTTGTTTGCACGATTCTCGCTCCTGGCGGCACATTTTCCGTTACCCAGATATTACCACCTACTGTGGCACCTTGCCCGATGGTGATGCGTCCCAGGATGGTGGCGTTGGAATAGACGATAACATTGTCTTCCAATATCGGATGGCGTGGAATACCTTTGATCGGTTTGCCGTCTGCATCCAGCGGGAAACTCTTGGCACCAAGCGTCACTCCCTGATACAGTTTCACATTATTGCCGATGATGCATGTCTCACCAATTACCACACCTGTTCCGTGGTCTATGGTGAAGTGGCTGCCGATGACGGCACCCGGGTGGATATCTATTCCCGTTTCGCTATGGGCCATTTCGGTGATAATGCGGGGAATGAGAGGAACACCGAGCCTCAGCAATTCGTGCGCAATGCGGTAGTTGCTGATAGCGCGTATGGCCGGGTAGCAACTGATTACTTCTCCGAAACTATGTGCAGCAGGGTCGCCATTGTAGGCAGCCGCTACATCCGTAGCCAGTACACGGCGCATTTCCGGCAGGTGGCTGATAAACTTGGCGGAAATCAGCGCAGCTTCCTCGCGTTGAAGTTCGGTGCAGCAACTGCATTCGCCGTCGCCGGTGAAGCAAAGACCTGCAAGCACTTGCTCGGTCAGTAAGTCGAACAAACGTTCTACGTTTACTCCGATGTGGTACTTTACGGTACGACTGTTGACTGTGGAATTACCGAAATAACCGGGGAAAAGTATGGCACGCGACAGCTCTACGATGTCATGCAACGCTTTGGCCGAAGGCAATGGATTACCGTCCGTGTGCTGATGAAACAGTCCTCTGTAAGATGAACTTTCCGATAGTTCATCGACTGCCTGTGTCAAAATGTGAGTAAAGTTCAATGGACTCATTGGGATATCCTTTTATAATAAGGTGGGCACAAAGGTAACTATTCTCAGCGAAAATCCCTCATTTATAGTATGAAAATCCCACAAATATGGTATTTCTTGTGAACCGTTATCCCGCTATCTTTGTACTTTATAAAGAAGAGTATAAATTAAAACCCAATAAGTTATGAAAAAGATAGCAAAACAGCTCACTGATCTTGTGGGCAACACTCCCTTACTGGAGCTGAGCAATTACAATAAAGCGAAAGGTTTAAAAGCCCGTCTGATCGTGAAACTGGAGTCATTTAACCCTGCCGGAAGTGTGAAAGACCGCGTGGCATTGGCGATGATTGAAGATGCAGAAGCTTCCGGTTTGCTGAAACCCGGAGCCACTATTATAGAACCTACCAGTGGAAACACCGGAATCGGGCTTGCATTTGTAGCTGCTGCAAAAGGTTATAAGCTGATTCTTACGATGCCCGACACCATGAGTGTCGAACGCCGTAACCTGCTGAAAGCCCTTGGTGCCGAACTGGTGCTTACACCGGGTGCCAATGGTATGAAGGGTGCCATAGCCCGTGCTGAGAAACTGAAAGCTGCTACTCCGGGTGCGGTGATTCTTCAGCAGTTTGATAACCCTGCAAACCCTGCTATGCACGAACGTACTACAGGACAGGAAATCTGGAGGGATACGGAAGGTGTTGTTGATATTTTTGTAGCCGGTGTTGGTACTGGTGGAACCGTTAGTGGTGTAGGTGCCGCCCTGAAGAAACATAATCCCGCTGTGAAAGTAGTGGCAGTGGAACCTACTGACTCTCCTGTACTTTCGGGAGGTGCACCGGGAGCACATAAGATACAGGGAATCGGTGCCGGTTTTGTTCCTAAGAACTACAATCCGGCGGTAGTAGATGAAATCCTACAGGTAACGAATGATGATGCTATTCGTGCGGGCCGTGAATTGGCTAAATTAGAAGGTTTGTTGGTGGGAATTTCGTCCGGAGCAGCAGTCAGTGCAGCTACCCGTCTGGCACTTCTTCCTGAAAATGCCGGGAAAACAATCGTTGCATTATTGCCGGATACGGGCGAACGTTATCTTTCGACGTTGCTGTATGCGTTTGAAGAATATCCGCTGTAAGATGTCTGATGGATTCTTTTAATGGAAATCTGTTGGATATTTGTTTTCGGACTTCGGAGTGAAGAAGTATTCTGATTGAAAATGTCGTACAGACTGAATTTGGAATGGTATAGATAAATATTTCTTTTATGCCCTTTAGAAGTGCCTGTGGCCCTACTTTGGTAGGGCTACACCTTTTGCTCCGGATAGCTACACCTTTAGGGTAAAAGGGGGTAGCTTTGGTATGGTTATGGGACTTGGAATAAAACAAATAAACCCTGCCTCACAAACATATGAGACAGGGGAATATTTAATTACGACTAGACAGAAACAAAAAAATCATTTCAAAAGTTATTGTATACTTGGATTATTTTATCACAAATTAATTGAATATCAGTATTATATTTTTTATTTCTTCCATCATATTCTAGTCCCATTTCGTTAACCAAGATATTTTGTAAATAGTTTATCAGTTTTTTCTTGTCATGACAAAACTGAAGAATTACTGGAATATAACCTCTATATTCATCTATGGCTAACTCATAACCAACCCCAATAGGATCCCATTCGGCTAAAATTCGGTTTATCATTTCTAATTTTGTTTTCATATCACTCAAATAAATTAATAGATCCTTTTCCTATACCATTTCTTGTACCTAACATATTGCTGAATACACTAACAATCTTTCCCTTAGCATTTAATATAACTGTATTGCCATTTAATGTATATCTCATCTGTGCTCCATACCGTCCCATAGCTTCAACCGCTTCTCCTTCTCTAACGATCTTCAAAACATCTACTACCTTAAAACCATGGGTAATCATTTGATGAACACCATGCTTTGTAACTCCTCTAATTGTGGTTAATTGTGTCGTTCCAACTTGAGCTGCCATTTGAGTTGCAGCTTTAGCCCCACTTTTTCCCAATAAGTTGACTAAACCTTTAGCTCCCCAGCCAAAAATTTTTCCTAAGGCCACTCCACCGAATTCAGCAGCTCCATAATTCACTAAAGCTTGACCAATCGGTATCCCAATACTATTCAAAGAACGATTTATAAGTCCATTGAACAGCCTTGATTTGGAAGCCTCCGATAACAGACTATTCTCACCAAGAAAAAGGTTCTGCAACTTAGGGCTGGAAGCGATCAAATCAAAAGTATTGATCGGCTTATTGGCTACAATACCACCATTCTCATAGTAATTGACATACCGGTTTTTACTTATTTCTATAGATACGGAAGATCCGACCCATGTCCATCCTTCAGCAATGTCGCCACCTCTTTCAGCCCAATGATAATTGCCGTCACTATCCTTATACCAGTCCGCTCCTGTAGGATCTATCCTATTTATAGGATCACCTCCACAATAAACATAAGGAGAGGTTGAGTAATACCTTTCGGATGAAGGATCTACCGTAGTAAAGATTCCCAGTGC
>ERZ773183.905-NODE-905-length-29487-cov-6.422329_pt1 | contig 29487 bp, 30 predicted proteins | sample MGYA00580532_ERZ773183 | MGnify/ENA primary metagenome ERZ773183 (study PRJEB29015, sample SAMEA2737791) | human gut metagenome | biome: human gut; feature: human-associated habitat; material: faeces | place: China | collected 2012 ...
ATTAGACGAATTATCCGTATCCCCTGCAATGGTACTTCCGCTCAGAAAGAAGATCAGAGAGAGCAAATAGTTGCGGTATACAGCTACTATGAACAGTAATAGCGAATAAGAGTTAGAAATCAGAGAGAAAGTAATGTGTTTACTTTCTCTCTTTTTTTTGCTAAAATATTCTCTGCTACAAGAAAATAGTACGAGGATATTTTAAGGAGAGAGAGGGAATATCCAAGACAAACAGCAGGAGGAAAACAATATGTTGGAAAAGGTGTTTAAGCTTAAAGAAAATCACACCGACGTCAAAACTGAGATTCTTGCAGGTATTACGACATTTATGACGATGGCGTATATCCTGGCAGTAAATCCAAGCATTCTTTCCGCAGCGGGTATGGATCAGGGGGCAGTCTTTACTGCAACAGCACTTGCATCACTGATCGGTACGCTGTGTATGGCAGCATTTGCAAATTATCCATTTGCACTTGCACCTGGTATGGGACTGAATGCTTACTTTGCTTATACTGTAGTAATTGGTATGGGCTACTCATGGCAGACTGCACTGACTGCAGTATTTGCAGAGGGTATTATTTTCATTATTCTTTCCCTGACGAATGTCAGAGAAGCAATCTTCAATGCAATTCCAACCTGTCTTAAGACAGCAGTCAGCGTTGGTATCGGATTATTTATTGCATTTCTTGGACTTCAGAATGCGAATATCGTTGTCGGAGGATCTACTCTGGTACAGCTCTTCTCCGTAGATGCATATAATCAGGCAAATAGAGTGGAAGCAAGCTTCAATAACGTTGGAATTACTGTACTTCTTGCAATCATAGGTGTGCTGATCACAGCAATCATGGTGATTAAGAACATCAAAGGAAATATCCTTTGGGGGATCTTGATCACATGGATACTTGGAATCATCTGCCAGATAGCAGGTCTTTATGTACCGAATCCGGAGATCGGATTCTACAGTCTGCTTCCGGATTTCAGTTCCGGACTCGCAATTCCAAGCCTTGCACCGGTATTTGGAAAGCTTGATTTTAAGAATGTATTTTCACTGGAATTCGTTGTTGTAGTATTTGCATTCCTTTTCGTAGATCTTTTTGATACACTCGGAACTCTGATCGGTGTATCTACAAAGGCAGGCATGCTTGACAAAGACGGAAAGCTTCCGAGAATTAAAGGGGCACTGATGGCAGATGCAGTTGCAACTACAGTTGGAGCAGTACTCGGAACTTCTACAACAACAACATTCGTAGAGAGTGCTTCTGGTGTAACAGAAGGAGGACGTACAGGTTTAACATCCCTGACAACAGCGATCCTGTTTGGAATTTCCCTTTTCTTATCACCAATCTTTCTTGCAATTCCGTCCTTTGCGACAGCTCCGGCACTGATCATCGTCGGCTTCTATATGCTGAGCAATGTGGCAGGAATTAACTTCAGTGATTACAGCGAAGGAATTCCGTGCTTTATCTGTATCGCGGCAATGCCATTCTGCTACAGTATTTCAGAAGGTATTTCCATGGGAGTGATTTCTTATGTAGTAATCAACGTACTTACAGGAAAAGCAAAAGAAAAGAAGATCAGTGTACTGATGTATGTACTGGTGATACTGTTTATCCTGAAATATATTTTCTTATAAGATGATGATACCAGGGTCAAAAAGGTCAGAAAGCCGATGCAAGCTTGCTTAGCAATGGAGCAATCTGATTACACCAGTGAGCGGCAAAATTTATTTTTGACACTCACATCATAAGATAAAAAGAATATGGGGATATGTGAAAGCACAGGGACTGTCCGGTAACGGATAGGATTCTGTGCCTTTTGCGTGTCAGAATCGGTGCCGGGTGAGATACTTTGGATTGACTAGGACCCGTACAAATTGCTATAATGGAAAAAGACAAAACAGAGAATCACAGGGGAAAATATATGAATTTACTGACAATGGAACATGTATCCAAAGCCTATACGGATCGTGTGCTTCTGGATGATGTGGGATTTGGAATCAATAAAAATGAAAAAATCGGTGTGATCGGAGTCAACGGAATGGGTAAATCCACTTTGCTGAAAATCGTTGCCGGAATCGAAGAAAGTGATGCCGGAACGATCAGCATGGGGAATCAGGTGAAGATCTGCTATCTTCCGCAGATGCCGGTATTTGAAGCAGGAACAACAATTCTTCGCGCGGCAACAGAAGGAAATTATGATGAGCTGAACCGCTGGACGATCGAGGCAGAAGCAAAGTCTATGCTGAATCAGCTTGGATTTACCGATTATGATGAAAAGATTGAGCATATGTCCGGCGGACAGAAGAAAAGGGTGGCACTTGTCCGGGCGCTTTTAACACCGGCAGACATTCTGGTCCTTGACGAACCGACGAACCATTTGGACAATGAGATGTCCGAATGGCTGGAAGAATATCTGATCCAGTTCCGGGGAGCAATCCTGATGGTTACGCATGACCGTTATTTCCTGGACCGTGTGGTAAATCGTATCGTGGAAGTTGATCATGGGAAATTATATAACTATCCAGGCAATTATTCCGAGTTTGTGCGTCTGAAAGCCGAGCGTCAGAACATGGAGCTTGCCACAGAACGTAAGAGAAAAAGCCTTTTGCGCACGGAGCTGGAATGGCTACACCGCGGCGCAAGGGCGAGAAGTACCAAACAGAAAGCGCATATTGACCGGATTCATGCTATGCAGGAAATGAAAGATATTCAGGAAGAAAAGCGAGTAATGCTGGATTCTGTGGCTTCCCGTATGGGGAATAAAACAATCGAACTTTCCGGAATCTGCAAATCTTATGGAGAAAAGAAGCTGATCGAAGATTTCTCTTATATTTTTCTGAAAAAAGACCGAATCGGAATTATTGGACATAATGGATGTGGAAAATCGACGCTGCTCAAGATTATCAACGGGATCATAAAACCGGATGTCGGAACTGTTGAAATTGGACAAACAATCAAGATTGGCTATTTCTCGCAAGAGAATGAATATATGGACGAATCCAAGCGTGTCATTGATTATGTAAAAGAAGCAGGTGAGTACATTGCAACTTCTGACGGGAAGATTACCGCGTCCCAGATGCTGGAACGATTTCTTTTTGACGGGGTAATGCAGTGGTCGCGGATCGAAAAGTTATCCGGAGGCGAGAAACGGAGACTTTATCTACTACGTGTTTTGATGGAAGCACCAAATGTACTGATCCTGGATGAGCCAACCAATGATCTGGATATCCAGACGCTGACAATCCTGGAGGATTATCTGGATCATTTTGATGGTATTATTCTGATTGTATCCCATGACCGGTACTTCCTGGATCGTACTGTCAGTCGTATTTTTGCATTTAATGGAGGTGGGAAAATCCGCCAGTCGGAAGGTGGATACTCCGATTATCTGATCCGTGTGGAGCTTGAAAAACCGAAAGACGGACAGACAATTGCAGAAAATATGTCAGGTGCAGCTTCTGCACAGACCGGTGAGTCTGACAGCAAAAAGACCTGGAAGCAGCGGGAAAAAAAGCTGAAATTTTCTTATAAAGAACAGCGGGAATACGAGACGATCGATGAGGATATCGCAAAGCTGGAAGAGAAGATCGAAAAGCTGGATCGGGAGATGGTTAAGAATGCCACCAATTCCGTGAAGTTGTCCGAACTTATGAAAGAGAAAGAAGAAACAGAGACAACACTGGAAGAAAAGATGGACAGATGGGTGTACTTGAATGATCTTGCTGAGCAGATAGAAAATCAGTAAAGTGATTGACAGATTTACAGATGATAAAGTATAGGTAGTGAGAATCATATCAATGTATTCGAAGGAGGAGAGGTATATGATGTGGAATAGGGCAGAACTTAAAATGAGAGGTAATATGGCATTTAAGAAGAATTATGTGTCAGCCGTTGTAGTTGCGCTTCTGATGGGAATCTTTGGCACAGTCTCTGGCGAATCCAGTGCAAGACGGGTAAGTGAGAATTCAGATATATATAGTGGAAATTTATTTAATGTGGGAATGATTACCGGATTGCTTGCAGGAATCGCAACGGTAGTAATACTGATTGTCCTTGTGGCAAAAGTATTTGTAGGTAATCTCCTGAAAATGGGTGGATACCGGTTCTTTATCCTGAACCAGACTGCACAGCCGGGAATCGGAACATTGCTTGACGGTTTCCGTTCCGGACATTATGTTAATATTGTTCTTACCATGTTTTTAAGAGATTTATTTACTACACTTTGGAGTCTGCTTTTGGTGGTACCTGGAATCGTTAAGCATTATGAATATCTGATGGTACCATATATTATTGCTGAGAATCCGGCAATGGATTACAAAGAAGCATTCCAGATCAGTAAACAGATGATGGATGGAGAAAAAATGGAAGCATTTATCATGGATCTGTCATTCCTTGGATGGTATCTGCTGAGTGCGGTTACCTGTGGACTTCTTGCAATTTTTTATGTAAATCCGTATGTACAGGCATCCTTTGCGGAGATGTACACATTCAATAAGCAGAAGGCTTATCAGGAGGGATATATCCGGTAAGAGTTTCAGAAGGATAAATTTTAAAATGTAAGAATAGAGCGCAGACGCTGGCTTAAAATGAAGCGTCTGCGCTTTTATTTAGTGGGCGGCCTTCTCCGCAAAGGTAGTCGTAACTAGTTCTTCATAAGGAACACGCTCTTTCAGCTCACCGGAGTTTTCCAGAATATCCTGCAGCAGATTGAAGCTTTCTTCGTTGAAGATCAGATCCGATTTCCAGGTGTCTTGTTCGTAGTAACGGCTGACAATGGTTGTAATTGTAGCGAGATCGGTTTCCTTGAACTGTGGTGCAATGACTTTTGCAATCTCTTCCGGAGTGTGGGACTGAACGAAATCCATTCCTTTTTGCAGGGCATTGGTGAATTTCTGGATGATGTTCGGATTAGCATTCAGATAACTTGTTTTGGCACTATAGGCGGTGTATGGGACATAGCCGGAATCAACGCCGAGAGAAGCAACGACATAACCGGAATTTTCCGCTTCAAGGGCAGTAGCGCTCGGTTCAAATTCGATGGTATAGTCTGCCTGCCCACCGGAAAATGCAGCAGCGGTTGAACCGAAATCAATACTCTGGTTGATAGAAAGATCCTTCTGTGGATTAATTCCGTTTTTTTTCAAAATGTATTCAAAGACCATTTCCGGCATGCCACCTTTTCTTCCGCCAAGAACGTCTTTTCCTTTCAGATCATCCCATGAAAAATCCGGCATTTCTTCACGTGCGACCAGAAAGTTTCCGGCGCGCTGCGTAAGCTGCGCGAAGTTTTTGATGACATCATTTGCACCCTCCTGGTAAGTATAAATCGAAGATTCACTTCCCATAAAGCCAATATCTGCCTCACCGGAGAGGACGGCGGTCATAACTTTATCCGCTCCAAAACCAGTAACAAGAGTCAAATTAATTCCTTCATCCGCAAAATACCCATTTTCAATCGCAACGTATTGCGGGGCATAGAAGATAGAATGGGCGACTTCGTTCAGTGTCACAGAGACAGGAGAAGAATTGGTGTCATGATTGGCTTGGGAAGTGACGGTTTCAGCTTTAGGATTCGTAGCATTATCATCGGCAGGTGCAGAGCTGCAGGCTGATAAAAGGCCGACAGTTATAGCAGAAACAAAAAGTAAGGATATAAAATTTTTTTTCATAAGTCCTCCTGGGTGGTATAACATTCTCATTTAAGATATGCAAAAAATGTGAAATTGGTGTTTTTATCTGATAGCCAATCGCTCTCCGCTGAAGATTTTGAAACTCCAGAACAACCTGCAACTAAAAGTCCCTTGTTTTATCATATAATTTATCCGAGTAATATGGAAGATAAATAATAGCAAAAGTATAAGCCATATGTTTCGCTTCGGTTAAGTCATTTGTCCTTTTTTCACCATAATATTTGCTCATAAGTGGCTGACTTCCATCACCTATGCTCTGCAATATCAGGTTGATGATCACCAGTGAAATATTAGGAGTCAGAGCAAGTCCGAAAGGAGCGAGTCCTGCCTTAAAAATTGATTTGTATAGAGAACCGAATTCACCAGCATTTGCACAAATTTCCAGTTTTTTTTTACCACAAAATGCACAAGAACCGAAAACGGCTTGTTGATTAATTTGTCCCAAGAGAGTAAACTGAAACATAAGACATTTGGGGTGTGTGTATCTGAGAAAAACTGAAAAAAGATAAAATAATGGAGGTGCGGCTATGGGATTCTGGATTTTTATGCTTATAATGGATTTACTGATTCCGTTTACAATGATCGGCTTCGGAAAAATGTTTTTGAAAAAAGCACCGGATCAGATCAATTATGTGTTTGGTTACAGAACATCAATGTCAATGAAGAATCAGGACACCTGGGTATTTGCACATCATTATTGCGGAAAGATCTGGTATATCTGTGGACTTATTCTTTTGGTGGTATCTTTAATTGTGTTACTTCTGGTTATGGGAAAGTCTAATGATGCCATAGGAAATGTCGGTGGAATTCTGTGTGTATTTCAGATGATTCCACTGGTGGGTTCGATCATACCGACGGAGATTGCACTCAGGAAAAATTTTGATAAATATGGAAATAAAAGATAAATCAGGAGGATGCCATGAAAATAGCAGTATTTTTCCCAGGCATTGGTTATCATTGTGATAAGCCACTTTTGTACTATGCAAGAAAACTGGTTCAGGAATATGGATATGAAAAGATAGTCATGCAGGAGTATTCCTATAATGGCAAAAATATACGCGGCGATAAAAAGAAAATGCAAGAGGCATTTGAGTGCTTGTATGCGCAGGCAGAAAAGAAGCTTGAAGAAATCGCATTTGACGAGTACAGTGAAGTTTTATTTATTTCCAAAAGCGTAGGAACCATTATTGCATCCGCTTATGCTGAGAAATATAAGATAAAATGCTGCCAGATTTTGTATACCCCGCTTGAACAGACTTTTATGTTTGAACATGATGATGCAATTGCATTTATTGGAACTGCGGATCCGTGGAGCGATGTAAAAAAAGTAATTGCATGTTCAAAGAATCAGGCAGTTCCGATTTATGTGTATGAGGATGCCAATCATTCATTGGAAAAAGAAAATATTTTACAAAACATTGATATCCTGAAAAACGTAATGGAAAAGACACAGAAGTATTTGCGGTAGCTATTCCAGGAAAGCTAACCCATTTGCACTGGAGGTGTCGAATAAATCCCGTGCAATCCGGATAACGTCGTGTGCATAGGATGGAAGATATCCTCCATGGCGGTGTGCCACTGGGAAAGGGAGTTGAATAGGAAAAGCCTATTTTTTACCAGGAAGATCAGAAAAAACTGATAGAGTAAAAAAATCAGGTTGTGGAGGAGAAGATGAGATTAAGGAATATCCTGATTGTCGTAAAAGACATTGAAAAATCAAAGAAATTTTATCATGATCTGTTTGGTCTGGATATCATTCTGGACAATGATGGAAATGTTATTCTGACAGAAGGACTTGTTTTACAGGACGAAAAAGTCTGGAAGGATGTTACAGGAAAAGAAGTTGTCCCGAAGAATAATTCCTGTGAACTTTATTTTGAAGAGCGGAATATGGAAGCGTTTACTGAAAAATTAGAAAAACTGTATCCGGAAACCAAATACGTCACCAGGCTGATGGCGTACAGCTGGGGACAGAAAGTGATCCGTTTTTATGATCTGGACGGCAATCTGATTGAAGTCAGGACACCGATGCGGGGATAAAGAGAAAATAACATACATCAGGAGGACAATAAAATGGCAGCGGTACTTTTACATGCAGCATCGCTGGTGTTTGTCATGGTTCTTGGAATTTTATTGAAAAAGACGGGAATCGTCGGCAATCCGGCAAGGGTACTCCGAAAGATTGAAAAATAGAAAATTTACGAGGTGAGAGAAGATGGAGATAAAATCAGTTGCAGTTTTAGGTGCGGGAGCAGTAGGCTCTTATGTGATCTGGGGTCTTTCTGAAAAATCAGATATCCGGCTTGGAGTGATCGCTGAAGGAGAAAGAGCAGAACGTCTGAAAAAGAACGGATGTGCGATCAATGGCAAGACTTACCATCCGGAAGTGTGGACTCCAGATGAGGCACATGACGTGGATCTGATGGTGGTTGCTTTGAAATACGGTTCACTGGAAGGTGCTTTGGAGAGTATACAAAAAGCAACAGGCGAGCATACGGCGATCATGAGTCTGATGAACGGTATTGACAGCGAAGAGATCATTGGCAGAACAGTGGGAATGGAGCATGTGTTACCGGCACTGATCAAAGTGGCTTCACATAAAGAGGAAGACGGTTATCATTTTGATCCACCGACCACACTTGGAATCATTTTCGGAGAACCGTCCGCGCCGTTCGACAGCGAGCGGGTGAAAGCAGTGGAAGAGTTATTTGCAGATACCGGGATTCATTTCCGCTCCACAGAGTATATTCAGGAAGAGATCTGGTGCAAGTTCTGCCTGAATGTGTGCAGCAATCTGCCGCAGGCGATTTTGGGAGCAGGCGTTGGATGTTACCGTGACAGCGTGCACATGAAAGCAATCAGTGACGGATTAAAAAGAGAGCTGGAAGCAGTCGCACAGGCAAAAGGAATCGATATGAGCAAGACCGAAAGCTCGTCCGGACGTGGAAGTGCGGTTCCTCCGTCAGCCAGATATTCCACCTTGCAGGATCTGGATGCCGGATGCCACACGGAAATCGATATGTTCTCCGGCGCGCTTGTTCGGATGGGAAAAGAGCTTGGAATTCCGATGCCGTATAATGAATACACCTATCATATGATCAAGGCGCTGGAAGAGAAAAATGATGGTAAATTTGATTATACCGGGAAGGAAGAACTGACCTGGTCAAAATAGAAAATATAGAGCGAGTATGTTATGCTGAAATCAGCATAAATTAAAATGTGCGATTTCGGGAGAAGATGTAAGATCAGATTCTCGTAAAAAGAACAACATAAAATGAAAAAAAGAAAGAGAGAGAAAGCATGAACGAATTATATGAAGCAATTGAAAAGAAAATCAAATCATCCGGATATCCGAGACTGATTTCCGGAGAGGATGTATACGATGATATCTGTGATCAGATTGAAGGAAAGGAAAATGGAGAATATATTTTACTTTCCAAATTTGATGATGATGTTGTGTTTGAATATCATATCACGATTCAGGATGATGATTTTAATCTTGGAATCCTGACCATGAAGACACCGGAAGGCGTATTTGAAGTAGATTTTGATGAGGAATAGAAGATGAAGATTACCGTTTATCTTGGTGCAAATGAAGGAATTGTTTTCCGAACGTCTGGAATTTCTCCAGAATAATTTTTATTCTTATGGCGAATATGCCCTGGTTGGAACAAAGGGCTATTGTTATGAAGGAAAAGATACGATCGAACATTTTGAAAAGCTGCGCAGCCGGGAAATCGAGCGCCTGCGGGTTTCTTTGGAGATGGCGAAAAAGGCAGGATACCAGAAATTTACCGGGATGATTTTTGTAGAAAATGAGACAAAGGATGTTCTATGCTTTTTCATGTTATAGTAGTAGTTACCAGCGTAAATATAAGGAACGGTTTCGGACAAAAAGAGCGAAACCGTTCCTTATTTGATTGATAGAAGTCACTCACATTTCTCCGGATCAATTTTGGGCGGCCGATAATGATAGACTTCTTCGTAGGATTCCAGCTCAGCTCTGTTTGTGGGACCGACAGGGATCAGACCGGTGCAGTCCTGCGCAGATGCTGCATTAGACAGATAATCGTAGGAATCGATGATCTTCTGATTGGATTTTTTGCGGGATGAAATATCAGAATGTTTTTCTTTTTTCATGGGGACCTCCTTATCTGATATGACACAGGCAGAAAAAAGTGAAAATCTTAAAAACTGCCGGCAGGATAAGATAAGTATGTGCTGATAGGTAGAAAGTATGTATGAAAAAAACGGTTTCTGCCTCATTTGGATTTGAAAACTATGTGAGATAGAAAGAAAGCCGTCTGTTAAACGCATCAGGGCAAAAAAATACTTGCATTCTGAGTTTAAGAAGACCATAATAGCAAAGGGATTTTTTTGAAATTATTTGAAATCAGGAATGAAGTAAGAGAGAAGCAGAGGAAAAAGGGAGTTAAAAGAAAATGGAACAAAAGCATATGTTCACAAATAAAATGATTGCAGATCTTCTGATACCGGTCGTTCTGGAACAGCTTCTGAACTCCATCATGGGAACAGCGGACACAATGATGGTAAGCAATGTGGGATCTGCGGCGATTTCAGCAGTATCGCTGGTGGATTCGATCAATGTGCTGGTGATCCAGGCGTTTTCTGCGCTGGCGGCAGGAGGTGCGATCGTCTGTGCACAGTATATCGGACAGAAGAATGTGAAGCGGGCAAATGAATCCGCAAGGCAGGTGCTGTTTATTATTACGGCAATTTCGGTTGTGATCAGCCTGATTTGTCTTGTTTTCCAAAAGCCGATGCTGCGTCTGATCTTTGGATCAGTGGAGGCGGAGGTCATGCGTGCGTCGGAAATTTATTTCTTTTACACGGCACTGTCCTTTCCGTTTATCGCAGCTTATGATTCGGCAGCATCGATTTTCAGGGCACAGGATAATACGAAAGGTCCGATGCTCATTTCCATGATATCCAATGTGATGAACATTGCAGGAAATGCAATGCTGATCTGGGGATTTCATATGGGTGTTGCAGGGGCAGCACTTGCAACTCTGATTTCACGTGTTTTCTGTGCAGTTGTAGTTCTGGCCCAGCTGCGTCAGGACAGGCAGCCGATCGTGGTGCGTGATTATCTGAAAATCCGTCCAGACTTCCGGATGATCCGGAGAATTCTAAGTATCGGTATCCCGTCAGGGGTAGAGAACAGTATGTTCCAGCTTGGAAAGCTTGCGATTCAGTCCTCCGTATCAACGCTCGGCACAGTGGCAATCGCGGCACAGGCAATGACGAGTATTCTGGAAAATCTGAATGGAATTGCAGCAATCGGAGTTGGCGTTGGGTTGATGACGATTGTTGGACAGTGTATTGGGGCTGGCAGAAAAGATGAAGCGGTTTACTATATCAAAAAGCTTTGTATGATTGCGGAAGTGATTCTGATCATCAGCTGTCTGAGTGTATTTGTGCTGACAAAACCGATCACGATCCTTGGTGGTATGGAAAAAGAAAGTGCGGATATGTGTATCCATATGACGATGTGGATCACGATTGTAAAGCCATTGGTATGGATTATGGCATTTATCCCGGGCTATGGTATGCGCGCAGCCGGGGATGTGAAATTTTCAATGCTCACATCTTGCACGACGATGTGGCTGTGCCGTTTTTGCCTCAGCGTATTTATGATCCGGGTAGTTGGTGTCGGAGCGATGGGCGTGTGGATCGGAATGTTTTCAGACTGGACACTCCGTGGGATTATTTTTTCGTGGAGATTTCATAGCAGAAAGTGGCTGAAGCATCAGGTGATTTAAAATTCTTACATAGATTTTACATGGCAGATCCTTTGGATTTTACATACCTTTGTTAAGATTCTGTTAAAGGTAAGGAATTTGGAAAGGAAGATGTAAAATGAGAAAACTGTGGGATTTCTGGAAGAATAAAAAATATGGGAAAAAGAGTATGACAGGATGGTTTCTGCTGACGAATGCATTATTGTGTGGGGTTATAGGTGCAGCACTTTGGGGAGTTGTCAGTCTGGTGGCGTTAAAAGGAATATCCTGGCTGATCATATTTGCAGGATATGCGATTGTTTTCCCGGGATTCCTCGGAGGTGTACTTTTTGCAATGAATGCGGAAACAACGATGGATGAATTAGAGATAAAATAAACAGACAGAGAAGCGGAAATATCAGAAATGGTATTTCCGCTTTTTTCGATACAAAATACAAATACAAATTTACAATTTTTACAGATTGTATAGAAAGAAAATACGGAAAAGACTGGTTATTATAGAGCTGATTTGGTAAAATAAAGACAATAATAAGAAGCAGGTGATGAAATATGGACAGTCAGAAGAAAGATCCGCTCTATAAGAGTTTTGGATACGCATTTGAAGGGATTGGTACCTGTATCAAAAAAGAGCGGAATATGAAGATTCACTGTGCGGCAGCGATTCTGGTAGTGATTGCCGGAGTGATATTGAAGATCTCATCGCTGGAATGGTGCATCTGCCTGACACTTTTTGGGCTTATCATGGCGCTGGAGCTGGTCAATACCGCAGTAGAAGCGGTGGTCGATCTGGTGACGGAAGAGCGGAAGCCACTTGCAAAGATTGCAAAAGATACAGCAGCAGGTGCGGTTCTGATTGCAGCAATTATGGCAGCGATCGCCGGGATTATTATTTTTCTGCCAAAGGGACTTACATTCCTTGGGTTTTAAAGCAGATTGAAATTGTGAAAGGAGATAGACGTTATGGGAAGTTTAGGAGATGGAGTTAAGAAAGTATTACTTGCAGGGATTGGTACAGCAGCAGTAACTGCAGAAAAGTCAAAAGAAGTTCTGGATAAGATGGCAGAACGTGGAGAAGCAGCTGTAGAACAGGGAAAAGTTCTGAATCAGGAACTTCGCCACAATATCAAGAAGACTGTAAAAGAAAATGTCAATGTTTCTGTTAAGACATCTTCACCGGAAGAACTGGACGAGCTGCTTGATAAGATGACACCGGAGCAGATTGAACAGCTCAAAGAAAGAATTTATGAGCGTGAAGCAGCAGTTTCAGAAGAAGAAACAGAAAAAGTAGAAGAAGTTGTAGAACAGACAGGAGAGACGGCTGAAACTGTTGAAACAGAGACGGCAGAGGAAGCAGCAAAAGAAGTTGAAGCAATCGAATCTGGCAACGAGGACATGAATGAGTAACAAAAACCAGCCAAAAGAGTCAAATAAATATGGTTCCAGACTGCGGGAGATGACAGCAGTCCTCAGAAAACATGGGATTACCGGTGGACTTACCCCGGAAAAGCTCCGGCTGATCCTGGAGGATCTGGGGCCGACTTATATTAAGCTTGGTCAGATCATGTCACTGCATTCCGACATTCTTCCGAAAAGCTATTGTGAAGAACTGATGCGGCTTCATTCCGAGGTGACACCGATGCCATTTGAACAGGTAGCAGAAGTGATCCGCAAGTCCTACGGTTATGAGTGGAACGAAGTGTTCCAGAGCATTGATGTGCATCCACTGGGATCGGCATCGATCGCACAGGTCCACCGGGCGGTTCTGAAGACTGGGGAAGATGTTGTCGTCAAAGTTCAGAGGCAGGGCATCTATAAGGTAATGTCCAGAGATATCAGTCTGCTCCACAAAGCGGCAAAGCTGGTCCCGCCAGGTACGATCAAGGACATGGTGGATATTAACATGGTTCTGGACGAGCTCTGGACTGTCACCCAGCAGGAGATGAATTTCCTTCTGGAGGCAGCCAGTATGGAAGAATTTGCCCAGCGCAATCAGGATGTGGCTTTTGTTACAACGCCTCGGCTCTATCGCGAATATACGACCAACCATGTGCTAGTGATGGAATATATTGATGGATTTGCAATCAACGATAAAGAAAATCTGCTGGCAAATGGCTATGATCTGAATGAGATTGGAACAAAACTTGTAGATAATTACATTCGCCAGGTTATGGAGGATGGTTTTTTTCATGCTGATCCGCATCCAGGCAATGTGCGTATCCGTGATGGAAAGATTGTCTGGATTGATATGGGAATGATGGGAAAACTTACCGAGCGTGACCGGGAACAGATCAGCAATGCAGTCAAAGGTGTGGCAGAGAATGACATCGGTCTGATCCAGGAAGCGGTGATGGCACTTGGCGAGTTCCGCGGAAAGCCGGATCAGAGCAAGCTGTATGAAGATATCAATAATCTGATGGCAAAATATGGAACGATTGATATGGGTGATATCGATATTGCGGAAGTTATGCAGGATCTGATGGAAGTGATGAAGGAAAATAAAATTTCCATGCCTCATGGACTTACTATGCTTGCAAGAGGACTCGCCAATATGGAAGGTGTGCTTGCCGAGATCAGTCCGCAGATCAACATGGTTGAGATTGCGGCGGCACGGATGAAGGAGAGCTTTCTGACGAAGGAACAGTGGAAAAAAGAGATAAAGAATGATGCAAAAAGACTGTATCGTTCTCTTCACAAGGCAATGGATATTCCTTCCCTTGCAGCAGACATCCTGCAGGGGCATATGAAAGGACAGACCAGAGTCAATCTGGATCTTCATACTTCGGATGAGCTTTCCGGGTTGCTAAGGAGGTTGGTGCGGAATATTGTAATGGGGCTGTGGGTGATGGCACTTCTGATCAGTTCCAGCATTATCTGTACAACCAATATGCAGCCAAGGTTGTGGGGAATTCCGGCAATCGGTGCGTTTGGATATCTGATGGCATTTGCTATTGTAATGTATGTTTTTATCAAACATATCTTTTCAAAAAAATAAATAAACAGGGGGGAAAAGAGATGCGGAAGGAGTTTTATACAGGGCATCTTTTTGATGTATATCGTTATTTTGGAGCGCATAAAGAGGGTGAAAATTTTATTTTCCGTGTGTTTGCGCCATCGGCAAAAGGAGTGTGCGTATTTGGAGAGTTCAGTAACTGGACAGAGATCCCGATGTATCAGGAGGAACAGAGCGGTGTATATGTGTCAGAGCCGATTCCGGCGAAGACTGGTCAGCTGTATAAGTACTGCATTTACACAGCAAATGGCGGAAGGGTAGAGCACTGTGATCCATATGGCTTCCAGATGGAATTAAGACCAGGAGATTGCTCAATCTTAACGGATCTTTATAGTTATAAATTTAAGGATGAAAAATGGATGAAGAACCGGACAGTCGGATTTGACAGTCCGGTCAATATCTACGAGATCCATGCAGGATCCTGGAGAAAAAAAGGAGAAGGGCATACAGACTGGTATACTTATATTGAGCTTGCAAAGCTTCTGATTCCTTATGTAAAAAAGAATCATTATACTCATATTGAGATGATGCCACTTTCCGAGCATCCTTTTGACGGATCCTGGGGATATCAGAATACCGGATTTTTTGCGCCGACCGCACGTTATGGAACACCGGATGAGCTGAAAAAATTTGTGGATGAGTGTCACCAGGCAGGAATTGGTGTGATCATGGATTTTGTTCCGGTACATTTTGCAGTCGATTATTATGGCTTGAAAGAATTTGACGGAACCTGTCTGTATGAATATCCAAATGCGGCAGTAGGTGAAAGCGAATGGGGAAGCTGTAATTTCATGCATTCCAGAGGGGAAGTACGATGTTTCTTACAGTCGGCAGCAAATTACTGGCTGAGTGAGTTCCATTTTGACGGAATCCGTATGGATGCAGTCAGCCGTCTGATCTACTGGCAGGGTGACGAGGCCAGAGGTGTTAACGGAACGACACTGGATTTTCTGAAGGTGATGAACCAGGGACTAAAGTCCCTTCATCCGACAGCCATGCTGATCGCAGAAGATTCCACCAATTTTCCAGGTGTTACCAAACCAGTTGACCAGGGAGGAGTTGGTTTTGATTACAAGTGGGATCTTGGCTTCATGCACGATACACTGGAATATTTCCAGAGTGCACCAGAATACAGAAGCAGAGATTATCATAAGCTGACATTCTCGATGATGTATTATTATAATGAGCGTTTTTTGCTGGAATACTGTCATGACGAAGTGGTACATGGAAAGGCAACGATTCTCCAGAAGATGAACGGAGAATATGAGGATAAGTTCCCGCAGGCAAGAGCTATGTATCTGTATATGATGGCGCATCCTGGTAAGAAGCTGAATTTCATGGGAAATGAATTCGGTCAGCTTCGCGAGTGGGATGAAAGCCGCGAGCAGGACTGGGATATCCTAAAATATCCGCTCCATGATGCATTTCACCGTTATATGATCGAACTGAACCGCATCGGTCAGGAAAATGATGCATTCTGGCATGATTATGATCCGGAGAATTTCAAATGGCTGGACTGCCATCAGGAAGAGCGCTGTATCTATGCGATCAAAAGAAAAGGAAAAAATAAGAACTTTATCGCGATATTCAACTTCTCAGACGAAGAACAGGAAGATTACGAACTGGATACCGAAGAAGAAGGAAAACTCAGTGTGATACTGGATACGGACTGGGACGAATATGGAGGAAATACAAAAAAGAAAAAGACATTGCCGGCAAAAGCAAAAAAAGGGACGCATGTGACGCTGGACCTGCCGCCGTTTTCGGGGATTTTGCTGATGAGTTAGGTGATGGGAAAGGGACGCCCTGGGCAGAACGATATTTCTGCTTTCGGGCGCGCTTTCGCTCCGCAAAAAACGCAGCGGTACTAAGTTCGGTGATACCGCAAGCGTATCCCCTCACTAAGTGCCGGCGTTTTTTGAGGGCCCGCCAGCAGAAGTATTGTTCTGCCCCGGGCTGTGCTATGACACCAGAACCGCATCGGCGAAGGAAGAAGACGGCACCATACTAAGCGCACAAAAAACTGATACCAGAGGGACGGCATCCGCTGCGCGTCGCCTGGATGTGGTGTCTGACGGGAAGTGGTGGCAATGGATTTGCGGAAGTACTGGAGGTATATTGATAAGGTATGAAGTTTATGTTCCTGAGCAACCTATCCCACTGAAATTAAAATAGTATTTTCCCAGTGCGGCAGCGAAGCGCCTCCGCACAACTTGTACTGGAGCGACAAACGCAAGCACCCATGCATTCGGAATGAACCCCATCGGAAACGTCGGTACTTAGTGAGAGGATGTCGTCAGACATCATCGAACTTAGTATCCGCTACGTTTGCGGACTAAGCGCGAGCGGGGGTGAATCCGAATCCATGGGTGCGTAACTTTGTCAACCACCTACAACTTACAAACTTCCCTGTCGTAAGTCATCAGCCCGTTTATTTCATCTTCGATGTCGGAGAGTTGTGTATATACTGCTCCGCACAATCCCTGTTCTTTGAGGGGGTCGATTTCTTCAGACATAAGTTTATGATAGGCTGCCTGGAATTCTTCCTGTGAAGAGCAGATTTTATATCCGTATGTCTTGCCGGAGCAGGTATGTCCTTTGACCTGGCAGGTGTAGCCTCCGTATTCGGAAATGACGAAAGCGCGGTCAGATGGAGTTACGAACTGCTTTGCAAAGTAGTTATGTTCACTTTTGAAATCTCCCTGCCGTCTGTCAAACCAGCCACTGGCGGAATCGATGAGCCGGGTGTCATCCAGTTCGCGGAATAAGGTAGTAAGCTTTTTTGAATCAAACTGTCCCCAGCCTTCATTGAAGATTACCCAGGTGCTGATGCATGGGAATGCTTTTAGGGCAGTGACAGTTTCTTTGCATTCACGGATGAATTCTTCTCTTCCATGTACATTTTTCCTGCCGAAGAGAGGATGAATCCGGTCACTGGTGTGAAGCTTGAATTTTGGAAAGAGTGCAGGCAGCCAGGTCATGAACGGAGCATTGTAGGTGCCACCGTTTACCATGTCCTGCCAGACGATCATTCCAAGGCGGTCGCAATGATAATACCATCTTGCAGTCTCGACTTTTACATGCTTACGGATCATGTTGAAGCCGAGATTTTTCATGGTCTGGATATCATAGATCAGCGCTTCATCAGATGGCGCAGTGTAAAGACCGTCTGGCCAGTATCCCTGATCCAGGACTCCATTCAGAAAAAGTGGTTCATGGTTCAGGCAGAAGCGGGGAAGTCCTTTGTTATCCGGTTCGATGGTAAAGGTACGCATTGCAAAATAGCCGGTGACTTTATCTTCGCCTGCCTGTATCTCAATTGTATAAAGATAAGGATCATCAGGATTCCAGGGATGCATATTGTTGACGTCACAGTAGCAGGAGTAACAGCAAAGAGAGTCAGACTGATTGGTGCAGATCCCTTTGGAAATCAGGCGACCGTCCATGTCTCTGACGTGACAGACAACCGCTTCGGCATCGCTGCATCCGGAAATCGGATGATTTAAAAGAAGGGATACGTGTACCGTCTCTTTTTCATATAAAGGGGTGAGTTCCAGTTCTTTGACATAGACAGCTGGAACCCATTCCATCCATACTGTCTGCCAGATTCCACTCTGGGCGGTGTAGAACATTCCGCCACGCTTTAATTTCTGTTTTCCAACACTGTGATAAGAAGTGTCGGAACGGTCTTCAATGTGTACAGTCAGAGTGTTGCAACCCTCCTGCAGAGCATCTGTGATATCAGCAGAAAATGGAAGATATCCGCCGATATGTGAGACAACTGCTTTTCCATTTACCAGAACTTTCGCATACTGATCGACTGCACCAAAATGCAAGATGCACCGGGATCCGTCGGAAGGAAGGCACTTGACCGACAGCAGGCGCTCACAGAGCATTTTTTCGTGCGGCTTTAACTGGAAACCAGCACCGGAAAGAGGGGCTTCCGGAGAAAAAGGAACGAGAAGAGTTCCTTCTTTGGTTATGGTATTTTTTTCTGAAAGAACTGTGTAATTCCATTCTCCATTCAGGGTGATATATTGATCGCGGATCATTTGCGGACGTGGATATTCTTCCAGTATGTGCTGCGGATCAAGAGCTTTTCCCCAACGGGTAGTCAGTGTCTGATGGGAAGCTTTTCTGGGAAAGATCCGTACACTTGCAAGTGCTGCTAAAAGATTCATAAAAAAACCTCTTTCGTTAAATATTCTTATAGTCTATTGTACCATGTGACAACAAAAACACTGCACATTTTATAGAAATTTTAGAAATGAAAACAGTGGGGAAAAACGGATTGTAAAAAAGAAAGAATCAGTTTATCATAAGAATATAAGAAAAGATGAGCTGTGAGAACACAGACAAAGAGCAGGCAGGAGGAAAGACCGATGAAAATAGTTTTAGATACACATGCACATACCATTGTCAGCGGACATGCATACAATACGATACGTGAGATGGCACAGATGGCGAAAGAGAAAGGACTGGAGGCATTTGCACTGACTGAACATGCACCGCAGATGCCGGGAACCTGTCATGAGTTCTATTTCCAGAATCTGCATATCGTACCGCGTGAAATGTACGGCGTGAGACTGTTCATGGGTGTGGAACTGAATATTATGAATGAAAAGGGAGAGGTTGACCTTCCGGAGAACACACTTTGTCAGATGGATATTGCAATTGCAAGTATTCATGGACCTTGTTATAAAGGCGAGCGGACGGAAGAGGCAATCACGGCGGCATACCTTGCGGCAATGGAGAATCCGCTGATTCACATTATTGGACATCCGGATGACGGAAGATATCCGGTGGATTATGAACAGCTGGCCAAAAAAGCAAAAGAGACAGGAACCGTTCTGGAGGTAAATAACGGTTCGTTAAGACCTGGCGGATTCCGCGTGGATACCAGGAAAAATGATTTAAAAATGCTGGAATACTGTAAGAAATACGAAGTTCCGGTTACGATGGGAAGCGACGCACACATGGATGTAGATCTTGCAGATTACAGTTATGCGCTTCCGGTGATCGAGGAGAGTCATTTTCCGGAAGAACTGATCGTTAATACTTCTGCAGAGCTTCTGAAATCATGTATTCAGTATAAACGGAATATGTGGAAACAGAAAAAAGTGAATTGTTAATACGTCATTTACGTTAAAAAAGCCTGGATGAAAGATAGAGAAAAGACTTGATATCTAGTTTTTAATACTATATAATATCTATATTGAGGTGAAAAAGAATGACGATAAATACGGAAGATTTATTAAACAGTATCCTGGAAAGTGTCGGCAGAATTGATTATATTCATCCGGTAGATATTCCGAATATAGATTTATATATGGATCAGGTAACAACTTTTATGGAGGAACAGCTCAGTTCGACGAAGCGTTATGAGGATGATAAGATCCTGACGAAAACGATGATCAATAATTATGCGAAGAACAATCTGCTTCCGCCTCCGAACAAGAAAAAGTATTCCAAAGAGCACCTTCTGGTTTTAATTTTTGTCTATTATTTTAAGAACCTGCTCTCAATCAAAGATATTGAGATCTTGTTAAAGCCACTGACAGACAAATATTTTGCTGTGGATTCGGAATTTGACATGGAAAGTATCTATGAAGAAGTCTGTAAGATGGAAAAAAGCAGGATCGGAGAGTTGCAGGATAGTATTCGTAAGGCGTATGAGACTGCGGAGCATTCTTTTGTATGTGTGGATGATGAAGAAAGAGAACAGCTTCAGAAGTTTGCCTTTATCTGTAATCTCAGTTTTGATGTGTACGTGAAAAAGCAACTGATTGAAAAAATGGTGGACGAACTTCCAAAGCCGGATAAGAAAAAATAAAAGCGTTAGCTTTTTTAAGAAGAATAAAAAAGGAACGGATTTCAGATTTTGAAATTCGTTCCTTTTTACTATTATCTGTTTGGCAATAGCTGTTACTACCAACTCCTGCCGGTGTCTGTAAAATTAAGATTCGGATTCTTCAGCCCCTGCCTGAAGTCTCTCAAATACCATATCGTATCCATCATTACCATAATTAAGAGAGCGGTTTACGCGGCTGATTGTTGCTGTGGAAGCACCAGTCTTTTCTGCAATCTCCAGGTATGTTTTCTGATCACGTAGCATCTTAGCTACTTCAAAACGCTGTGAAAGCGATAAAAGCTCATTGATCGTGCAGACATCTTCAAAGAATGTGTAGCATTCTTCTCTGCTTTTCAGACTGAGAACGGCATCAAATAAAGAATCGACCGCTTCTGTTCTGATTTTTCTACTCATTATATTATCCCTCCATGACAAATAATCAATAAGAGTGTGACATAAACTGCCCCACTCATTCATACAATGACATATTAGCACATTAAAATTTTAAAGTCCAGATATTTTGCAAAATTTTACAGATAAGAAAAAAGGAGTTGGATTTTTCTATTTTTACGACGAAAAATAGGGACGAGAGATTCTTTGACACCCTACTTTTTTTATAATATAATGATGCAATAGAGCCTCGAGAGAGGAGAAGAAAGAGGAACAAAAATATGAGTATTTATGATACATTAAATGACAGACAGCAGGAGGCCGTTTTCTATACAGAGGGTCCGCTTCTGATCCTTGCCGGAGCAGGATCCGGTAAGACACGTGTCCTTACACACAGGATTGCCTGGCTGATCGATCAGATAGGTGTGAACCCATGGAATATCCTGGCGATCACATTTACGAACAAGGCAGCCGGGGAGATGCGTGAGAGAGTGGATCAGATTGTTGGATTCGGTTCGGAGAGTATCTGGGTGAGCACCTTCCATTCAATGTGTGTGCGGATCCTGCGCAGATATATTGACCGGCTTGGGTATGATACAAATTTTACGATTTATGATGCAGATGATCAGAAGACACTGATCAAGGATGTGTGTAAATATTTGCAGATTGATACGAAAATGTTTAAGGAACGGTCGCTTCTTAGTGCGATTTCTTCTGCAAAAGATGAGCTTGTCACACCGGAAGAGATGACACTTCGTGCGGAAGGGGATTGGGCGAAAAAGAAGATTGCACAGGTTTATACCGAGTATGAAAAGCAGCTGAAAGCTAACAATGCACTCGATTTTGACGATCTGCTTTTAAAGACGGTACAGCTTCTTCAGACACAGCCGGACGTGCTGGAGTATTATCAGGAAAGATTCCGTTATATCATGGTGGATGAGTATCAGGATACGAATACGGTACAGTTTAAGCTGGTAAGCCTTCTTGCCGGTAAGTATCAGAATCTGTGTGTAGTTGGTGATGACGACCAGTCAATCTACAAATTCAGGGGTGCGAATATCATGAATATCCTGAATTTTGAAAAAGAATATCCGAATGCGAAAGTGATCAAGCTGGAACAGAATTACCGTTCCACATCCACAATCCTGAACGCCGCAAATGAAGTGATCCGTCACAATACAGGACGAAAAGAGAAGTCGCTCTGGACCGAGAATGGTGAGGGTGAGAAGATTCAGTTCCGTCAGTTTGATTCTGCTTACGATGAGGCGGATTATATTGTCAGTGATATCAAAGACAAGGTGAACAGTGGAAAAAGAGAATATAAGGATTTCGCTATTTTATACAGAACCAATGCGCAGTCACGTATATTTGAGGAAAAGATGGTGGTATCCAATGTTCCGTATAAGATCGTTGGTGGAGTAAACTTCTATGCAAGACGCGAAATAAAGGATCTGCTGGCATATTTAAAAACAGTAGATAATGGAAAAGATGATCTGGCAGTACGGAGGATCATCAATGTACCGAAGAGGGGAATCGGACTGACAACTATCGGAAGGGTGCAGGATTATGCAACGGAACAGGAGATCAGTTTCTATGAAGCAATCCTGGCTGCAGGATCGGTTCCGGGAATCGGACGTGCGCTTGGCAAAATCGAATCCTTTGCAGCCCTGATTGAGCATTTTAAAGCCGAAGGCGAACGCATGAGTGTAGCGGAATTGATGGATGAGATTATCGATGCAACTGGATATGTAGAAGAACTGCAGGCAGATTCTGATGAAGAAGCAGAAAGCCGTCTGGAAAATATTGAAGAGCTCCGGAATAAAATTGTTGCATACGAGGAGTCCTGTGAAGCAGAAGATGAAAAATCGACACTTTCCGGTTTTTTAGAGCAAGTGGCATTGGTTGCAGATATCGACAGTCTTGATGAGGAGACGGACTATGTGGTGCTGATGACTTTACATAGTGCGAAAGGCCTGGAATTTCCACACGTCTATCTCGCCGGCCTGGAAGATGGGATTTTCCCAAGCTATATGACGATCACGGCAGATGATCCGGCAGAGCTGGAAGAAGAGAGAAGACTCTGTTATGTGGGAATTACCCGTGCAAAGGAGAATCTGACGCTGACCTGTGCAAGACGACGGATGGTACACGGTGAGACACAGTATAATAAGATGTCCAGATTCTTAAAAGAGATTCCGCTGAGTCTGCTTTCTACCGGTGCCTTGTTCAAAAAAGAGCAGACAGAGGAGGAACCAAAGGTATCTGCTTACCGTCAGGCAAAGCAGGCATTTGCGACAAAAGCGTTCGCAGCGACAAAGCCTGCACAGCAGTTTACTGTGACCAAGGGAAAAGGTCCGGGATATGATGTGGGGGACAGAGTGCGTCATATTAAGTTTGGGGAAGGTCTGGTGACACAGATCACAGAAGGCGGACGAGACTATGAAGTGACTGTGGACTTTGATACGGCGGGCACGAAGAAGATGTTTGCCATGTTTGCAAAACTGCAGAAAATTGACTAAAATTGCACTATGTACCTAAGAAACACATTCTTTTTCGTAAAATCTGTGCAATATGGTGGAAATTATGCATGGATTTGTGGTATACTAGCTATAAACAATGAGTGAGCCGAAGCAGAGAGTGACGGCAGAAAGGGCGTGTATGGAGATGAACAGAATCGAAGAATTACTTGCAACAACGAAACTCAACGATATGATGCATAAGAAAGATGATGATCAGAAGACAACTGTTCTCTGGATTCTTGCAATTATCGGTGCGGTAGCAGCAGTTGCAGCAATTGCATATGCAGTATATTGTTTCTTTACTCCGGATTATCTGGAAGACTTTGAAGAAGATTTTGACGATGATTTCGACAATGATTTCTTCAGTGATGAAGATGAAGTACAGTAATATTAAGAAAGCAGCGAAGGCAGGAATTGTCAAAGATTCCTGCCTTTTCTATGTGAGGGTATATAGATAGATGAAAAAAGGACAGATATTAGAAGGATATATAGAAAGGGTAGATTTCCCGAATAAAGGATTTGCCGTGGTAGAGGACGAAGAAAAAAAAGTGATCGTGAAGAATACCGTTCCGGAACAAAAGGTGCGTTTCGCGGTGAATAAGATACGAAAAGGTCAGGCAGAGGGACGGCTTCTGGAAATTCTGGAGCATTCACCGGAAGAATGTCAGCCGGCATGTCCGCATTTTGGAGTCTGTGGCGGATGCACTTATCAGAATCTGCCGTATGAAAAGCAGGTGGAGATGAAGGAAGCGCAGATCCATGCAATGATGGATGCGGCGGTTGATGGTGATTATATCTGGGAGGGTGTTAAAGAAAGCCCGGTCAGAGATGCATATCGCAATAAAATGGAATTTTCTTTTGGAGACGAATATAAGGACGGACCTCTTGCACTTGGCATGCATAAAAGAGGCAGCTTTCACGATATTGTAAATGTTACAGAATGCAAGATTGTGGATGAGGATTTCAGACGAATTATAAAGGCTGTTCTGGGGTTTGCGACAGATACAGGTCTTCCGTATTATCACAGAATGCGCCATACTGGATTTTTCCGTCATCTTCTTGTGAGAAAGGCAGTTCGCACCGGAGAAATTCTGATTGATCTGGTAACAACATCGGAGGCACAGCTAGATGAAGCCAGACTGGTGGAAAAGCTTACCGGTCTTTCTTATGATGGGAAGCTTGCCGGAATTCTTCATACAACCAACAACAGCCTTGCGGATGTGGTAAAAGATGAAGGAACCAAAATTTTATATGGACAGGATTATTTCTATGAGGAACTTCTGGGACTGAAGTTCAAGATCACACCATTTTCTTTCTTCCAGACTAATTCCCTTGGCGCGGAAGTGCTTTATGAGGCAGCAAGATCTTATATCGGTGAGACGAAAGATAAGGTAATCTTTGATCTCTACAGTGGAACCGGAACGATTGCACAGATTCTTGCACCAGTGGCAAAAAAAGTAGTAGGTGTGGAGATCGTTGAAGAGGCTGTAGAGGCTGCAAAAGAAAATGCTGCTTTAAATGGACTCGATAACTGTACCTTCTGGGCTGGAGATGTGTTGAAAGTAATCGATGATCTGGGTGAAGTACCGGATCTGATCGTATTGGATCCACCAAGAGACGGTGTGCATCCGAAAGCACTGGAAAAGATCATTGATTTTGGTGTGGAAAGAATGGTTTATATTGCCTGCAAGCCGACCAGCCTGGCAAGAGATCTGGAGCTTCTGCAGGGAAGAGGATATCAGGTAGAACGGATTGGGTGTGTGGATCTTTTTCCGAGCACGGTTCATATAGAAACGGTCTGTTTGCTGTCAAGAAAAGCCCAATAAATAAAAGGTTTATGCGATTTTGGAAGAAAAATGGATGTGTGTTTCTGTTTCCACAGAGTGATGATATAAGTGAAGGTCTACCCCAGGGGATAGGCTTTGGAGAACGGGAAATATACATTTTTGCAAAAGGATACTTTTTCGCAAAAGTGAAGACGTTAGGAGGAGAGCAAATGGAAAACAACGGAACATGTTTTGTGTGTGGAGCTAAAGCATATATGCAACATTCCATGGACCCGGTCAAATATTTTTATTCATGTCCGATTTGTGGCAGATATGAGTATTATGTGCAATTTGCAGAATTAACAGAGTTCAATTTGAATCACTTGAGTTCATACCTGCTGTACAATGGATTTAAGGAAAGCATGAAAGAATACAGATATTTTACTACTATGAGTAAAGAGCGCTGTGATGAGTACAAGAAAAATTTTGAACATGGAGATGTTATACACGGGCATCCAGTCAGATTGGAAAATGAAAACGTAGAAAACTGGTATCCAAAAACTTTTACTGAAAAAGTGGATAATATTTTACTTCACTTGAATTCTCGTATTAGGCACATGGGTGAATATGTTAAACTACCAAAAGAGGAAATGATCAGTTGTCTTTTTGTTGATAGATACGATTATAAAGATGGTAATTATAAAAAGAGGACTGATGATGCAATACAGGCACAGATGAATTATATGATAAAGTTTTTAGTTGATAGGAATTACATCTTATCACCACAGTCATGGAATGGTGGAGAAAATGATCGACCTATCACATTATCACCAGAAGGTTATGCCAGAGTAGATGCTATTCAGAAGAATACTGCAAATGGTAAAAATGTTTTAGTTGCCATGAAATTTGGAGATGATACAAAAAAACTCAGAGAAATGATACGCCAAGGTATAATGTCAGCTGGCTATGTAGCAATTTTTATTGATGAAGTAGAACATAATGATTTTATAACTCCAGAGTTATTAAAATACATAAGAGATAGTAAATTTGTTGTGGTAGATTTGTCGCATCAGAATAATGGAGCGTACTTTGAAGAAGGATATGCGATGGGCTTAGGAAAGCCAGTGATCCAATTATGTAAAAAGGATGTGCGGTTACATTTTGACATAGCACAAAAGAATACAATCATTTGGGAAACAGAGGAAGAAATTCCGGAAAGATTAAAAAATCGAATAATAGCAACTATTGATTAGAATGGGTAGTTATTTTACGGGGGTAAATCTTATACCCCACTTTGAAAATATATTGCATACTTTTGCTATGCAGTATAAAATCAAAGTTCAGGGGAATATTGAAACCGTTTGTCTGCTTTCAAAGAAACCTTGATTTTCTGCGGTTTGTAGGATATTAAGGGGAGAAAATGAATGTGTGTTTTCAGGTCTTTTGAATGAAACATTTGAATATTGAAACAGTGGGGTGTTTTGAGACTCTGCTGAATAATAGGCTTTTGCTAAAAGGTATCACTTTTGCGAAAATGTATGATACCTTCCGGCAAAAGCCTTTTTATATAAAGCTTGGTATCAGGGCGCAGGTTCAGCATTTGAAAGCCTATGCTTCCACAGTGGATTTGAAGAATGAATGCGTTGATCCACGCTTCAAGTATGCCGCAAGAGGCTGTGCGGAATATGTGGAGTGGTTTGGACAGAAAGAAAATCCAGCCGGAAAAGGATGGGCAGCAGGAGCCGGATATGGTGCAAAGATTATTACAATCTTAAATGCTATGATTGGAATTAAGAGCGAGGCAGCAGAACTGGAGGAAGTCTGGTACCGTGTGCGTAAGATATGGGCAGATTTTGGCACGCAGAAAGGTGCATTCCATAGTTTGGAAAATGCCAAGAGGTGTGCAGATGAAAATGAAGGATATTCCGTATTTGATGAATCCGGTAAAGTGATTTATTCCAATGATATATTTACACCGTATCTTGTGAGAGTATCCATCGAAGATTTGAACATCCGCAAGGGTCCGGGAACAGACTACGACAAAACAGGTAAATACACCGGAAAAGGTGCTTTCACTATTGTGGAAGAAGCAGAAGACAAGGGTGCGAGCCTTTGGGGGGCTTCTGAAATCTTATCAGAAAAATCGTGATGGATGGATTTCACTGGATTATGTTCACAGGATTTAGTTATTAACATTGGAATGTACAAATTAAAACGAAAACGAAGTACCACTTGACAAAAATAACATTTTATGTAAAAATTAAAAACAGAATAAAGTCAGGAGGTAATTTCGTTGGACGTGAATAGAAATACTCAAATAGTAATCAATGATGATTTACTCAGAAAAATTGTTTATTGCATAGAGAAAGCTATCGGGGATGATTTGCAACAATATTTAAGAGAAAATCATCGGGAAACTAATAATGCGATTATACTTCTAAGAGGGGACAATATCAATACAAACTTAAGAACACATGTGGTGAAAGATGACATTGATCTTGTTCCTTTCCAGAGGTATGGTTGGTCTGGAAGAATGGTCATTGATCGAAAAGAGCATATTACCTATTCGATAATGACAGAAGGTACATTGTCTGGCGTTCCCAAAAAGAAAAATCGTGAAAATCCACACTATTTACAATCAGTTCTTTATGTCGAAAATAAGGATTGTATTGCGAAAGAAAGACAAATGACATTAGAAGATTTTGGAATCACGATTTTTGATACAGATGTGTTGGAACAGGATTTTGAAAAAATTAGTCAGGGAATGATTAATGTAGAAGAAGATTATAAACATTATATTATTGCATATAAAGCGGAGAATGGGGAAATCAAAGATATTAAACTGAGGTTTTTAGATAAAGATTTTAATATTGTAGATGAAGCGTCTCTTATGCAATATATTAAACCAGACTTTGCACGGCTTACAGATATTGGGCCTTCAGAAGATACAGACGAAGATGCGAAGCCGGATAAGAAGGGCTTAGTTGCTATAAAGAGTGGTATAAAGCCAAAACTTCGGGAAATCGAGAAAAGGGCCTGAAAATAAATTCAGGAGATATTGATTATGATAGAAAAAAAGTTTTACGGTGAGAGATTAAGAAGTGCAAGAATGTATAGAGGGTTGACGCTTACTGAATTAGCGAAGCGGACCGAAATCAGTAAGCAGTCAATTTCCTTATATGAGAATGATAATAACACACCAGATTATATGAAAGTTAGGCTCTTGGCATCGGAGCTTAACTTTCCGTATGATTACTTTTTTCAAAAGGATAGTTATGCTGCAAAAACAGAAACAACCTATTTTCGTTCATTGGCAAGTGCTACAAAGAAAGATAGAACAGCGCAGAGTATTAAGTTGGAATATGTAGCAAAAATGTATGAGATACTTCTGGAATTCATTTCATTTCCTGAAATGAATTTACCAAGTGTTGATTTTGTAGGATGTGATGATGTATTTGAGTGTGAGAACGAGGATGCAATTCAAGAAATAGAGGATATTGCTGCTCAGGTAAGAAAATATTGGGATATTGGTACTGGACCAATAAAGGATTTACAGTATCTTTTAGAAAAAAATGGAATAATTGTAACGGGATTTGATACCAACGAAGATAAAATAGATGCGTTTAGTCAGCGAACTATAGTGGCAGGAAATGATATTTATTTTATTGCAGTTGCATTAGGAAACAGACCAGAAGGCAGAATTCGCTTTGACATGGCTCATGAGTTGGGACACATATTATTGCATCCATGGAGTGAGGATCTGGAAGCTATAACAAAAGATGAGTTTAAAGCAAGAGAACGTCAGGCGAACATGTTTGCGAGTGCATTTTTGTTACCTAGAGACAGCTTTGGTAAAGACATTGCTTCATATCCTACAGATTTAAAATATTATCAGTTCTTAAAAAATAAGTGGAAGGTATCTATTCAGGCAATGATTTACCGGACACACCAGTTGGGCATTATGTCTGATAACCAGTATCAGTATTTAATGCGTCAAGTTTCAAAAAATGGGTGGAGAATTAAAGAACCTGGCGATGTACCATATTCCTTGAATGAAAATATATTTCAAGGAGCCATTGATTTACTGATAGAGCAAAATGTACTTACGGCGAAAGAAGTATTGGATTTATTCAAAAAAAATGGAGTGACTTTATATCCAGAAGATATGGAGAAACTTCTTCATTTGCGTCCAGATACCTTAAAGGTAGAGGAAAAAGTTGTACCAATATTGCAGTTGCGAAAAAAATAAGTGATTAGTATGAAAAGATCAGGCGAAATGTCTGGTCTTTTTTTATTGAATAAGTTTGGACAGAGTGGAAAAAGAGTGGGTGGAAACCGCAGAATTGCTTGACTTTACAGGGGGTTAGAGTGATTTATACACTACCAAAAACGAAATGCAGAGTATATTAGAGATCGACTTAGACCTGGACGAGCTGGATGCCACTAGTGCCGAGTTGAAAGCAACCTATCAGGAAATCAAAGATTATGTGCTGAAAGAAT
>ERZ773183.932-NODE-932-length-28974-cov-7.608873_pt1 | contig 28974 bp, 29 predicted proteins | sample MGYA00580532_ERZ773183 | MGnify/ENA primary metagenome ERZ773183 (study PRJEB29015, sample SAMEA2737791) | human gut metagenome | biome: human gut; feature: human-associated habitat; material: faeces | place: China | collected 2012 ...
GAAGTAGGAATGAAACATAGAAGTTTGTAACTTTTTATAAGTTTTCAGTAACGGCAGGTTATGGCAAATACAGCGAGCTGTTGTGACACCTGTACATTTTATATTTACGATGATGAATATGAATGTTACACGTGTGACAGAGACCTGGATGAGGATGAGATGATGCGGTTTCTGACGGATAAGCATTATCAGTGCCCTTACTACAGATCTGGAGATGAATACAGAGTCGTCAGAAAACAGATGTAAATTGTAGATGATGGAGTAAAAGTATAAAAAACACAGAATTTTGTAATGCGTCAGGTAATAGATGAATTTGTACTTGTTCAAAGAGGAGAAGCTGCGGAGCGGATAAATGGAACGATGATACTAAGTGAGACAGCGGCATTTATATATGAACATCTGGAGGAGGCTATAAAGGTGAGAGATAAAAAGGCAAATACAGTGAATGAGCAGGACAATCCGCTTGGGTATGAAAAGGAATCAAAACTACTGGTTGGATTTGCGATTCCATGCATTATTTCCATGCTGGTAACAGCTCTTTACAATATTGTAGATCAGATTTTCATTGGTCAGGGTGTGGGAATGCTGGGAAATGCAGCAACGAATATTGCGTTTCCGCTTTCTACTTCCTGTACGGCAATCTCACTGCTGCTTGGAATCGGCAGTGCGACCAATTTTTCATTGAAGCTTGGTGCAGGAGAAGAAAAAGAATCTGCAGAGTATGCGGGAAATGGAATTTGCCTGATGGCAATTTTCGGGATTGCACTTTTTGCAGTAACGACGATTTTTCTGACTCCGATGCTGAAATTCTTCGGTGCCACATCGGAGGTACTTCCGTATGCACAGGAATATACACGGATCACGGCAATTGGCTTTCCATTTCTGATCGCAAATACAGGGATGAGTAAGCTGATCCTTGCGGATGGAAGTCCGCGGTATTCGATGACATCTATGCTGGTGGGTGCTATTGTAAATACAATTCTGGATCCGATTTTTATTTTTGGGCTGCAGATGGGAATGAGGGGCGCAGCACTTGCTACGATCATAGGACAGATCGTTTCGTTCTGCATCAGTCTGCGGTATATGTTCCATTTTAAAACGATCCGGCTTACAAAGGAAAGTTTCCATATGACGGGAAGACATATCGAGAATATTTTCAAATTCGGTGCCAGTGCCTGCTTTAACCAGATTGCAATGACGATCGTACAGATCGTACTGAATAATACATTGTCGCATTATGGAGCACAGTCTGTATATGGCGGTGACATTCCGCTTGCCTGTGCCGGGATCATTACAAAAGTAAATATGATCTTTATGTCATTTGTTATCGGAATTTCCCAGGGAATCCAGCCGATTATCGGCTTCAACTATGGCGCAGAGAAGTATGAACGGGTACGGAAAAGCTACCTGCTCGCACTTGGAACTGCAACCGTTCTTTCCGGAATTGCATTTTTCTGTTTCCAGGTATTCCCGAGACAGATCATCAGCGTATTTGGTTCGGGAAGTGAGCTGTATTTTCAGTTTTCAGAGCGGTATTTCCGGATCTATATGTTCCTTACGCTTATCAATGGAATCCAGCCGGTTACATCGAACTTTTTCAACTCCATCGGAAAATCGCAGCTGGGTGTATTTATGTCCCTGACAAGACAGATTCTCTTTTTATTGCCGCTGATCGTGATCTTTCCATTGTTTATGGGAATTGACGGGGTTATGTATGCCGGACCAATTGCAGATGCGGCAGCAGCAATCGTCTGCGGATATTTCATGGTGAGGGAGCTTAAGGAACTTTCCGCGATGGACAGGAAGAAAAAAGAAGAATATGCAGCATAATGGTTGTAAGTAAATCAGGATATAAGCTGGAAAAAAATTTGTATATACTGATTAGTAAGAAAAACGAAATGAGATGATGACTTGAATATTGAGATTGTTATTCCAGTATTCCGACCAGATGGACGACTGAAAATGAGTATAGAGAGATTATTGAGACAGAGTGTAATGCCGGACAGAATTTTGCTTGAAGTTCTTTATGAGAATCCGATTGATAGGGAAATCCCGGAAATCTATATGGATAAAAGAATTGAGGTCCGATATACTCCAAAGGAGGAATATGACCGGGCAGGAAGCAGAGATGCGATCTTACGGGAACTGGATTCGGATATTGTGATTTTTATGGTACAGACGGCGATACCACAGAACCGATATCTGGTAGAGAAGCTGACAGAACCGTTTAAAGAGGAGCGGACGGCGGTCGTGTATGGAAGGCATATGACAGATGATGAATGCAGTCCGATCGAGTGTTGTGTGAGACAGTTTAACTATCCGCCGAAAGGTATGACAAAGTCTTTGGAAGATACCGGAAAGCTTGGAATCCGGACATTTTTCAATTCTAATGTATGCGCAGCGTACAGAAGAAGTGCGTATCTGGAGACAGAAGGCTTTGGAAAGAGGATGATCGCCGGAGAGGACATGCTCGCGGCGAGAAGACTTCTGGAAAAGGGCTGGCAGACGGTTTATGCGCCAGAGGCTGAGATTCTGTATTATCGCAATGACAATCTGCGCGAACTCTGGAAGCGTAACTTTGATATCGGGGTTGCGCATGCGGAGCATCCGGAGATGATTGAAAATACAAAACCTGGAAAAGAAGGAATGCGGCTGGTCCGTGTGACTTCAGCGCTTCTGAAGCAGAATCATATGGAGGAATATTTAGGTGAAGTGGCGGCGCGAAGTGCGGTTCGGTATCTTGCCTATCATTTTGGAAAACATTATGCGCATTTACCGGAACATTTTGTCCGGAAATGCTCGGCAAATAAAGCGTACTGGGAGAAAGAATAATGGGACATTTTTATTTTACAAGACATGGACAGACTGTATGGAATGTGGAAAATAAAATCTGTGGTGCGACAGATATCGAGCTGACAGAGCTTGGACATGAGCAGGCAATGGAGCTTGGAAGAAAGATTAAGGAAGAGGGCGTAAAGATTGACGAGATCCTGTATTCGCCACTTGTCCGGGCGAAGGAGACCGCGCGCCATATTTCGGAGGTAACAGGGATTCCGATGCGTGAGGAGATGCGCCTGAAGGAGCAGAATTTTGGAAAATATGAGTCCACTCCGAGAAATGGGGAGGAGTTCAAAAAGGCAAAACAGAACTTTATCAATCATTTTGAAGGCGGGGAGACAATGCTTCATCTGTGCCAGAGGATTTACAATCTTCTGGATGATATTCGGAAAGAAGCGGATGATAAGGTTTATCTACTGGTTGCACATAATGGAATTTCCAGAGTAATCCAGTCTTATTTTTATGATATGACGAATGAAGAGTTTGCGGCATTTGGAATTAAGAACTGCGAATTGAGGAAGTATGAATTTCCGGAGTAGGAGTAGCGTATGAAATTACTTGTTAAGCAGAGAGTTTTTTCATGGACAGATTCATATGATGTTTATGATGAGAATGAAAATGCGAAGTATTTTGTAAAAGCAGAGTTTTTGTCGCTTGGACACCGGCTGCATGTATATGATATGGCAGGGAACGAACTCGGGTTGATTAAAGAAAAAGTGATGTCATTACTTCCAGTGTTTGAAATTGAAGTGAATGGGCAGACACTTGGACGGATTGAAAAGCGTTTTACATTGTTTCGACCGAAGTATGATGTTGAGTTTAATGGATGGCATGTAGAAGGAGATTTCATGGGATGGAATTATGATATCTATGAAGCATGCAGTCCTGTGGTACATATTACAAAAGAATTATTCCACTGGGGAGATACTTATGTACTGGATTTTGCAAATCCGGCAGATGAATTGATGGGACTTCTTCTGGTAATTACAATTGATGCGGCAAACTGCATTCAAAATAATTGATGTAATTTAATGAAATGTAAAAAAAGTCAAAAAAAACATAAAAAACACTTGCCAAACCGGTTGGTATGTGATAAGATTCTTTTTGTTGACGCGGAAGTGTCGGAATGGCAGACGAGCTAGATTCAGGTTCTAGTGCTCGCAAGGGCGTGTGGGTTCAAGTCCCATCTTCCGCATAATAAAAGAAACCTCAGGTGATTCGCCTGAGGTTTTCTTTTATTGTACCGAAGCGATCCCTGAACCCAGGGTCCAGGTCTTCGCTCCGCTACGGTCGGCGCAGAGCACTCGTCCACCGGACGAGTTGCGCCCCATCTTCCGCACAGATGTCTTGAATTAAATACATGAGAACATCGGATTGACAATCTCTTGTCAAGGTGCAATAATATCCGCGGAGGTAGTATTTGAAAACTACAAAACTATACTCTGACTGAATCACAACAATTTCATATCGAAATCGTTTCCGTCAACAGGTGACGGAGAAGGAGCTTATATTTATTAAGAGGTAAAATAAGACTCAGGGAATACGAAGAATAGCAGAAGCATTTGCAGGGAGAAGTATACCTTGATGATGCTTTTTTCATATAATAATTTGGAATTATGGAAAAAAGTATGGTTACACTCTATGTTTATGCTTATTTTTGTGTTTCCGGACAGAAAAGGAGTAAGACATGACAGTTGAGATGCTAAAAGGAAAGATTCATCGTGCTACGGTAGTACAGGCAGAATTAGATTACGTGGGAAGTATTACCGTTGATGAGGAACTGCTGGAGGCAGCAGGAATTATGGAATATGAGAAGGTTCAGATCGTGGACGTGAATAACGGAAGCCGATTTGAAACTTATACGATCTGTGGTAAGCGTGGAAGCGGAATGATCTGCTTAAATGGCGCTGCGGCAAGATGTGTAAGTACAGGTGATAAGGTTATTATCATGTGTTATGCAAATTATGAGGCAGAAGAAGCCAAAGAACATAAACCAAAAGTTGTTTTCGTGGATGATGAAAATAAGATCAGCCGTGTGACAAATTATGAAAAACATGGGTTGTTGAAAGACCAGGAAAAATAAGGAATCTAAAAACAAAATGAAATTTGTTGAATTCAGAATAAGAGGCTATCTCCGAATTTATTATAAAGAGGAGAATTATCATGCAGGTAACAACAACAGTCGAAGAGACAAGAAAATTAGTTAAGAACTGGAAAAAAGAAGGAAAAACCGTAGGTCTTGTACCGACCATGGGATTCTTACATGAAGGGCATGCAAGCCTGATAAGGAGATGCCGTGAGGAAAACGATATTGTTGTGGTATCCGATTTTGTCAATCCGACACAGTTCGGACCGACAGAAGACCTGGAAGCATACCCGAGAGATTTTAAACGTGACAGTGAGCTTTGTGAGAGCCTTGGAGCAGATTTGATCTTCCATCCGGAACCGAAGGATATGTATCATGATCCACATGCTTACGTAAGTATTGATACGTTATCTGATACCCTTTGCGGAAAGACAAGACCGATCCATTTTAAAGGGGTATGTACGGTTGTTTCCAAATTATTCAATATTGTAGCACCGGACAGAGCTTATTTTGGACAGAAGGATGCACAGCAGCTTGCAATCATCCGCAAGATGGTGCAGGATTTGAATTTTGATATCCAGATCGTAGGCTGCTCAATCATCCGTGAGGAAGACGGACTTGCCAAATCATCCAGAAATACCTATTTAAGCGCAGAAGAGAGAAAGGCTGCACTGTGCCTTTCAAGAGCCGTTAAAACCGGTCAGGAGGCGATCTGCAAAGGAATTAAGGCAGAAGAAGTTCTGTCAAAGATGCGCGCAGTGATCGAAGCAGAGCCGCTTGCAAAGATCGACTATGTATCCATGGTAGATGCACTGGATATGCAGCCGGTCGAGAGTGTGGAAAAAGATGTTCTGGTTGCCATGGCAGTCTATATTGGAAAAACAAGGCTGATCGACAATTTCAGCTATGAGGTATAGCCTATGGAAAACAGAATGAAAAAAGTGGGAAAGGTCAGCTCTTTTCTTACAAAATATATTGGGATCATCATTATCTGTTTTTCCATCATTGCATTTTTCTGGCGTGACGGCTTTGCGTGGACAACGAGCTACACTTCTGTATTTCTTGGAGTTGCCATGTTCGGCATGGGGCTTACGATCAAGATGGACGATTTCAAAAGAGTCTTTTCCAGACCAAAAGAAATCCTGATCGGATTCGTCGCACAGTACACGATCATGCCGGTGATCGCGTGGATCCTGTGTCAGCTGATGCAGCTGCCGACAGATCTGGCGCTTGGCGTGATTCTGGTTGGTTGCTGTCCGGGCGGAACGGCAAGCAATGTGATCACCTATATCGCCGGAGGTGATGTGGCACTTTCTGTCGGAATGACGATCACATCAACTCTTGCAGCACCGATTGTAACACCACTTCTGGTGTATGTACTCGCCGGAGCCTGGGTAGAAGTATCCTTCTGGGCAATGGTAATTTCTGTAGTAAAGGTTGTTCTGGTTCCGGTACTTCTGGGAATTCTGATCAACTGGGTCTGGGGAAAACAGATCCAGAAAATATCAGAGGTTTTGCCACTGATCTCAGTTGTATCGATCGTAATGATCATTAGCGGAATCGTAGCCGTCAATGCAGAAAAAATCTTAAGCTGCGGACTTCTGGTTCTTGGAGTTGTGATGCTTCACAATCTCTGCGGAATGGGAATCGGACTTGGTGCAGCGAAAATTTTACATATTGAGTACGATAAGGCAACCGCTATTGCCATCGAAGTCGGAATGCAGAACAGTGGACTTGCAATTTCCCTTGCGACTGCCAATTTCGCGGCAAATCCACTGGCAACCCTTCCGGGGGCGATCTTCAGTGTATGGCATAATATATCCGGATCTTTGTTTGCAGGGATCCGCCGGAGCGGAGAACAGACGAAAGAGGCATATCAGGAAGTTACAGAATAAGAAAAATCCTGCGATTTTGAATTGGCAAAACCGCAGGATTTTTTGTACTCAGAACAGAAAATACAGAGACTAAAGCACGTCATTTTTGTACCGATTTGAATGGCAGATGAATGGGAAAGAAGAGAACAGGAACTCTTCTTTTCCCTTCATTTGCCCCTCGCGTCAAACAAAAAAATTTTCCTCTTGTCAAATCATTCCGATTATGTTATATTATCAAATAGTTTGAATATAAAAATATTTTAAACGAAAAAGATTTTAAAACAAAAATAAATGGAGAGAACAACCATGAGAGGAAGGATATGCGGTACCGGTTCTTATATACCGGAGCATTATTACGACAACAATGATCTCGCGAAGTTTGTGGAGACGAATGATGAATGGATCTGTGAACGGACCGGAATTGTGCGCAGACATATTGCAGAAGAAGATACAACAGTCAGCATGGCGATAAAAGCGGCAAAAAATGCACTTGCAGATGCAAAATTAAATGCAGACGATCTGGATCTGATCCTGGTATCTACAATCACGCCAAACACCGTGATCCCAAGCACCGCCTGCGAAGTCCAGAAAGAGCTGGGAGCAGTAAATGCAACCTGTTTCGACATCAGTGCCGCATGCAGCGGTTTTGTGTATGCCTACAATACTGCGCAGGCTTACATAGCAGCCGGAATGTATCAGAACATTCTGGTGATCGGAAGTGAAACCCTATCCGGAATTGTCAACTGGAAAGACAGAGGAAGCTGCATTCTTTTTGGTGACGGGGCAGGAGCAGCCGTGATCTGTGCAGAAGAAGGTGAAATCTTTCCGGCAGTTACCCATTCTGACGGAGCAAAAGGACAGGTACTTGCCTGCGAAAGCCGTCAGCAGAAAAACTGGCAGGACAAAGAAAATGAAAAACAGACTTATGTATCCATGGATGGACAGGCAGTTTTCAAATTTGCCGTAAAAAAAGTGCCGGAAGTCATCAGAGAACTTCTGCAAAAAGCAGATCTGACCGAGAAAGATATTGATCTTTTCGTTCTGCATCAGGCAAACTTACGGATCATCGAATCTGTGGCAAAACGGATGAAAACAGACCTTGCAAAATTCCCGGTCAACATTGAAGAATACGGTAATACATCATCCGCCAGCATCCCAATCCTCCTGGATGAACTGAACAAAACCGGTCGTTTCCACAAAGGACAGAAGATCGTTCTCTGCGGCTTCGGTGCCGGACTCACCTGGGGAGCCACACTCATAGAGTGGTAAATATAAAAATAATCAAACAATAAGGAGACTAAGAACATGTTAGAAAAAGTAAAAGAAATCGTAGCAGAAGGACTTGACGTAAACGCGGCAGACCTCACAGAGGAGACAACTTTTGAATCTCTTGGAGCAGATTCCCTTGATCTGATGGATATGGTTATGACATTTGAAGATGAATTTGGTGTGGAAATCGATACGGAAGCAATCGGTGATCTCAAGACAATCGGAAGTGTTGTAACATACATCGAAGGACTGAAAAAATAAGAATCGCAAAAACACAGACAGAAAGAGGTTGTAATATGAAAACAGAAGTAACCGAATTACTTGGAATCGAGTATCCGATCATCCAGGGCGGAATGGCCTGGGTTGCTGAGTATCATCTTGCGGCCGGCGTATCAAATGCCGGCGGGCTTGGGCTCATCGGGGCTGCAAGCGCCCCGGCTGAGTGGGTACGTGAACAAATCAGAGAAGCAAAAAAGCTGACTGATAAACCATTTGGAGTAAATATCATGCTGATGAGTCCTTATGCAGAGGACGTGGCAAAAGTAGTAGCGGAAGAAGGCGTAAAGGTTGTAACGACAGGCGCCGGAAGCCCGGAAAAATATATGAAAATGTGGAAAGAAGCAGGAATTAAAGTCATTCCGGTGGTTGCATCCGTTGCACTTGCAAGAAGAATGGAACGGTGCGGGGCAGATGCAGTTGTTGCGGAAGGATGTGAATCCGGAGGACACATCGGAGAAAATACGACTATGGTACTGGTTCCACAGATTGTAGACGCAGTGAAGATTCCGGTAATCGCAGCCGGAGGAATCGCAGATGGAAGAGGAATTGCGGCAGCATTTATGCTGGGAGCAAAAGCCGTACAGATGGGAACCCATTTTGTTGCGACCGAAGAATCTATCGTACATGAAAATTATAAAAATGCGATCATCAAAGCGAAGGACATTGATTCCAGAGTAACCGGAAGAGGCACAGGACATCCGGTAAGAGCACTTCGCAACCAAATGACGAAAAAATATCTGGACCTTGAGAAAAACGGTGCATCCTTTGAAGAACTTGAACACCTTACACTTGGAGGCTTAAGAAAGGCCGTTGTAGACGGAGATGTGACAAACGGAAGCGTAATGGCGGGACAGAGTGCAGCCATGGTAAAAGAGATCATGAGCTGTAAAGACCTGATCCAAAAGCTGGTAAGTGAGACGGATGCACTGATCGGAGGCAAAGGATTTTATGAATAAAACAGCATTCATTTTCCCGGGACAGGGCGCGCAGAAGTGCGGTATGGGAAAAGATTTTTATGAAAACAGTGAACTTGCAAAAGAGATTTTTGATACAGCAACAGCAGAGCTGGGACTTGATATGACAAAGCTTTGCTTTGAAGAAAATGAGCAGCTGGATCAGACAGAATACACTCAGGCAGCCATGGTAACAGCCTGTCTTGCAATGACAGCCGAGATTGAAAAGAGAGGTCTTACACCGGATGTGACAGCCGGGCTCAGCCTTGGAGAGTACTGTGCGATCAGTGCAGCGGGAGGCATGCAGCCGAAAGACGCCATTTCTCTTGTGAGAAAAAGAGGGATTCTGATGCAGAATACCGTTCCGGCAGGTGAAGGAGCCATGGCGGCAATCCTGGGACTGGATGGAGAAACGGTTGAAAAAGTGACGGAAGAAATTCCGGGTGCGTCTGTGGCAAATTATAACTGTCCGGGACAGATTGTAATTACAGGAAAGACCGCAGCGGTAGAAAAGGCAGCAGAGTCTTTAAAAGCAGCCGGAGCAAAAAGGGCGGTTCTGTTAAATGTAAGTGGTCCGTTCCACTCAAAGATGCTGGAAAGTGCAGGCGAAGAGCTTGCGAAGGAAATGGAGAAGAGAAATTTTGAACCACTTGCCATTCCTTATGTGACGAATGTTACGGCAAAATATGTGACGGATATCAAAGAGACAAAGGCACTTCTTGCAAAACAGATTTCTTCACCGGTACGATGGGAAGAAAGTGTGAGAACTATGATTGAAGATGGTGTAGACACTTTTGTGGAAATCGGACCGGGAAAAACACTCGCCGGATTTATGCGGCGTATCGACAAAGGTGTCAAAGTATATAATATCGAAACCTGGGAAGATATGGAAAAAGTAATTGCTGAACTGGTGTAAAAAACAGGCAATGGAAAGGAAAAGCATATGACAGACAGAGCAAATTTGGAAGGACAGATCGCGGTGGTTACCGGCGCGTCCCGTGGAATTGGAAAGGCAATTGCGAAGGAGCTGGCTGCACAGGGAGCAACAGTTGTGATCAATTACAATGGTTCTGAAGCAAAAGCAGATGAAGTAAAACATGAAATTGTAGAAAAGGGTGGATGTGCCCAGTGTATGCAGTGCAATGTGGCAGATTACGAGGGATGTGAAGCATTTATAAAAGCAGTGATCGAGCAGTTTGGAAGAATCGATATTCTGGTAAATAATGCAGGGATCACAAAGGATGGTCTGCTGATGCGTATGAGTGAAGAAGATTTCTCCGATGTCATTGATGTCAATCTGAAAGGAACTTTCCATTGCATCCGTTTTGCATCCAGACAGATGATGAAGCAGAGAAGCGGAAAGATCATCAATCTTGCATCTGTAGTTGGAATCAGCGGAAATGCCGGTCAGGTAAACTATGCTGCATCTAAAGCAGGAATTATTGGAATGACCAAATCTGCGGCAAAAGAACTGGCATCCCGCGGAATCACGGTTAATGCGGTTGCACCGGGCTTCATTGAAACGGAGATGACAGAAGTTCTTTCCGATAAGCTCAAAGAAGAAATGAGAGGTCAGATCCCTCTTGCCAGAATGGGACACCCAGAAGATGTCGCGAAGGCAGTGGCGTTTCTGGTGTCTGAGCATGCGAGTTACATTACGGGGCAGGTTCTGCAGGTCGATGGGGGAATGGTGATGTAGAAATGGTTGCAGAGAAGGTTGAGGGACAAATTGTACAAAAGATGTCCTTCAAATTCAGACTCGCAAACCATTCCGATGAGCCTCCTAAAACAAGGATTGTGTCAGCAAAGGCTTCCACAATCCTTTGAGTCTCATCTCCATTGCTCGAAAAATGAATTTGAATGACATCTTTTGTACAGTTTGTCATTCAACTTAACCTAAAAATACTTATAAGATGATAAATTTTATCAAAAAGTGAAACAGTCAACAACACACCAAAGGAGGCAATATGAAGCGCAGAGTTGTTATTACGGGGCTTGGAGCGATTACCCCGATTGGTAATACAGTAGAAGAATTCTGGAACGGTATCAAAAATGGAACCGTAGGAATCGGTCCGATCACAAAATTTGATACAACCGAATATAAAGTGAAGATCGCAGCGGAGGTCAAGGACTTTGTTGCGAAGGAACGGATGGATTTCAAGGCATCGAAGAGAATGGAAACATTTTCCCAGTATGCGGTTGCAGCGGCGAAGGAAGCGTGTGCGGATGCGGGATTTGAAATTGAAAAAGAGGATCCATACCGTTGTGGCGTGATCATCGGTTCGGGAATCGGAAGTTTGCAGCAGATTGAGAAGCAGTACACGACGATTCAGGAAAAGGGCCCGGGAAGGGTGGCACCACTGATGGTTCCGATGATGATTTCCAATATGGCAGCCGGAAATGTATCGATCCAGCTTGGGCTTAAAGGAAAGTGCACCAATGTCGTTACAGCGTGTGCAACGGGAACCAATTGTATCGGGGATGCGCTTCGTGCCATTCAGTACGGAGATGCGGATGTAATGTTTGCAGGTGGTACGGAAAGCTGTATCTGTCCGACGGGGATTGCTGGATTTACCGCACTTACCGCACTTACTACCAGTGAAGATCCACTACGTGCATCGATTCCATTTGACAAAGACAGAAGTGGATTTGTTCTTGGAGAAGGAGCCGGCGTGGTGGTTCTGGAAGAGCTGGAGCATGCGAGAGCAAGAGGCGCAAAGATTTACGCAGAGCTTGCAGGTTACGGGGCAACCGGAGATGCTTACCATATCACTTCCCCGGCAGAAGACGGAAGCGGTGCGGCAAAGGCGATGGAGCTTGCGATGGAAGAGGGCAGCGTGACACCGGAAGAAGTACAGTACATTAATGCACACGGAACCAGCACGCATCATAATGATCTGTTTGAAACCTATGCGATCAAGAAAGCATTCGGCGATGCGGCAAAGGATGTGGTTGTGAATTCAACGAAATCCATGATCGGTCATCTTCTTGGTGCGGCAGGTGCGGTAGAGTGTATCGTTACTGTAAAATCCATTCAGGATGGATTTATCCATCAGACCGTTGGAACCAGGGAATGTGATGAAGAATGTGATCTGAACTATGCAGTTGGCGCACCGGTCGAAAAAGAGATCAAATGTGCGCTCACCAATTCCCTTGGATTTGGCGGGCACAATGCAACCCTTCTTTTGAAGAAGTATGAAGGATAGAGGTAGAAGGATGGAATTAGAAAATCTGGTAAAACTGATTCAGACCGTTTCAGATTCGGACCTGACAGGATTTCAGTATGAAGAAAACGGTGTGAAATTGAAAATACAGAAAGAAAAAGAACAGATGGTTGTCAGTACAGGGGCAGCACAGCTGACGACAGTACAAAACGTGCCAGGAGCGCAGAGTAATGCAGTATCGGCACTGAAGTCGGAGGATGGACCGAAAAAAGGAAAAGAAGCAGAAGGGCAGCTGATCAAATCCCCTCTGGTTGGAACCTTTTACGCAGCACCGTCGGAAGAGGCAGCACCATTTGTGGCAGTTGGCGATCATGTGGCAAAAGGACAGACGGTTGCCATCGTAGAGGCGATGAAGCTGATGAATGATATTGAGTGTGATTTTGACGGTGTGGTATCGGAAGTACTCGTGAAAAATGGAGAAACTGTGGAATACGGACAGCCATTATTCCGAATCGCATAGCTGGATGGAGGGCGAAAAGCATGAAACATTTGGGAATCAAGGAAATTCAGAAAATCATTCCGCACAGACATCCGTTTTTGCTGGTAGATTATATCGAAGATTACGAGCCGGGGGAATATGCAGTTGGCTATAAATGTGTGACTTACAGAGAGGACTTTTTTGCCGGACATTTTCCACAGGAGCCGGTGATGCCGGGAGTGCTGATCGTAGAAGCACTGGCGCAGGTCGGTGCAGTAGCGGTTCTGATGCAGGAAGAAAATAAAGGAAAGCTCGGTTATTTTGGTGGGATTAAGAACTGCAAGTTCCGCAGAAAAGTTGTTCCGGGTGACAAGTTAAAACTGGAAGCAAGAATTATCCGTCAGAAGGGACCACTGGTAATCGGAGAAGCTGTTGCATCAGTGGATGGAGAAGTTGCAGTAAAGGCAGAGTTGTCTCTGATGATCGGGAAGGCGGAAACAGATGATTAAGAAAGTATTGATCGCAAACCGTGGAGAGATCGCAGTTCGGATCATCCGTGCCTGCCGGGAAATGGGGATCGAGACGGTTGCAGTTTATTCAGAAGCAGATAAAGAAGCATTGCATACACAGCTTGCAGATGAAGCAATCTGTATCGGACCTGCACCATCTTCGGAAAGCTATCTGAATATGGAGCAGATCATCAGCGCGACTATTGTTTCGGGAGCAGATGCGATCCATCCGGGATTTGGTTTTCTTTCTGAAAATACGAAATTTGCAGAGCTTTGCGAGAAGTGCAACATTATTTTTATTGGACCGGATTCGAAAGTGATCAGCAGGCTTGGAAATAAATCCGAGGCGAGAAATACCATGGCAAATGCCGGGGTTCCGATCATTCCGGGAAGCCGGGAAGCGATTTATGATGCAGCAAAAGGAAAAGAAGTTGCAAGAGAGATTGGCTATCCGGTGATCGTAAAGGCGGCTCTCGGCGGAGGCGGAAAAGGAATGCGTGTGGCGGAAAATGAAGCCGCATTTGATCTGGCATTCCGTACCGCACAGAAAGAGACCAAGGCAGCTTTTGGGGATGACACTATGTACATCGAGCATTTTGTGCAGCATCCGAAGCATATCGAATTTCAGATCATGGCGGATAAGTATGGAAATGTGGTGCATTTAGGAGAACGGGACTGTTCGGTGCAGAGAAATCATCAGAAGATGATCGAAGAATCCCCATGTGCCGTGATTTCGGATGAGCTTCGCCGGAGAATGGGCGAAGCAGCGGTAAAAGCGGCAAAGGCAGCACATTACGAAAATGCAGGAACCATTGAATTTCTGTTGGAAAAGAGCGGGAATTTTTATTTTATGGAAATGAATACCAGAATCCAGGTGGAGCATCCGGTCACAGAATGGGTGACGGGGATCGACCTGATCAAGGAACAGATCCGGATCGCAGACGGTCAGCAGCTTTCTTTTACGCAGGAGGATGTAAAGCTGACCGGTCATGCCATCGAGTGCAGGATCAATGCGGAAAATCCGGAAAAGAATTTCCGCCCGTGTCCGGGAACGATCACCGATATGTACCTTCCGGGAGGAAAGGGGGTGCGGATTGATTCAGCAATTTACAGTGGATACACTGTACCGCCATATTATGATAATATGCTGGCAAAGCTGATCGTATTTGCAAAAAACCGTACCGAGGCGATCCGGAAGATGCAGAGTGCACTTGGTGAGGTAATTATAGAAGGTATTGATACTAATGTGGATTATCAATATGATATTTTGCATGATCCAAAGTATCAGGCAGGAGATTTTGATATTGAATTTATTGCCGAAAGAGAAGCAAAAAATCGGCAAGATTAGCTCTACAAAAGCGGAGGTAAAGCAATTTGAAACTGTCAAATATGTTCAAGAAAACAAGCAGAAGAGGGTATATATCTCTTGGCGAAGGAAAGCCTGCCCATATGGCACCGGAGGTTCCGGAGGGACTTCTGAAAAAATGTAACGTTTGCAAATCTGCCATTCTGACAGAGGATGTGAAGAAGGGGTATTATATCTGTCCAAAATGTCAAAATTATTTCCGTGTGCATGCGATGCGCCGGATTGAAATGGTAGCAGATGCGGATACCTTTGAAGAGTGGGACAAGGGACTTACTTCGGGAAATCCGCTGCATTATAAAGGCTATGAAGAAAAGGTAGAAGCACTGCAGGAAAAGACCGGGCTTGATGAGGCGGTTGTAACCGGAAAAGCGAGGATCGCGGGAAATGAAGTAGTTCTTGCAGTCTGTGACGGGCGGTTTATGATGGCGAGCATGGGAAAGGTGGTTGGCGAAAAAATTACCCGTGCAGTAGAAAAGGCAACCGGTGAGAGACTTCCGATTATCATATTTGCCTGTTCAGGAGGCGCCAGAATGCAGGAGGGGATCCACTCTCTGATGCAGATGGCAAAGACTTCAGCGGCACTGAAAAGACACCATGATGCAGGCTGTTTATATGTAAGTGTGCTGACCGATCCGACAACCGGCGGGGTAACGGCAAGTTTTGCCATGCTTGGAGATATCATTCTTGCCGAGCCGGGGGCTCTGATTGGTTTTGCGGGTCCGCGTGTGATTGAACAGACCATAGGGCAGAAGCTTCCGAAAGGATTCCAGAGGGCGGAATTTCTTCAGGAGCACGGATTTGTGGATCAGATTGTGGAGCGTCCGCGGCTTAGGGAGACACTGGCGGAAATTGTAGCAATGCATAAGCAGGGTACATACGATTTGCCAGAAGTAGAAGAAAAGGAAACACAGGCGGTACAGAGGAATCTGACACCATGGGAACGGGTGCAGTTATCCAGAGACAAGGCTCGTCCGGTCGGTGCGGAGTACATTGAAGAATTATTTACAGATTTTATGGAATTTCATGGAGACCGTTATTACCAGGATGATAAGGCGATCATTGGCGGGATTGCAAGATTTCACGGAATGCCGGTGACGGTGATCGCGCAGGCAAAGGGGCGCACGACAAAAGAAAATATCGAGCGTAACTTTGGGATGCCGTCACCGGACGGATACCGCAAAGCCCTTCGTCTGATGAAACAGGCAGAGAAATTTAACCGTCCGGTCATCTGTTTTGTAGATACGCCGGGAGCGTTCTGCGGGCTGGAAGCAGAAGAGAGAGGACAGGGTGAGGCAATCGCAAGAAATTTATTTGAAATGTCAAATCTTCAGGTTCCGATCCTGTCTGTTGTGATCGGAGAAGGTGGAAGCGGGGGGGCTCTTGCGATGGCAACTTCAGATGAAGTGTGGCTTCTTGAAAATTCGATTTACTCCATTCTTTCGCCGGAAGGATTTGCAAGTATCCTGTGGAAGGACAGCAGCCGTGCAAAAGAGGCGGCAGGTGTGATGAAGCTGACAGCAGATCATCTCCTGAAAGCCGGTATCGTGGAACGGGTGATTCCGGAGCCGGAAGACTTCAATCTGGAAACATTTACAGAAGTGACAGATCCGATGGATGATTATATCAGTATTTTTTTAAAAAAATATGGAGCAATGACAAAGGAAGAACTTACCGAAAAGCGGTATGACAGATTCCGCAGGATGTAGTAGAGGAGAAGAAAAATGAAAGGATTACCGGAACTTGTGATTGGTGATTTGAAAGTAAAAAGACCGGTCATTCAAGGGGGAATGGGAGTCGGTGTAAGCCTTGGGCAGCTTGCCGGAGCGGTTGCAAAAGAAGGTGGAGTCGGGATCATCTCAACCGCACAGATCGGATTTCGTGAACCGGATTTTGAAACGAATACAAGGGCGGCAAATATCCGCGCAATTGGATCTGAATTCCAAAGAGCAAGAGAGACGGCTCCGGATGGTGTGATCGGATTTAATATCATGGTTGCGCTGAAGGATTATGATGAACATGTGAAAGCAGCAGTGGATGCCGGAGCAGATCTGATCGTATCCGGGGCAGGGCTTCCGATCGAGCTGCCGGGACTTGTGGAGAGTAGCAGTACCAAGATCGCTCCGATCGTATCGACCGAAAGATCGGCTAAAGTTATTTTAAAATACTGGGATAAAAAATTTTCCAGGACCGCAGACCTGGTTGTGATCGAGGGACCCAAAGCCGGAGGACATCTGGGGTTCGACCGGGAGCAGCTGGAAACTTACACACAGGAAAGTTATGATAATGAAATCGAGAGGATCATGGCAGTGGTCAGAAAGTACGCCCAAAAATATCAGGTGCATATCCCGGTGGCAGTAGCCGGAGGAATTTCGGATAAAGATGCGGTAGAGCATGCCTTTTCATTAGGAGCAGATGCGGTCCAGGTGGCAACAAGATTTGTCACGACCTGGGAGTGCGATGCAGATCTCAGTTATAAGCAGAGTTATCTGAATGCGAAGAAAGAGGATGTCATTCTGGTGAAAAGTCCGGTTGGAATGCCGGGAAGGGCAATTAAGAATCCATTTATCAGTCATGTAATGGCAGGAGAGAGGGTGAAGCCTAAGAGATGTCTTGGGTGTCTGAAAAACTGTAACCCGGCGGAAGTACCATACTGTATCACGGAAGCACTAATCAAAGCGGCAAAAGGTGAGATTGGGGAGGCACTTCTGTTCTGCGGAGCGGATGTGTGGAAAGCAGAAAAAATAGAAACTGTGAAAGAAGTGATTGATTCTTTGTTAGGTGACTGTGTATAATTGAACTAGAAAAAGACACAGCAAGGAGAAGAAGGGGAATTGGACGCATACGAAAGCATCAATAAGATATTGGTACATCTTTTTAATGATATATGGGAATTAGAAGAAAAGGCAGTGATCACAGAAGAATTCAAGGATCTGACGAATAACGATATGCATATCATTGAGGCGGTCGGTCTGGGTGACGGGAATAATATGTCCACGATCGCGAAGAAGCTCGGAATCACGGTCGGATCACTGACAACTTCGATGAACAGTCTGGTCAATAAAAAGTATGCAATCCGCCACCGGAGCGAAGAAGACCGGAGGATCGTCAATATCCAGCTGACGGAAAAAGGGGAGAAGGCATATCATCATCATGCGAATTTTCATAAGAAGATGGTAGAAGCTGTTGTTGAAACGCTGGATGAAGAAGAGATCCCGGTTCTGACAAAGGCACTGGACAATCTGTATCAGTTTTTTAAGACGTATAACGGTTAAAATGAAAAATCCTCTGTCACTCTTTCATTAGAAAGGGCAGGCAGAGGATTTTTGGATTCTCCGGCTATACATGGATCTGGTCTAATACTTCTCCGATCGGCTCATGGATCGTCAGAGTTGCGCCTACATCACGGGCAGTTGCATCCTTGTTGATGAGTACCAGATATTTGCCGTGGAAATAATCGATAAATCCGGCAGCAGGGTAGACTACAAGAGAAGTACCGCCGATGATCAGCATATCTGCTTCTGAGATGGCGCGGATACTTTTCTGGATAATCTGATTATCCAGTCCTTCTTCGTAGAGAACTACATCCGGGCGGATAGTTCCGCCGCAGTCGCAGGTTGGGATTCCTTTCGATTCTTTTACAAAACGTGCACTGTACTGCTTTTTGCAACGCATGCAGTAATTGCGGTGGATACTTCCATGAAGCTCCAGTACATTTTTGCTTCCGGCAGCCTGGTGGAGTCCGTCGATATTCTGTGTGATAACGGCGGTCAGCTTTCCGGCGGCTTCCAGCTCGGCAAGCTTCAGATGTGCTTTATTTGGCTTCGCATCAAGGAACATCATTTTCTCTTTATAAAAATCATAAAATTCTTCCGTATGCTGCATGAAAAAGCTGTGGCTTACAATCTGCTCCGGTGAGTAGCGGTACTTTTGTTTGTAGAGTCCGTCTGCACTCCTGAAGTCCGGAATATTACTCTCGGTAGAGACGCCGGCACCGCCGAAAAAGACGATTCGGTTGCTCTCGTTAATCATGTCCTGTAACTGTCTGATCTTGTCCATAACTTGCTAACCTCTTTTCCTGGAAAATCAAAACCTGTCTTTTTAATCACAGTATACCAAATGAAACGAAAAAAGAGAATAAAATAAAAAAATTCCTTGTCCACAAAACATGCACCGAGTATACTATAAAGTATTGGGTTGCGGAAAATTGGGGAAATCTGCAGACAAAATACATATGTCAAGGAGAGCGTAATATGAAAATGTCAAACATGAAGAATCTGTGCCTGATTTTATTTGGGAATACAGTATATGCACTTGCAATTGTAATGTTTATCCTGCCGAATGATATCATTACTGGAGGGACCACGGGGCTTGGAATTGCCGTAAACCATTATTTCGGATTACAGATTCATACATTTGTACTGATCTTCAACACACTGATGTTTCTTCTGGGGGCGGCAGTGCTTGGTATGAAATTTGCACTTACTACACTGGTCAGTACGTTTTATTATCCGATCATTCTGGGAATACTGGAGAATGTTCCGGTATTACAGAACGTCACAGACGATAAGATGCTTTCGACGATCTGTGGAGGTCTGATGATCGGACTTGGAATCGGAGTTGTTATAAGATGCGGAGCATCAACAGGAGGTATGGATATCCCACCGCTGGTATTGAATAAGAAATTCGGGCTTCCGGTATCTGTTATGCTTTATGTATTTGATTTTGCGATTCTGATCTTCCAGATGGTATTTACCAATAAAGAAGAGGTCATCTATGGTATCCTTCTGGTACTGATTTACACGGTGATGCTGGATAAAGTGCTTCTGATGGGATCGACCAGAACACAGGTCAAGATCATTTCCGGAGAGTATGAGAAGCTGAACCATCTGATCCAGGAGAAGCTTGACCGAGGAACTACACTGGTCTACACGCAGACCGGTTATTTGAGAAAGGATCAGCCGATGATCCTTACCGTTGTATCTAACCGTGAACTGATGCGGCTGAACCAGATCGTGCAGGAGATAGATCCGCACGCATTTATGATCATTGGCAATGTAAATGAGGTCAGAGGACGGGGATTTTCAACACAGAAAGTATATAAAAACGAAGTGGGCATGAATGAATAAACAAGAGCTTGAGAATGAGGAAGTAAGACAGGAAGAGAAAAAAGCAAAGAAGAAAAAGATCCGGAAAAAGAAGACCATGCTTGGACATATCCGCAGTATCATCAGTATTCTACTGGTTGTGGGAATCATCGGAGGAAGCTACTGGTATTACGCATTCCAGTACAGAACCGAGGTGGAGCCGGAAACTAACCGGAAGGTGACGAATACGGATTCCGTTTACACGATGGAGCAGTATCTGAAAACGCTGAAGCGTAACCAGACTGTTTATAAGTACGCCTGCGATGAAGCTGAAGTAGACCATGACTACGGGACTTATGTTGTGCCTGGTCTGAAGTCAACAAGAACGCTGAAAGTAAAAGGGGACGGAGAAGCAGAAGTTTGCACATCCATGACACCACAGGGACTTGCAATTACAGAGGATTATATTCTGGTCAGTGCTTATTGTAAGACAAAGGCACATGATTCGGTGATCTATGTGATCGACAAAGAAAGCAGACGGTTTGTGAAAGAGATTGTGCTGAACACCAAAGCACATGTGGGCGGAATGGCATACGATACGATGAACCAGATCCTGTGGGTGACAGGACAGGGTTCCACCTGGGCGCAGGCAAATGCGATCACACTGTCCCATCTGGAGAACTATTCCTTTGAGGATGGGTATCATCCGATTGAATTCGATATGTCTTACAATCTTTACAAGATCAAGCGGGCATCATTTATGACGTATCATGACGGTGCATTGTTTGTCGGATTCTTTACACAGGATAATGCCAGTGTCATTGAAAAATATCTGATCAATGCAGACGGTACCTTGTATGAAAAAGAAGATATGAACCTGAAACGGACGGTCGGCGTGACGGATCCGGTTGCCTATGCGGTCAGTATGCAGGTAATTTCCGGTAAGGTGCAGGGAATGGCATTTTACAACAATAAGATCCTGCTTACCAGATCCTGGGGGATCCTGCCATCGGAGGTACAGATCTTCAACTATTCCAGATATGGAATCTTGTCAACTTCCGAAGCTTATAAGACGATCAAGTTTCCAGAGAGACTGGAACAGATCTATCAGGATGGTGGCAGCATTTATGCACTTTTTGAGTCGGGGGCTTATGCCTACCGGATGTCATCCATTAACCGGATTGACCGGGTTGTGAAGCTGAAAGGAAGCAAACTGGTAAAATAAAGACTGAAATCCATGAAATTTGCTTGAATCGGAAGTAGATTTATGGTAAAATATATGAGTGGTTCAAACATCAGGAGGTGTGATTAGTAATGGAAATTTTAAAAACAGTACTTTTAATTTTATTTGCAATAGATTGTATCGCATTGACAGTAATCGTATTGATGCAGGAAGGTAAGTCAGCAGGTCTTGGAACAATCGCAGGTATGGCAGATTCTTATTGGGGACAGAACAAAGGACGTTCTATGGAAGGCGCACTTGTTAAGTCTACCAAGTTTTTAGCAATTCTGTTTATCGTACTTGCAGCAGTCCTGAACCTGAAAGTTTTTGCATAACGAATGATTGAAAGAAGATGAGGAACACTCTATAGTATCTATAGGGTGTTCCTTTTTTGACAGGAGAAGAGATGGACGAATTATTTGAAAAAAGAAAGAAAATTATTTATGAATTTATCTGTGATGAATTTTATGTGCCGATGAAGCTGAAAGAGCTGTCGATGCTGCTTCAGGTTCCGAAAGATCAGAAAGGGGAACTCAAAGCTGTCATGGACAGCCTGGAAAAGGAAGGCAGGGTACATGTCACACAGAAAGGAAAATACATCAAAGGTGAGGCAAAGCAGCTGCGTGGAATGTTCCAGGCAAACGCGAGGGGCTTCGGCTTTGTCACTGTGGAAGGTGAGAGCGAAGATATCTTTATCTCTGAAGATGATATGAACGGTGCCATGCAGGGAGATGAGGTAGAGGTTGTCATCACCAAAGCACCGGAAGGAAAGCGCAGAGAAGGAAAGATCACGAAGATCGTACAGAGGGGAATCCAGCGGATCGTCGGCTATTATCAGAGCCGGAAGAATTTCGGATTCGTTGTGCCGGATAATGAGCGTTTCCTGCAGGATATCTTCGTACCGGCAGAGCGTTCTAAAGGAGCTGTGACCGGGCATAAGGTTGTGGTCGAGTTGACCTCTTATGGGGAGAATGGAAAGAAGCCAGAAGGAAAGATCGTAGAGATCCTGGGACATGTGACCGATCCGGGAGTTGATATTTTGTCGATTGTCAAAGGATATGATCTGCCAACCGAATTTCCGGAGAAGGTATTGAATCAGGCAGAGCGTGTGGCAAAAGCAGTGACGACCGCTGACATGGCAGGACGGAAAGACGTGCGGAGCTGGCAGACCGTGACGATCGACGGCGAGGATGCGAAGGATCTGGATGATGCGATCACTCTGACAAAAGAGGGAGACCGTTATATTCTGGGTGTGCATATCGCTGATGTGACCAATTATGTGCAGGAGAACAGCGCCCTTGACCGGGAAGCACTGAAAAGAGGTACCAGTGTTTATCTGGCAGACCGTGTGATCCCGATGCTGCCAAGAGTTCTGTCTAATGGAATGTGTTCATTAAACGCAGGCGAGGACCGGCTGGCACTGAGCTGTATCATGACCATTGATGCGAAGGGAAATGTAATCGATCACCAGATTGCAGAAACTGTGGTAAATGTGGATGAACGCATGAGCTATACCAGTGTGAAAAAGATTCTTGAGGATCGGGATGAGGCAGAATGCGAACGGTATCATGATCTGATCCCGATGTTTGAACTGATGAAAGAACTGTCACACATTTTGAGGGAAAGACGCCACAGAAGAGGGGCAATCGACTTTGATTTTCCGGAGGCAAAGATTATTTTAAATGAAAGCGGTGAGCCGGTGGATATTAAGGCTTACGACCGCAACGTGGCAACGAAGATCATCGAGGATTTTATGCTTGTGGCAAATGAGACGGTTGCAGAGGATTATTTCTGGCAGGAGATTCCATTCTTATACCGTGTGCATGAAACACCGGATGATGATAAGATGAAGAAACTTGTAACATTTTTGCAGAATTTCGGATATACCATGCATATGCAGGGAGGACAGGAGATCCGTCCAAAGGAAGTCCAGAAGCTTCTGGATAAGATCGAGGGGACTCCGGAAGAAGCCATGATCTCAAGGCTTGCACTCCGTTCGATGAAGCAGGCAAGATATTCGCCGGATAATGACGGACATTTCGGACTTGCGACCCAGTATTATACGCATTTTACTTCACCGATCCGGCGCTATCCGGATCTGCAGATCCACCGGATCATCAAAGATAATCTTCGAGGCAGGATGAACGATGCAAAGAGGAATCATTATGAAAAAATCCTGCCGGAGGTGGCGATGGAGACAAGCTCCTTAGAGCGCCGTGCGGATGAGGCAGAGAGAGAGACGCTGAAGCTGAAGAAGGTACAGTATATGCGGAATTTCTTCGGACAGGAATTTGAAGGAGTTATTTCGGGTATCACAAAGTGGGGAATCTATGTAGAGCTTCCGAATACCGTAGAAGGGCTGGTACATGTTACCAATATGACGGACGATCATTATGATTACGACGAAGAACATTATCAGATGATCGGTTCCCATCACAGAAAGACCTACAAGCTGGGGCAGAAGGTGCGTGTGAAGATGATCGATTGTGATGAGATATCAAGAACCATTGATTTTAGACTTGTAAAGGAAAGAAAAGAGGAGAGAGAAGATGGCTAAGGCAAAAGCGCAGGGCAAGATGATTGCGAACAATAAAAAAGCGTATCATGACTATTTTATCCTGGATACTTATGAGGCGGGAATTGCACTTGCAGGTACGGAAGTAAAATCCCTCCGCATGGGAAAATGCAGCATCAAAGAATCCTTTATCCGTATTGAGGATGGGGAAGTGTTCATCTATGGAATGCATATCAGTCCATACGAAAAGGGAAATATTTTCAATAAAGATCCTCTGCGTGTGAGAAAGCTCCTTCTTCACAAATCGGAGATCAACAAACTGATCGGTAAGACCAAGGAAAAAGGAATGGCGATCGTGCCACTGAAGGTGTATTTCAGCAAGAGTCTTGTCAAAGTAGAGATCGGACTGGCAAAAGGTAAAAAATTATACGATAAGCGTGATGATATCGCGAAAAAAGACCAGAAGCGTGAGGCAGAAAGAGAATTCAAGATCCGCAATTTCGGATAAAACAAAACTGTCCCCTTGAAAAAAGTGAAAATTGTATATTTTTACAGAGACAGTGACGCGGTACAATGTTCAATAACCTGATGAATCAATGTACTATAGTGTTTCACAAGGAATAAGAAAGGATGGGACAGACTATGAAAACAAATTCAACCGTTATGAAAATTGCACAGACAGCGCTGTTTGCTGCACTTTGCTACGTAATCTTTACGTATCTGCAGATTAAAATACCGATGCCGGGAGGAGATGCAACATCAATCCACCTTGGAAATGCGTTCTGTGTGCTTGCCGCACTTCTTTTGGGCGGCTGGTACGGCGGACTTGCAGGAGCGATCGGAATGGGAATCGCGGATGTGATGGATCCGATCTATATTACCGGAGCACCGAAGACATTTATCCTGAAGCTCTGCATCGGACTGATCACAGGACTTGTAGCGCATAAGATCGCAAAGATCAATGAAAGTACCGATAAGAAATACATTTTCAAATGGAGCCTGCTGGCATCTGTAGCCGGACTTGCATTTAATGTCATTGCAGATCCGATCGTCGGATACTTTTACAAACAGTATATTCTGGGACAGCCGCAGCAGATGGCAGAGGTTCTTGCAAAATGGAGCGCAGCTGCTACCTTTGTAAATGCAATCCTTTCTACAATCGTTGTAGTAATCATCTACAATGCACTGCGACCGGCACTTGCAAAGAGCGGAATGCTGGAAGTGGGGAAGACAAAAGAAGCGTAAAATGACAGATTGAGTAAATTATATGCGGAGATGCCTTGACATGAGCCTGGATGTCCGCATATAATATATAGAGCAAATGGGAGGGCAGAAGGCTGACTTCTGAACGGATCTTGTTTGCAGAAGCGTATTTTTGATGATACGGCTTCCAAGAACCAGGGCTTGTACTGGTTTCGACGGGGGCACGGAAGTCAAGGAAGCCATCCGTAGCGGGACACTACGTTAAAAGTTCCAACTAAATATAAACGCAGACGAAAATTTAGCGTACGCTGCCTAGTTGCAGCAGTCGGTCTTGAGTCTCTCATCGCTTAAGTAACCGGCTTCGACCAGATGAGGCACTTCGTTTCCAAAGCTTTGAGGGAATGGAAGAATTTATGAAGCTACTAAAGTAAGTAGCCTGTTGTTCGGCGGCTTATGGAGGGAATGTCAAAAGAATGACTGTGATGGGAGATGCCTTTATGGAAGAGCTTTCGGACAGGGGTTCGATTCCCCTCAGGTCCATACCTGTAAAACCGCTGAAAATGAGATGATTCAGCGGTTTTTGAATATGATGAGTCAAAATGAGGAGAGAGCTTTTCGCTTTCTCCTCATTTATCATACACTCTGCATTTAACAATATCGGTCTCTCTTTTTCTGCAACTGATTTTCCAATGGAACGATGTTTACATATTCCGCATGATTCTCTTCGATGCATGTCCTGACTGCATCAATGTCATCCGGATGGATCAGAAGCGCCATCCCGCAGGCTGCTTTGCCGTCAGTGTCACGTGGGGCAGGTGCAATCCGGTTAGGAAGACCTTGCTTATCCAGAAGCTCATGGAGCATCATGCCCTGTGTGTGATTGTCAAAGAGAATATAATAGCGGATATGTTTATTTTTTTCTTCCATTTTACTGATTCAGCATCTCCACAAATGCTCCGATTCTTGTACGAAGCTGTTCAGCATCTTTATCGGTGTAATCTGTTTCCAGAGAGAGTACCGGAATATTTTTCGCCTTTAGTGCTTCTGAAACTGCAAGCTTTTCTGTGTCATACAGGCAGCAGAACATCAGACTGCAGTCGATGACGCCATCTACCTGATATTCGTCTACCATACGGAGAATATCGTCGATACGTCCGGTATTTGGTGTGAAGCATGCGCAGTTTGTCTTCATGTAACGTTTGGACAGATTCATGAACTGTTCATCCAGCGTTTCACCGGATTCGTCTACAAGATTTTCAAAATATCTTGTTCCTGTACACATCTCTTCGCAGACAACAGCAGCGCCGCTTGTCTCGATGATGTTATGTAATTTCCAGTTCGGAACTGCAAGAGGCGTTCCTGTGATCAGGATACGTTTTGTGCCTTCTGGTACAACAGATACACCATCCTTGATTCGTTGTTCCAGTTCGTCAGCCAGACGGTTACACATCTGGGCGCAACGTACCGGATCATCGAAGAAAGAAATCTGGGTCATGAGCAGAGCATCTCGTCCGGAAATTGGCAGACATTTTGATTTTCTGCAGTCATAAACTCTCTGAAGAGCTTTACGCTTCTCATTGCAGATACTGATCGCTTCTGCAAGCTTTTCCGGTGTAATTTCGTTTCCGGTGAATTCTTCTACAATCTTTGCAAAATCTGTAATTTCTTCTTTCCATTTGATAATATCTTTCTCACGCTTCATCTGTGGAACGTCCATAATATGCATTGGAACGTCTTTCCCGAGAATCTCGTAAGCTTTCTTCTTGCCATCGCAGGTAGTTTCCCCGACATACATATCTGCGATACGGAAGAACGGACAGGTACGTCCAAGTCTTGCTCCTACAGAAGCTTTTACAAGTGGACAGACATTTTTCGGAAGGACTTTTTCGCCGTCCGGAACCCAGAACTGTGATCCACCGCAAAGTCCTGTTACGATACCATTTGCAGCGATAATTACTTCATCCGGTACATATACGCAGAAGGTTCCGAATACCTTGCGTCCTTTTTTCTGCTCTTCAATGAGTTCAGCCGGGCGGATACCGTGCACCTCAGCGATGACCATATCCCAGAAGTCCATTGCCTTCGGGCGGTTTTCCTGTGTCATAAATACATCCCCAACTGCTGTCGGAAGAACCTGACAGAGATTGTCATGATTTTTGACATCCATCCCAAGGTCTTCCCACATTTTTTCATAATCAGCCATTTTCATTTCCTCCTTTTATACAATGACGATTTGTTAGTATCCATATATTTTGTCGCTATCTATATAAAATATTGTACAAAATGACGAATGAGTTAGTCAATGCATATGGTGAAATGTGTAAAATAACTATAAATAGGACGATATATAGAAAAAATGAATTATTGAAATACGTTTTACGTATAACCATGCAAATGTGGAATGTTGAAACTATAAAATCCTTATGATATACTGAGAAAACAGATTAACGTATAGAATAGAATTTGAAGAAAACAAATTTACTGAAAATTTAAATATAAAGACTGAGGTGGAAGAGTATGCTGGAGACCGAAAGATTAATACTGAGAAAATGGACAGAGGAAGATGCGGAAAGTCTGTTTGAATACGCAAAAGATCCGGAGATCGGACCTGCTGCAGGATGGCCGCCGCATAAGAGTGTGGAGGAAAGCAGAGCTGTCATCAAAAATGTATTTGATGGAGCAGAGTGCTACGCAATCTGTGAAAAGGAAAAGAATATTGCGATAGGTGCTGTGGAACTGAAACTGAATGGATACACGAATAAAACAAAGCGTGACGATGAGTGCGAGCTTGGATATTGGCTTGGACAGCCATTCTGGGGAAGAGGCTATATGCCGGAAGCTTCCAGAGAGTTATTGAGACATGGATTTGAAGATCTTGGCATGACAACAATCTGGTGCGCTTATTATGATGGCAATCTGAAATCAAAAAGAGTGCAGGAAAAGCTGGGATTTGTTTATCATCATACCTGTAATGAAGTTCCTGTGCCGCTTTTACATGAGGTGCGAGTCGAGCATACGAATGTTATGACAAAAGAGCATTGGGAAGAAATCTACAGGTAATGGTCTGGAAAGCAGGAAGTAAGGGGGAGATATGCTGACGGAAAAAGAGAAAATCTGTAAAAAAATCTGTAAAAAAACTGTAAAAAAAACTAAAAAAAGTATTGACATTTGTAGAAAATAATAGTAAACTAAACAAGTCGCATAAATGTGATGAGGGATCATAGCTCAGCTGGGAGAGCATCTGCCTTACAAGCAGAGGGTCATAGGTTCGAGCCCTATTGGTCCCATTTCGTGATAGTAAGTTATCACGATTTGCAAGTAGTGTAATCACGAAATGTGACGCGATGCTTCGCATCGATGCACACAACTCCTTCGGAGTTGGCGCGATTCATCTTGTATGCCGCAGTGGCGGAACTGGCAGACGCACAGGACTTAAAATCCTGCGGGACTAACCTCCCGTACCGGTTCGATTCCGGTCTGCGGCATTAGGTTGAGGTGCTTCAAACCCTTATAATTAAAGGGTTTGAGGCACTTTTTGTTTTACATAAAAAGTTGTACAAAGTTGTACAGGCAGTATTTACAGGGCTTAGGCCAGTATTCGGGCCATTTCTGTTGAGTCTCGTTCGGTAGTACGTTGTCCGATGTAGTGCTGGGTCATCGCAAGATTTGAATGTCCCAACAGTGGCTGGATGTCAATTGCTTTTACACCAGCATCAAAAAGCATCGAGGCGTTGGTAAAGCGGATTAAGTTCTTTCATTTTTCTCAGAATAGCAATTCCGGTTTCTGGAAGTTCTTCGGTGCGTATGCTGTAAAAAGGATTGCCCTTTGGATCCTTTAAGACACGGTGAGGATGGCTGAAAGTCATATTATCTTGCAACGTACGTTCTTCTACCAATTGCTGCTTGATTGTGATAATATTTTCGTTCTTCGTATCCCAAGTTAGTCCTTTGATTTCTCCTACCCTAAAAATTCCATAAGATGCGAATTGAATTGCAAGTGTGTAGGCATCTTGTTCTAAAGTTCTTAGATAAGACAGTAGCATCCTCTTTTGGAGCGGAAACTGGATTTATGATATTGTGGATTTTAGAACTTGTTTCTTATCTTTCGGTACTCTCTTGGGGAATATCCTTTCA
>ERZ773183.939-NODE-939-length-28795-cov-5.895129_pt1 | contig 28795 bp, 30 predicted proteins | sample MGYA00580532_ERZ773183 | MGnify/ENA primary metagenome ERZ773183 (study PRJEB29015, sample SAMEA2737791) | human gut metagenome | biome: human gut; feature: human-associated habitat; material: faeces | place: China | collected 2012 ...
AAATTATTACCAAGCCGATGTGTATCCATATTATCAAAATCCAGATGCTGCAGTGACTTTCATTAGAAATTTGTCTTATTCTTATATCAAAAATATCACAACCGGGTATTACTTGACAGTTAGCGGTCGAAAAACACCTGCTCAGCCAACTGATGCTGATTCCACAAGTTATTATATTGATTGGTACGAAAAAAGTTTTCCGGTTGCTTCAGAATGGAGAGCGGCACCTATTGGTCCTTGACAAAAACACCAAGTTTCAGCTGCGTCACTATGCGTTAGCATAGTGACGCTTTCGAGTATTCAGAGGTGAATTATATTAATGAAAAAACATATAATGCTATTTGTAATATTGGGTGCATTTTTTCTGTGTTCATGTAGCTCAGAATCACAATCGAATCTGCCCGATAATAGTAGAAATGAATCTGTACAATTAAACAGCAATAGCCTCAAGATGATTACATCGAGTTGGGGCGCGCAAGAGTGGTGTGGAACAAAAGATGGGTTTTATTATTTGAACAGAGCAGACCAAAACACATACAATATTTCATATATAGATTATGTTAGCTGCGTAATGACACCACTTTGTTCTTCACCAAACTGTTTGCATAAAGATGACACATGTTCCGCTTATTTTCATGTTCCTAACTGTGGTGCAGCTGTTTTCACAGATGGAGATTATCTCTATATTATGACATTTTCCGATGGCACTGCTGAGCGAAACAACGAATTTCCACGTCTATATAGGATCGATAAAGATGGTAGCAATCGCAAACTTTTACTGGAACTATCACAGGGAGAAACCTTTTCAAGATATGTCGCCGCAGATGAAACAGCGTTATATGTTAATATTGTTGGATCAGAATTAAATCAACAGGGAATCTCTGATGTTTGCATTGTTCAGAAAGTGGATATTAATGATGGCACTGCTGAAACAATTTTAAATTTATCAACAAATGCTCAACTCTGCGGCGCACATGGTGATTCTCTTGTGTTTCAAAGTGTCGATATTCCTGGTGAGCTTGGGGATTTTGATTTAAAGAATATTAAAAATCGACTTTATGAAATTTCACTTTCTACTAAACAACAGAAAGATATTTTGACTTGGACAAATGGAGAGTCCAGCTGTATTATTGAGGGAGAGACGATCTTCTCATTGGATTATTCAGATTCAACCATCAATAAGCGAACCATCCATAATGGTGAAACGAAAAATTTTGTATGTCAAATACCGGATGATGTTGTGTATGATAAATGTATATTTAATTATTTGGATTCTCAAGTTCTAATTTTTGATTTGATTGAGTATGGTAATCCACAAACAAGAAGATTTGCGATTTCACTACCCAATAGTCAACTTCATGAAATAACGTTAGGCTTTTTAAACAGTGAGGTTTCATATCCATATGTTGTTTTTTCAAGTACAATAGATGGATTGTTGGTTCAATGCGGTACTCAACAATTTGAGGAAGAAGGCATTTTTTCAAATGGAGAAATGGATACTTTTACATATACAGAGCCGCTATTTGGAATTATAAAAACATCCGATTATCTAAACAATGAAAATAAGATACAAGAGATAAATAGAATTGACTGATTGAGGTGGTGCATGATATAAGATGTATTGCCGACGTTATTTTAATAAATACCTTTCTGCTGTCTAAATAGGGAGAGTACAACTGGAGGCGTACCTATGGAGAATGCTATATGCAATTTGGAATTGCAGGTTCTCACCAAAATATACAGCGCTAAAAAAGCAACTAAAAAGGCCCTGGCCGGAGTGAGTTTCACTCTCGGCCCGGGCCTTTACGGCCTTTTGGGGCCCAATGGCGCAGGCAAAAGCACCATGATGAATATCATCACCGGGAATCTGGACGCTACCAGCGGAAAGGTACTGTGGAACGGTAAAAATGTCCTGCGCATGGGGCGGGAATTTCGGCGCGTCCTTGGATATATGCCGCAGCAGCAGAATCTGTATGACAGTTTTACAGGCCGCCGTTTCCTGCTGTACATAGCAGCACTCAAAGAAATTCCCCGGAGTGATGCAGCGTTACAAGTACAACGTGTCGCAGAGCTGGTACACCTTTCCAGTGAATTGGAAAAACGTCTGGCAGCCTATTCCGGCGGCATGAAACAGCGTCTGCTTGCTGCCGCCGCATTGTTGGGTGAGCCGCAGATCCTCATCATGGATGAGCCTACCGCCGGATTGGACCCGAAAGAACGTGTACGCCTGCGTCAGGTATTGGCCCAACTCGCCCATGACCGCATCATTATTGTTGCCACACACGTAGTCAGCGATGTGGAGCACGTTGCCAGTGAAATCCTGCTGCTCAAGGAAGGACAACTTGTGGACCAGGCGTCTCCTGCCGCACTTATTGAAAAATACGCGCCGGGCGGCACACTGGAAGACGTCTACCTCACCATTTTTGGGGAGGACGAAGCATGACACGCCTGCTTTCCGCTGAGCTGCGCAAGGTGTGGCACAGCCGTTTTTTTCTTCTGGCGTTTTCCGTGCTGCTCGGCGCCAACCTGTTTTTGCTGTGGTTCGGCACGGGCCATACGCCGGGCAATGTTCCCTCCTCTGCTTATCGAAAGTTGGAACAGCAGATTTCCGGCATGAGCATGGAGGATATGGATGACTTTCTGCATGAAGAGCTGGCCCGCACAGAGGGATTAAGCCATATCTATAACATCCTGCGCACAGAAGCATACAACAACGGTCAAAAAGACGAACGTCTCCGCGAAACCTACGCCGATGATTTTGAACAGTATTATGATATTTATGAAGCAGGCGGGTTCCTGAAGTACGGGGAAACGCTGGCACAGGAATACCGTTTTCTGAATACCATCGTTCTGGAATTTGAGCAGGTAAACGGATACGAAGAATTTCTGACATCCATCGAACAGAAAGCCCGGCAGCTTTCCTCGATCTCTATTTTCGCGGAGAGCAAAAGCGGATACGACATGGAAAACATCCGTGTCACAGATGAAGCGTTCAGGGATATGCGCGGTACGTCCATTCAGTATTATCCGCAAAAAGGCATCATGACCGCACTGGATTTTGAACTTACGGATGTCGTAACCGTATTTGCGATGCTGCTCATTGCCACGGTGCTTGTCCGGGCCGAGCGGGACAACGGTCTGCTCGCGCTGGTGCGTTCTACTCCGGCGGGCAGGCTGCATACCGCTGGCGCAAAGCTGCTGGCATTGGGCGCAAGCCTCGCAGTTGTTCTGGCTTGCCTGTATGGCGTCAACCTTCTGTACTGCGGCGGGCTCTATGGTCTGGGGCCATTGAACCGCTCCATTCAAAGTGTGCCGCAGCTGATGCGCAGCACATGGAAACTGACGGTCGGCCAATATCTGTTCTGTTTTTTTCTCACGAAATGGCTGGCGGCATTCATCTGCGGTATATGGGTAATGCTGGCGATGCTGTTTGCCAGAAGGCTTTTCACGGGCGCATTGGGGGCTTTGGCTCTTATTGTATTCAACCTGTTCATCCGATCTGTTATCCCTGCCACCAGCAGATTGAATGTGATCAAATACGCCAATCTCATAAGTTTACTGCGCACCAATGAGCTGCTGGGCGGATACCGCAATCTGTATTGGTTTGATCACCCGATTCCTCTGCTTTTGGTGGAGTGCGTTGCCGCTGTTTTGTTCGGTATATTGTTTGCGCTGGCATTCTGCTTTATTTTCAGCCGTCACTATTTTACTGCAGCGGGACGTCGGACAGGCAAAAGACTTTTCAGGCGTAAAATCCCCGCATTCACGACGCCAATGCGTCAGGAAACCTACAAGCTGTTGGTGATGCAGGGCACAGCATTATTGCTTTTGTTATTTGCGGGGTTTCAAGTCTATACCGCAGTGACAACGGAAAGCTACATCGACGCGGACGAGATCTATTACCAATATTACATGAAGCATGTGGAAGGTCCGTTGACACAGGAAAGTGTTGATTGGCTCTCGCAGCAGCAAGAAGAATTTCGCCCCATCTACCAGCTCAATGCTGCGTTAATGTCGAAAAAGGTCACTTCACAGGAATACCAGGCAATGATGCAGGGTTACTCCAGTTTGCAGCAGAAAATGAATGTATTCCAGCGTGTTATTTACAAGGCTCAGATGCTGAAAGAAAAACCTCGTATGGAAATGGTCTATGAATCCGGCTGGCTGAAGCTGTTCGATCAATACGACACGCAGGATCTGCCTGATACGCTTTGGGCATCTATCCTATGTGCAGTATGTTTTTCCGGGTTGTTCGCAATGGAGCGGCAGACGGGGATGATCAAAGTCATCGGCACAACACCGCTTGGACGGCGTGCCACCGTGCGGTACAAGCTGTTGCTTTCTTTTACTGTATGCGGCTTAATAACGGCGCTCAGCCTTTTGCCGCGCTTTTGGGTCTCTATCCGTGACTACGGACTTGGCACATGGATGGCTCCGGTTTACAGCATCAGCGAATATTACAACGCGCCGGAAATACCTTTGTTTTTAATGGCAGCAATCCAGACTTTTTTTCGATTGGCCGCGGTGAGCTGTATGGCCTGTGTGACGCTGGCTCTTTCGCAGCGGATTGGCAACACCTTTGGCGCAATGTTTGCGTCGCTGCTCATTTTTTCTCTGCCGCCGCTGCTCAGTGTCTCCGGCTTAACGAATGCGAAGTGGCTTAGTACATACCCGTTGTTCCACATCTGTGCGCTCTTTGGCGCAAGTACGCAGGCGGTCGGAATTATGCTTTTGCTGATTGTTCTAGCCGTTTGCTATCTTTGCACAGAATACTTGTTCACTCATTTCAAATGAAGAGGTACTGAATATGCGCTTTTGCAAATATTGGGCAATTGGAGCTATTGTCATTACTTTGTTGTCTGCATGTAGTGATTTTAGGCAAGGAAACTCCCCCTCTTCCACTTCAAAGGACCTTACGTTACATGCGGTATCGGGTAGCGAACATTTGACAAACAGAAACATAGAGTTGATCACTAGTGTCTATGGCATTTCCAGCCAAGCTTCAACAGAAACGGGACTTTATGAAATTGTACCATCAGGGACAAAGGGGTCAAATATTATATACACAGATTTTGATTCTAAAACAAGAACATATCTATGCAACCGACCTGAATGTCTGCACAAAGATGAAAACTGCCCCTCGTGGATTGCCTCTGACTCCTGTCTGATATTCACCGGTGGCACTGGACACAACATCTTCATTTTGCAGTTAGAAACCTACAATTCTCCCTATACGGGCATATGGAAAGCCGAACCGAATGGCAATAACAGAAATCTGTTATTCCAGTTTCAACCCAACCAAAATATCGTTAATGGAGTTGCCGCTGACGAAGAATATCTCTACATTACAGTGCAGGAAGTTGATTCTATTACATATCAGCCTAAAAAACTTATGTACCAAATCGATATTCAAACAGGCGAAGCAGCAGAGCTATTTTCGTTCAACGCAAACGATTGGTTGTTTGGCGCATATGAGGATAATTTAATTATCCTGTCCTATGATTCGGCAGAAAAAGAATTTGCATATTACCGCTATTGTGTTACAAACGGAGAGACAGAAGAATTTTTCAGATATTCTGCTACTGACGATGAAAAAGCGCCTGTTACTGCGCTCAACGGAAATATACTATACCTTGTTCAACCAATCGGAAATACTAAAGCAGCAGTAAGTTGTATCAATCTTAAGAACAATCAAAAACTGGTACTATGCTCTGAAATTCCGTTTTTTTCATCTGAGACAACGACTATCCTTGACTTTGTAGACAATAAGATGATCCTTCAAGTGTCTGATACCCGACAACAAGATTCCAAATTGGCTAAGCACTACCAGTATGGCATCGATTTAAAAACCGGAGAGGTAAAAGAAAATCTATTACTTATTGAAAATGGAGGACAGGCTGAATTCATCAATATATGCGGTGCATATAAAAATGAATACTGTGTTTTATCAGGCTATGACCCTCAAACAGTAACCTTATTTGATGATAACGGTACCGCTTATGAATCGTCCATATACTTTCCAGTATACGCATTTATCACAAAGGAAGATTATTGGAACGGTTCAGAAAAATGGATCGCTCCAATTGATTTGACGAAAGGAGGGTAGCGTTTCAATTCTAGCCCATAATAGCAAAAATTCGTACAAACCCAAGGAGAGATTACGATGAAAAAACTTATTACTTTAGTTGCCAGTCTTTTGGCCGTCGCTTTATTGACAGTTCCAGTCTTCGCAGCGGAAAATCAATCTTTAGCTGTAGATATAACCAAAATATCTATCTCCAATGAAGCCAACAACGACCTTCTAAATGCCGCGACTGAAAGTTCTCCGGTGAATGGCACCCGTATCACCACTTGGGATAATACAGGGCACGCAACACAACGGTGGGACTACTCTGAAAGTGTTCCTGGAAAACCTCAACATTATTGGTTAAAAAATTCCGCCAATAGATCTTACGCTGTTACATGTTACGGTACCGATGGACAACAAGTTACCCTACAGTCATTCACACGCAACATGACGACACAGCCCGTTAAATTCATTAATGAAGGCGGTTCTTCTTTTAATATTTACGGTTTGGCAAATACCACATATATTTTAGCTCTGACAACTACCGGTTCCTATAATGGTGCACCTGTCTTATGGAAAGGTTCAAACAATCAAAATAATCAATTGTGGGTTTTAGGCGCATGGGGATAAACCAATAAAGCTACTGATCTTGAACCCAGATTAAATTCTAAAAACATATTGGTTGCTGCTCTTGGCCCCGTTGGCTCTCCAACGGGGCTGCTTTTGTATGTAACCGGTATTGACCAGATCATCCAGCGCCCGGCGTACCGTGCTCATGGACAGCTTTGTGTCCCTGCTGATCGTGCGGACGGAGGGGAAGCATTTCCCCTCCCTGTCCGCACGGCTGCGCAGATACATGTATACCGTCACAGCCCGGCTGGGCAGGTCATCCGCCCAAATAGTATCGAACCAGCCGCTCACACGTTCTCCTGTATCATCCCCGGCTTCTGCCGCTCCGGGAACCGCTCCTGCCCCGGTACAATCTGCTGCCCCGGCGGGATACCGTACTCTTTCAGTATCTTCCTTCTCAACTCTTTGCTCCCCGCATACTTCACTTCCCGCTGCGCATGCTGCTCCAATGCATACGGCTCTGTAAATGTGATGCCCCAATCCAGGAACAGCCGCAGTTTGGACAGCATTGGACGCCGCCCTGTCTTCATCACGATAAACTGCCCTTTCGGCATTGATTTCAGTTCATCCGGCGTCATCAGCCGCCGCCCCATCATCTGCAGGCTGCGGGACGGGTCGCTTTTCCCTCTGCTCACACTCCCCGTCATCACCGTCTGCTCTCCCAGCTGGCGCGACACCTGTTCCGCTGTATCGCCCGCGGGGCTGAACCCTCCCGCGATGGTATCCTGCGCATTGTCCAGGATAATGGAACAGCCCTCTTTCCCGTAGTTCCGTTCCAGCTGTCCGTAGGACTGGATGATCCCCACGATGCTCAGCCGCCGCGAACGCGCCGCGCTGAACATCAGCTCCAGCGACTCTATCTTCGGAAGCGATCCCAGCTCATCCAGAAAAAACATCACCCTGTTTTTCAACGCGCCGCCCTGTCCGTCCGCCACCACAAGGATCTCCCGGTACATCTGCTGCACCAGCAGGCTCACCATGAAATATTTGCTGCTGTCTTCCTCCGGCAGCACCACGAACACAGCGGACTTTTCACGGCAGAATTTCTCCGCGTCAATCTTGGTTGAAAAGCACAGCATCTGCTCAAGCTCTGAATCCAGAAACGCGTTCAAACTCGCCATTGCCGTGGAAAGAACGGACGCCATCGCCTGCTCTCCCGCGGTGAGCGCCGCCCCCGCAAACCACCTCGCCTTGTGTTCGGGCGGCAGGAGGCTCAAAAGCATCTGCAGCTGATTCTTTCCTTTCTGGCCGGACGGAGACAGGAGATCCTGTATCAGCTTGAACACTGAAACGATGTGCCTTGTCTCCGGCGGACAGAATTCCGCGACCAGCAGGATCACAGAGGTGATGAGGCCTTCGGCCGCGTCATAGAAATAGGAGTTCTGTCCATGCTCTGTCCCGCTGCTGGATGTGACGACCGTTTTCGCAATGATCTTCGCATACTTCTCCGCCCGCGCCCTGCTTGCCAGATCGTCCGGGTGCGCCATATATGCGTCCATGTACTTGTTGACGAGATCCAACAGGTTGTTGCCGTCACTGCACGCCGGATTGCGCAAGTCTAAAACCGAAACATCATACCCATATATGTCTTTGGCGATGCCCGCGTAATTTCGCGCGAGGTCGCCCTTTGTATCCGATGTGAGGAAACTCATCCCCGCCGCACAGCAATATTCCAGATTCGGATACAGGAAGTACGCGGTTTTTCCCGCGCCGCTCCCCGCCACCATCATTGCATGGATATCGTCGCCGTCCACAAGCGCCGTCACACGTTTGCCGCGCATTTCACAGCCCACCACCAGCCCCTGTACCTTTGGAAGATGCTTTCCCCGTCTCCACGCCCGCGGCCGGAACCGCACCCGGTGGAACGTGCGCCGTATTTCCCCCTTACCGGCAAACCGTGCCGTCCCGTGCTGCCCGTCTCCCACCGTCCTTCCCTTGATGCCGTCCAGGCTGAAACCCGCGCCGTTCGTAACGGCCGCCATCAGCAGCAGAAGGCCGACGCACAGCAGCAAAAGCACCGCCGTTTCCTGCCCTAACAAAATCCCATCCTCACCTCTTCCTCTTCCGCCTGTGTACTTTCCCGTCCGGACATTTCAAGCATACAGGAAACGTCCGCCGCCATCGCCGCAGCAGCGGTGTGCAGCCAGCCATCCGCCAGTTCCGCCTGCTGTCCCGCTGTCCGGGCCGGCATGCTCTCCTCCGCCGCCCGCATTTTCTGTATCTGTCCGCCCAGCGACCGCAGGCGTGCATCCTGCGTGATATGGTCCTTATGCGGCTGGTACAATTCCGCGGCCCTGTCTGCAAGCCGGTCAAGCCCGGTCGTCTCTCCGCCTGTACAAAACAAGTGCCGGGCACGCAGCAGCGCGCCCGCCGCCAGCTTCTGCAGGCAGCTGTTTTGGAGCTCATCCGCCTGTGCCGAACAGGCCGCTTGAAATGTCCCCTCCAGATACCGCCCGTCCACGAAACGCGGCGCATGCACTGCCCGCGCCAAGACCGCATCCTTTACCTGTTCCAGCATCTGCAGTTTCGGGTGCGGCTGTGCACACACTGCATCCATCCCCCCGCGCGCTTTCAATTCCTCGTTCCAATCCTTCCATGCCGGAAGCTGTACAGAAACATCCGTGTATCCTTTTTCCCGCAGCAGACCAGTCAAACGCATCACGCCCTCGATCCCACCGGCGTCATTGTCCAGCGCAAGCACGACGCCGCGCACCTCCGGATACTCTTCCAGCGTGCGGAACAGGGCAGCTTCCGCCGTACCGTTCAACGCCAGATAGTTGCCTTGCCGCCAATCTTCTGAACAAAGGGAGACGTACGACATGAGGTCGATCGCCGCCTCAAACACATACAGCGGTCCGCTGCCGCCCATATGGCGGAATCCATACGCTTTGTCGCTGCCCGGCGCATCATACCGGAACGCGCGCTGCCGCATCCCCTTGATGTGCGCCTGCCGCGGCGCGCCGTCTCGGTCCATCCCTACCAACACCAGGTTGCATTGTTCCTGTCCCTGACGTACACCTTCCGCCCTGCTCTGGTACACCTGACCGGTCTCGATAAAGTATCCGGCCACGTCCGCGGACACCTTCCGGATATCTGTCAAATACCGCCGCACCTGTTCTTCCGAACTGTCCTTCGGCGGAAGCCGCAGCTGCTTTTGTTCCTGCCGCTCACATTGCACAGGCCCTGCCGCAGGAACGGCGGACTGTTCCAGCAGGAACCGCACCGCCTCCTTGAAATCCATATGAAAAAAATGGCGTACAAATGAGATGGCGTCCCCGCCCTTTCCCCGGTAATGGCTGTACCACATATTGCCGCGGATGCTCACCGATTCCTCCCCCGGTATACGCCAATGCATTTCTCCCCCGCTGCGGGAAAGCGGAAAACCACGCATTGCAAGCAGCGGCGCGATCTCCATGTTCCGCGCCGCCGCCACTTCTTCTTTTGAAAAGATCTTTTTGTTTTCTGTGATAGCTCTCTCCTCCCTGCTGTATCCGTATTTCTTCTATTGGTATCTTCATACCGCATGTGTCACAGTGACACATGCCATGTTCCAGCCAAATATCCCACCTGGCCCCTGGCGGGCTGTTTTTCTTTTTTGCCTGCGTCACATCTGCGGTTCAAAATCGTTTTCCGCATGGCCAAGCGCGCGCTGTTTCTGTTCCAGCTCCCGCCTGCGCTTTCTGTCCAGATACATACAGCGCGGACGGATGCGCGGCACAGACGTTTCAAACATACGGCACAAACTTCCGATCACACCCAGCGCAGCGTCCATTGGGCCGAGCCTGTGCCACTGCGCACGCCGCTGCAGCAAACGCTGTGCGAATTCATTTCCGTCCTGTGCCGCGCTTCGCAGCAGCTCCTCCGCTTTCGCCCAATCCCTGGGAACACCGTTTCCCCGGATGTACAGCTTTCCCAACTGGTATTTTGCCCAGGGCGCCGCGAATCTGCGCACAGATACGTCAGACGCCTGCGCCGCTTCGGCAAAAAGCCGTGCCGCGGCTCCTGCGTCCGCAGCACGGCCTTTCCCGTTCAGAAAACATTTCGCAAGCCTGTATTTGGCAAATCCGTTCCCATGCTCCGCAGCACGTTCAAACCAGTCCGCGGCTTTCGTTTCGTCGAAGAACGGCGACGTCTCATCCGCGTGCAGCTTTCCGAGCGCGTATTCCGCAAAATGATTTTCCTGCTTTGCGGCCCTTTCAAAAAACATTTTTGCGCCGGCGTCATCCCGCGGCAAAAAGTATCCCTCCCGGTGCAGCTTACCGGCCTGGTACTGTGCATATGCATCCCCTCGCTCCGCCGCGGTGAGCAGCGTCCGGAGCGCCGCCTGCACGTCTTCATCCGGATATTCTTCTTCACGGGCGGCGTCCAGCAGCCGCTTTGCACCGTACACCGCATGCTGTGCGCCGTATACCGCATGCTGTGCGCCGCGGTCCTGTGGATCCTGTACCGCGTCAAACTCCTGTTCCGGCTCCGGCGCGGGACAGCCTTCTTTTGCAATGCGCAGCACGATATTTTTCAGATGCCGGAACTCCTTTTGTGTGTGCAGCGGCGGGGCCTGTTCCGGCAGGCTGTCCCAGTATGTGGACAGCACTGTTTTGCGAAGCTCCCACCACGCGCTGTATGCAGCCTTCACCTGCGGCTGCTTTTCCAATTCGCTGATAATACTGTCCACAATGGATTTTACCGGCCAGGGGAGATACCCATACTGGAGTCTCCCCTTTCTGTCCCGTACTTCTTCCGACAGCCGTTCCAGCAGGGATTCCAAAACCGGCATCTCTGCAGGCGCATCCCGCATCCCGGCCACCGCCTCTTTCAGGCGTGCGCTGAACAGGTCCCGCAGTTCGTCCCGGCTCTGTGACTGGCGGATATATATTGCGTCCAGTTCATCCCGGAATATCTGCCGTGCGAGGAGGGAGCGGAGCTGCACCACCCCCTCCTTTGTGAGCGCCGGCTTTTGCACACGGTCCGCATAACAGACCAGATGCACATGGGGATGGTGCGCTTCGTTGTGGAAGGCTCCGCACCAATGGAACGACCCGACCGGCACATTGAACCGCGCGGCGATCTCCGCCGCATTGGCACGGAGCAGCGCGCGCCATGCGTCCGCTTTATCGTATGACAGGCGGGCGGCGTCTTCACGCCGCAGGGAAAGGATACATGTCCAAATGTTCCCGTCATGCTCTGAAACCGCACGCGCGGCAGCGTTCAGATCCGGCGCATCTTCCTCCTGTGTGAACAGGCCGTGTGCGCCGCTGCGCTGGACGCGCGGACGCTGCGCGATGTACGAAACATAGTTGGAGCGCGCGTCAAACAGTTCCAGATGTTCCTCCAGGGTCCGCGTGATGAATTCCGACGCGTTGCGGACAGTCGGCCGGCGCGCATAGTCCTCATACTCAAAGCTCCGGCGCGCATCCGGAAAATCCCGCAGCAGTTTTTCCACAAGGACGCGCTGCGCCTGCGCCGCCGGCCGCGCTCCGTTCTCTTCCACATATTTCTCCACGCCCTCCCGCGTGGCAATGTACCGTATGTATGCCTGTGCGTGCCGCGCGGCGTCCGGCTTCAGATAGCGCCATTTTGTGACGAGCTTTGCCATCCGGTATCACCGCCGAACATCTGCGCCTGCACGGATTCGATCTGCGCGCCTTTGCGGCTGACCGCAACTTCCGCGCGCGCTTTCCTGCGCAGCTCCGCATATACCTCATCCGGTATGTCAAAGTGCGAGACAAGGATGCGCTGCAAAATGTTGAGTTCCACCGCCAGCGCGTACAATACCGACACGGTCGCCTTGTCAGACCGCTCCTGCCGCGCGCTGATGATGGACAGCAGTGTTTTTGAGAGATAGTCCTCTGTTTCTCTTGCTTTGATATATCCCAGGTAAAAGCGTGCAGCATTTGTCATAAAGGAATTGAATGTACTGCTCGCTGCATTTCCCAGGTTATCCAATATGTCCCGGTATACATCCTGCGGCAAACGGATCGTGATCCTTTTCCGTGTATCTATCTTTCCGCCTCCTTTTTCGCAAAACAAAAGATGCAGATGCCTCTCAGCACCTGCATCCTCATTTTTTCTTCTCACAACAGTCGCTTGTAATCCCGCGCGCCATAGAAAAAGCGCATGACGACCACTTCTTTTGTCTGCTCATTCAAAAGATATGCTCCGACATAGTTTTCAACGATTAATTTTCGGTATCCTTTTTTCCGCAGGCTTTCATCATCTGCACGCGGGAAACTGAACGGATGGTTTTGAAGCTGTTCAAAGCTTTTTTCAAACGCTGTCATCAACCTGTCAGCTGCTTGCGGCGCGTCCAGACAAATCGAAATGTACTGATAGATTTCTTCCAGATCCGTACGGGCAAGCGGTGTTAGCTTTAATTTCCATTCACTTTCCATACTTGCCGCGCAGCTCCTTCAGTACTTCCATACCGTCCAGCAGCTCTGCTCCATCAGCAACTTCTGCCTCAGCAGCAGCCAGCTTGCGGTACATTTCATTCTGCGCCATGATTCGTTCATATACCGCATCATTCATCAGCACAAGATCATTGCGTCCGTTCTTCGTAATGAAGATCGGTTCATTGAGCGTTTTTGCAAAATGCGAGATCTCCGTTGTATTTTGCAGTTCACGGATTGGCCTGATCACCGGCATGTTTACCGCCCCCTTTGTATATATATTATATTACTATTTTGTTGCGCGGTCAATTCCTTATACTCCATATCTGCTATATTTGTTTTGACGTCAGCCAAAACCGGCTTATTTCCCTGTGCACAGGCAATTTTCTAATATTTTGATGTCAGGCAAACCGGGAATTCGCTGTTTTGACGCCACCTCGGAACGCCGTTCAGCCCGCACTGCGGGCTGATGTATCTGGCGGGCATCAAATTTTGATGTCCGCCTTTCTCCTGCTATCGTTCTCTATCCCCCAAAAATCGGTGCAAAGGGAACTCCATCCCGCTGCCAAACTGCTGCGCTTTACGCACAACCGTCCCGTCCGATAAAGGGATAGCACTCCTCCCGGTAAAATATCTTCGCGGCTTTGGAAAAATATTCTTATCTTCCCCCGTCACAAACAAAAAAGGGAGCAGACGCTGTCTGCTCCCGCATCGATTTTAAAGTGTATGCCCTATCTCACCTTGCTGCTGTTCCAATGCCAGATATTCGTCAAGACGCTGCTCTTCCAGCGAAGCGACCATCTCTGCAAACGGAGTGAGACCTATGATGTTTATCGTTGGTATCGATGTTGCCAAGCGCAGTCACGAAGTCAGTATTATTACATCCGAGGGGCAGACCGTACAGCGGGCATTTTCCATCTCAAACAACTGCACGGGCTATAACTGTCTGATGGAGAAAATCAGGAAGCTGACAAATGTCCGCAGCGAGATTGTTTTTGCCATGGAGTCCACCGCGCACTACTGGCTGGCGCTTTATACCCATCTTCACAAGGACGGTTACCCCGTTGTCGTTCTCAATCCCATTCAGACTGATGCTATGCGCGAGATGTTTATCCGCAAGACGAAGACTGACGCCAAGGATTCCTTGTTTTCTTCATTTCGTTCCACTCACTTTCACATAGAAAGAACAGGATCGCAGTTTTCCCCGCAGTCCTGTTCCTCTGAATTTTGATTGAATATCTCTGATTCTGCGGCAAGTTCATTGCGGACATTCCGCCATCTCATATCGGGAGAAACCGGGCAGCAGTATTTCCATTCCTGTTCGGGAGTGAAAATATATATAAATTCTATCCCCTCATCGCTTTCCTCCATATCCTCCAGCGTCATTTCTTTTGCAGGCCATTTGTATTCGCCGCAGTCCCTGCCGAACGCAAGCGTAACATCCTGCTGATAATCCTTGCCGTACCAGTCGTGCGGCAGCGACGGATCGGGTTCTATTTTTTCGCCGAGAAAACAAATGTCGCCGAGCGCTAAAAGCGCATCCACTTTTTCCGGTGTGTTGTAATGCTCTGTCAACAGTCTGCCGGTCGTTTCAAGATAGCTCTCCAACTGACAGAATATTACCGAGTATTTTCCGTTGCCAATATCTTTGCCGATATAACTTCTTGTTCCCATATGCTTCTTCCTCACATAAATTGTTTTGGTTCGGTTTGTGCCTGTTCCTGCTCACCGGAATTTACCCAACGGTCATAACCTTCAACCGGGCAGTGACCTGCCAGCATGAAAGAAAAATCACGCAGGCGTTCTGCCGGGTATCCGGTTAGTCCGATTTGCACACCGTAGTGTCCCTCGTAAATAGAAGTCACTTTGGCGTTCAGCACATCCGACCATTCACGCCTGCCGTCCTCGGTCAGCGTAATATGGGTGTTCCCAAACTTTTCCGCCAAAGCTTCACAGCGTCATCTGCCATGTCCCGTTCAGCTCTTCTTCAGGTGCTACTTCGTTCAGCATCCTGCGCACACTTTCCTGCACCGCCTCATTGAGCACACCGGTATCAAACCCGGCGTCCGCGTATCCTCTGGCGATCGTCTCATAATAGGAACGCGCAGGGACGCCGTACTCCCGTTCTCCGGTCATCACGTATGCCATAATGTCCCGTTCCCCGCCGTCCATCGTGACGGAAAGATTTTCCTTACGGTACAGGTGCGGATATCCCTCATAGAGATCGAGCGCCCGTTCGTCAGACGGTTTGATCTTCCATACAAGCACAGGCACGCAGGCCCCGGGCTTTGGCTCCACCGTCGCCACCGCGCCGAACTGTGAACCGCGGAACAGCAGCTCATGGCCGTACAGCATCCCGCTGCATACCACTTCCGCCGTCGGACAGCGCCGTGCCATTTGCCTCCGATCCAGATTGCTCCCATATGCGATGTACAATTTCTCTTTCATACAAACATCCCCCCGTTACAATGAAAGCCCCGGTGCAGGAACCGGTTCCTGCGCCGGGGCGTGCTGTGTCTGTTCTTCCTGTTCCCGAATGAGCTGCGACGGATCGCGCCACGCGATGTTCCCCTCCAGATGGCTGAGCAGATGAAACCGCGCCGTTTCAAACTCCGGGCCGATCATTCCCAGCCGCAGCAGCCATGTCCGGAACGTATACCGGTCATTGGTCGTGCGCGTCGGCGCCGCACGGGCATTGCGCTGCGTCAGCGCCTGATTGGCGATGGCAAGGCTGAACTGTATGTACGTCTTCACTTTTCCCGCATGCAGCGTGGAATTGAACATTCGGAACTCCACCGTGCCTTTCTGGAACACGGAATGAAGGTTCAACGCGTGGTACCGGCTTGCGTGATAATGCACATTGCTCCCGTCCCGCCCGTTGTACCAGATGCTTTTGAAACGATCCAGGCTCTGCGGCTTCTGCTCGTTTACCTGCCGCAGAAACCGCTGTTCGACCCTCCGGCAGTAATCTTCAGAACGGTTCAGGTCCACCTGCAGGGCTTTGTAGATGAGCTCCTCCTTGCTTGCCATAATATTCGTGATGTTCCGCAGATGCTGCGCATCAAATTTTTCTGCCCCAACATGGACATGGATCCCGCAGCTGTCATTGACCAGCGCGTTGTTCCTTCGCAGCGCCCGCACGATCTCCTGAATGGTTCCAATGTCCTCATAGACACAAACCGGGCTTACCAGCTCCACGCTGTATGTGCTGTCTGCATAAACGGTTTGCCCACGCACCTTTTTCTGCGTCTGGATGCTCCCGTCCGATACAAGCTTCCACACACGGTCCTGTGCGTCCCGCACTGCGTATGCGTCATAGCTGCCGCCGGTGTGTTCCGCCCGCGTTCCAAAAAATCCCGCCAGGGTCTCCGCCGCTTTTCCGCGGCTCAGCCCGGTCATTTCGATCTCGATGCCGTACCGGAGGTCTCTCATTCAGCCGGCTGATTTTCCTCAGCATGACCGGCCGAGGGCGCAGCCCGCCTTGGCCGCGCCGCGCTGCGCCGCACCGGCGTCCCGTTCTTTTCACCCAGATATTCCCGCACTGCCGCGGGCACTGTGGCTGCGTACAGCTTTTCGAGCTGTTCGCTGAGCCGCATGTCCAGCTGTTCGTTTCTCTTCACCAGATAGCTCTTGAGCGCGCCCAACGCCTCATCATTCAGTTCCGTTTCAAATGTTACTTTGCTCAAAATATATCCCCCCTACATGCTCATGGACATACTTTCTTCGTCCTGTATCCCGTCCAGGCTGTAATCTGTAAACAGATCAAGCTGCTCCTGCTCCGGCGGCGCCCAATCCCTGAGCCGTTCCGCTCCTGACTTCAATGAAGCCAACAGGCTTCCTGCGTCCGCATATCTGCGCATCGCCACATAGTCCCCGCTCAAAACCGCATCCTTCAGAACATCGGCCCGTGCCAGCAGTGCGTCCAGTATACCGCGCAAAGCATCCGTTTCAGGAATCCGCTCCACATGGTTCCGGATAAAACAGAAATTTTCATCCGATATGTACCGGGTATACGACCGCAAAGCAGCCGACCGGAGTTCTTCTTTTCGCGCCATATATTCCGCGGGAAGTTCCTGAGGCAGCGGCCGGTAATATATTTCCGGCATTTCCGCATCCGGATACAATTCCCGTATTCGTTTTTTTCCGCTGAGGATATGGTTCCTGCACAGGTCTGCATTCACGCCGTCCGGCCAGAACGGATCTTTTGATCCCGCCATATATACCTGTTCCCACCGGGCGTAGTCCCTTTCCAGCTCACGCACCAGTTCTTCCAGGCCGGGCTTTTTCAGCATATCTGCATTACTCCATACTCAGCTCCGGCGCCACAGCCTGCCCGGGGCATTCATCGATTTCTTCTATCAGCATAAAGGAAAAGTCATAGACACGCTGCGGATCCACACCGGCCAGGACGATCTCCGGCCCATATGCGCCCTGTCTGATCCAGCATACCTGCGCGGCCAGAACATCGTTCCATGCTGTCTGAAATTTTTCCGGCAGCGCATCCAGCCGCAGGCCGTCGGCAGGACATACTCCAATATCGGCGTCCCGGTGCACAAGATATGTATTGTCCGGCAGTCCAATTTGCAAAAGGTCCCTCAGCTGCACCAGGCTCTCGATATTCTTGAGCGGCTCTGCCAGTTCCTTTTTCCAACGTTCCGCCTGCGTTTCCGTAAGTGAGCAGAAATCGCCCTCCGCATCCACGCCCGCGATGAGAAACGTCCCGACGATCAGATCTCCGCCCAACCTGCGGTTGGGACGCAGCCCCTTCAGCTTTCCCTCATCATCGCAGATCAGGACCGCGCCGTCCTTCAGCCCTACGCATTCGATGTTTCCCCTTACGCTTTTCTGGAATGCTTCCAGCCGGTTTTCGATTTGGAGCTCCCGTACAGGCCCGCCCGGTTCAGCCCGCAGAACGCGGATCTTTCCACGATTCTCAAGCCGCGGACAATATTCCGGTCGGAATCCGACTCGCAGCATATCTCCTTCCAAATATGCCGACGTCACTTCCGCCTGCCGGGCCAGCCTGTCACAAAAAAGTTCCGCCAGTATTTTGTTTTCCTGCAGCCCTGCTCCAAACGCCGCGTCCAGTTCAGCAAGGGAACACGTCCACTTTCCCGTCAGCGTCTGCACGCATTCCCGCCGCACGGCCTCTTTGGCTGCTGTTTCGCATCTGCGTAATGCCCGCTCCAGCTCCGGCGTGACCAGCGTCATCAGCCGCCCGCCGGGGATGTAGGCGGAATACCGCGCACAGGAACTTCCCTCTGAGCGGACGAGCAGGCCGTCCGTTCCATTCTCGGGCGCGATCAGAAGACAGTATTCCCCTCCGGGCACGCTGCGCATATCCTGTATATGCTTTTGGATCACGTCGTGATCCCACAGCGGATGTGCCTGCATCTGTTCAAACATCTCATCGCTCACGATCTCCGAAGCGGCAATATGCAGCTCCGGCAGCTTGCTGTAGCTTGATTCTTTCCAGTTCAATTGTACTTTCAATTTACCACGCTCCCGTATCATCAAATGTATTTGTGTCAGGGCAGATACTCTCTTGGATTTTTCAACGTTCCATTGTCATTCACCTCCAGATGCAGATGATCGCCCGTGGAATCTCCCGTGCTGCCCACAAAGGCAATGACGTCTCCGACAGACACCGCCTGTCCCACTGCAGCGTTCAGTGCAGAGCAATGCGCGTACAGCGTTGTGACGCCGCCGCCATGACCGACCACCACATAGTTCCCATAACTCGCATGGCCGTACCGCGCCAGCAGAACGGTCCCATTTGCCGCTGCGCGGATCTCCGTTCCTTTCGGCGCGGCCATGTCAAGGCCCCGGTGGCCTTCCCATTTTCCTGTAATCGGGCTGTACCGTCCGCCCATTTCAGACGTCACCCGGTTTTTCCAGCCTCCGGCAAGGGGACTGACAAATGCCCCGCCGATGTACTCCGGGCTGTCGTCCTGCACGAGGCCCGCTATCAGCCCGTCGCTCATGCCGCCCACCGCATCGGCGCCATATTCCGCCAGATAGAATATCTCCGCGGCGTTTGCCTGCCACTGCTCCGGGAACTCCGCGCCCAGCAGGGCGTGGAGCCGGGCGTAAACAACGGCCATATCCTTTTCCGGAACGGTCACCATATATTCCTGTTCCACTTCGATGGTCTTCGGAACGTCATAATCCTCAAGCTCCTCTTCATCCTCCGGCGGGTCGTATTCCGGATTCGGCACTTCCACAGTACGTATACGCACCGCTTCGCTGACATAGCAGCCCGCGAAAGACTCCGCCTGGCCCTGGCGGAGCGTCAGATCCGGCGCTCCGAAATTCAGCGCAAAAAAGTCTGCTTTCACTCGGTTGGCGCGAAGCGGGACAGAACCTTCTTCCAGCTCCGCATTGAGTTTTCCCACCGCGCCGTCCAATACAGCAAAGCACGCGCGCATCTGTGTAATATGCCCCGCGTACTCCTCCGGCACCGCGGCAGGGATGGCCCCGTCTCCAAAGCACCATTCCACGGCCGCACGGTTGTGGTCCGCCGCGGCGTCCATCATCCCGCACAGGCACACGATGATGAGGATGAACGGAAGCAAAAATGCCGTGAGGATCGTCCCCACGGCATTTCCTGTCTTCTCATTTCCCGCAAGCGCGGCGGCTCTCCGGATCCAATATACTGCTGTAACCGGTCCTGCCAAAACATCCCCCCCAAAAAAATATGGGGCGGCATGGAAAACCGTCCTGCCGCCCCGCCCTGTTTCCTTACCATCTGCCGGCAGCGCTGTCGAATGTTTCCGGACGCAGCACCCGCGACGCGACCACCATGCCGCACCGGCCGCAGAACAGATGCTGCAGCGCGCTGCCGCCCATCATACTCCCGCGCTGTTTCTTCACGGTCGCCTCATAGGTCTGAAATCCGGTCCGCATCTCTGTACTCCCGCAATACGGGCACGGCGGGAATTTCTGTGTATCCATTTTCCGCACCTCCTGCAGCACCAACATTACCACACGGTCCGGGAAAAAGGTAGTATCAGAACCAACAAAATGTTTCCGCTCCGTCCGTCAGCGTCCGCCCGCCGTGCCATAGCACCGCAGCTTGTGCGGCGGCGTCTTCACAAGAAGGTTGTACCGCTCGTCCCCGCATTTGAACAGGCAGTTTCCCCGCGCACAGCTCCTGACCACGCCATATTCACATTCTTCCAGCTGCAGCGCTTCCCGGTATTTTCCCCCGTCCACAGTTCCCGGATGGAACAGGAACTGGTACGCCGGAATGCTGAACAGCGGCTTTGTCAGTTCCGCCGCCTCCGGCAGCAGAAAATCCTCGACATTCTGGCTGGCCAGCAGCAGGGAGGACTCTTTCTTCCTCGCCCGCTTCATGCACGCCCGGATGTACCCGATGGCTGTTTTGTTGTTGAGATACAGGTACAGTTCATCAATGGCCGCGACAGTATTTCCGGCACAGAGCAGTTCATTGTTCATATAGCTGAAAATATTGAACAGCATCGCGTCGCGCAGGTTCTGCCCCGCTTCCAGCAGGGATTTTACACCGAATGTGACGAACCGGCCTGAGCCAATGTTGGTATGGCCGTTGAAATACAGGCTGTCCGGCCCCACGCAAAGCGAATGCAGATGGAGCCGAAGCTCCCGCAGCGTTTCATCCGTAAACACTCCGCTTCCACCCGCCTGCCTTTCCAGCAGTGCGTACAGCTCACAGAGGAGCGGGAAATCTTCATGCCGGAGCACGGACATGTCGGTCTCCTTTGTGATGCCTCGTTCCCGGTACAGCTGTTCCAGCAGGATCTCCACCGTATCGGCCTGTGCATCGGTGAGCGGCTTGTAGCTCCGCAGCCAGTCGCGCAGAAAAGAAATGTGCTGCGCCAGCACCGTGCCTGTCCCGTCCGCATCCCATCTTTTCGGCTCCAGCGGATTGATCATTGCCTTTCCTCCCGAGCAATCCACGTACATGCCGCCGAGATTCCGCGTCAGCTCCCGGTATTCGTCCTCCGCGTCCAGAAGCAAAACTTTCTTTCCCGCTTCCAGCGCGTTGATGACCAGCAGGCGCAGCAGATGGCTCTTGCCCTGCCCGCTGTTGCCCAGGATGAGGACGCTGCTGTTGGTTCGGTCGCCCGTGCGCCGGTCGAAGTCGATGATAACATTGCTGCCGTACTTGTCCCGTCCCAGCAGGAAGCCACGGGGATCTGTTTTGCCTGAATAGCACATGGGATACAGGTTTGCGGCGCTGGACGCGGGCAGTACCCGCTCATACTGCGTGCCGAACGCGTTCCATCCGCTCGGCATCACGGACTGGAAGCCCTGCTTCTGGCGCAGCAGCAGATGGTCGGCGCTGATCTTGCAGCAGTTCAGCTCCGCCTCCACCTCGCTCTGCAGCATCCGCAGATGCTCCGGATCGTTTGCGATCATCTCAATGAATACAGCCGTGTGCAGAAACGGCTCCTGGTTCCGGTGCGCAAGCGTCAGCATTGCCGCCATGTCCTGCAGGTTGCTCTCCGCTTCCACCACATCCTGCACGTTCCCGGTATTTCCCGCCTTCAGACGGTTCGCCTTATCCGCATTCTGCAATATCTTTTTCTCCTCCGCCGGCGTAACGCGGCGCGTATAGATGTGCACGGATACGCCCGCCTTTTCACCCAGCCTGTGCAAAAGGGCCTGTTCCGTGGTCGAAGCCGGATATCCCCGCACCGCCCATACGCACCGGTATGTATTTCCGCAGATGAACCGGTCCGTTTCAAACCGCAGCACGGACGGCGCGGCAAGGTCCAGAAATTCCTTGACCGCCGCTTCCTGCGACGCACTGTCCGGCGCTTTTCTGTCCGCCTGCACACCCGTCCATTCCACCCACCGCTGGCCGTCAAAATCGTCATAGTGTTCGCTTGTGAAGTCCTGTACAAAATATACCGCCATCAGCCGCTTCACATCGTCCAGGTCCGCGCGCCGAACATCGAAGCCCTGGTCCCGGATGAGCTTTTCCACACGTGCCAGATACGGATACTTCTCTTTTTCCCGCACATCCTCCAGCCGCACCGCCAGCACAAATTCCCGCGCGGTCGCGGTCTGAAGCTGTACGCTGCCCAGGTGCGCCTTATCTTTTTCCAACAGATCCGCAATGTACGGGTTTTCTTCTTCTCCGATGCGGGCCTCCAGATACCGTGTATTGTTGGCAAAGCTTTCCCGCGAATTGAGGCACAGGATCTCCAGCTCCGGCTGGCTTTTGAACAACGTCACCAGCGCCCCGACCCGCGCCGCGAGAGCGTCCTCCGGCAATACGGAGATGCACGTCGGGCGCAGCAGGAAAAAGGCTGTCTCCCCGCCCCGGTATGTGAGCAGGCCGTATGGCGTGACAGCCTGCGCGTTGATCATCCGGCGCGTCCCCTGCCGCACCGTCTTCCTTTTTACTGTTTTCATTCCGTTTCCCTTTCCCCATCCCAGCTGAATTCACGCGGTGTGAAAAAATACGCGCCCGCGCTGTGTAAAAAATCCCGGATGGACTGTCCCTCAAAGCGCACGGTCAGGAACGCATATCCCGCCGCGCACAGCAGCGGCGCCGCAGTTCCAAACTGTGCGGCGCAGAATACGCCTGCAAGACACAGTGCGCCAATGGCCGCAAGATCGTTCAGCTGCCAGAGCCACATCGTGGCACGCGCCGTCAGATCCTGCGGGTAGATGTATTTTCTCAATCTTTTTCCTCCCATCGTAAGTAGTTTTGAACGGCCGCAAGCACTGTCTCAACACACGGCACCGCCACGCTGTTGCCCAGCGCTTTGTACCGCGCGGTATCGGACGCGTCGGGGATATCCGTCCACCCGTCCGGGAATCCCTGCAGGCGTTCGCACTCCAGCGGCGTCAGCCGCCGCACCCGGTTTTTGGGGGCAATGATGCATTTCGCGTTGGATACATACTGGTTCCCCACGCCTTTTTCATCCCCGCTGCACAACGTACCCACAACACGCTGATACGGCACGCACACGCCGTGCCGGTCACGGGCCGTCAGTGTATATCCAACCTCCAGCGAAACACCCACGCCGTTCCCTCCGTTTTCCGGCCCGCGGCCAATGACCGTCCCGCTGATCCCATAGGCAGGCGCCTCCACGCAGAACGGCTGGTTGTTTCCGCCCATTCCGCAGGACGCCTGCAGCGTGGGCGCCACCTCCAGCGGGCCGCGGTACCGGCCGTCCTGTGAATGGTTTTCAAACAATACCGGCCGGTTGTTCCCACTCATTCCCGCGCTTGCTGTAAGGGTGGGGCAGAGGTCGAACGCCACCTCCGTCCCACCCTGTTCGCTGCCCAGCACGATGGGAGGATGGCCCCCCATATCCGCCCGCAGCGTCCCGCTCACGCCTTCACTCACATCCATACGCATGCCGCCCTGGTCATTGAGGCACACCTCCCGCTCCAACAGGATCGTCTCCTGGCGCAGGCTTGGATGCGCTGTAATCGTTGTAGCCGTACCGTACATGGGCCGCACCTCATCCCGTCCGTTGGCCGCATAGGCTGTCAGCCCCCGGTTTCCAGCTCCTCCCTCAGCCCCGCCTGCATCCGCACGGCGGATTCCAGCTGCGGCGGCAATGTCTTCCCACGTTCTGCGCTTCGCCGCAGTATACCCCGGCAGGCCTTCGCGCTCAAATAGTATTTCTGCGGCACTGTGCCCAGCAAGATCTGCGACAAGGAAGATACGGCGGCGTCTTTGGGCGACTCCGAAAAATTCTGCATCGTAAACCGCCCATGCGATGGAGAAATTTCCTCCCAATACGCGCCCAGCAGATTTCCATGTCCCGGCCTCAGGTCGAGGGATTGACACGTCTGGCTCTGCCACGCGCGCTGTTTCCTCCAGCACTGCTCGAAAGTCCTCCCCGTCATAGCTTGAGAATGCGCCCGGCACGTTTTCCCAGAGCATGTATCTGGGCCGAACAGCGAGAGCTGTTCTACCTCTGGCCCGGTCTGCATCCCGCATCTCCCGGATCACACGCAGCTGCTCCATGAACAGGCCGGACCGCGCGCCCGCGAGACCTGCCCGCAGGCCCGCGATGCTCAGGTCCTGGCAGGGCGAACCTCCGCAGACGATATCCACGGGCGGAAGCTCCGCCCCTCTGAGTTTCGTAATATCCCCCACATGCAGCATTCCGGGGAACCGCAGCCTTGTGACTTCGATGGGGAACGACTCGATCTCGCTGGCCCATACAGGCTCTATCCCGCACACTGCCGCGGCAAGGGGGAATCCGCCGATCCCGTCGAACAGGCTTCCCAGCCTGAGCTTTTGCACAATGCATCCTCAGCCCGGCGCGGAAGAGACCATCCGCACAGTATTGATGACGGACTGTGCCGTGTGGACCGCGCCCATCACGTTGGCGCGCGTGCTGGTGTCCACACCGAACGCGCCCGCGATCCGCGGAACTTCCGTGCTTGCCAGCATCATGCCGCAGCCCAGCAGCATATTCGTATTCCACACCATCAGGCCTGCAACGAGCATTGTCGTCTGCAAAAAAGCCGTCAGGCACAGCCCTGCCACCTGTTTTCCCCAGTTCCAGAACCCGTCCAGGTATCCGCGCGGCACGCTGAAAAAGTACAGGCTGCCCACGGCGATCTGGATGAGCAGGATGCCGCCGCGCCTGAGGTTCGCAAAGAACACCTTGAACACGGCATAGCCGAGCAGGATCAGCAGGAACAGGCCCACAAAAGCGCCGTATCCGTTCAGCGCGCCCATTGCCGCACGCGTCAGGCTTCCGATGCTGCCGTCCTCCCCGCCCATGAGCTGCGCGAGACCCGACGCGAACGTGCCCTGCAGTGTGACGCACAGGCGGTACAGCTCTACCGGCACTGTGGTGAACAGGCTCACGGCCATGAAGCCTTTGATCCCATTGAGCGCAAGGCCGTGCAGGTCGCCGCGCCCCGATTGGGACTGGATGGCGTATTCAAAACCCGCCACTACAAGCCCTACTGCGTACAGCACCCATGCAAACCGGCTGAAAAACAGCACCACGGCCTGCGTCCACGGAAGGTCGAACAGCTCCGCTCCCATCATGTTCATCATCTCAAAAAATTCACTGAAAAAGCCGGCCAGCTTTCCGTAGATCCAGTCAAAGATCTGTCCCAAAACTGCGTCGGCCACGAAATCCCATACAAAAATAGACGGTCACCTCCTGGCTATTTCGTATATCTGCGTCCGCCTAATATCCCATTCCGCACATCTCCTGCCGCGGGTCCTGTTCATACAGTGCGCAGAACGTTTCGATCTGTCGCGCCAGCAGCTCCATATCCCCGGGTGTCGGGACAGCTCCATACCATTCTGTTTTCCCGTCGCAGCGCCACAGATATGGCGCCTGTCCGCCCCATATATCTTCAAAACGCACCGTTACACGGTCGATCTCTCCCCGCGTCCTGCTGATGGCGCTCAGCTGCAGCGCTCCGTACCGGTCCGCAATTCCCTGCGTAACAAACTGCAGCTTTGCGTGCAGGCCGCTGTCAAGCTCCAGATATGCCGCACGGCCAACGTACCGCGCACGGTCTTCCCTGCCTGCGGCGCTCACCGCTTTCCGCAGCTCCCGTTCGAATGTATTCACCTTTCACACCCCCGCAATGGTCCAGATGTACAGAGGCGCCGTCAAAGAAAGCACCAGGCCGGCGAACAGCAGGATGAGTCCTGTCCATTCGATCTGGCCGTGCTTGCGGTACTCATAGTACGTTGTTCCCGCTTTTACGAAAAACGCGGTCACGAGGATAAGGTCCAGCGCGGGGAACACAACGGTATTTACAACCGTTTTGATCTGCTGTGCCGCGCTCTGCCATGTACTCTGGATCACGCCCGCCACGTCTCCCGTCTCAGCAAACGCCGTCGCCGCAAAAAGGCACACGGCCGCCATCAGCACACATACTGCCGTCAATTTCTTTTTCACAGGCATCCTCTCCTTTTCCGCGCCTTGTGGGTCCAGCCGCTGTGCCGGAAGGCGCTGTCCGGCACGAGCTCCATACGGTTCAGGGCTTGTCCTTACGCAGAAAAACGGACTCACCCCGGTTCCTGCCCGGCCAACGCCGCGGCCGCGGCGTTTTCCGCCTGTTTTTCCGCATAGGCCCGGAGCACGGCCCCGGCCAGCTCTTCCTTCGCTTCCTTATCCATTGGAAAAAAGATATCGATGTATTTTCCTTTTGCAGACTTGTATGAGGGCATCGCCACGAACAGGCCGCTTTTCCCCTCGCATACCTTGATGCCGCGCACGCCGAACCTGCCAAGCACCGCGTTTGCCTTTGCCTTCACGGCGCCCGTTTCAAACACCGATGTGATCTTGACCGAAATGATTTCCATATTCTCCGTTCTCCTTTTTTTGTTTTTGTTCTGCTTCATACACATACGTTCCTGCATCCGGGTCATACCGCAGCCCGAATGCTTCCGGCGGCTCACGCAGGATGTCGAACGAAAGCACATACGCCTGCCTGCTTGCCGGCCGCGGACATATTTGCGCCAGTATTTCTCCGTCCCTGTACCGCGCGGCGCCGCAGTCCATACCAACATCCCGGCTGGCCCAGGCGTAGAGCAGGGCGGCGTCCGGGCAAAGCCGGGACGCGTGCTGCATCAGCACCGGCACACCGGCGTCCTGCGTATAGAACAGGATGGTGTCCCCGCCGTCGTATGCCGCCGCACTGGCCTGTGCCTTCAGCGTGTTCCACCGCGTTCCCCAGTTTGCCTGCCGCCAGTCCAGCCAGCAGTTTTCTCCGCCCTGCCTGCGCACCGTACCGGCGCTCAGCGGCTCTTCCCGCATCCAGACCGGCATGGGGGTTATCCGGTTGAGATCCACACTGCCCAGCCCGGCTGTATCATCCTGTATGGCGCCAAACAGTGCCCGTGCCGCGCCCGGCGCGCCGAATACCCGTAGATAGTTCACATATTCTGCCATGCATTTTCCTTTCCGGCAGCCACAACACAGCGGCGCGGGATATCCCGCGCCGCTGTCTCCGCCATCGTTTCACTCTATGCTCCCCTATGGCCGCTCTCTTCCTGTGTACCGGTGATCCAGTCCTCAAGGCTGAACCACTCGGCAGCCGCCTGCGCCGTGTTGAACAGCTGCTGCCGCTTATCCCGGTCATTGAGCCGGACCGCTGTTTCGAACAATTCCCTTTCCAGCTCTATGACTTCCCGGCCTGTGAGTGCCAGCGGGACGTCCCCTTCATCCGGCGGCATATTTTCCGCTCCCATTCGGACGGACTGCCGCCCGTGCCCGATCCGTTCGATTTGCCGGGCCGTCTCTTCCTCTGCAAGCCCCCAGGCTTCCCCAATGAGGCGGATGGCTTCCTCATGCTCGGCTGTATCCGCCTCCGCGCCGCCCAGCATCAGGAGCGTGACCGCTTCCTTCGCCATCATACTTTGAAGCTTTTTTGCATTTTCCCGTGTCATTCTCTATTTCCTCCAGTTCATTTTGGCGTTTTTCCGCCTTATTACCACAATGCCACAACGCACCGGCACATAGCTATCACCATACCCAACGAAGTTTGGGGTGCGGCCCTGTGCAAAGGCAACAAAAACGCGCCGTCACGCCCAAACGGTTATGGCCCCGTCCGCGTAGCTGCACCCGGCGGAATCAGCTCCCTGTGCCGACAGCGCGCTCAGTTCGGCCTCCAGCGCTGCCCACAGCGCCGCATAGTTCTCATCCAGGGTATCTTTCCCATTGAAGTCTTCCAGCCGTAAAACGGCCTGTACCGCGCGGTATTCGTCTGAGCGTGCCAGACCCAGGCTTCCCATGATGCTGTCGGCCTGATTCGTGGCCAGCAGCATGGCAAGCTCCCCGGTGATGGCTGAGGGCGTGTCAGGCGGCATGAGCGCGGCACGGGGCGCGCCATCCTCTTCTTCGCCTGCATCCACCGGACTTTCCGCGGCGTTTGCAGTGTTTTCTTCCGTCTCACCGGAATCTGAGGAAGCATCCGGCACGCCGGCGCCGCCCGCCTCAATATCCGGGGTGGGAACAGACCCGGACTCTTCCCGCTGCGCGGCGTCCGGGCCCGGCACGGTGCTGCTGTCCGGCATACCCGCCGCCTGGCTTTGGGACGCCGTGTACGGCATGGAGGATGCGTCCGGTGTGGACGGTTCTTCAGTTAGTCCCGTGAGGACAACGGCAAGCGCCGCCGTTACAGAACAAAGTGTCATTGCAATTGATTTTGTGTACAGATACATGTGCATTCCTCCTATTACTCTTCATCTGTGTCTTCTTCGGTTGCAGATTCCGGCCTTCTGCGCCAGATGAGCATGGCCAGCGCCGTGCCGCACAGCAGCACGAACAGCACCGTCCACCAGTCCACCAATCGGAAACGCCATACGAGCGGCTGTGTGAGGAAGAACAATACCACAGACAGTACCGCCAGCACTGCATTTACGGTTTTCTGGACAGCGTAGCCCCTCGGCTCATCTTCTTCTACGTCCTCATCGACCTGTTCATCTTCATCGTCTGCATCCTCACCGCCGTCTTTTTTCCTGCGCAGCCACACAAGGATGGCAAACAGGATGGAGAGCAGCGTACAGGCAAGGTCGGCCAGCGTCAGCGCGCGGGCGTCCTCCCGCACAGGGATCTCCACCGGTGCCGCCGGTCCTTCCGGCTCCGGATCCGGCTCCGGCTCGGGCTCGGGTTCCGGCTTCGGCTCCTCCGGCTCAGAGGACGCAGGCTCCGGCTTCACAGGCGCTGCGAAGCTGTCGACCGGCACGGTGTACTTCAGCAGATTCCCGCACCGGTCCCAC
>ERZ773183.952-NODE-952-length-28441-cov-11.760516_pt1 | contig 28441 bp, 18 predicted proteins | sample MGYA00580532_ERZ773183 | MGnify/ENA primary metagenome ERZ773183 (study PRJEB29015, sample SAMEA2737791) | human gut metagenome | biome: human gut; feature: human-associated habitat; material: faeces | place: China | collected 2012 ...
CGTAGTTAGCAAGTTCTTCAGCTGTCGGGCGGATGAACATGTTAGTTACGAAGTGAGCTTGCCAAGCAACTTCCATGATGAAACGTACTTTCAGGCGAGTAGCAGGGTTAGCACCGCAGAAAGTATCAACAACGAACAGGCGTTTGCCGCTCAATTCTTTTACAGCCTTAGCTTTTAAGTCGGCCCAAGCTTCTTCAGAGCAAGGCTTGTTGTCGTTTTTGTATTCGTCAGAAGTCCACCATACAGTGTTTTCGCTAGCTTCATTCTTAACGAAGAATTTATCTTTAGGAGAACGACCGGTATAAATACCTGTCATAACATTTACAGCACCCAGTTCAGTTACCTGACCTTTTTCAAAACCTTCCAAACCTGGTTTGGTTTCTTCTGCGAACAGTACATCATAAGACGGGTTGTGGATAATTTCCTTCACGTCTTTGATACCGTACTTGCTTAAATCTAAATTTGCCATTTCTTTTAATGATTTAAAATTTTGGTATTTGGTTTATTAATCTCTTGCTAATATCTTTTTACCTTAATTGCAAGGGGAAATTGATATGAATCAGGGTATATTCAAACAGCCCCTTGTTTTTCGCGTACAAAAGTAGTATTTTCTTTCGAAACAATCTCCTGATTAGAGAAATTTTTCTTTAATGAGAAGTCTTTTATAACTCCATAACAATATCTGCAAACTGAATGTTGCAAATTGCACAAGAAATCGTTTACTTTGCGCATATAAATTCAAATTGCATCATGAAAATTATCAATTTTGCCGAGACAAACTCCATCCTGAACCAGTATGTTGCCGAGATCCGGGATGTACAAGTACAAAGCGACCGCCTTCGCTTCCGCCGAAACATTGAACGCATCGGGGAAATTATGGCGTATGAAATGAGTAAAGACTTTGTTTATTCTCTGAAGAATATTCAGACTCCCTTGGGGATAGCACCTGCACAAACCCCGGATAATCAGCTGGTATTAAGTACCATTCTGCGTGCCGGATTACCTTTTCATCAAGGTTTTCTGAGCTACTTTGACGGTGCGGAAAATGCTTTTGTTTCTGCTTACCGAAAGTATAAGGATACGTTGAAGTTTGATATTCATATTGAGTACATCGCTTCGCCACGCATTGACGGAAAGACATTGATTATTACGGACCCTATGCTGGCAACAGGTAGTAGTATGGAACTGAGCTATCAGGCTATGCTGACGAAAGGGCATCCGTCGGAGATACATGTCGCTTCCATTATTGCCAGCCGTCAGGCTGTGGAACACATTGCTGAAACATTTCCTGAAGACAAGACTACAATATGGTGTGCTGCCATCGACCCGGAGATAAACGAGCATTCATATATCGTTCCGGGGTTAGGGGATGCAGGAGATTTGGCATTCGGCGAAAAAGAATAGATATTATCAAGCTGCTTACTGCCAATCTTCAGAAATTGGTGGTAAGCAGAATGGATAAAACAAATAAAATCGAAATTAGATATCCCGCAAATAGTTTTCCAGTGTAACATCTTGCCCGAGTTGCATCTTCTTACGAATTCTGTATCGACTTGTATTTATTGTTTCCGGTAAGACGGAAAGCATTTGTGCTATTTGTTTTGTTTCCATACCGGTGCGTACATATGCACATAAACGTAGTTCATTTTCCGATAAATTGGGATGAATGGAACATAATTTCTTAAAGAAATCGGGGTGTACTTCTTCAAAATGATGTTTGAAAAACATCCATTCGTCTTCTGTATCCAAGTGTGATTTAATTTGTTGTTTTAGCGTTCTTCCTCCTGGCGTAGACAGTTCTTTACTACCTTCCAGTTCCTCTATTTGCTTTAATAAACCTTTTAGAACCCGATTCTTTTCAATAGAGATCATGGAGTTGGAAGTCAATTCTCTATTTTTTAGATCTAACTCCAGGTGATATTTTTCATTTTGTAATTGTTGGCGTTGAAGACGTTCGTTTAGTTCTCGATTTTCTGCTTCTTTCAGTTGCTTGGCAATCTTTTCCTTCTTTCGTGACAACCAGAATATATAACCAATAATACAGCAAATCATTAAACCTATTAAGAAGCTGGCTATAGTTAATTTTTTATGAAGTTCGATACGCTCGGAAGCTTCATGCAATTCATTCTCATATTGCTCGATTGCCATTTTCATTTCATACTGATTGATTTCATTTGATTTGGCATATCCCGTTGTCTCTTCTTTATATTGCAAATACTGTTTTAGGTACTGATAAGCACTGTCGGGTAAGTTTTTCCGGTCATATATTTCCGCAAGGCCATATAAAGTGTGAATGGCTGAAAAGGCATCCTTGTTGGCCTCGGCAGAATGGCGTGCTTTTTGAAAATAAAAAAGAGCAGAATCTTTCTCATTCTTATAAATGTATAATGCTCCCATATTAATGAGAGTATAAGTTTGTGATGTCTTATTTGTGATTTTTTGAGCGGTTTTATATGCTTCGCGCGCGTACTTCTCTTTATCAGGCAGAGTTTGCGAAACAAAATAGAGTGAGGTCAGCACATCGGTTCTGAAAGGAAGGTCTTCTTGCGCTATTCTCTCATCAAGTAAAGCAGTCAATATCTCTATGCCTTTTTGTGGGTGTCCAAGATGATATTGACTAATTCCTATATTGTGTCGATTCTTAATTTCATCATCAATGAATCCACCTTTCTTGAATATTTCGTCGGCTTGCAGATAATATTTATATCCTTCTTGGTACTCTCCGATTCTTCTCATAATCGAACCTATATTGACATATGTATAACCAAGACTATATAAATCATCTATGGATTTAAAGTAATTTTCTTGTCTCTTGAATGTGCGATAAGCTTGTGGGTATTTGTTATGTTTTGCCAAAAGCATTCCCTTAACGAAGAAAATACGGGCGTGATCATAAGTGTAATTAACGGAATCTACTTTTTCTAATGCTTCTTCTATAAGGGTTTCTGTTTCTTCCGTATTTGTTTCAAATTTCAGCCAGGCATCCCAATATAAGGCACGCGCTTGCAGGTTTCTATTGTTTTTTAGATTTGCTATCTGGTACATGCGTGTGACAAGTGGATAAAACTGCATTCGTTCATTATTCTTATAGTCCACCAGCTCGAGTTGCTTTCCTAAAGAGTCAAAAGAAGCATCGATAGGTTTCCATCGATATGAATTACTTCCTAAAACAGATTGTTGTAATAAGAATATACATAAATATATTAAAAATGCATTTTTCATGCTACAAAGATAACAAAAAAGGGTTTTGTACATCATTTGTCTATTCGGTTTTTTTTCGATGAAATGGGGTCTTCCATTAATTTTGCCTATTATTGTTTAACGATCTCAAAGGAGTATTCTCTCTTTGGGAATAAAATGATTGCTTATGGGAAATATTACTTTTAAAATGTTTTTTCTGCTGACTGCATTGTTGGGTTACAACTTTGCTATGGCGCAGACGGGTGCTCCTCATACTCTAAGAGGAGAAAGTCAGGTTGCAAGTGTATCATTGAATTGGAAAAGTCCGGCTGAGGCTAAAACAATGCAATGGCATAATGATACACCTTATAACGGTGTGGGGGGAGTAAGCTTGAATGGGGAGATTCCTGTTCTTTATATTGCTAACCGTTTTGATAAGAACGATCTTAAAGAATATAAAGGTTCAGTAATTGATGCTATCTCATTTTGCAATTACAGTGCAGTGCTTGAGGTTAGCCTTTTACTGTATGAGAATGATAAAGTGGTACGTGAACAGAAGGTGAATCTTGAAAATCTGGAACTGAAGAAAATGCAGACTATCAAATTGGATGAACCTTATACAGTGCGTGACGATGTAGAATTGACCGTAGCAGCTAAATTTGTTCATGGTACGAATATTACTTTTGTTGGCATTATGGACCGTGTACCAGGTGTTACGGGCAAGGGTGACTTATATTCGTATGATGGAAAGAATTGGAAAAACGTGGTGAAAGGTAATTTCCTGGTATCTGCTCATATTGATATACCTGCTGCAGGAGAACCTGACGGATATAATGTATATCGTGGCGATACTAAAGTAAATACAGCTTTGCTGACGGAAAAAACTGCCTTGTTGAAGGACGAACCTAAGGGCACTTATGATTACTGTGTGTCGGCTGTTTATGGTGAAAAGGAAGAAAAGTCATTCCCTTTATCATTGACTAATACTCCTGTAGAGGATGCCCGTCCGATTGCAGTAGATGTAAGAACTGTCGTTAATGGCTTGAATGCGACATTGAATTGGAAATCTCCGATTCTTGCTGATAAAACATTGACTTGGAGTAATGGGGAAAAAGGTAAGGCCATGGGAGGAACTTCCGGTACAGTGCGTAAAATATGGGCAGTGAATGCATTCTCCAGCGATGAATTGGCTTCTTATGCTGATCATAAAATTACAGCCATTAATGTTATGCTGAATTCCGCAGTAACGGAAATGCGTTTGGTAATTCTTGAGAATAGTAAAATTGTATATTCTCAGCAGGTACCAGCTGAAGAAATTGCTGCATTGGAAGTGCATAAATGGGCTAAAATAGCTTTAACAACTCCGTACGTTATTGATCCGAGTGCAGAATTGTCTTATGGTTATTATGTGGTGCATGCAGCAGACCTTTTCCCTGGGTTGTTGGATAGTGGACCGGCTATTTCGGGTGCATGTTTTATTTCAACTTCTACGGCAAAACCTGATTTTGATACTACAGTTCCCAGTTGGACTAATATTGAGGCAGCAGCTAATGCAAACTGGATGTTAAGTGCTGATGTGGAAGCTCAGAGTGAGATTAAAACTCCGGTAGTGAAAGGCTATACCGTATATCGTGATGGCGTGGAAGTAAAATCCGGAATAACAGGTTTAACTTATACGGAAGAATTAGCTCCAGGTACATATACTTATACAGTTGTGGCAAATTATGTAGATGGCCTTTCTTCAAAAGCCTCTGCTTCTGCTACAGCTATAGTTGAATTGCCGGCTGAATATGTACGTCCTACCTTTACCGAAACTGATTTCGATAAAGGAAAGTTATCTTTGAAATGGGATGTATATACGGATTTGCCTATGGAATTGAAACATTATGGTGAACCCAAATATAAATGGGGTATGACCAATGATGGAAAAGATGTGGATCTTTATGTCGGAGCACAATTTACCAAAGAAGAGTTGGCTCTTTATGCAGATTATGAAATTACAGGTGTTAATCTGTACTTAACGGATGATGTTAAGGAACTGAAAGTTGTGTTATGTTCTGCCGATAAGAAGATCTTAGCTTCTAAGACCGCTGCTTCTATCAAAACAGGTGAAATGTTTAGTGTTGCATTCGATGAACCGGTAGCTGTACCTGTAGGAAGTTCTATCTATGTAGGATACTTTGCTCTGTTTGCTGATGGAAAAGAACCTATTGCTGCTGATGCCGGTCCACGTGTAACGGGAGGTGATATGCTTAGTTTGGATGGAACAACTTGGGTTGCTTACAGCCGGATCGATGCAGAATTTAATAGTAACTTTGTAGTAGGAGCACAGGTACGTTTGAAAGGTTCACAAAAGGCTGCTACAACTACACTTAGAAAGACAGCACCTGTTAATAATCAAATGGTTCCGCTCGAAAGTATGTCAGGCAGATCATTCTCTGACTTGAAATCAGCAACAGCCTTTGGAGTAAATGGTGTTGTTGCAACTCGTGCAACTGATAGTAAGCCTGCTGTAAAGAACTTCCGTGTTTATTGCAATGGTTCATTGGCTACTGAAACAGAAAATCCGGAATATACTGCAACGTTGAACTACGGAAATTATGAATATGCTGTATCTGCTGTTTATACAAACGGATGGGAATCTGCTCTTTCTGATACTTATACTGTTGAATATAAGCAACCTAATCTTGCACCTGCTCCTTACGGTTTGAGCGGTACATTGGAAAATAAGAATCTGACTTTGACATGGCAATCGCCTGAAGCTGCTAATGAAATGAACTATCAGGATAAGACATCCGGTAGTAAAGCTATTGGTTTAACCAGAAGTAGTGGTGTATATGGATACTTTGTAATAGCTTATGATGCTGACGATCTGGCTGATCAGGTAGGTAAATATATTACTCACATTAAGTATAGTCTGAGCGACGTCTATTTGCAGACTTCTGCCATAGCTGTCTTCTATGATCGTAACTTAGTTTATGAACAAGAAGTTGATGTAAAGACTCTGGTAGCAGGAGAAAATGTTGTTCGTTTGGATAAACCGGTAGTAATTCCAGCTGGTCATGAAGTTTGTGTAGGATATTATGTTAGCCACATCAATGGAGTGAAGCCTAATATGACAGATGAAGGACCGGCAGTAGATGGAAAAGGTAATCTGATTACCACCGATGGAACTTCTTGGAGAACATTGAAATCTATGAATAAAGATTTGGATTACAACTGGCGAATTTCCGCTGTTCTGCAAGATGCCGATAAGCAAGCTGTTACCCGTGCAGAGGAACCTGCTACTACTTATAATCTTTACATTGACGGTACGCTCCTGAAAGAAGGTATTCAAACTACTAATTATACGGTAGAGAGTGCAGCAGATGGCTCATATACAGTAACTGCGGTAGTTGGCGGTGTAGAAACGGCTGCATCTAATGCTGTAATTGTAGGTGTACCGACAGGCATTGATAAAGTAGAAGATGGTAGTGCGAAAGCATATTATGACAGCCAACTCCAGAAAGTAGTATTACCAGAAGTGGGAACTGCTTATATTTACTCTGTTAGTGGTACTCTGATAAAGCAAGTTATGAATGTTGAGTTTGTAGATATGTCGGACTTGCCGGCTGGAGTATATGTTGTACGAGGGGTACTTACCAGTGGAGAACAAATGATTAAAGTCCTTAAATAAGAATGTTAATAGATTGACAATGGAGGTTGAATAAGTCATCCTCTCCAGCGATTAAAAGTTCTCTCTGCCCTTTGGGGTATGAGGGAACTTTTTCAGTTATACGTTGGGAGAGAACATTAATCATTTTTTCCGTAATTGCGTTTTATAATGGTGGCCTGAAAGGCTTTTTTGCTGGAGAGGAGCAGGTCTTCATCATCAAAGGCACGAAGGCTGTACCAAAAAAGAAAATCTCCCGTACCACCCAGAATACCGAATAATCCCAAAAAGAATATGTTGGCTTCTCCTGTACAGAATCCATGGATTGCAGGCATCACTCCCAATAGGATGCCTGGTAATAATAAGGATACCCGATAGAACTTCAATGGAATAGGACGAGTCAGAGAAAATCCGACTCCAGTCCAGTCAAAATGCCAGTGTAGGAGCTTTTTATCCTTTCCGCTAAACCAGTAAAGAATCCCTGCCTGGATTAGTATATAAAACACGAGGAGTAAAAATATGCAAAGCATAACTTGGAGACTACTGATTCCTTTTACAGCGGTACCCAATAAACGACCGGCACTATAGGATGAAGGTTCATCCCATACATAAACAAACAGATAGCTGCCTGTCAGGAACAGAATGAAGAAAAACAGAAATCCTTTTATGTTGATGGACTTTGCCGTGAGTTTCACTTCCACTCCATCCGGGCGGTTGAATGGTTCCTTTTTTGTATCTTTCTTTTCCATAATTCCTTTTTACTGATTTCTACGCTGCAAAGATAACAAGAGTATGAAATTAATTTAGGTTATCAGAATGTTATCTTTATGTTAAGATGAAAAGAAAAGTTTATCTATATTTGCCTGAAATATAGAATGCTTGATGAAAAAGTCGTATTATATACTCCTTACAATAACTGCAACTGCCGCTGTTCTGTACTTACTTGGAAATTGGGTGGGACGAAGTTTCGGACTGAACCGGCAGCAAGTGATACGTAATATTCACGAAGCTTACGGCCGTGCGACGGATGCATTTGAAGCCGGACAAACTAAGGATCTGGCTGCCTTTTTCCGTCATGAACTGGATGAAGTGAATTTGAAGCGGATCAAGTTCCGTTTGGATACAGTATCTTTACACAGCGATTCCATCGTATTGCAACAGGATTTACGGTATTTTTCTGATTATCGGAAGTTATTGGAACAGCACTATACTTTCGTGTGCCCTGTGAATGATACTCAGGGAGTACATGCTTATATCCAGAATCTTCGTGCGGGGTTCATCGGCAAGCTGCTTTATATGTTCTTCGGAACGATAGTGGCTTTAGGACTTCTATTATTTGCCATACGTAAGCAGGTGGATATTATTCGCCGGCAAGACGAACTGGCACGAATGCGTGAAGATTTCTCTTATGCTATGGTTCACGATATGAAGAATCCGATCAGTTCCATTCTGATTGGCCTCAAAGTGCTTCGTAGTGGAAAAGTAGATGATAAGCCTGAGAAGAAAGAAAAACATTTCGACATACTGGAGGCGGAGGCTCAGCATTTGCTTGCGCTGGCCAATAAAGTACTGACTATCTCTAAGTTGGAACATGGACAATTATTGCTGGACAAGAACTGGATTCAACTTCATCCTATGGTGGATGAACTGGTACACACGTTCACTGCTAAGGCCGAAAAGCCTATTACATTTCAGGTGGATTTACAGGAAGAGGGAGTCTGTGCTGATGAAGAATATCTGAAAGAGGCTTTAAGTAACCTGATAGACAATGCGGTGAAATACTCTAAGGATACGATAGATATACAGATTACTTCCTGCCTTTCCGGGCAGTATACTCAGATCAAGGTGCGGGATAATGGAATCGGTATTCCGCTTGCGGCTCAACGGATTGTATTTGATAAGTTTGAACGCGTAATTACCCGAAATGAGGATGCGAAGAAGAAAGTATCCGGCTTTGGCTTGGGGCTGAACTATGTGATGAATGTGGCCCGTGAACATGGAGGATACGTCAGTGTGGAGAGTGTGGAAGGAAAATATAGCGAATTTACAGTTTCTTTACCATTGCCGGTGGAGAACGAGGAATGAGCGTGGCCTGACCTGTCCGCTTTTCACAGGTTTTGCCGTAGCAATGTATTTGTTTCTACGGGCTGCATCTTCATACATTTCCATCGGAATATCAGCGCCACAAGTACGGCTGCGTTCATAGCTTCTCATTGTTTTGAGGAATTCATCCAATGTTTCTTTTCCGCTTCTTCGTTACTATCTCCCGGGAAAAGGCGCTTTTAAAGTTTAAATCCCAAAATTGCATATGATATTTGGGATTATCTGTTGACGGAATTGATTCTTTGCGGAAAAGATGTGAATCAAAGGTTGCTGATGACTTTCTTGTTAGTTTGTTGATAATCAGCTAATAGTATTTACCGAATGCTTATCATAAGATGTAAAAGCGTTTACCGCCGTATGTAACGGCCTTTACCCCTTATTGTAACGACCTTTACCTCGGTATGTAACGGTCTTTACTTCGGCATGTAAATGGAGTTACCGTGCGGGGTTAACAAAGTTACCATTTGGAATAAACTGAATTTCCATGAAAGGAAACAACTGTGTACTTATAAAGGCGAAGTATGATAGCTCATATCGGGATGAAAAAGAGACGAGTTGTAGCAGTAAGTTTCATTATATTCTTTTTGCCCTGTATTCCTTCGGCGCCATCCCCGTATGCTTCTTGAAGTACCGCCCGAAGAACGACTGGTCGGGAAAATTATACCGGTCGGCTATCTCTTTCAGTGAGAGATTGGTGGATTGCAAGGCGACTTTGATCTCCAGTGTGAGGAACTCATCGATGATTTCTTTAGCAAAAATCTGACCTACCTCTTTGGTAATAGCAGAAAGATAGCGTGTAGAAATACAAAGTTGCTCGGCATAAAAGGCTACATCCCGTTGTGTGGTACAGTTGGTGTGTACCAGGTGAATGAACTTTTTGAACAGTTGTCCTTTCCGGTTACCTCCTTCCAATTGCTCTTTGGTGAAGTATCGCTGCACCTTATCATAAGTATCCAAAAATAATATCTGAAGCAAGTTCTGGGCAATACTTTCGCGGAACTGGTTTTCCTTGTCGGCATAAATAGCAGCACTTGCCTCTATCATTCCGAGGATGGGGCGTATTGTTTCGAGCCTGGTATGTGTATAACAGGAATTCTCTTTCATGAAATGCATGAATGCCGGATCCAGACGAAAACAGGCGGCCTTCATCATTTCGCCTGAATAAGCGAAATAGTGTATCCGGAAGTCCGGACTGGCCGATCTGAGCGAAAGGATAGAGCCGGGCAATAGCATGATATTCGTATTCGGTATAATGTGATGCTTCTCCAGATCTATGGTGATTTCCGCTTCGCCGCCTGAACAGAACAAAAGGACTCCGTTTGTCAGTTTGATGAGTCGGTTGTGGTAAAACTCCAGGTTATCGGTCCCGGCTCTGAAGGTTTCTGCTTTCGTAGTTAATAATGGATTCATACTTTATCTTTTTAAAGTTTTGTTGGAACAAAGGTAGAAGTTCTTTTTGGAATGTTAAGCAAACCGTTCCGAAAATGAACAAAGGAGTGCGACAAATGAAACAAGTTGTTGTTCAAAAACGGCATACCTTTGCCGCCGACATAACAAAAGATGTTTTTAAAAAGATTGTAGTATGACAACAAAGAAGAGATTGATTAGACAGATGATGACATTCATTTGTGGAGTAACATTGGTAGCATGCGGACAGGCTCCTACCGTGCAGACCAGTTCTGAGTATGAGGTGATGAGAATCACGACATCCGACAAGGAATTGCAAACGACCTATTCAGCGAGTATCCGGGGAAGACAAGACATTGACATTTACCCACAGGTGTCCGGTTTCCTGACTAAACTTTGTGTGGAAGAAGGTCAGGCGGTCCGCAAAGGACAAGTCTTGTTTATTATCGACCAAGTGCCTTACCGTGCGGCTTTGCAGACTGCGGAAGCCAATGTGGAAGCAGCACGCGCAAGTGTAGCTACGGCTCAACTGACGTATGACAGTAAAAAAGAATTGTTTGCCCAGAACGTGATTTCCGAGTTCGACTTGCAGACATCTTATAATAACCTGCTGACGGCGAAAGCGCAATTGGCGCAGACGGAAGCGCAACGTGTAAGTGCCGCTAATAACCTTTCTTATACGGAAGTGAAGAGTCCTGCCGATGGTGTTGTAGGCACTTTGCCCTATCGTGTGGGTGCTTTGGTCAGTGCCAGTCTGCCTAAACCGTTGACTACGGTTTCCGATAATTCCGATATGTACGTTTACTTCTCGATGACGGAAAACCAGTTGCTGGATATGACGCGCCGCTACGGTTCCAGGAGTAAAGCGCTGGAGGAAATGCCTGCTATTGAGCTGATTCTGAATGATAAATCCATCTATCCTTCACAGGGTAAGATTGAAACAATCAGTGGGGTTATTGATACTTCTACCGGAACTGTCAGCTTGCGTGCTGTATTCCCGAATAAAGAAGGATTGTTACAGAGTGGGGGAGCCGGCAATGTAGTGGTTCCTGTTCAAAAACGGAACTGCATCGTTGTTCCGCAAGCGGCTACTTATGAAGTGCAGGATAAAGTGTTCGTATTTAAAGTAGTAGATGGTAAAGCACAGTCTGCACCGGTGGAGGTGACCCGTGTGAATGGTGGAAAAGAGTATATCGTAGACAATGGATTGAATGTAGGTGATGTAATTGTGGCTGAAGGCGTAGGATTATTGCGCGAAGGTACACCTATTCAAGCTAAGTCAGCATCCTCTGCAACACAAGAAACCGTTAATCAACAAACAAAGGAGGATTAATCCATGAATCTGAGAACATTTATTGAACGCCCGGTATTTTCGGCAGTCATTTCTATAACGATTGTCATTCTGGGTATCATCGGGTTGTTTACCCTGCCCGTCGAACAATATCCTGATATTGCTCCGCCTACCGTTATGGTAAGCACCACGTACTACGGTGCCAGTGCGGAAACTTTGCAGAAGAGTGTTATCGCACCGTTGGAAGAAGCTATCAACGGTGTGGAAGACATGACCTATATGACGTCTACCGCTACCAATGCCGGTTCGGTATCCATTACCGTTTATTTCAAGCAGGGAACCGACCCGGATATGGCTGCCGTCAATGTGCAGAATCGTGTTTCCAGAGCTACCGGACAGCTTCCGGGAGAAGTAACCCAGGTAGGTGTGACCACTATGAAGCGCCAGACCAGTATCCTGCAGATGTTTTCATTGCATAGCCCCGATGATTCGTACGATGAAAACTTCCTTGCCAACTATATGAGTATCAACCTGAAACCGCAGTTGCTGCGTATTGCAGGTGTGGGCGATATGATGATTATGGGTGGTGACTACAGTATGCGTGTCTGGATGAAGCCTGATGTGATGGCGCAGTACAAACTGATTCCGTCTGACGTGACAATGGCGCTTGCCGAACAGAATATTGAGTCGGCTACCGGTTCATTCGGTGAAAATTCGGACGAAACCTATCAATATACCATGAAGTATAAAGGCCGTCTGATTACACCGGAGGAATTTGGCGAAATCGTAATCCGTTCTACGGAAGACGGTGAAGTGCTGAAGTTGAAAGACATTGCAGATGTGGAACTGGGCAAGGAAAGTTATGCCTACAAAGGCGGTACGGACGGTCACAATGGTGTTTCCTGTATGATATTTCAGACGGCTGGCTCCAATGCTACGGAAGTAAACCAGAACATCGACAACCTGCTGGATGAAGTACGCAAAGATCTGCCGAAAGGTGTGGAACTGACACAGTTGATGAGTTCCAATGACTTCCTGTTCGCTTCTATCCATGAGGTAGTAAAGACATTGATAGAGGCTATCCTTCTCGTTATCCTGGTGGTATATGTATTCTTGCAGGATATCCGTTCCACATTGATTCCGTTGGTGGGTATCATCGTGTCACTGGTAGGTACTTTCGCTTTTATGGCCGTTGCCGGATTCAGTATCAACCTGATTACCCTGTTTGCATTGGTACTTGTGATCGGTACGGTGGTGGACGATGCCATAGTCGTCGTCGAGGCGGTACAGTCGAGGTTCGATGTCGGGTATAAGTCTTCTTATATGGCAAGTATCGACGCCATGAAGGGCATCAGCAATGCGGTTATCACCTCTTCACTGGTATTTATGGCGGTGTTCATCCCTGTATCGTTTATGAGTGGTACGTCAGGTACGTTCTATACGCAGTTCGGTTTGACAATGGCGGTTGCGGTAGGTATCTCGGCTATTAACGCCTTGACACTGAGCCCCGCCCTTTGCGCCCTGTTGCTGAAACCTTATATAAATGAAGATGGCACGCAGAAGAATAATTTCGCCGCCCGCTTCCGTAATTCGTTTAATGCGGCTTTTGATGTGGTGGTGAGTAAATATAAGAATGCGGTATTGTTCTTTATTAAGCGTCGTTGGTTGTCATGGTCATTACTGGCTTGTTCGGTAGTATTGTTAGTACTCCTGATGAATTCAACGAAGACCAGTTTGGTGCCTGATGAAGACCAGGGTGTATTGTTCGTCAACGTAAGTACGGCTCCGGGTAGCTCACTGAAGACTACGGATGATGTTATGCTTCGTATAGAAGAACGCTTGGAAGCTCTTCCGCAAAAGTTGCATATCCAGAAAGTAACCGGTTACGGATTGCTTTCCGGACAGGGAAATACATTCGGTATGATTGTTGTGAAGCTGAAACCCTGGGATGAGCGTACGAAGAAAGAAGATCAGGTGCAGGCTGTCATCGGACAGATTTATGCCCGCACGGCAGATATCAAGGATGCCACGATCTTTGCGATTGCTCCGGGTATGATTCCGGGTTATGGTATGGGTAATGCGCTCGACCTGAATGTACAGGATAAGTTGGGCACGGATGTGAACACCTTCTTCCAGACTACCCAGCAATACCTGGGCGCTTTGAACCAGCGTCCCGAAATCTCCATGGCTTATTCTACTTTCGATGTGCGCTATCCGCAATGGACTGTCGAGGTAGATGCTGCCAAATGTAAGCGTGCCGGCATTACTCCGGATGCAGTGCTTTCCACACTTTCGGGCTATTATGGCGGACAGTATGTATCCAACTTCAACCGTTTCTCAAAGGTATATAGGGTTATGATACAGTCTGCTCCTGAATACCGCATGGATGAGACTTCGTTGCACAACACCTTTGTGCGGATGGCAAACGGTGAGATGGCTCCGCTGAGCCAGTTCGTTACGCTGACCCGCAGTTATGGTGCCGAGACTTTGAGTCGCTTCAATATGTATAACTCCATAGCTGTGAATGCCATGCCTGCCGAGGGATATAGTACGGGTGATGCCATCCGTGCCGTGAAAGAGACAGCGGAAATCAGCCTGCCGAAAGGTTACGGTTATGACTTCGGTGGTATCACACGTGAAGAGAACCAGCAGAGTGGTACGACGGTAATTATCTTCGGTATTTGTATTCTGATGATCTATCTTATCCTGAGTGCGCTTTATGAAAGTTTCATCGTTCCGTTTGCAGTTATTCTTGCGGTTCCGGTAGGTTTGATGGGTACGTTCTTGTTTGCCAAGATAGCAGGATTGGAGAATAACATTTATCTGCAAACAGGTTTGATTATGTTGATCGGTTTGCTTGCCAAGACAGCCATTCTGTTGACGGAATATGCTGCCGAGCGCCGAAAAGCAGGCATGGGATTGATTGCTTCCGCAGTCAGTGCAGCCAAAGCCCGTCTTCGTCCTATCCTGATGACGGCACTCACCATGATCTTCGGTCTGTTCCCGCTGGTGGTAGCTACCGGAGTGGGTGCTAACGGTAACCGTTCGTTGGGTACGGGTGTAGTAGGTGGTATGACCATCGGTACATTGGCATTGCTTTTCATCGTTCCGGCTTTGTTCGTCACCTTCCAGTGGTTACAGGAACGTCTTCGTCCGGCTCAGTCCATGCCGACCAAAGACTGGCAGATTGAGGAGGAGATGGAAGTGAGTAAGAAAGAAATAGAAGAACATCAATCAAAAGAAAAATGAAGAAACAAATCATCACTTTAGCTGTCGCAGCCTTGCTGTTGAGTAGTTGCGGCATCTATACCAAATATGAACGTCCCGAAGTCAAGACCGACGGACTTTACGGGCAGGATGTAGAGGTGGAAGACACCACCTCTATCGCCTCTCTCTCCTGGCGCGAGTTGTTCACCGACCCGCAACTACAATCTCTCCTTGAGCATGCACTGCAAGGCAATACCGACTTGCAGTCCGCTCAGTGGCGTATCAAAGAAGCGGAAGCCACTCTGTCATCCGCCCGTTTGGCCTATCTGCCTTCTTTTATGTTGACTCCGCAGGGAGGTGTCAGTAGCTTTGATAAATCAAAAGGTTCCTGGACGTACAGCGGCATAGCATCCGCTAGTTGGGAAATTGATATTTTCGGTAAACTGACCAATGCGAAACGCCGTGCAAAAGCTTTGTACCTTCAGAGCCTGGAGTACGAACAAGCTGTTACCACTTCGTTGATAGCCAATGTGGCAAATATGTATTACACCTTATTAATGCTCGATGCACAATACAACATATCTGCCGAAACTGCCGCCAAGTGGCGTGAGAGCGTGAAGACAATGCGTGCCATGAAAGCAGCAGGTATGACGGATGAGGCGGGAGTAGCCCAGACCGAAGCAAACTGTTATATGGTAGAAGCCTCTTTGCTCGACCTTAAACAGCAAATCCGTGAAGTCGAGAATTCACTTTCTATTTTACTGGGTGATGTGCCCGACGCCATCGAACGTGGAAAGTTACAGGGACAAAGTTTCCCGGAAGAACTTACCGCTGGTGTTCCGTTGCAGTTGCTCTCCCGTCGTCCCGATGTGAAGAGTGCGGAACTTTCGTTGGCACAGGCCTTTTATAGTACCAATGCAGCTCGTTCGGCCTTTTATCCTTCCATCACTTTGGGAGGTACGGCAGGTTGGACAAACTCTGCCGGAAGCATGATTATCAATCCGGGCAAACTGTTACTCTCCGCAGTCGGTTCACTGACACAACCTTTATTTAATAAAGGATTGAACATGGCGCAGTTGAAAATAGCCAAAGCCCAACAGGAAGAAGCTAAACTTTCTTTCCAGCAGGCTCTGCTGAATGCAGGAAGTGAAGTGAACAATGCCCTTACCCAAGTGCAGGTGGCCCGTGGCAAAACGGAGTTGCGCGACGGACAGATCACTTCATTGGAAACCGCAGTCCGCAGCACGCAACTGTTAATGAAACATGGTAACTCCACCTATCTGGAAGTACTTACTGCCCAGCAATCGTTGCTCTCTGCCCAACTGACGCAGATAGCCGACCGCTTCGATGAGATACAGGGAATTATCAATCTCTACCAGGCTTTAGGTGGTGGCAGGGAATAAAGAATAAATCAATACTCTCTCTTCTCTCGTTTCTTCATCCCCTTTTATCCTTCACGATGTGGAGTGGTGAGAGGGGATATTTTTAGTGATTAGTGATTAGTGGTGAGTGATTAGTGATTAGTTGCGCTGTCTGCCGCTAATCACTAATCACTCACCACTAATCACTCACCACTAATCACTTATTGCAGGTACTGGTCGATCTGCGCCACCGTTGCATCTTTCAGCAATACTTTCTTGTCTTTATCCAGCAGATACAGGGTCGGTATTGCTTTCAGATCATACAGGTTCTTTTCCTTTATAACGAGTTTTTTATCATATCCGTTTATCCATTCTTTTGGGAAATCCGGTAAGTGTCTTTCCCATTCTTCCTTATCTTCATCCGGATAAACAGCCAGTATCTTTAAGCTTCCTGCGGCAAACTCCTTATTGATGGCAGGTGCCTGTTTTAGTTCTTCTATACCTTCTTCACAAGCATGGCATCCCGGATTGTTGATAAACAGCAGCGTATATTTTGCTTTCACTCCGTAGAGCGTACCGCCTTTTCCGGACGGTAATGTATAGGTGAAATCTTCTGCCGGCCTTCCGATGCGGTTCTGTTCAGCCAACTCCCTGCGCCCTTGCGGAAGTATTTTCTCCGTATCATTCAACACCTTGCTTTCCAGCATGGCATCCAGCACCGGAATGTAAAGTTCCTCATTCCGCATCGGAGAGTTCGGGTCATACAAATACTTTTCGGCTAAGTCCGTATAATAGAAGAATACTACTTTCTTTTGGTCTGCCATCTTATACATCTGCTTTATGGCAGCTATCGCGGTAGTGTCCGGCACTACCTTCATAATATCTATAAAGTCCACCCACGCCTGTTCCGTAATATCCGGCAGGTTAATATAAGTGGTATCGGTAAAATCCATATTGTCCCAGTAGTGCCGTACCAGATAATCTGCACGCAATTCGGGGGTATTCAGCATGGCTGGTATAATGGGAAGCGTGAATTTTTTCACGGTGTCTGCCTGAAGTGTTGTTTCCTTGTTGTCATTTGCTTTCCGGCTGCCGCATGAGGCACACAGAATAAGGAACAGGAAGAAAATGTTGAGATAAGTTTTCATAATTCAACTACTTATATATTGAAAGACAAAGATAATGCAAATGTTTTAATTACCATTTGTTAAGTATCAACAAATTAATGAAACCTACCTTTGCACCGCTTTTTTAAAAACAATGAGATATGCAAAGGGATAATTTGGACTTCAAAAACATGAGTGTGAGTAAGTTGTTTACAAAACAACTTTTCCCCACGTTGCTGGGTATGGTATCATCCGCATTGTTCACTGTTGTCGACGGGATATTCGTAGGACGCGGAATAGGTAGTGATGCTATTGCCGCGGTGAATATTGCGGCGCCTATTTTTATGATAGCGGCCGGGTTGGGACTGATGTTCGGTATGGGCGGAGGAATTCTTGCTTCTATTAATCTGTCTCGTGGCAAATTGGTGGTCGCCAATATCAATGTCACGCAGTCAATCGTTATGCTGACGATTGTCAGTGTCATTATGGGAATACTGTTGACTGTGTTCCCCGAAACTGTAGTAACCTTATTAGGGGCCGAAGGGCATCTGACGGAATTGTCGGCGGAGTATTTGTTTTGGTTCTCCATATCCATTCCGTCCACGGTTTTACTGGTGGCGTTGCCGTTCTTCGTGCGTCTGACGAACCCTAACTTTGCCATGTGGGCGATGCTGGCGGCCACTGTTGTCAATATCGTACTCGATTATATCTTTATCTTTATTTTTGAGTGGGGATTGTTCGGTGCTGCTATCGCCACTGACTTGGGAGAACTGGTAGGGACACTTTTACTCTTGGGATATCTGCTTCGTCCGTCCGTATCCGTTCGGTTTGCCAGGCTGAAGATGAGTATCAAGAGCATCCGACTGACACTGAGGAATACATGGTATATGCTGAAACTGGGTGTTTCGTCCTGTTTAAGCGAAATAACGATTGCTGTAATGTCCATTGCAGGCAATTATGTGTTTATGAGCCATCTGGGAACAGATGGAGTAGCAGCTTATAGTATTGTCTGCTATCTGTTTCCTATTATTTTCATGGTGTTCAATGCTATGGTTCAGTCGGCACAACCCATTGTCAGCTACAATTATGGTTGCGGGCAGTTATTGCGGTCCAATAAGGCGTTGCGTTTATGCATCATTTCCGCTGTTGTGTTCGCTTTGCTGATTAGCGGAGTGTTTGTCTGTTTCTCCGGCGATATCGTTTCCTTATTCTTGCCGGATCGGACGAGCCATGCCTGGCAGTATGCGGTTGCCGGTCTGCCTCTGTTTGCTGTCGATTACATTTTCTTCGGGATCAATGTAATCACAATAGGATACTATACCAGTATTGAACGTATTAATCTGGCGATGAGGCTTACACTGCTGCGTGGTATCTTGCCGGTCTTGTTCTTCTTTATACTGCCTGCATGGTTCGGCGTGACGGGAATCTGGCTTGCGGTGGCGGCGGGAGATATTACTACAACAATCCTTATTTTGCTATGCAGAAAGAAGGTTTAGTATTGATATATCTATGAATTCTTTTCGATGTATCCGATATGAAGTGGGTAGAAGATACGTGATGGTCTGGGGAAGTAGTGGGAAAGGAGGCAGTCTCTCAAAAAATGAGAGCTGCCTCCTTCCGCTTACTGTCAGAGAGAGTTTATGCTTATTCTATATATGAAGAAAGTGCATCATTATAATCGACTTCTTTGGCCGGGAATACCCAAGTCCACTGATTGTTGTCCGAAGGCTGGATGGTTATAGCAAACTGTACATGGAAACTGCCTTCCGGATATGCTTTGCGCACGATCGGCTCTTTCCAGCGTTTGTAGTCGAACCAGTCGAAACCTTCGCCCCAGAGCTCTATCCTGCGATACAGTTTCACTTCTTGCAGCAGGTCATCTCCTGTTTTCGTACAGGTATAGGCGGGATTGCGGCCTGAATCCTTATTCAGGGCAACCAGTAATTTTTGTGTTTCTGCCTCCTTGCCACCTATGTGGCAGTTGGCTTCGGCTTCAATCAGATACATCTCTGCCGAACGGAAATTATTCAATTGCCCTATACCCGGTTGGTCGGCACATAATATTTTGAACTGCATATAGGCAAAGATATAACTGGTGCTATAAATTTTGTCGGCATAATCTTTCATAGCCCGGTCATACAGGGCGCCTTTCGAAGCCCTTCCGGTAGATGTGGTATATGTTTCACCTTCTTTGGGCCCCAGAAACATGTTCTTACGTACATCGGTTTCAGGAATCTGATCGTACAGTTCTTTGCTGATGGAACATGCGTAAGTTCTGCAAATGCTGGCGCTGGAGTTGCTGCCCTGATAGGCAAAGAATGAATAATAGTGCAAATTCTGGTCCGTAGCATTGTAACTGCTCCATATCCATTCTTGGTTAGGGGTATTAAAACCGCCATCCACATATTCGGAGTTTGTCATCAACGGATAATTGGCACGTGCCAATACTGCATACCGCGCGGCGGTTGCCCAGTCTTCACGAGTCAGGGCCGCACGGGCATAGGTGGCATAAGCCACATCCAGGTTCGGACTGTAATTGTCCCCGCTCGCGCGGTCCAGTTCCGATGCTGTGAAATTGGAGATAGCCTCATTCAAATCTTCATAAATCCGGCCGTAAACTTCTGCCAGTGTAGAAGTTGGCAGTTCACCCGTACTCAGGTCTATGCGCAGGGGAAGTCCGCGGCTGGAACCATTATTACTGTCGCACCAGCGATGACAATAGAGTTGGCTCAGCATCATGTAGCTGTATGCTCTGAATGTCAGTGCCTGAGCTTTTATAAACTGCTTCTCTTCATTGCTACCGCTGGCATTGTCTATGTTTTCAATGATGGCATTGGCATTACCTATCAGCTTATAATAGTAGAACCAGGGGTAATAACAATAGCTTGAAGTATTTCTTTCGTGATAAAGCGAGTTGATGATGGAAGACCATCCGGTCAGGTTTGATTTCTGAAAATCGTTTCCCGGATAGTTGCCATACCACGTCTTGATAGTTCCTTCGCCATTGAATCCTTGTGAACTGAGATATTGGTTGACCATTAACCTGCAAATACCATTTATTGCGAGTTTGGCATTCTGAGTGGTTTCAAAGATAGTGGCCGTACCCGTAGATGATTGGGGTACAGTGTCCAGATAGTTGCTGCCGCACGAGGCCAACAGAACTGTGAGTCCTAATGTGTATAATATCTTTTTCATAAGTGAGCGTTTTATTATTATAGTTTAATGTTGATACCAACGGAGAATACTCTCGGAGTTACCAGATAGTTGTATTGCGAACCGCCGAATGATTGCTGGGGATTCATGCCTTGGCGGGCTGTGAATGTCCATAAGTTCTCGCAATTGGCGCTCACGCTTATTCCCTGCAGGTCCAGTCGTTTCACAAAGGAAGCCGGTAGCCGGTAGCTCAGTGTGAGGTTTTTAACTACTAAATAGTCCGAACTGACAAGCCATCTGGAAGAAGCGGAATTATTGTTTGCACTCATCGTGCTGTTTATCTGAGGAATACCATCTATCCAGATACGGTCTGCCGAGTTTTCTGACATTCCCTCGGGAGCTGCTTTCCAGGCATTCATAATGTCGGAGTGGAAGTTGCCGGGTGAAGTGCCTGTAGTCATTAACGAACGGTATACCCCATCATAGGTTTGACCTCCCAGCGAGTAGGTGAACAAGGCGGAGAAAGTAAGTGATTTGTAAGATACCGTACCGGTAAAGCTGCCGTAGACTTTGGGTAGTGCGGAACCGTGGAATTCTTTCAGGGCGTAAGTCGTATTGTTGGTATAATAAGTGCCGTTGATGGAAGTCAGGCTTTCATTGTCGCTGATGTCAGTACCTTCTGCATTTCCCAATTTGCTGCCATCGGGCAGTGTGATGAAATAGTCTTCCAGATTGAGTGTGTACAGGGAGTTACCGGTGAGTTGGTCGACACCGACATAAGTCGGCAGGAAGAACTCATAGCGGCTTTTACCTTCCACTATTTTGTAGTTTCCCGATATGATCCCATCCTTATTTTGTTCAGGCAGCTTCACAATCTTGTTCTTGACGAATGTGGCATTCGTTGCAAAGTTCACTTTCCATTTCTTATCTCTGTAGATATCGATGTCCGTATTGATTTCGAAACCTTTGTTGGAGATGGTTCCCAGATTCTTTGCAATGGTGGCCTGTGCGGATGTGGTGGAAGTGGCTCCTGCTGACAACGGCAGATAAACATCGAACAAAAGATCCTTGTTCCGTTTGTCAAAATACTCAAGACTGATGTTCCAACGGTTGAACAAACGGCCTTCAAGTGCTATACCATAAGCCTCTCCGGTCTCCCACTTCAGATCGAGAGCTTCGTTCTGAGATAAATAATATGCCCCGATGTTTGCATTCTGGCTACCGGCATAAAGTCCCATATAGCCATAATATCCGGTTCCGGCATCATTTCCCACTTGTCCGTAGTTGGCGCGGAACTTCAAAGAGTTTATCCAGGTGACAGATTGCATGAAGTCCTCTTCCGATATAATCCAGTTTGCACCGATGCTACCGAAGTTACCCCAGCGGTTCTGTTTGGAGAAGCGGGATGAACCGTCACGGCGGAACGAAACTTCCAGATTGTATTTCTCGGCGTAGTTGTAGCGGATACGTCCCAAGTAGCTTTCCGTACGATAGTCCGTCTCGTAGCCGGTCAGGCTGGTAATATCTGTGAAGTTCGATAGATTCGGCTTTCCGGCAAATGTCTCGGTCGTCTTGAATGCATACTCATAATCATAATTGTTGGAGTAGTTTTCGTGTGCTGCCAGTACATCTATGTAGTGTTTGCCATATACATGATTCCAGTTCAGTTGCTGCTGGAAGGTATAATTCTTATAGCGGTAAGTCACTCGCTTGGTACGTCCGTTGTTTCCTTTACCGTCACCGATAGTGGCATTGTCGTAAGAGGTTTGTTCGGAGTTTCGCACGTTGAGGTCGCCTTTCACTGTGAATGTGAAGTCGTTCAGGAACTTAACATCTGCAAAAGCAATAGCTTGCAGTGTGTTGCGTATGGTTTTGTCCGTACTCAATTCGTTTTCCCAGATTACATGACGGTCTACATATTGGTTACGGGTAGAGATCGTTACTCCCTCGTCATCTTTATAGTATCCCGGATCGTACTGTTTGTTGTTCAGGGCATCCAGGCGATAAGAACCATCGGCATTATGCAGATGCACGGGATAGATGGGGGCTATCTGACGACAATACATAAATGCATTGGTATATCCGGCGTCACTGTCCCCATTGGTTGCATGAGAATTTTGGTGCGTGCCGGATAGGTTAATGCCTGCTTTGAACCATTTCTTAGGGGTGAAGCTCATGGAGGTACGGGCTGAGATACGATTGAAATCCGAGTTTGTCACATAACCTTTTTCATCCAGATAGCCGATGGAAAAGTAATAGTTACTCTTTTCGTTGGCGGTATTTCCGCTAAAGGAATATTCCTGCCGGTATCCGTTGCGGATGGCATCCGAATACCAGTCAAGGTCATCGGCATATCCCGGAAGGATTTGTGCATCCGAAACCAGATTACCATTCGCGTCGAACAAAGCATTGTCCGCCTTATTATATATATTAAGGTATAGTTGTTCCGAAATCAGATTTTCCGACGCATACTTGGCCGCGGTGGCTGCATCATCACCTGCAGACATACGTGCATTCTTCAGGTTTTGCCAACTTGCTTCCATAAATTGGTTAGGCGAGGTACGTTTATACTCTTTGATACCGCGTGAATAGACTCCTTGGTTGATTTTTAGGTCGAAACTGATTTTGTTGGAAGTCCCTTTTCTTGTGCTGATCAGGATCACACCGTTTGATGCGCGGTTACCGTATAGTGCGGCTGAAGCTGCATCTTTCAGAACTGAAATGCTCTCTATATCGGCCGGGTTTATATCCGAAATATTTCCTCCGAAAGGAACACCGTCTACCACATAAAGCGGAGTGCTCGAACCGTTTACAGTTCCGATACCGCGAATGCGGATTGACGGATCACTGCCCGGTGCACCGTAAGTACTATTAATCTGTACGCCCGATGTCGTTCCTTCCAATGCTGAAGTTACGCTGGAGGTTGGTCGCATTTCAATCTGATCCTGATTGACGGATGAAATGGCTCCTGTCAGCGATGATTTTTTTGCTGTACCGTAGGCTACTGTTACAATCACTTCATCCAACATCTGAGAATCGTTTGACATGATGATCCTGAGTTGAGGCTTGATTGCAACTTCCTGCGTTTTCATGCCAACAAACGAGATAATTAAGGTTTTGGCATCATTGGGGACATTGGTGAGTGTAAATTCTCCGTTTACGTTGGTAATCACTCCTTGCGAGAATCCTTTCACCAGAATAGATGCACCAACCACCGGCTCATTGCCTTCTTCTGAAATCACGACTCCGGTTACTTTGGAGACTTGGGCCAATGTTGCACTTGTCCATAAAAACAGATAGGCCAGCATGATAAATAGTAGTTTCCTTTTCATAAGCTCTCTTTTTTAAATTAGTATTTTTATTTCTCGAGTTCTTGCAGTACTTAAACATGAATAACATCGTTAGAGAGCTTCGAAGGGTATGGATTGTATTATCACCTAATTGGAATAAATAAATCGTATATCAGAAGTAAATAAACATTTGCATTTTAACGTTTGATTTGTTTGCTTTTTAATATTTATTTATATCTTTGCGCTAATCATAACACTAAGTACTGCAAGAACTTAGCTATCATTTATTTGTTGAATTTTATGGGTTTGTTTGAATATAAATAGAGAAAAGTAAAGCCCCCTTCCACACGGCTATATTCCCTTATTCATCGGGGTTTGCGTGTGGAAGGGGGCTTTTGCTCCTTATTTTGCTTTTATCTTGTTACTATCTTGTCTTTACTTACTCCGTAGTATCCTGCCACGGGTACATATATCGGTTGCATTTGTCGTCCGATGTTTTCTATTTTTCCTTCTGCTTTCAGTCGTCTCAGGTGCTCCATTGCCTTTGATTTCATGAAACCACATATATGCTGGAAGTCCAGGCGTGTCATCAGTTGATGTTCGGCAAAGTATTCCTTCAGTCGCATGTCTATCTCCACGTCCGATAGCTTGCTGGAGTGCCCGCTATGCTTGAAATTCTTCAGTTTAACATTGCCTATCTCGTTCTTCAATGCTTGGTCGGCGCGAAACTTGATGCCCTTCAGTTTCACTTTCTCATTTTTTCGTTTCGTTTCCATTGTGATTCCTTCCTCGCATTTCAGTGTAGGATGGAAGTATCCGATGCCGTCCAGATGTACTTGTCGTCCTTCCGCCAATTCTTCTCCCATTATATGCGATAGTGCATCGAGCACTGCCGACACATCCGTCTCTGTCAGCGAACTGCGTGCCTGTATTTTGTGGCGGATTTCGTCTGTTCCTACTTTTCCATTGAGGGTGATGCGTGCATGGATTGTTTTTGGGTCCGTTTGATCGTTAGGTACCGGATTCTCATACCATTCAAAAAGTATAGCCATTGTTTGTCGTTTTATAGGTAGATAATGGTGCAAATGTACCATTTATATATAGGAAGAGCAAATTTTAGATAAAGCATCTGGTAGTGTTGACAGTTGTTGGCAGATCTCTTGACAGATGTCGGTAAATATGTTGACGATAGAAAACAAGATGGTTGACGGCTGTCAACACTTCCAAATGCTTTGTCTAAAACATGACAATACTATATGTATAATGTCAACAAACTATATGTATTTAGTTAGCGGCATTAATTTGTAGCAAACCACTCAAAATGCTTGCAAAAGGTATATCTGTGATGCTAACTTCGTGGCATCAATCACTAAACTAACAATTAAATTGTGAAGACAAAATTTATGCAATTCATTGCTTCTCTTTGGGAAGGCTGGGGAGAAGTAAAGCAAGTAGTAGAAAATCAGCCGGAAACGACTCCTTTAGCAGCTAACCCTGCTGCGGAGCTTGTGAAGTCCTCGTCGGTCAGTCTGACGGATCGAGTAAACCGCTTCCTACAATCCGCTTATGATTTCCGTTATAATCTGTTGACGGAAGAAACCGAATTCTGTCCGGCGGGTAAAGTGGGAGAGGGGTTCTCATCTGTTGGAAAGCGGGAACTGAATACCTTTTGCCTTGAGGCCCATGCACGGGGAATTGCATGTTGGGACAAGGATATCAGCCGTTATCTTTATTCCACTTGTGTTCCTGCTTATCATCCTTTCCTTCTTTATATGGATGAACTTCCTGCCTGGGATGGAGTGGAGCGTCTTGAAGCACTTGCCCGCCGTGTATCTTCCAATCCGTTGTGGATGAAGGATTTCCATATCTGGATATTGGCTCTCACTGCACAATGGCTGGGAATGACGGGAAAGCATGCCAACAGCGTGGCGCCTATCCTTATCAGTGCGGAGCAAGGGTGTTTAAAGTCTACCTTTTGTAAAAGTCTGATGCCTGAAACTCTGGCTCGTTACTATTCGGATGAAGTGGAACTGACTTCAAAGGGAAATGTTACCCGTAAAATGTCGGAAATGGGATTGCTGAATCTTGATGAGTTTGATAAATATCCTGCTTCTAAAATGCCCTTATTGAAGAATCTGATGCAGATGGCGAACCTGAATCTTTGCAAAGCCTATCAAAGGAACTATCGCAACTTGCCACGTATTGCTTCTTTTATCGGTACGAGCAATCGTTTTGATTTGCTTTCCGACCCTACAGGGAGCCGCCGTTTTCTTTGTGTGGAAGTGAAAGGGAAGATAGATTGCTCGCATATTGAGCATAAACAAATCTATGCCCAGTTGAAGCATGAACTTCTGGAAGGAGTCCGGTATTGGTTTACAGCGGAAGAAGAGTCTGAGTTGAAGGAACATAATAAGAGATTTCAGCGGCGCAGTATGATGGAGGAAATTCTTTATGCTTGTTTTCGCCCTGCCATGACTGAAGATAAGGATGAAATGGTACAACGCCTTTCTGCTGCTGATATTTTTAAAGTTCTGAAAAAGCAGAATCCGGCAGCTATGCGTGGAGTTAATCCGAATGCGTTTGCTCAACAGTTAGCTCCTTTAGGGTTTCCCCGCTCGCGGAGTCGTTACGGTAATTACTATTCGGTAGTTGCTTTGCTTGGAAATGCCCTTCCACCCGCTAACCTTGATAAATAAGGCGTTTCATGGGTGTGGAGGGGTGGAAATGTTTATAATAAAGACATTTAAAAGAACAGTGAGTTAAGGAGTAGTTAGACAGATACTTAGCATTCTGGGGCATGTTTTTTTCTATTTGGCTCGAAACAAATAACCGTTTTTTGTTGTTGAATGTGAAAAAACAAGTATCTTTGTAACTGAACTAATTGACATGACGATATCTTAGTATATATCATGTCCTCTTTCGGTTAGGTTAAAATGTGGCAATTGAAATCTAACGACCGGATGAGCGTAGCCTGTATCAGTCATTGGTACGGGCTTACTCTCCTGCGTTAAGGGTGCGCCACATACCTAACCTTAAGGAATGAGTAGGACCCCGTACCTCTAATATACATTAGCCGTATAGGGTTGATTTTAAACTTATAATCAAACACTATATGGCTAATTGGCTTTCTATGCAATCGACAGCCGAAAAATACGGCATACCTGAAGAGCAAATCCGTGAATGGATTAGACTCGATTATGTAACGTACTCTTCTTTTTTAAAAAGAGATCCTTGTGATGATCCCAATCCGATGGTGGATACTGATGAACTTGATAAAGTTCTTGAATCGAATTCTATTAAGTCTTATCCTGATGATGAAACTATTGAGCGAGTTCCTAAAGGCCATTTAGACTGGCTTTATCAGGAAAATGCCCGATTGGCAAAAATCAATGACGGCTTGAGAGAAGAGATTTATTCGCATGTTCAGTGGGAGAAAGAGTTAAATGATGATTTTACTAAGATAACAGAACTTGCAAACAAGGTTATATCCTTGCATCGCCAAATAATCATGGATTATGAAGGTTTATTAAACGCTAAAATGGGAATTAGGTCTTTTTTACGTTATCTGTTTCTTTCTAAAAAGAATAAATACCTCACCTAACCAGTGGTTTTCATTTTTTTTAAATCCTTTTCATCTCTTGAATACGGAGCCCGTGATGAGCTCCGTATTCTTTTTTATAGTTCTCCCTTTCATTTATATCTCCTATAACAATACTATCTTAATTCTTCTTCACCGTTGGAATTGTTCTCCCCCGATAACGGAGGAATTGGAAGGGGTGGAGTGTCCTTTAAGGGGATATGGTAGGTAAAACAATGACCGAGTACCTTTTCTCCCTTTCGCGCGTGCACGTATATATATAATGTGTGCCCTTCCGTGCCCGCCCACACCCCCTTTCAAAAATATGTTCTACAACATCCTTATCAATCAACGAGTTACAAAATTGTTTCAAAAAACCTGTGAAAAAATGATAGATATATTTGGAGTGAATGGATATATCCGCTACTTTTGCACCCGCTTTCCAAGAGACGGAAAGCCTTGAAATTGACATTCTGACAGAAACGGATACTGAACTCCAGCAAATTTCTCTTCTTTTGCCCTTATTCTAACCAAGAATAACGCTGCTGAAAAGAAATTTGAAAAAAAAACTTCCGAAACATTTGGAAGTTATCTGATAAAGTTCTTACCTTTGCACCCGCTTTTGAAACGAAAGCAATCGAGAATTGACTTGCTGGCAGAAACGGTGCTAAGAACGTTTTCTTCTTCTTCTTTTACCTCCCTTTCGATAAGAGAGACGACGAGAAAAAGAAAAAAGAAAAAAACTTCCGAAATTATTTGGAGTATATACTTAAAAGTTCTTACCTTTGCATCCGCTTTCTGAAAAGAAAAGCAGTTTAAAAAAGAAGCGATCTTTGAAGAATTTACATAAACAATACAAGTAGTACAAGAGCAGGTGCTTCGCAAATTAATAATTAAAAAATTAATAATTAAAGCGCAGCATCTGGGTATAAAAAAAGAACCGTCAAGTAACTTATATATATAGGTAATTTGAAAACTTTTAATAAACCGAGCGTCCTGAACAGAGCAAAACACTGTCGCTTTTTAATTATTAATTTTTAATTATTAATTTGCGCAGTCACAATACTTTTACAATGAAGAGTTTGATCCTGGCTCAGGATGAACGCTAGCTACA
>ERZ773183.966-NODE-966-length-28018-cov-3.903837_pt1 | contig 28018 bp, 32 predicted proteins | sample MGYA00580532_ERZ773183 | MGnify/ENA primary metagenome ERZ773183 (study PRJEB29015, sample SAMEA2737791) | human gut metagenome | biome: human gut; feature: human-associated habitat; material: faeces | place: China | collected 2012 ...
ATGTGAACATTGACGGCATTTTCATCCCCATATAGGCATCATTCCAAATTAAAGAATAGATTTGAGCCTTTGTGTAGACCCTTTGTGGGTTTTCCAGAAGCAGCCGTAAAATATCAAATTCTTTTGCGGTCAGTTCGATAATCTCGCCTGATTTTGTGACGGTGTGATTTTCCAAGTTCATAACCAATGGGCCCCACACAAGTTTCGTTTGCTCTGGCTGTACGGCAGCATATTCGGTATTTCTCCGTATGTTTGCTTTAATACGCGCCATAACCTCTGTTATGGAAAACGGTTTTGTAATATAATCATCCGCACCGAGGCCCAAACCTAAAGTTTTGTCGGAATCCGAATCCTTTGCAGAAATGATGATAATTGGCACCGTACTTTTTTGACGAATATACTTCATTACATTCATACCTGTAATTTTGGGAATCATCAAATCCAACAAGACGATACTATAAGAACCAATGTCGAAAGCCTCACATGCCTTTTGACCATCGGTAGCGCAGACAACTTCAAAATTTTCTGCTATAAGATAGCTACATAACATTTCACTTATTTCTATATCATCTTCAATTAAGAGAATCTTCATTATTCTTTTTTCCTTCCTTTCTACGCCTATCAACCGGCTTCTCCGCAGTTTTAGGGTGTGTCGACTTCCTGCCATTCATTTGGATTCCTGACGCATTTCTTTGTTTTGGTTTCCATACCTCTTACGAGGAAATGACAGGACCTCAGCTGTTCCGATAACATACTTATCATCAACCTCGCCAAGCTCTCAGACTGGGGGATGCCGCCATAACCTCACCGTAGCGGTTACAGCAGTGTTGTCTACTGTGCAATACAACACATCGACCATTTCCAACCTCATACTAATTTCCCAGCTCAATCGCTTCACTTTCGTTTCGGCTCTGTTGCTCCCTGTCCTACGCTTAAACCTGGTGTTACCACTTCAGTTCCAAGGACTCGGTACAGGCGGTTGGTTAGACCTTACCTGATAGGCTTTTCCTACTGTATTGTTATCAGCTTACCAAAGTTTGCAGAATTTCTTCCGCTCGCTAGGGGAAATCAGCTATGCTGATTTCACAGCTCGCACATATAAAACAGTATAACACAAAATAAAAGTGACATGGTGAACTGATTGAAATGCTTCTGATTTTTGCAACAAATGATTGATTTAACGATAAGGAGATTTGATACGATGAGAACAATATTTGCAGAATACAATCCCAAGCGCAACAGTATTGATGTTTACACCTCTGTTGGCTATATGCTCCGCATTGACTGTTGGGAAGCTGAAAAGGACTTAAAAACCACATCAGGATCAGACTGTGCATTAAACGCACTCGCCATTGATGATCCTCTTGAATATGCAAGATTATATCTTGATGGAAATTTGCAGATGTGGGTAGATGCGGAAGACTCATTAGAAATTTCTTGATTTTTAAACAAATACAACAGTTTAAATCACTATTAGCTACAATATTTCTGGAAAATTCATCATAGATTTGTGTAAACGCAAAGAAACGGCGGCTCTGATTATCTAAAAGCCGCCGCTTCATAGGCGCGTGGAAACATGTCTGCTGTGCGACGGCTTTTTTCTTTTGCCGTCGCGCGGCAGATAACCAATTCATTCTATTTTGAACTTCTTTTATGCTACCTGATGTCTGCAATAGGAATGAATCGCCAAAAATGTAAACACAAATAATTCAATTCCTGCCGAAATCAAAATAACATGCGGTGTCCAGAAACTCATTCCACCGATATTCAGATAATTGAAATCTGCAAGCTGAGAAAGGAAATTGTTCTGCATACCAATTCCGGCAGATGGAAGTATGGTAGAGAGCCATGTTGCTCCCATCGCCACATAAGCAAAAAGCGGCATGAGAAGAACTACAATAGAGATCAGCAAAACTGTCAATGTGTCTTTACATTTTGCAGACAGGAACAACGTACAGCTAACCGTTGCTAATACAGAAAGTAAGCCCGCTGCTGCGAGAATTATCTGCAACTGCCCCAGATTGATGTTTGGCAGATTAATGATAGAGTATCGCATCTGAAACGATGTTTTTAAGCAATCCGTCCCGAACGCTGCATCTAAAATCAGAATGTGTACCGTGATCCCGACAAGGAAAGTAACAACGAAAAGTGTAAATGCCGCCAGAATTTTGGTAATTGCTAATTGTTTATGCCCGTATTTGGTGGTTCGCAGGATGCTGTCACCGCCCGTTTGATATTCTCCGGCGAAAGTAGGTGCTGCGATTGCCACACACAAAATAGCAAGGAACAAAATATAAAACTCAATATAATCAAATGCATCTTTAGAAATTCCAGAATGAAGATAAAATGGCGTATCAAGTTCTGAATATTTTTCAAGAGCTTTCTGCTGTGCGGTTTCATTTTCTCTTTGCTCATTCCGCATGACATCCTGTAAATGTTCTGCGCACTTTTCATAATAGGCTCCGTCAATGTCATTCGGGTCAATATCCATTAAATCAGCACCAATGCCTGTTAATGGATCAGCAAACGCTTCGGACAGACCCATCAGCAAGTGACGGAACGGGACGATTTTTTCAACAAATACAGCCAGAGGAAAGCCCTTTTCCTCGACTGGCCCATATTCTCGAACGCAACTTTGATAAGTTTCCAAAGCCGATTTGATCCTATCCGGGGTCACTTCACCAGCGGATGTTTTATATAAATCTTGTTTGTACTTGATAGCTGCCAAGCCATCTAATTCTGTAACCGTGCCATCTTCGTTTGGACGGTTAATACCCTCAAATGAAATAGGCAGGTATGCCATGGCTACGGAAAGCAAAAGTGCGATTGCAAGTAAAATCAGGGTGCGCCGTGACTTCAAAATACGTTTTAGTTCAAGTCTAAAGAGCCGCATATTATCTGTCCTCCTTTTCCAAGTCTGTCTGCGGGAACAACCACAGATACAGATCTTCCAATCGTGGCTCCGTTGTAACAGACCCATCAATTTCCGAATGTTCGGACAGATAACGAATAGAAACCTGATTGTAATCTTCGCCTCGCTGATTGATAATGCGCAGCCGCATTTCACATTCCGGCAGCTTTGAGGCCGGAATTATGCAATTCCAAACCTTGCCCTCAATCCGCTTGACAAGTTCTGCGGTAGTTCCGACATCAACAATTTCTCCGGCTTTCATAATTGCGTTGCGCGTAGAAATATATTCTATATCAGATACGATATGGGTGGAAATCAACACGATTCGATCATGCGAAAACTCGGAAATGAAATTCCGCAGACGCACGCGCTCTCCGGGATCAAGTCCTGCTGTCGGTTCGTCCATGACAAGTATCTCCGGGTCATTCAACATAGCCTGCGCAATACCAACACGACGCTTCATGCCGCCTGACAGATTGGAGATTTTTTTCTTTTTCACATCGGAGAGCGAAAGAATGCCTAACAAATAATTGATCTTTTTGGTAGTTGCCCTTGTAGGAATATCTTTCAGCGCAGCCATATACTCCAAATAATCTTTGACCGTAAAATCCCGGTGATACCCAAAATCCTGCGGCAGAAAGCCAAACTTGCTTCGGTAGACTTCACCTAACTCTCGAATGTCTTTTCCGTCATAGTAAACCGCTCCGTTGGTTGGTGTCATAATATCAGCAATCATGCGCATGAGCGTGGTTTTCCCTGCACCATTCGCCCCCAAAAGTCCCCAAACGCCGGGAGTCAACGTCAGATTGACATCATTTACTGCTGTTTTGTCTTTGAACTGCTTGCTTAAATGCTCTATTTTCAGTTCCATGCTTACACTCCTTTCTTTTGCTTCAGCTGAACAATAAAAAGCCCTTGTTCGATATCATTGTACCGAACAAAGGCTTTTCAATCTCAAAAATCACACGCTTAAATTCCTAAGTAATTCCTAAGATCACATTCTTATTTTCCTAAGCGGAAAGGGGTAATGTAATCACAAAGTCTATGGTTTCATTTTGACTGGATGCAGTAATCTTTCCACCATGTAAATGTATAATTTCTTCCGCAATAGAAAGGCCAAGCCCCGCACCACCTGTATTAGAAAGCCGAGCATCATCCAAGCGATTGAATTTTTCAAATATACTGTTAAGCTGTTCCTGTGGAATTGTTTTTCCACGATTTTCAAAAGTGATCTGTATATCATGCTCTAACCGTTTGGCGGATATAGTGATCTCTGTCTGCGGGTAGCTATATGACGCTGCATTTCGTAAAAGGTTACTGAAAACTCTCGCCAGCTTTTCGGGATCAGCGTTCACAGATAAGTTGTCCTCCGCAGTAAATACCGCCGTGTTGCCATTTGCAGAGAGTGTCGGGTATATTTCATCTATTACCTGCGCAATCAAACAATGTAAATCTATATTTTCTTTTTTGATAATGACCGTATGTGCATTGTACTTGGTAATTTCAAAAAGTTCATTGATGAGCTTTTCAAGGCGTTCTGCCTTATTCAACGCAACTTTTACATACTTTTCCTTTTGCTGTTCAGGCATGTCAGGGGCTTCATGGAGCAGGCTCAAATAGCCGATTACCGTTGTGAGAGGGGTGCGTATATCATGTGCCAAGTACATGACAATTTCATTTTTCTTTTCTTCTGCCTGCTTTGCAGCCTGCTTGCTTAACAGAACAGACATTTTGATCTGATTGAGCTGTTCCTCCAGTTCTTTCAGCGGATCAGACAACGATACGGTATGACTGTTCTGCTCATAGACCGTTTGGGTTGCGTCAATTACTTCATCCAGATAGTCCCACGGCTTTTTCCAATAGTAATTGAAGATACATACAAAGCCTATCACCAGATACAGAATAAACAGCGGACCAAGCCGCCAATAGAGCCATGCAAAAACACCGTTGTCAAATTTTGAAAAGATGTAGTCCAAGATAAGGGTCAAACCATATCCAACAACGGTATAAACCAGCAATGATAGGTATAGGCGCACTTTAAGGCGCTTTTCTGTTGCCATTTCTTTATTCGACATGAATACACCTCCTACCGATTAGCAAACAGAAGAAAGCCAAGCAGGCCAATCACGACAACACTTACTATGCCTGCCAGAGTGGAAAACAGTCTGTTTGCTTTTATTCTATTTCCGATTAACCGGGCTGCTATCGAATATACAGCAAGTCCCAAAAGACCGCCTGCCGCATTTGTGAGTACATCGGTAATATCAGAACATCCGACTGCTAAGATATACTGCATAGTTTCCAATAAAAAACTTGTTCCAGCAATCAGCATGAATTTCACATATAATTTTGTTCTTGGCAGAAGCATTTGAAGATAAATACCCATAGGCACAAAAATCAAGAAATTTTCGAGCACCTCTGTTAAATGAAATGCTGCTCCAATTTCTTTGTCATAGTGAAAAGGAATAAAGTTTATACTTCTTATCTTGTCCAGATCACCGATTGAAAATTGTAGTTTGAAAAGTATGATCCAAACCAAGAGTGCCAGATAAATTAAGAATAAGATGGTTACGAAGCAATTTGATTTTCTTTTCATAGCGTACTCCTTTCGGTTAAATTTTGTAGCCAACACCCCAAATCGTTTTAATATACTGCGGAGTATCGGAAGTATCTTTCAGTTTCTCACGCAGATGCCGGATATGCACAGTAATTGTGCTGCTGTTTTTAGAGTAGTATTCATCTTTCCAAACTGCATGAAACAGTTCCTCAATACTTACAACATTCCCGGCATTTTCCAAAAGAACCTGGAGGATAGAAAATTCTGTCGGTGTCAGAGAAACCGGCTCACCGTCTAACAGACATTCATGGGTCTGCACATTCAAGCACAATTTGTTATAGGAAAGTTCCGATGGAACTTTCTCTGTGATGATACCGGGTGAGTATTTCTTGTAACGTCTTAACTGTGCTTTCACTCTGGCAACTACTTCAAGTGGGCGAAAAGGTTTTGTCACATAATCGTCCGCGCCCAATGTCAGCCCCGTTATTTTATCCGTTTCCTCAATTTTAGCCGTTAGCATTATGATTGGATAAGTGTATTTCTTTCGGATAAGCTGGCAAAGTGAAAAGCCGTTCATATCCGGGAGCATAATATCCAGAATGGCAAGATCAATGTCACCGCTTTCAATACATGACATGGCATCCGTTGCGCAGTAAAATTTATAAACGACGTAATTTTCGTTTTTCAAGTAGACCTCCAACAAATCCGCTATATCTTGCTCGTCATCTATAATCAATATCTTTTCAGGCATATTTCCAACTCCTTTTTACTTGTATTCGATTAAGTATAACAAATACAGTGTTCAAGTTCCCAATGGATTGCATGAGAAATTATTAAGATTTTCCTAACTTTCGAATTTAGGCAACTCAAAATGCTAAAGCAGATTACGAATCAAATTCTTTAATTGTCTTGCCGTTGTTATCATCTAAAGTAATACCTCCAAATATGGTCTTAGTATCTTTTCAACATGAAACATAGCTGCGTATTTCATAAGCATCCGTAAGTTTTTATCCTTACGCATCGCATACTGCTTTAATGCATCTTGGAATACCTGCATTTCAATATTTTTCCTGCTGCGAAGCAGATCGCAAATCGTTCTCTCCATATCATAAACCGGAACTGAATGTCCAAATGATGTCTGCATAGTTGTGATCCCTATTTCATGTAAATCCTTTTTTACTGTATACACTTGAAAACCGTCTTCCTGCAAACGGCTTGGATTATACCCGGTTCTTACTGTTATGGTGTATTTCAAAGGCTCTTTGTCCGTTAAGTCATGAAAAAACAATGCAGTTTCGTGAGAAAATACAGCTTGACCACAACGTAAATGCAAAAGGTACATCGCATCTGTCCACGTATCAGGTGATACATACACACCATGAGAAACTTGCTCTAATCCTCGTTCCTTCACATAGGCATAAAACACAGACTTACTAATTCCATTATTTAGGACTTGAAATGTCTGAATTGTCCCTCCACATTCACGCAATAACAGATCTAATTTTTCAAATTGAGTCATATGGAATCTCCTTTCATGCTAATATGATAATATGTATTAGCATGAAAGTAAATATAAATAACACCTATGACATCGAACTCCAATACCTGATAAACTAAATGTGACATAAAAAGGACACGCAGCTTTTAATAGCTTGCGTGTCCTAAAACTAAACTTACCTAAACTTACTTCTCTTGATTGTTATAATATTTTTTCTTTTAAATTTTCTTTGAACTGTCTCCAGTTCCTTCGCCCTTCCAAAGCCCTGCGAACCAACGTAAGGGCCATGAAATATGTAGATTGCTGTGGAAGGGCGTCTAATTGTTTCAATATTCAGTTGTTATAAAATTTCTAAAGTATTATAATCCAACCTACTAACTTTACCCGAAATTTGTTTTTCCCATCATTATAATGGCCTTGCCCACTAATCTGATTGTAATTATAAATTTGTTAAATTCTTTTTTCTTTTCTACAAAATCTTACTTATGGTTCCTCAATGTAAACTCCATCTGTGAAACTGCTGCTCATATCTTGACCGGCGGAATGTGTGCAACGAACACGATAATAATAGTCACCTTCTACATCCATGTATTTCTTAGACGAAACACGATCAGCGTTTTCTAAGAACTTATTCCAGGAATCATAAAAAGACCACTTTGTATCTTCTTCCTTGGCGCGTTCAATAATCACACCTATACCTATTCGTTCCACTACTCGTTCTGCAAGTGTTGTACCTCCAGCGTAAATCTCTCCCGGTCCCATTCGGACGATTTTGGAATATCCAGTCAGAAGATCTTCGCCTCTGGCAACTTTTTGATTATAGCCGATGGATTCTGCATCTGTTGTAAGTTTTGATCCGTCGATCACCTTCACGCTAGATGCCGCCTGTGTATCCGTCGATACTCCAAAGCTTAATCCTAAAGTCATAGCAAATACGCAGCATATGGACATACATCGCTTCATTTATCTACCTCCCATCTCTCTCTATTAGGGTTCCCTATATAATAGACACATGAGATAAGAAAAACTGACGCATTTTCTACAAAAAATACAAATTTTTTAAAATATTTTCCATTTCTTCTTTTTTCATTTCTCCTGAAAGACAATAATATACCTTATTATACTCTAATTCTGCCACATACCTGTTCCTTCCTGTTTCTGGCGTCTCATAACCTGTCACTTCAATATTAGCTTCTTTTACCTGATTATAATAATAATGCTCTACCTTTTTGTCTTCGTTATCAGCTCCCCATGCAACTTCTCCATAAGATGCACTTACAAAAAATTCAATTCTTTTTTTATTATATTGATAGTCCAATTCAGCCACCTGAATATCCGTATCCAATTCCATCTTTATAAATTCCATACCGTTTGGACGCCACATTAATTTTACAGGTTCAATTCCAAACTCTTCTGCTATCTTCTCATATGCCTTCTCTTCATCTTCTTCCTCGATAATCTTATTTTTATCGCTGGAATTGACTTTTGACACTTTTCTTCCACCTACGGAACTCTTCATAAACTGCAGCATTCTCTCTGGTCCGCCAAAGCTTGTCATTCCAACTGCCATTACGAGGATCAGCACTGCTGCCAGCGCTACAATTCTACGGATATTGCGTTTCTTACGGCGCATTGTATAGATTTTCTTCTCCTCACTCTGATTCTTCAACATCTCCCGTCCAAGGCGAAGTGCTTCCTGGTCTTCTTCCGAGAGTTCCGCATACGCATCCATTCGCTTCATATCTTCAGAACACTTTTCACGCTCACGGATTTTTTGATCCAGTGCATTTTTCATGCGGATCTTCAGCTCATTTGGAATCTCTTCATTATCGTTAAGTCCGACTTCTTCTTCAATCTGTTTCGCTTCTTTATTCAATTGATCTTTCAGGATTTCTTTCAACTGATCTTTCTTTTCACTCATAATCTACCTCTTAACGAAATCTATCCTCTCTTTCTCTTGACCAAATCTCTCGGGAACGTATAATATAATTATATGCCAAAGTTGAAAAGTTTTCACTGTTTCGTACAGTATATACGAAGCAGAATTATCCGTACGGCATTCTTATTGTAACATATATTATCGAAAGGAGCTTTTTATGAAACGTATTATCTTAACCGGCGGCGGTACTGCCGGTCATGTTACACCTAACATTGCCCTGTTACCACGTCTTAAAGAATTACAATACGACATCCACTATATCGGCTCATATAACGGAATTGAGAAAGAACTTATCTCTCAATTCGGTATACCATATCATGGCATCTCAACCGGTAAACTCAGACGTTATTTCAGCGTCCAGAACTTCACAGATCCATTCCGCGTTATCAAGGGAATGGGTGAAGCACGTAAACTGATTAAGATTCTGGAGCCTGATGTTATATTTTCCAAGGGAGGTTTTGTCTCTGTACCAGTAGTCCTTGCCGGTAAGGGACAACATGTACCAGTCATTATCCACGAATCTGATATGACTCCGGGGCTTGCCAACAAGATTTCCATTCCTTCTGCAACGAAGGTCTGCTGCAACTTCCCGGAGACATTATCTTCTCTCCCGGCAGGCAAGGCTGTTCTCACCGGATCTCCGATCCGCCAGGAGCTTTTAAGCGGAGATAAGTACCGCGCCAGAGAATTTCTTCACTTTACTTCCGACAAACCGGTCATTTTGGTTGTCGGCGGAAGCCTCGGTGCCGTTGCCGTGAACAATGCCATCCGTGCGATTCTCCCGGAGCTTCTGAAAGACTTCCAGGTCATTCACTTATGTGGCCGCGGCAAGCTCGATCCTTCTTTGAACGGAACAGAAGGCTACGCACAGTTCGAATATATCAAAGAAGAGTTGCGTGACCTCTTCGCACTGACCGACATTGTAATCTCCAGAGCCGGAGCCAATGCTATCTGCGAGCTTCTCGCCCTGCACAAACCAAATCTTCTGATTCCACTGTCTGCCAATGCAAGCCGTGGTGATCAGATTCTCAACGCCCGTTCTTTCGAGCGTCAGGGATTCAGTATGGTGCTTGAAGAAGAGGAACTTACGAACGAAACACTTCTCACCGCAGTTCATGATCTCTATGATAACCGCGAGAAATACATCGATGCAATGAAGCATTCTTCCCAGCAGGATTCTATCGATACCATCATTGATCTGATTGAATCAGTAACTGCTTAGATACTTACAAAACTATCTGATTCTATCGCAGATATCTGATAGAAGAAAACAGGTGTCATATTCGGCACCTGTTTTTTATTTGTCATCCAGTTGGTGAAACTGTTCTTCGTAGTACTTCTTAATCCATTGCTTTGCCCTATATAATGTACTATGCAGCGTATCCAGAGGTATCCCCATTTTCTCTGCAACTTCTTTTTGTGGTTTATCCAAAGTATATGAAACGGTAACTGCCTCATACCACCTTGAATTTTTCTCATATAAATTTGCAAAGATCGTATCTTTTAGGTCGCAACATTCTTTCTGACGAAGCACTTCTATGAGTTGAGCATCCAGTCCTTCTGACGAATATGGCACCTCCTGCTCCGGAACCTCTTCCATCGGTGTCTCCCATTTACTGTCTCTTAGATAGTTCTTTGCCATATTCTTTGCGGTAGTGATCAGCCACGCAGGCACGGACTCCATACATATATCTCCCAGGTTGTCGTATAATTTTAGGAAAACTTCTTGCACAATCTCTTCTGCCACATAGTGATCTTCGACGTAGTACAATGCCGTTCGGTACACTTTACTTACATTTTCTTTGTAAAGCCTGTCGATTTCAGCTTTCTTTACATCTTCAGATTCCACCATTTAATTTCCATCACTTTCAAGTTTATAATTTAGACAGAATTTCCTGCTTATCCTCTTCGGTAAGCTCGCCCATCTTCCAGCCAAGTCCAACTTCGTCACCTTTATAACGCGGAATCATATGTAAATGGAAATGGAATACAGTCTGTCCTGCTGCTTCGTTATTATTCTGCACGATATTGTACCCATCACAGTGTAAGATGCCTGTAAGCTTTGTAATCATTTTCTTAGCCAGCACCATAACTTTTGCAGCCTTATCATCGTCCAACTCATACAAATTGGCATAGTGTTCTTTTGGAATAATCAGTGCATGTCCTTTCGAAGCCGGGCTGGCATCCAGAATCACGCGGAAATCTTCATCTTCATACAATGTTGCTGTTGGAATTTCTCCATTTGCCAGTTTACAAAAAATGCAGTTATCATCTTTCATTTTCATTTCCTTCTTTCATTTAAAAAGTCATTTTAAAAATTGTTGATTATTTTATCCGCCAATGCTACACTATGAAAAAATAAATTCATAAAGGGCGGTAATCATTATGTTCACAGAATCTGATTATGAAAAATTACACCAGATCATGGCAGAAAGTCCTGAGAAAGAAGAGCTTCTCACCAGACTTCTTCACTCCCACCGTATGGATATCAGTACCATCAGCCATGAGATTCGCAACCCGCTGACTCTTATATACAGTACCTTACAGATGATCGAAGCATCCAATCCGGAAGTTCTGAATATCCGGCACTGGTCAGACTTACATAGCGACATCGAATATATGAAACAACTACTGGAAGAGTTATCAGCATACAACAACGGTCAACGTCTGTCACCTTCTTCGACAGATTTAGACATCTTTCTCAAGAAAATTTCCTTATCCTTTGCTTCCTCCATCATTGAAACCGATATTGAATTTATCTCCCGGATAGAGCCGGGACTCCCTGTTATGCCTGCAGATTCCATCAAACTTCGGGAAGTTCTTCTGAATCTTCTTGGAAATGCGCGCGATGCAGTACTGATTCAACAATCTACATGCTCTAATCATCTTGATTCTGCCTGTAATTGTGAAAGTAACGGATCTTTGGATACCAGCAAAGCACTTACTTATTCTCCGCAAATTCACTTTCACGCATGGAAAGAGCATTCAAATCTGATTATCTCCGTCTCCGATAACGGCTGTGGTATTGCACCAGAACATCTATCTTCAATCTTCGAACCATTTGTCACGTACAAATCGTCCGGGACAGGCTTAGGCCTGCCACTTTCCCGCCGAATTATCGAAGCACATGGTGGAACACTAACTGTCCACTCAGAACCAGATTTGCCGGACTGCCAGCTAAAAACTACATTCACCCTTACAATTCCAATCCCTTAAAACATTTTTAATAATGTTTCGGCTTATGTTTCCAATATGTGAGTACCGCCAGTAAAAATCCGGATATCAGCCCGCCAATGTGGGCTGCGTTATCCACCCCTTGTGCGGTGAATCCATAATAGAGACTTAAGCCTGCCATCAGAACAAGTCCTCTTGTTGAAATCTCTCCGACTCGTCCATGATTACGGATTGCAACATAAAGAAGTGCTCCCACAATTCCAAAGATTGCTCCGGAAGCACCCGCTGATACCGCATAGCTTCCCTGACTCACATCAAACCATGCCGATACGAGATTTCCCATCAGTCCGCTTCCAAGATAAATGAGCAGAAAACGGATCTTTCCAATCTCTGGTTCCAGGCTGTAACCGATGACCAGCAGCATCACCATATTGTTCATCAGATGACTGAATCCAAAATGCAAAAACATACTGGTGATCAGTGTATAATATCGTTCTCCGTTCATGAGATATGGAACATACATTGCTCCGTGTTCCATCATAAATGCGGAATCCTCAGTCATACCCATGAAAGACAATCCGAGGAAGATCAGAACATTCGCTGCTGCGATTGCAATTGTACAAATTGGTAATTTCTTGTAATTTCTCATAGGAAAATTCTCTCATTAATTTTCTGTAATGTCAACGTTATTCTGCAAGATTTTACTCATCAAACTCTACGATCAGATAGTATCCTCTGTCCGTATGTTGTATTTCTTTGATTACGCCCTGTCTTGCGTGAATACGCTCAGATGTCTTGTAAATTCCAGACATTGCAACTGCTGGTTCCACTACATAAGTAAACAGGTTCGTATTCGGACTTCTCTCTGTTACTTCCACCTGCTGGCCTTCTTCCACCAGCCCTTGTCTTTCCATTTTAAACCGTTCCTGTCTCACGACAAACCGCCTCCTGTCTCTGATATTCCAGCCGGGATTTTTTCCGGCATCATTCCTGTCAGTACAGTATAACACTAGAGATCTTCTTCTTCAATATACAGCCCGTCCCAGTCTCCCCACTTTGGTTTTCTGCGTCTGTGAAGAAAACGCTTCATCGGTGTCCACAGGTTTTCTGTCTCACGGAGTATCGTACTTCCCATTTCCTGGCTTGCGATCCAGTCATGTTCTGTCCGGTCAAAATATGTGCTTCCTTCCTTTTCTTCCTCTGTTCCCAAATCTGTATTTTTATCCTCTGCCAAAACATTTTCTTTCTCTTCTTTTACACACTCCTTTATAATCTGTTCCAGACTGTAATTCTCTTTCATAGTCTCTTTATGCAAAAGAAACACGATCTGGACACATTCTTTATCCTGATAATCTGCACATTTCACCAGATATTCGCTCAGATGGTGAAATCCTTCCCACAGACTTTTTTTCTTTCGGTGGATAATAACAAAAATAATACTTTTCTTCTGTGTAAAAAATATACTCCGGATCCATCAGAATACAATTCACATTGAGAAGATACCTTTCTACTTCTTTCACGACACGCAAAATAGATTTTAGCAATATTTTTATTTCTTCTCCACTCATCGTATGCTTTTCATAGAGCGCTTTCATGGACACTTTTCCACTCACATCATAATCATAACAGCTTTTGTCATCCATTCCCCGTCCATGCATTTCCAGCAGTCCTTCCACCTGATTTTCTTCCAGCATTTTATTTTGATAGTCCTCTGTATAAGGGACTGACTCTTCTATCGTAATCTTACGTTCCATTGACGAACTCCTTTATTTTCTTAATATCCCGAAGCTTTTTCTCCGGTTCTGTAATTACCGCACGTTTTTCCACACTGACTTTCATCTTCCTCCATGTTCCCTGTGCCCGGACACAGACTTCATCTCCTTCCACCGTAACCTGTCCCTGGATTGTAGATAATAAGATACACTTTCCATTCACGCGACTTTGAAAAAGTGTTTCCAGTTCCGCCACATCTGCCCCGCTTCTATCTCCAGATTCAGTCTGTGAATCCGGTTTTTCTCTCGCCTTATTACTGCCGACTACCGCTGTCTCATAAGCTGCTCCCGCAATTATATTCTTGTCATGGTAATAAAAAAATGCATAGATACTGCTCATGACCAGAAGCATAATAATTGGCGTTAAAAAAGACATTTCTACTGTATAACCTCTCACAATACACCGCCTCCCTGCTCTGCCAGCATCAGAATATATCCAAGAGTCAAAAACGGGAAAAATGGCATCGTCTTCACTCGTCCGCGAAATGCCAATATCACCGAGCAGACTCCACTTGTAAAAATTGCTGCTGCCAGCACTTCCACAACTTTCCAAAATCCCAGATATCCTCCAAGAATCATAATTGCCACGCTGTCTCCATAACCGATTGCTTCTTCTGTCACTTTACTAACAAGAAGGAACAGCACTCCCACTCCGATTCCTGCACAGATTCCAACAAGATTCTCTACATTCGTCTGTTCCATCTTTTCCAGGAACACTCTGATCTGATAAAAATCCACTATTTTCCAGAAGACTGTCAATATTCCCCACAACGTCAGAACTTTTCTGGAAACTTTTTTATTTCTAATATCTGACACAGACAGCCCGGTTAGAATTAACAGCACAACTATATCTACCATTCTATTTATATTTCCCACATCTTGTACCTCTTCTTATTCTACTTGTCATTCCCGGCATTCTACTTTCCACCACATTTTGAGCATGCGCGCTTTCCCGGTACTTCAGAAATTCTCGCTGTATATACGGTACGCTTTAATCCGCTGCATGTCAGTGAATTATGATACCGGTCACCCTGATCAGTAATATACACACTTCCACCCATACTGCTGCCATGAACACATTTCTCACAGGCATGATACTTTCCGCCACTTTCATTGCGAAGGCTATTAAGTTCCGATGACGCCGCCGCATGGATCGACAGGTCCAGATGCGTACAATGTGGATTTTTGTGATAGACAACTCCTGTATCCGTTACATATACAATCTGATCATCTTCTTCACCAAACCCTCCTGCCTCATAGCCGATCCATGCCTTAATCCTCATAGTTTCCTTATAAGAAATCGGCGCTATAGAAAAGCCCGGAACCGGAATCCGCACCTGATAAGATACCTGAATTTCTCCAATTCCCGTAAGCGGCGACAGATAAGATTGATTGCAATTGATTCCTGAGCTGCCACCTTCTACAATGCTTCTCTCTAACCGTTCTGCTCCAATAGAATTTACAACATCACGTTCCAGATTTGACGGAATCACTGCCGGGACTTCTACTGCCTGCACTGCAAGCTTCTTTCCCGCTTCCTGAAGTCCGCTTCGCACAGCCGTCTGCACGGATAACAGCTCCAGCAGTAATACCAATGCCAGCGTCGCAAAAAAGAAGATTGGTACTGCCATAGCAGCCTCCACGGTAATGCTTCCTTTTTTTCGGGTGGATGCAGATGCCCTTCCTGTATGCTTGGATTTGTATATGCTGGATAATAAAGGGATATCTTTATCTGAGTTCATCGAATCTTTCTCCTTTCATTTTTATGTTTTCAGTTAGCAGAAATTTTATAACTCCCGGTAGGGGGAGCGGAAGGACATCTGCACCCACCCGTTATTGATTCATTTCGTTTTTAATTGTATCCAAAATATGTCGGAAAATCGTACATGATCCCACGACGCAGATTGCATGTGCTGTGAAATTCTACTCTGCTGATGCAGGCATCTGCCCGAAAAAATGTCTGTCCATATCGTATCTTTAAATTTTGTTCCACCATATCTAATGTACGCATCCCAACTTCATCCTGGGATTTCAGGAACAACAGCATGCGAAGATATTCCCGATAAGCAAGTCCGCTTTCCATATCTTTACCACTATCTGCTGCCACATTTTCTCCTGCACTGCCAAGCTGCATCAGTCCGGAAAGACTTAGCTTCCAATCCTCTGCGTTCTTTACAAGTGGTACTTTTCCTCCACTTATCAGCGTTCTAATATCCATGATTGCTTCACCATAAGCCCATGCAAGTAAAATTCCCTGCGCGGCACCCTCTGCCAGTTCCGGAAGTCCGATCACCGTACATAATGTAAGCGCTGCCGCCTCGGCTTCTGCCTTCTTTTCTGAATCCGTCTGGATATATGCATAATCCGGCACAAATCGGACCATAAGAAGCTTACTGGCAACCGTCTCCAAATTTTCTCTGTCGCTGGCGTAGCCTTCCAGAATATATTCCAGTTCATAGTCCAGACTCCCCGCACCTGCCATGTCACCAAGATTCCCATTGCCGAAGTCTTCATTAGCAGAATCTCCTCTGACAAAATCTCCACCGACAGAATCTCCACTATTATAATTTCCATTGCCAGATTGCAGGCTATCTGAAGCCATCTTGAAATGTTCCAGCACGTACTCTCCAAACAGTAATTTACTGATTGTACTTCCCGATCCTGCTACATCTGAGAAATCTCCATATCCTTGATTTCGTTTTCTATGAGATACCATTTCCGATAACGTAATGCTTTTCTTTGACATTACACGTCCCTTTGGCATAATCAGATCTACAAGAGGCATGCTTTTTAATTTCGCCACATGCGATAAGGGATTCTCTTCCTCTGGAAGTTCCTCCTTCTGCGACAACAGCTCCTGTAATTCCTGTTCCGTTTTTGCCCCGTCCCTTTCATAATTTTGTAAAGCCTCCTCTCCTGCTTTCCATGTATCTGTCTGTCCAACCAGTTTCTTCACCTTATCCAGTCCGTATTTATTTTCCATATATGCCGTCACCTGCTCGTAAAATGCACTGGCACCTTGGTCCGTCAATAGCTGAATTCTTGTAATTTCCTGATCCATCCCGCTTGCTCCGTAATAGGCCAGCCGTTCCTTTAACAATTCTTCACTGTAACTGCCCGTCTCATAACTTCCTTCCAGCGCAAAAATTCCGTAGACTTCCCAGAGTTCCTTCTGATACTCTGCAAATATACTTTCCACCGCCCGTGTCATATCTGCTCTTCTGTAATTTTTTACATTCTGTAAAGAGGCACTTTCCAGCATTGCTCCGGCAAATGAAATGAGTAAAATAAATACCAGACTTAAATACACTGTGACTTCCCCCTTTAAATACCGCTGCTCTCGCTTGTAATCTTCTCGAAAATCGTCTCGACCAGACTCGTGAGCTGAGATTTGAATATAACGACAAGTGAAATCAGTACAACCAAAATTAAGATAATTTCCACAACTCCGACTCCGTCTTTGTTTTCCAATATTTCTCTCACTCTGTGTTTTAAATACCAAACTCTCCACATAATTAATCCTCCCGCTTTCTCTATTCTTGCTTCTCTACCCCCGCTTTTCTATTCCGTCATATCTTCTGTGGCATATTTTTATATTTTTACAATGCCTACATTTGTACGGTAAAAAATGCCGGGACTACAACAATCACAAGCACCTCTGCCAGCATCAGAAACATCGGAAGTAACAGCTTTGTTCCTGCTTCTTCCCCGAGCCGTCTTGCTCTTGCTTTTCGCTCTTCAAAAGACTGGATTGCTTCCAGCCGAAGCAGGTCATTTAGACCTTTTGTACCTTTTCTCAGGTTTTGTGACAGCAATGCACCAAATCTCATATATTCCTGTGTCCCGCATCTTCTTCCGAATTTCTCATAACATTCTGCTTCCGGAACACCGCCATCCATCTGTCGGCATGTATACTTCATTTCTTCATAAACTGCACGCTTCCCTTGCTGCTTTATCCGCGAATCGTAATCATTTACAATCTTTCTCCATGCTTTGCGGACCGTCATTCCTGCGCCTAAAAGTAATGTCAGCTTACTGATGACTTCCGGATAATCCAAACACATCTGTTTTTGTCTTGCCTGTTTTTCTTTTATCTCGTTCTGCTTGTCCAGCGCAAAAAACAGCACGGAAATCACAACTGCAGCCGCCATAATTACTGCACCTCTCCAGTTCATTACCGTATAAAAATGTATTTCCTGTCCGTCCACCTGTTTCGGCAATGTTAACGTCCCGGATTCTCTGGTATCCTGATCTTTTTCTGCCACTGTCCGGCGCACCTTTTCTAATAACGCTCCATCACTTCCGGTCATTCGTGGATAGACCATTGCCATACATTCATACAGTACCTGTTTTTCTACATCTTCCCGATACGTCAATATGGCTGTCAGCTTCACCGGTGTCCCTTCACTTACAAGCTTATCTTCCTTTAATTTTCCGTAAATATTGATCACATCATAGCGGTCAAGCTTCCATGTAACATCGATCGGCTTTCCTGGAATCTCTGTCAGAAGATTCAAATCCCGGTCCACATGATCCAGACTTATATTCTCCCCCAGAATCAACGAATCCATTTTCTTTACTGCCTGCTTTAATACCTGACTAATTTCCTGTTCTCCATAGACCTGCTCTGTTACTTCGATCGGGATTTCCCCCAATACCCGGTCTTTTCCCTCTACACGCAGTTCTTCCGTCTTCTTCCCTTTGCCATAAGTTTTTCTTGTGATCTCCTCTACATTTTTTCTGTAGGCACCATTGTAATCCCAGATAAGAGCTGCAACGCCCACCGAAAACACCACTAACATGATCCCGATACTCAGACTTCGATCTCGATGATCTTTCGCCCAAGCCCGTATGCGCCCAAATATATGATCAGACATCCTGTCATCACTCCTCTTCCTGCTATATTTCCGTAAAGATTTCCCATAAATTCCGGAAAACTGACAGTCATATAAAGTACAATTCCAAAAGGAATGACCGACATCACCTGAAATTCATATTTTTTCGCCGCCAGCATTGTATCAATTTCCCGTTTTACATCAATTTTGTCTCCAATCTGATCCGCTGTATTGCGGATAATAGACATCAGATTTCCTCCGCTTCTCTTGGCCGTGACAAAGACTCCGGCAAAGCTTTCCACATCTGAAAGCTTTGTTCTCTCGGACAGTTCTTCTACTGCCTGTTCCACCGGTACCTGTACCCGGATCTGCCTGACCATGATTTCCAGCTCACGTAGAATTGCCGCATCATCAGAGTAAAAAACCTGCATCTCTTTCAGGCTCTCTTTCACTGCATTTTCCACAGAATATCCTGTATTCAGTAAAGAGGAAAATGTCTGTATCAGTTCTTTGAACTGTACTAGAAATTCCTGTTCTTTTCGCTTAATGCATTCGTCCAGAAGCTGTATGTAATACCACACGCCTGCCGGAATCAACAATATAACTGCCACCCATGAGCGATAATATATCCATGCCGTTCCTGTCACAATAATGATGACCTTCAAGATCATTTTTACATATTCACACTTCTTTATATCCTGCTGCCAGTAACTTCTGTGTATGAACCAGGTCATCCATTTTTCTCCAAGTTCCCTGAATTTTCCCATCCTTTTCTCCTGTCTCTTCGAATCTGTACAGTGGACTCACCAGAATCTCACCGTCCTGATAATCCAGGATTTCTGAAACCTCCAGTACTTTACGGCTTTTATCTCTGAGTCTTCCAAGATGCACAATAATGTCGATTCCTGATGCGATCTGTCTCTGAACTGCCCCCAGAGGAAGATCCATTCCCATCAGCACCATGCTCTCCAGCCTGGAAAGCATATCCTTAGGACTATTGGCATGACCGGTACTAAGACTTCCATCATGACCGGTATTAAGTGCCTGCAGCATATCAATTGCTTCGGCCCCGCGAACTTCCCCGACAATGATGCGATTTGGTCTCATCCGAAGCGCCGTCCGAATTAATTCGCGTATAGTAATCTCACCTGTTCCCTCAAGATTGGCGCATCTCGCCTCAAGAGTTACCAGGTTTGGAATATCCAGAATCCGTAGTTCTGCATTGTCCTCAATTGTAATGATTCTTTCATCCTTTGGTATGTATTGCGATAAAGCATTCAGGAATGTGGTCTTGCCTGATCCGGTTCCTCCACTGATGAATATGTTGTAGCCTGCCCTAACAAGCTTTACCAGAAATTCTTTTACTTCCCGGCAGATAGAACCCCACCGGATCAACTGTTTCATTGTAATTGCTTCTTTTGGAAATTTTCTTATGGTTACTATGGGCCCATTTAAAGCGATGGGCCCCAGTACCACATTTACTCTCGACCCGTCCGGAAGTCTTGCGTCCACGATTGGAGATGCTTCATTTACGATCCGATTGGATCCTGCAACGATCTGTTGAATGACATCTTCCAGCTTCTCCCGCGAAACAAACCTTTTCCCGGATCTGATCAGTTTTCCTTCCTTCTCCAGAAATATATTCTGAGTCCCGTTAATCATAATCTCCGTGATCTCATCATCTTCCAGAAATTCCTGAAGAAGATCAAATTTCCGGAAAGCATTAAATAATTCTCTGCCAAGCTCCGCCTTTTTCCCAAGCGGTATATATTCTCTGCCGGATACCTCGTCCAGCACGCGGTGAATCAACTCCGTCAGCTCCTCATCCGGAATATCTCTGGACAGATCCAGTTCCTCCAGAATCCTCGCATGAAGCTGTTCCGCCTGTATCATGTGCGTTGCTCCTTTCGTATGATCTTACGTCTGACATCCTCGTAGCCCAGAAGTTCCAGTTCTGCCTCGAACTGCGCCACCTTCGCCTCTGCGACCGGCTCATCAATCGTAAGCATGTGAATCTCATTACAGATCCGAAGCACCCGGTAAATGTCCCGAACGCCTTCATCCATATCCAGAATCACGATTTCATAAATACTTTGTTCTATAATTTTCTGTATCAGCCTGATCCACTCTTCCGAGTCAATCGCCTTAATGTCTTCGGATACAGGCATCGGTACTATATAATCCAGATTTTCCGAGTGTCTCACAATAGTTGTAAGTACCGTTCCGATATTGCTCTGTTCCTGCCTTGCATAGTACAGAACATCTGCCAGTGTCTGTGTTCCTTCCGGAAAATGTCCACCTTCTCCACCGTAAGTTTCCATTCCCAGATACAATACATTTGCCTCCTTTGCCAGTTTTCTTCCAAGCCGGATTGCATAGGTTGTCTTTCCAATTCTTCTCACCGGAGAATATACCGCAATTACTCTGCAGTTCTTTTTACCGGTAATCTTTAAAAATATCTGCTTCTCGTCTCCTGACATGCTGCACTGACGAATCATTTCCGCCAGGATCTGATCTCCCGGCTGGTATTTGTAGATCGGCACCTCCCGGTTTTCCAACGCCACCTCTCTTTCTGGTGCGATTACAAATACCATACCGGCTTTTACCTGTTTTCTGGAATCTTCCGGATACTCCGAAGATATGAACAGAAAATCGATCTTCTCTTTCTCCTGTATAGCCAATACATAAGAAAGATCACTGCATGTCCTGACACGGACCGCCAATTCTTTCTGTCTTGTAAGATACTGTGCAAACGCGGAAGCAAATTTTGTCTCTGGATCACAGATTACCAGATTTTTGCTCTCCACATATTATCCCTCCTCTTCTTGTGTGTTCTCTCGTTATCTTCTTAGGAATTCATGACCGGAATAAATGGTCGAATAACATTGAATTACTTTGAATAACTTGAATGGTTATGTCTTGCCAACTAGAATATAACAATCAGATGTCTTGGATTATAGACAGGCTTTCCCCTTTTGTCTATCCCTTTTTTAGAAAATGTAAAACTTTGTGCAACATAGATAGATTTGTTTTTATCAATCATTGAAAATCATCTGGAAACAGTTATAATATATCCATAGAATTTTAAAACTTACCGACTTTATCTCACTGGAAAGGAGTCCATATTATGGAGTTCAAATTCTTAAAATTACGCGATTTACAAGGTAAAACTCCTTCATTTCCTGCTGCAGGCGAAGTACACATTATCTATGTGCCGGAACCGGATGACAGCAACTTGCACAAAGCAGGTGCCGGGCGTGCCATGATCAGAGAAATCCTTTCTTATTATCTGTGTATTGACAAAGGTCTGGTATGCCTGCATGAATCCAGGCATGGCAAACCCTATCTTGCCTCTCCGGCAATCGGACGGAATCTTTATTTTAATATTTCTCATACCGAAGGCTACCTTGCATTTGCAATGTCAACCTCTACACCACTAGGTATTGATATTGAAAAAGTTGACAGAAATGTCAGGCTTCAATCGCTGATGGGACGTTTTTTTCACGCGGAGGAAATTAAAAAATTTCTTGATTACTCTGACGAAGAGCGCGTAAAACATTTTATCCATTATTGGACTTTGAAAGAATCCTTCGTAAAGGGACTTGGAACGGGTATGACAACTTCTTTCACTTCTTTTTATCTTACGAAGGAATCCGAACGTACATTTTACGTCACTCCGGATAAAAAAGAACTCCAGGACGAATATTCATCCTGGAGAATCACTTCCATTCTTGCTCCCAAAGGGTTTATCTGCAGTGTTGCTTACCGGCTCTCATAAAAGGCCACACCATATAGCAGGGCAACCCCCGGGACTCCTAATGTTCCGGAGGCGGCCATTGTTATTGGATTCAGCCCCACCCTTACCGGAATTTCTTTTGACACGAAGAATCCATTTATCACAAGAATCAACATCACCCCGACTGCCATACGGATCAGAAAATTTATCATAAAATTCGAACATCTCTGTGACATATCCAAGCCTCCTTCTATTTTCATATATATCCTTGTTAAGCTTACCATATGACATATTTTAAAATATCCCCGTCTGATTTTTATTCAGAAATGCTGTTTCATTTCATAGGTTTAATCTTAAAAATCAGTATTATTTATATAGCATACTATTTTTATCCCACATGTTTTTCTATTCAAAAAAAAGGATCTCCTCCCGGAAATCCTCTCATCTGCTTCTCTATTCTGCCGATTTTTTAAGAATATCTGATTTACAATTCAATCTCTATCTTGCGATCCGATCTCTTGTATTGGTGATAAGCCACTCCTGCTGCATCGAACATACGCATAGATGCCTGTACAGCTGTGCTTCCATCATATTTGTTACAGTCGTAGATAACTTCTTTGATTCCACTTTGAATGATTGCTTTTGCACACTCATTACATGGGAAAAGAGACACATAGAGCTTTGCTCCTTCCAGACTTCCTCCACGGAAATTCAGAATCGCATTCAGTTCACTGTGTACTGTATAGACATATTTTGTCTTTAATGGATTTTCTCCTTCTCTCACCCACGGGAACTCATCATCTGAACAGCCCTTCGGCAGTCCATTATATCCCATAGATAAAATCTTATTATCCTGACTGACAATACAGCACCCAACCTGAGTATTCGGGTCTTTGGATCTAAGTCCGGATAGCTTTGCTACTCCCATAAAATACTCATCCCAGTTGATATAGTCTTTACGTTTATCACTCACTGCTGCTTCCTCCTATTTCGTTCCGAAAATACGATCTCCAGCATCACCAAGTCCCGGAATAATATACTTATGCTCGTTGAGTTTTTCATCCAGAGCACCGATATAAATATCTACATCCGGATGCTCTTTCTGCATACGTTCTACGCCTTCCGGAGCTGCTATAATACACATGAAACGAATATGTTTCACACCTTTTTCCTTCAACATCTGAATTGCTGCTACGCTTGAACCTCCTGTTGCCAGCATAGGATCCACAACAAATACTTCCCTCTCATCACAGTCTGCCGGAAGCTTACAATAATATTCCACTGGTTCATACGTTTCCGGATCTCTGTAAAGACCGATATGACCTACTTTTGCAGCCGGGATCATGCTCAGCATTCCATCGACCATTCCCAGTCCTGCACGTAAGATCGGTACAACTGCCAATTTCTTCCCACTTAATTCTTTTCCAACCATCTTACAGATTGGTGTCTCGATCTCTACATCCTGTAATTTCAGATCTCTTGTTGCCTCATAACACATAAGAGCCGCAATCTCCCCAACAATCTCACGGAACTCCTTGGAACCAACTTCTTTTCTGCGGATATAATTCACTTTGTGCTGGATCAGCGGATGATCCATGACCTGTACTTTAGACATGTTTTTCTCCTCCATCTCATGACATGTTTATCAGATTTTTTAATATCCGGCACACATCTGATTTGATCTGCACCACATAAAGAGCCATCAGGCATCTATCACATGATGTCCTGCTGCCTTTAGCAATCGATTCATAATTGCACTGCCGATTCCTCCGGCTGCAAATGATTCACTATATATATACTCTACTTCAGCATCATCGAACTCGCGCAATACCGCATACAAATGATTGGCGATAGTTGCTTCGTCTGCCCTTGTTCCTATGCTTTTCACTACGTCTGCCTTGTATCGGCCTACAGTCTCTTGTGTTCCGATCACACCGACTCTGTGTCCTTTAGCCATACGCTCTGCAGACATCTGGTTGATCGCATCGATCACAAGTTCCATCGGTCCCTCCACAATACTAAGATCCGCTTTCGGAGCATAATGTCGATACTTCATCCCCGGAGCTTTCGGTTTCACTTTGCTGTCCGGCGTGATCAATGTTCTGTCAATGTCTACTTCACCGATAAGTTCTGTGAGCATCTCCTTTGTAATCGCACCAGGGCGTAAAATCATAGGCGGTGTTACGGTCATATCCAGAATGGTAGATTCAACTCCGATATCTACTGCTCCTCCATCTAAAATCATCTCAATCTTACCGCTTAAATCTTCTTCTACATGCTCAGCTTTCGTCGGGCTCGGACGTCCTGAAGTATTCGCGCTTGGCGCAGCAATATACCCGCCGCCCGCATCGATCAAAGCTCTTGCGATCTCATCACTTGGCATACGTACTGCAACTGTATCCAGACCTCCTGTTGTCTCATATGGCACTTCCTCTGTCTTCTGGAAAATCATTGTAAGCGGTCCCGGCCAGTAAGCATCAGCCACTTTATAAGCAACTTCCGGAATAATATCTGCAATCTTATCCAGTGCTCCCATATTCGTAATATGCACGATCAGAGGATTATCCGAAGGTCTGCCCTTTGCCGCATAAATCTTGGTTGAAGCGGTCTTATTCAAAGCATCAGCACCGAGACCATATACTGTTTCCGTTGGAAACGCTACCAGTCCACCTTCTTTTAAAAAGTCTCCGGCCTGACCAATAATCTTCTTTCCTTCCTCTGTATTAAGTTGTTCTTTTGTAATTTTTTCTACTATTGTCTTCATGTTTTTTATTATACTACACCTGTTATCACTTTCCAAATATTTTTTCGAACCAAATCACGTCTGTCTGGCTATTCATTCTATGTACCATCGGCAGCATTTCTCAGATACTCGTCAATTCCTGTTGCGATTGCCTTGGCGATTTTTTTCTGATAATCTTTTCCCGCCAGAAGCTCTGCTTCTTGTTGGTTGCTCAGGAAACCACACTCTACGATGATTGTCGGCACCTGAGTCCTCCTGAGCAGGTAATATGTATCATTGGCCTTTTCCTGCCTCGTATTCTCACTGTCCGCACCAAGAAGCGCCTGCTGCATCAGCTTTGCCGCTGTATGCCCTTCTGCTGAATGGGAATAATAAAATACCTGTGCACCATGTATTTCCTCTTCGTGATAACTATTCTGATGAATGCTGACCGCAAGCCCCGGAGCCTTTTCATTTATCAGATCAACTCTCGCTTTCATATCCTGTATTTTGGAATTTCCGGAAGTTTCTCCTGCGAGCATCTGATCTTTTTCCCTGGTCATAACAACTTGATAACCTTTATTCTTCAGTTCTTTTTCCACTTGTTTTGAAATCTTAAGGTTGATATCTTTTTCCAGGACTTCATTGATACCAACCTTTCCCGGATCACTTCCCCCGTGACCACTATCTATAACAACAAGATCCATCTTCCGCTCTTGCTCACTTTTCACCTGATCCGATTGTACATATTTTTCCAGATTTCGGCTGACGGTATAGATTCCTGCCAGCGCCAGAAGTAATACTAACAATTCAATTTTCTTGCGCACTTCCTGAAACCTCCAAAACTTCGTGTATTTCACCAAAGCACCTGTTTGTTTCAGTATATGAATTTTCCCATCTGTTCATTCAAAAAAAGAAAGACCAGAAAGTAATCTCACTCTCTGATCTTTCATCACTCTAATTTACATACTTCAAAATCAAATCCCAGATATCTGAACTTTCCTGTCCTAATGCCCATGCGGCAGTACCTGCAAGCTTATTCTCCTTCATGAGTTGAAGCTTCGGCTCAATCGAGGTTGCATCCTCCAGCCAAATTTCATATGTTACACCGTCAGCTTCCCAGGTCGCATAATTATTCCCGGTTGTTTCATCTAATGTTGTTTCTGCACCTGCCTGGCTGATCTTATCTCTGGCTGTAGACATTCCCAGTGCTTCACTTGTCACCTTCATCGGATAATCTGCTGCTTCTGTTCCTGCCTCCTGATTCAGTTCTTCCTGTGTTTTCGGCGTTTCCGACCACAGTCTTGTAAAGAACGGAATCCCATTGATCACTTTCTCTGCCGGTACTTCTTTGATCGTCTCCTCAATTCCTTCTTTTACAAATTCATAAGAAGATACTGAACCTGCTTCCAGTGAACTTCCATTATGCTCATCATATCCCATAATAATGACATAGTCTGCCATAACGCCCTGTTCTTTGCGATTGTACTGCTGATTATATCCCTTAGGAACATAATTATCCACCGAAAGTACGATACCATTTTGTCTGCATTTTACAGACAGTTCTCTGATAAATTGTATATAATGAACTCCACAATCTTTTGAAATCTTTTCAAAATCTACATTAATGCCGTCTATTCCGACCTGCATCACTGCTCCTATCAATTGATTGATAAGATTCTCTCTTCTCGAGCTATAACTAAGTAATTGAAGTGATTCATCATTGGATCCGATTCCCCCATCGAAATCCCTGATAGCGGCCCACACTTCCAGGCCTGCCTGATGTGCATAATTTACATAATCTGTTGAAGCAATCGATTCAAGATTCCCTTCTGTATCCTTCACATGGAACCATGTCGGCACAATTGTCGTTAACCCCTTACTATCTGCAAGTCTCTGCTGCAAACCGCTATTGGCGGTACTGTTGGTTACGTTATGCCATGCCATATTAATAGTATAATCCTTCTTGATACTGGTGTATTCCGGTTCCGTAAAATCGCGGGTAACATTCTTAGTTTTTTCATTCTTCAATGCATTTTTCTTCACATATCCGATATACCCGTCTTTTGTAAGAATCTTTTTCCAGTTCTGTTCATTCTCCAGAACGATCACTTCATCTTTTTTCTTCACATCTGTCACGATTGGGCTCTTAACCCCGCCGCGATATCGAACCTGTGTATCTGACTTCACTGTTGCAACCTGTTTCTTTCCCCAGTCACAAGTAATCATCACCCGGTTCGGACTATCATATACTTCATAATCTATATTCGTATATTGCTGAATAAAATCTAATGCGACATAAGTTGTGTTTCCTTCTGTCTTCAGGATAACATAATCTTCACTTTTCTTTTCTTTGGAAACGCTGTAATCTTTGCTTCCGATTTCCACAGTTACAATATCTGCCGGCAGTGTGTACAAAAGCTTGTTCTCATTGGCATCCCAGTAAAAACGGCTGTTGATATAATCTCTTACGACTTCGTATTGCACATACGCTTTTCCATCGGATATCATTCCGTGAGGTTCCACAATCTGATCATCTACCGTAATAGCCATCTGACTATCGTTTTCAATTCCATAATATTTTTTTACATCCATCCGTTCCTTTGACGGACTGTACTTCTTCCACAGAAATGCTCCTGCAATTGCGGCTATCCCAAGTATGATCAATAATAGGATCATCAATCCTACACGTCTTTTTCGCTTGCGTTTTGTCTGCGCTTTTCTTGCTGCCGGCCGTGCCGCCTGCTTTTTCTGATTCTTAGAGACCTTTTCTGCCTTCTGCGGTCTCTTCTTCGGTCTCTCCTGACCATCTTCTGATATCGGACGTCTCTTCTTCGGTCTCTCCTGACCATCTTCTGATATCGGACGTCTCTT
>ERZ773183.973-NODE-973-length-27804-cov-4.551804_pt1 | contig 27804 bp, 19 predicted proteins | sample MGYA00580532_ERZ773183 | MGnify/ENA primary metagenome ERZ773183 (study PRJEB29015, sample SAMEA2737791) | human gut metagenome | biome: human gut; feature: human-associated habitat; material: faeces | place: China | collected 2012 ...
CTTAATTTTAGTGACAACCCCTCCTTTTTTGTCTATAATGGCAGTTAGGGTTTATTTTCAAATTTACGCGGAGGCTGTGACTTCCGTATAAGACGGCGCCGGTATCGAAGGCGCCGGTATTTGCCTGTGTACTTATGAAAAATACGAAGGAAAGCGAGGATTTATGATGAAAAAACTGGGTGTATCACTCCTGGTGGGCCTTACTTTTGCCATGCTCCTTTTTGGCTGCGGAAAAGAAAAGGCAGAAGAAGAAACCGTACCGGCAACAGAAGAGACGGCAGAAAGCCTGCCTGTGGAAACCGAATCGGAAACCGAGACAGAGACAGTTGCTGAAGATGTGCCTCCTGAAGAGGGAATGGTGAGAAGCTCTCTGACCAATGAATGGATCAGCGGGGATATCGCCGATCAGCGTCCCATTGCAGTCATGGTTCCCAACGATTCTTCCGCTCTTCCTCATTACAGCCTTTCCAAAGCGGATATCTTGTATGAATGTCCTGTAGAAGGCAACATTACCCGTCTTATGGCTATATTCAAGGACTGGGATAATGATGATATGAAGCGTATCGGCAACGTAAGAAGCTCCCGTGATTATTTTGTGTACTGGGCCTTTGAATATGATGCCATTTATTTCCATTTTGGCGGTCCTTATTATATCGCTCCTGTCATTGAGCAGAAAAGCACCGATAATGTAACCGGCGCCAACTACGGCGGTACCGGTAAAAAAGGAATTTACGGAAATGCGTATTATCGTTCCTCCGACCGCAAGGCTCCCCAGAATGCCTATCTGAGCGCGGAAGGTGCCAACGAAGCCATCGACAAGCTGGGGATTTCCAAAACCTATCGTGATAACTATTATGATCCGGATCATTTCAAATTTGCTCCGGAATCAAGCCCCAATACTCTGGATCAGTACAGCAATGCCATCACAGTTAAGAAACTGGATATGGCCAAATGTTATCCTATCTCCAAAACCTATTTTGAGTATAATGAAGAGGACGGGCTGTTCTATCGTTTTGAATACGGAAAACCCCATGTGGATGCCGGATTTGACAACACACAGCTGGCTTTCAAAAATGTCCTGGTCCAGTTCGCTTATTATGAAGTAAGAGATGAAAAGGGATATCTGACCTTCCAGGATCACGATACCACCAGGGATGGATATTATTTCACAAACGGTAAGGGAATCCATGTTAACTGGAAAAAATCAGGAGACTATGATCCCACCAAATTCTATGATGACGATGGAAATGAAATTGAGCTGAATACCGGAAAGACTATGATTTGTGTGGTAGAAGAAGGGGATACCTTCGGATACGAATAAAATTACCGGCGGCGCGTACATTTGATTCGTTGCCCGCGGGGATAAAACAGGCGGCAGTACCTTTATGGGTGCTGCCGCTTTTGCGTCTGACAACGGATGGTACGCAAAGCGCAGCATCCGTTGTTCCGTTTCATTTTTTAGTTATTGCATGTCACCCTAATTCCAGCCTGTTGATCGCTGAGAAAATGGCTCTCACGGACGCCCTTGTGATATTGGAGCTCACACCCACGCCGTATGTGACACGTCCGGTTTCCGCATCAAGAAGATGGATATAGGCCGCCGCCTGGGAATTGGAGCCGCTCTGTAGGGCATGCTCTTCGTAATCCAGTACCTTAATGCGCAGGCCGAGTTCCACCTGAAGGCCTCTCTGTACCGCATCGATAGGTCCGTTGCCCACGGCAATGAATTGTGCGGGTTCTCCGTGACTGGTGTAATCCACCGTAACTCTGGTGTCAAATTCGGAAGCCGTTTCTCCGGTAAGATCATCGATTTTCAGCTTGCGGAAATGAATGGGCTCTTTTTTATCCAGGTATTCCCTGCGGAAGGAATCCATAATTTCATCCGGTGATACCTCACCCTGCTTTTCCGATATTTTCTGAATCACATTGGCGAATTCCTTATGCATGGCCTTAGGAAGCTTGAAACCATAATAGGTATCCATAATAAAGGCTACGCCGCCTTTTCCGGACTGGGAATTAATGCGTACGATGGGTTCGTATTCCCTTCCGATATCCGAGGGGTCGATAGGCAGATACGGAACCTGCCAGATCTGGCTGTTTCTTTCCTTCATCGCCTGCACGCCTTTATTGATGGCATCCTGATGGGAACCGGAAAAAGCGGTGAATACCAGCTTGCCCGCATAGGGATGTCTTGCATCAATAGGCATCTTGCAGCATCTCTCATATATTTCAATAATTTCATTGATATGCTCGATGTTCAGCTCGGGATCAATTCCCTGGGAAAACATGTTGTAGGCAATCGTGAGCAGATCCACGTTCCCGGTGCGTTCTCCGTTTCCGAACAGGGTTCCCTCCACTCTCTGGGCTCCTGCCAGCAGCGCCAGTTCAGAGCTCGCCACGCCGGTTCCCCGGTCATTATGAGGATGGATGCTGAGGATAATGGTCTCCCTGTTTTTAAAATGCCTGTTCATCCACTCAATCTGATCCGCATACACGTTGGGCGTATTCATTTCCACTGTGGAAGGCAGGTTGATAATAATGGGATCTTCTCTGGTAGGCCCCCAGGTTTCCTGCACCGCAGTGCAGATCTCCAGGGCAAAATCCAGTTCCGTCCCGGTAAAGCTTTCGGGCGAATATTCCAGAACAATCTTTCCGGGAAATGCAGCGGCGCGATCCTTCACCATCTGCGTCCCTTTCACCGCGATATCGATGATTTCTTCACGGGAAGCATGAAATACCACATCCCTCTGCAGAGTTGAAGTGGAATTATAGATATGTACCACGGCCTGCTTACAGCCCTCAATCGCTTCGAAGGTACGATCGATCAGTTCTTCCCTGCACTGTGTCAGCACCTGGACCCTCACATCATCCGGTATCATCTTCCGATCCACCAGCTGGCGCAGAAAATCAAATTCTATCTGGCTTGCCGCAGGAAAACCGATTTCTATTTCCTTGAAGCCAAGCTTGATCAGATATTGGAACATTTCAATTTTTTCTTCCACAATCATGGGATCGATAAGCGCCTGATTTCCATCGCGTAGATCCACACTGCACCATACCGGCGCTTTTTCAATTTCCTTGTTCGGCCATTCCCGTTCCGGATATTCGACTACCGGATTTTTACGGTATCTTTTATAATTCAACATTTCCTACCTCCTGCAAACAGAGCCGCTCGGCGGCGGTCCCTTAAGTAATTCCCCTGCTGGCATCATGAGCAAAAAAAATCAGCCCTTCTCCCGCCGAAACTCAAGTTGGGCTGATTTATCTATCTATCATTCTCCGAGGCCGCTTTCTATCGCATTTACCAGCGCTTTCAAAGCCTCTTCCTCGTCTTCACCCTCGCAGGTAAGCTCGATCTCATCACCACATTTCACACATGCCCCCAGGACACTGAGAACACTTTTGGCATTTGCCGTGCTGTCCCTGAATGTAAATGTTATTAACGACTTAAACTGCATCGCTTCTTTACATAGGATGCCGGCCGGCCTTAAATGCAGCCCTGTAGGATTCTTTATAACCACCTTCTGGCTTACCATGAACATTCCCTCCTGTTTCTTCATCCCTGTAGGAAAACCGCTTTATCCTACTAAAATTAGTATATCATCATTCCATTCATATCTCAAGAGTTTTGCCTGGAAACCCCTCCGGAAAAACCTTTTTTCCCTTTATATTTCCGTCATCAGAGCATGATATTCTGAATGAGATCCGCCAGCTTGTGGGCTTCCTCATCAATCATCTTCTGATCCCTGCCTTCTATCATAACGCGGACCTTCGGTTCCGTTCCTGAAGGCCGGATGAGCACCCTGCCGTCGCCGGCAAACTTGCGGTTCAGTTCATCAATCGCCCCGGCGATTTCAGGATATTCCATATATTTATCCTTCTTATGATTAGGCACTCTGGCATTTACCAGGGCCTGGGGCATTACCGTCATAATGGAAGCAAGCTCAGACAGCGGCTTTCCGGTATCCACCATAACCTCCAAAAGGTGCAGCGCACTTAACAGGCCGTCACCCGTTGTGTTCTCATCCAGGAAAATCACATGCCCTGACTGTTCGCCGCCCAGGCTGGCGCCGATTTCACGCATGCGTTCCAGCACATAACGATCTCCCACCTTCGTCTGTTCCATATGGAGTTTTTCTCTTTCCCCCATCTGGAAAAAGCCCAGATTGCTCATAACCGTAGCCACAATCGTATCTTTTTTCAGCTTTCCCTGATTCCTCATATGATTGCCGACCACTGCCATGATCTGATCGCCGTCCACAATGGCGCCGTTTTCATCCACCGCCAGAAGCCTGTCGGCGTCTCCGTCAAAGGCCAGGCCCACATTGGCTTTCTCATAAACCACTCTGGCCTGAAGCTCTTCCATATGTGTGGAACCGCAGTTGGAATTGATGTTGGTCCCGTCCGGCATATTATGGATGGGAACCACATTCGCTCCCAGCTCTCTCAGCGCTTCTACCGATGTATAGAAGGATGCTCCCTCCGCACAGTCCACCACAATTTTCAGTCCGGATAAATCCACCGGAACAGACTGAATCGCATGGTTGATATATTCTTCTCTGGCATCTGTCCTGTATTTGATCTTCCCCACCCTGGAACCGGTAGGCATTTCAACGCCCTGCATTCCATTGCGGATCAGCGCTTCGATTTCATCCTCCATGCTGTCCGGCAGCTTATAGCCATTCCCGTCAAAAAACTTAATGCCGTTGAACTCCACCGGATTATGGGATGCGGAAATCACGACTCCGGCTTCCACCTTATATTTCTTTGTCAGATAAGCCACTGCCGGTGTGGGAATCACACCCACATATACCGCGTTGGCCCCTACGCTGCAGATTCCCGCCATCAGCGCATTCGCCAGCATATCCCCCGAAATACGGGTATCGCAGCCTACCATGATAGTAGGCCTGTGTTCGTTCTCTTTTGTCAATACGGTTGCCCCTGCCTGCCCAAGCTGCATAGCCAGCAGCGGGGTCAGTTCCTCATTTGCCACTCCGCGCACACCATCCGTGCCAAATAATCTAGCCATATAATCCTCTCATTCTGCCTTACCAACGGCTCTATACTAAATATCCTGCATACCGGACGAAAACCTTATTCCTCCGGGTTATCCTCCGGTATTTTTTCTATATTCAATGTTGCCTTTACCGGTGCCGTCAATGTGACTCCCGAAGGCAGAGAAACATTCACTTCCGCTTCCGCGCTTCCTTCACTTAATTCCGTCACTCCGGTCTGATCCATCCATTTACTGATATCCACCGTACAGGTGAGGTTATCAACGCTGACCTGATCCAGATTTTCCTGCAGCCCCCTCATTTTTATGGTAACAGAACTATCCGGGTTCAGGGAGACATTATACCCTTCCGGAACATTAAGGATCTGGACTCTGGAGCTGTCCACCGCACGGGTTATATCCACAAGGGGCGCTATTTTCACTGTAACAGCCACTTTGCCGTTAAATTCCTCGCCGTTTGTACTGGTCAGGCTGACTCCGTCGGGAAGGTATCCCCGCACATCGATCAGCTTTGTCACATCGGCCGTCGCTCCTGTGAGATCCAGTTCCTCAGCCGGAATCACAATTTCCCTCACATCTGCGAGTGTGTTGCTTCGGCCCGCAACCGTAACCACAGCAGGCGCACAATTGATCTCTCCCGTAGCCACATATCCGGCTGCCGGTTCTCCCGTAGTGGATAAGGCCACAGGTATTTCCTTCGTGGCAAGTATGGTAATGGAAACCTTGGCAGTATTCACACTGCGGGAAATCCTGCTGTCCGTAACCTCTTTGCCGTCCTCATCCAAAAGGCTGATTTTTTCAGTAATATTAATGCTGTCTGTCAAATCGCTGACATTCGCTTCCACCACAGCCTTTTTAACTCCGTCCACCACAGATTCCGGACCGGTAATCTTCATGGCGTTCCCATCCGTGGTAGTTATTTTTCCTACGATATAGCCTTCCACCGGCTCGCCCGTCTGGGCGATTTCGATGACAAGCTGCTTTTCCTTTTTATCTTCCACTTCCAGTTTCATGCTGTCTATGCTTCCGCTGATGCTCTCTATTTGCTTATCGACATACCGGCTCACGGACAGTCTGATGGGTACCGTATTGGTAAAAGACAATTCGGAGAAATCCGCGGTTGCCGAAATATCGCTGGAATTAAGATTCTCCAGGACAGAACGGCTCGCCCTTACCGTAACAGTCACCGTATCCGTATCGTCCAGCACCTGATAGAGCTTGTTTTCATCGGTGAGGACGCTTGTATTCGTTGTTTCCACCTTGACATCCCGGAAAATCTTTCTTTCCACGGGATCATTAATGTTGACAGCCACCAGCCAGAGAAGGATGGAAAAAACTACCGCCATGATTTTCAGGCCGAGATTATGCCATAACTTATTTCTTCTTTTCATTCTTTGGCCATCCTTTCCAAAGCTTGTGTTCCTTCTCCTCCACGGGTTTATTCTGTATTTTTTTAAGCTGATCTTCCAAATCCGCAGGGGACAGGCTGCGGTAAAGCACGCCGGAGTAGGCCACGCTTATTTTTCCTGTTTCCTCGGAAACAATGACAGTCATGGAATCCGTCACCTCAGAAATCCCCACGCCTGCCCTGTGCCTTGTTCCCAGATCCTTGCTCAGGGACATATTATCCGACAGCGGCAGATAACAGGTTGCTGATATAATCCTGTCTCCGCGTACAATAACAGCACCGTCGTGAAGCGGTGTATTATGTTCAAATATATTAATGAGCAGCTGGCTGGTAACAATGCCGTCCACATCAATCCCGGTCCGTTCATACTCTGTCAGCGGATCGTTCTGCTGCACTACTATGAGCGCCCCGGTTTTTACCTTTCCCATCTCCGCACAGGCTTTGGATATTTCATGGATTGTTTTATCCGAGAACAGACCGTCCTCCACCTTTCCTATTTCAAAGGGAAGAAGGGAGGCCAGGAATTCGGTTTTCCCCAATTGCTCCAGCGCCTTGCGCAGCTCCGGCTGCAGGATTACCACCAATGCAACCACACCGTACATAACTACGTTTTTGGCAATCCATAAAATGGTATTCATTTCAAATAACGCGGCGATCACAATAAATACCATGATAAATACAACGCCTTTAAACAATGCCCAGGCCTTTGTATTTTTTATCCATACCATTATGTGGTAAACCAGAAAAGAGATTATAATAATCTCTACAATATCCGTCACCTTTAAAGATGGTACATGTGCCAAATATTTGTCCGCAAAGCTCCTAATCTGTTCCATATCCACCTAAACCCGCTATTTCCTCGCAGTGCTTTTTGAATGCGTATGCCTGGCATTTCTGTTATTGCGCTGCGTCGTAATCTTTTTTACCTTTTTCTCAGGCGTGGCCACCGTCATTTTAGGCACCGCCTTTACATAATAATAATACTCATCATCCTCAAACTGTACTTTTTCCGTCCTGGAATAGTCCAGATTGAATTTGAAAAACTGCACCACCATGGCCATGGCGATAGCCGCCAGGCTTCCCAGAATCACACCGCCTATGGAGAAATTGGCGTCATACATCAGATCGCCGACCATCAGGATCACAACATCCAAAAGGGCTCCTGCCACTACGGCAATCGTCCATGCATAATCTACAGACAGCCTCCTGATCAGATAAACCATAATCACGGTAACCGCAAATGCGGCGATAACGATCATCATCGCACGGTTGCCGAAAATCCCGTCAAAAATATCACGGAACCGCTGGATCATAGACTCCGCCTGGGATGCCCCCAATATGGATGCATTCACATTCATATAGGTAATGAGATAATATATCACTACCCCACAGGCCACCGTCACCGCGGCAAAGGGATTGGCAAGCAGTCCTGCCAGCAGCGGAGCGGCATAGGGAATCTTCAGCACAAACAGCATGGGGGTTACGATTACCAATACCACGCTGTCCGGTGAGAACCGGAAATACAGCAAAAACATAAGAAGAAATACCAACAGCGCTATTACCGCACATTCCAGCGATACCTCATACAAATGCAGCGTTACAAAACCTGCCCCCACAAAAAGGATAAAGTTCTTAGGCATGAAGGAGCATACCAGAGCCACCACGAGCACAGCCGCCATATTGTTCAGCTGGCTCATATACCCCAGCTGCTCGTTAATCATCAGCAATGATATCAGGGCCAGCACAAATTTCAGGACGGGCACAATGTATTCTTCATATTTTACATAGAAATTCCTGATATACTCTCTCACTTCAAGTAATGATGTTGTCATAAATGTCCCTCTTAAGAATTCCCGGTAACGGCCCTGCTATGCACAGGCCCGACTCCCTTATTCCTCTTCCTCGGAATCGCCGTCCAGCTCTTCCAGTTCTTTACCAAACCGAACCGTTGCACGCAGTGCAAGCCCATATCTTCTCTGGGCGATTATAAACGCGGCAATAAGGTATACAGCGCACAGAATCACATATGCGAATACAAATCTCTTGGCTAACGCCAACAAATCAATGCTGTAAAAATCCATCATTATGCTGTCCATCTGGAAAAGCAGATAGATACCGCACATAATACAGAAGGCTACCGTAACGGCAATCCAGGTTTTCAGCATCTGGAAACCAACATAATCGCCTCTGAAATAACTGCAGATGGTCTGGTTTTTCTTTCCGTCGCCTGCTTCATACGCAGCCATTCTTGTCATTACCGCCACTTTATTTTCGTTTATCATCCTACATTCCTCTGCCAATTGCCAATGCCACAAAATAAACGTGCTTTATGCCTGCATTCCTGCAGACCTCTGCAACTGCGTCAATGGTACTACCGGTGGTGTATATATCGTCAATAATTACAATCGTATTTAATTTTACATCATTCTGTGCTATTTTAAAAGCTTTTTTCAAATTAATTTGGCGCGCTGCGCCGTCCAATTCCTTCTGGGGACAGGTATTCCGGCTTCTTTCCACCAGCCCTGAAAATACCGGAATATTCAGACACTTCCCCATCTCTTCCGCAAGCAGGGCCGCCTGATTATATCCCCTCTTTTTCTCCCTTGCGGGATGAAGCGGCACCGGGACCAGTCCGTCAGGCCTCCAGGAAAGGATTTCCCTGCCCAGCCGCATAGCAAGCTCCCTTCCCAGGAACTCCCCATACTCATGCCTTCCCCCGTACTTCAGCCTGTACAGGGCCGGCCGTATGCTTCCATAGGTATAAAGAGCGATTCCCCTGTCATATATATGCGTTTTGCCTCCGCAGTCATAACAATATTCCTTTTCTTTTTCCCGAAGCTGCTTGCCGCATTTCAGACAGCGGGGTTCCTTAATAAAAATAAGCTTTTTTCTGCATGCCCCGCATATATAAGCCCCGGAAGGCTCAACCGGCCTGTCACAGACCGGACAGCGCCTCGGGAAAAGCAGATCCGTTAAAACAGCGAGTATCCTGGTGCATCTTTCTTTCATATGGCTCCTTTAAGCCATGACTTCCTTAATCCTCACATCCAGGCTGGTATACCGCCTGGCCTCACTTTCATTGGCGATCATATCCTGCACCACCTGACGGCTTCCCAGTATGGTTACACAATTTCTGGCCCTTGTCACCCCCGTATACAGCAGATTCCTGTTGAAAAGCATCCGCGGGCCGCCGAGAAGCGGCATAATAACCGCCGGATATTCGCTTCCCTGGGATTTATGGATGGTGATGGCATAGGCCAGCTCCACCTCCTCCAGCTGGGCAAAGGCGTAATTTACCCGTCTCTGCTCATCATACTCAATCATTACAGTCTGTGCATATTCGTCAATCTCCTTCAGGATTCCCATATCCCCATTGAAAATCCCTACTCCGTGATCCACGGGAATGCCGTATTTGCTCACAATATCCCATTCCAGCTGATAGTTATTCTTCGTCTGCATCACCTTATCCCCTTCCCGGAACAAAGTGGAACCGAACTGGTATTCTTTTTTGGATGCATCCTTGGGATTCAGGTACGCCTGAAGCACCTGATTGAGCACCTCCACACCCAGATTCCCTTTTCTCATTGGCGTGAGCACCTGAATATCCAGAGGCCCTGCCTGTACATAACGGGGCATCTTTTCCTGTATCAGGAGAATCATATGCTTATAGATCACCTGTACATCGCTTCGTTCCAGGAAAAAAAAATCCCTGCTTTTATTATCCAGGGGAATCTCCTGACCGGCATTTATTTTATGAGCGTTCACAACAATGTCGCTCTCTCCCGCCTGGCGGAATATTTTTTTCAATTCCACTACAGAAAAAACGCCGCTGTTAATCAGGTCACGAAGCACCTGGCCGGGGCCAACGGAGGGAAGCTGGTTCACATCCCCCACCAATATCAGCCGGGTGCCGGGTGTAACCGCCCGTAAAAGAGACTGGAACAAATGGATGTCCACCATGGACATCTCGTCCACAATCACCACATCGGCCTCCAGCGGGTTTTCCTCATTCTTTTCAAACCGGGCATTCCTTCCATACCGGTTCTCTTCTTCCAGCATGGCGCCGTTAAGCTCCAGAAGACGGTGAATGGTCCGCGCCTCATAACCTGTGGCCTCCGTCATACGCTTGGCCGCCCGCCCCGTGGGAGCCGCCAGAAGGATATCCATCCCTTCCGCCTCAAAATAATGGATCATGGTATTTATCGTTGTTGTCTTTCCCGTGCCCGGACCGCCGGACAGGACAAAAACCCCATTTTTAACGCTTTCCAGCACAGCCCGCTGCTGCAGCTCCTCCAGCTCTATCCCCTGGTTTCTTGCCAGCTTCTCAATATCCGCAAGGAGCTTGGCCTCCTCCGAAGGGAGAAGCTGTCCTGAAAAAACCATGCTCACATTCAATTCCTCCAGCATGCGGGCACAGGCGAGTTCCGCATAATAATAGGAAGAAGCATATACCGGATCCTCTTTCCCGTCCTGTTTGATCACCAGCTTTTTATCCATTGCCAGGTTGGGAATCTGGATACTCACATAATCCGGATCCAGCCCCAGAAGGGCCGCCGCCTTTGCCGTCAGCTCCTTATATGGCAGATAGGTATGCCCGTCCATGGCCGCCAGCTGCATGGTATACAGTATGCCGCTGCGGATCCGGAAATCGGAATCCGTATGTATTCCGATTTTGGCCGCCAGCTCATCCGCCCGCTTAAAGCCTATTCCATCAATATCCTCCGCCAGACGGTAGGGATTCTCCTCCAGGATTCCATAAACCTCCAGGCCGTATGTATTGTAAATTTTAATGGCCAGCGTATTGGAAATACCGAATTTCTGCAGGTAGATCATCGCCTCCCGCATCCCCTTCTTTTCCTCCAGCAGAACGGCGATTTCCATCGCCTTTCTCTCACTTATCCCCTTGATCTCGGCAAGGCGTTCCGGTTCTTCTTCCATAATCCGGAAGGTATCCTTTCCGAATTTCCGGACGATCCTGGCCGCAAGAGAAGGGCCCACTCCCTTTATCGCGCCGGAGCCGAGGTATCGCTCAATGCTCGTTTCATCCTCCGGAGCCACATGCTCGTAGCTTTCCACCTTAAACTGGTTTCCGTAAACCGCATGGGCCACATATCCGCCTGTCAGCTCCAGGTTTTCCCCTTCATCCAGGGCACGGAAGGTTCCCACACAGGTGATTTCCTCCCCCTCTGAGACGAGCTCAAATACGGTATAACCGTTTCCGGTATTTCTGTATATTATATGATCCACATAGCCTGCTTTTTTTTCCACCGGTTAACTCCTGTTATTTGCTCTCCGGACATGAACGGGTATCAAAAGGGCTACTCCGACGGAGTAGCCCTGACTCTATACCTGACAGATCCTTACTTAAATTTCATCCTTATATCCAACTAAAAACTCCACGTATTTACCTGTCCCGATAGCCACAGCCGTCATAGGATCCTCTGCCGTCATGGTATTGATGCCGGTTTTATCCGAAATCAGCTCCTCCAGTCCCCGAAGCAGGCTGCCGCCGCCGGTAAGGACAATTCCCCTGTCCGCAATATCTGCAGCCAGTTCCGGGGGAGTTCTCTCAAGCACGCTGTGAATGGCTTCCACAATCTGCAGCGTAGGCTCTCTCAAAGCCTCTTCCGTTTCCTCCGAAGAAACCTTGACCGTTTTAGGGAGGCCGGTTACCAGGTTACGTCCTCTCACATCCATATAATCAGGCTCCGGACGCTTATATGCGGAACCGATCTTGATCTTGATATCCTCTGCGGTCCTTTCACCGATCAGCAGGTTATGTTTTTTACGCATATAGCGGACAAGTGCCTCGTCAAAATCATCTCCTGCAATCTTAATAGAAGCGCTGACTACCGTACCGCCCAGAGAAATTACCGCTATATCGGAAGTACCGCCTCCGATATCCACAATCATATTGCCGCAGGGCCGGGAAATGTCAATACCGGCTCCGATAGCCGCTGCGATAGGCTCTTCAATAATAGAAACCTCCCTTGCACCGGCCTGATAGGTCGCATCCTCTACGGCCTTCTTTTCCACTTCGGTAACACCGCTGGGAACACATACTGCAATCCTTGGCTTACGGAAGGTTTTTCTTCCCAGGGCCTTCTGGATAAAATGCTTCAGCATCTTTTCCGTAACTGTATAATCAGAAATAACACCCTGGCGAAGCGGCCTTACTGCCACAATATTCCCGGGTGTACGTCCCAGCATCAGCCTTGCATCCTCGCCGATAGCCTTGATTTTATTGGTATCCCTGTCAAATGCCACTACACTGGGTTCTTTCAGAACGACGCCTTTTCCTCTTATATACACTAAAATACTGGCGGTACCCAGGTCGATTCCAATATCTGTATACTGCATATTCTCCTCCATTTCAAATGAAGACGGCGCGGAAGACTTTCTCATCCAATCCCCTGCGCTTCCTTCTGCCTCTATTATATTATGGACCAATCTTTATGAATCAAGCATATATATTTTACAAATCACGTAAAATTACGAAAAATCCAATAAAAAGCCTGTCCGACGCAAGCGTAAAATATACCGTCTGTTATTATAACCTAAATCCTCCCTTATGGAAAGTGTTTTCATAAAAATTTAAAGAATACACCGCTTTACCGCATATTTACAGGCGGGAATACAGATCCGGCTGTCAGCCGAATCTTTCTCCCTTGCGGTAAAACGATGTATTCTGTTTTTTTATTCAAACACCCTGCCAATTATAGGTATATTTGACTATTCCTTTTTGCCGTTCTTGTTTTTCTTCGCCTTCTCCAGCATTTTTCCAACATAATAGCCTGTATAGGAATCCTTGCAGCCGGCCACCTTTTCCGGGGTTCCCTCCGCAATCACGGTTCCGCCGCCGTCGCCGCCTTCCGGTCCCATGTCAATAATATAATCCGCGGTCTTGATCACATCCAGATTATGCTCGATGACAATGACCGTATTGCCTCCGTCCGCGAGTCTGTGCAGGATTTCCACCAGCTTATGAACATCCGCAAAATGGAGTCCCGTGGTAGGTTCATCCAGAATATAAATGGTTTTGCCCGTACTTCTCTTGCTCAGCTCCGTAGCCAGCTTGATACGCTGGGCCTCACCGCCTGAAAGCGTTGTGGAAGGCTGGCCCAGTTTGATATAGGAGAGTCCCACATCATAAAGGGTCTCAATTTTCCTGCGTATACTGGGAACATTCTCAAAAAATGTCACAGCCTCCTCCACAGTCATATCCAGCACGTCGAATATATTCTTCCCCTTATATTTGACCTCAAGGGTTTCTCTGTTGTAGCGTTTTCCGCCGCAGACTTCACAGGGGACGTAAACATCGGGGAGGAAGTGCATCTCTATTTTAATGATTCCGTCACCGCCGCAGGCTTCACATCTGCCGCCCTTCACATTGAAGCTGAACCTTCCTTTTTTGTAGCCCCGTGCCTTGGCATCCTGCGTGGAAGTAAACAGATCCCTTATCATATCAAATACGCCGGTATAAGTAGCCGGATTGGAACGGGGTGTACGCCCGATAGGGGACTGATCAATATCGATCACCTTATCCAGCTGCTCTATGCCTTCAATGCCCTTGTTTTTCCCGGGGATGGTCCTCGCCCGGTTCAGATCCCTGGCCAGAGTCTTATACAGGATCTCATTTACAAGTGAGCTCTTTCCCGAACCGGAAACACCGGTTACACAGGTCATCACTCCCAGAGGGAACCTGACATCAATATTCCGAAGGTTATTTTCTTCCGCTCCTTTCACCTTAATCCATCCCGTCGGTTTTCTGCGCTTATCGGGTACCGGTATGGAAAGGGCGCCGCTCAGATACTGGCCGGTGATGGATTCGGGATTCTGCATTAATTCCTCAGCCGTACCGCAGGCCACCACCTCGCCTCCGTGAGACCCCGCTCCCGGTCCGATATCCACGATATAATCCGCGGCAAGCATGGTATCCTCATCATGCTCCACCACAAGGAGGGTATTGCCCAGGTCCCGCAGGTTCTTCAATGTATTCAGAAGCTTGTCATTATCCCTCTGATGCAGTCCGATACTGGGCTCATCCAGGATATAGCAGACGCCTACCAGTCCGGAACCGATCTGGGTAGCCAGACGGATACGCTGGGCCTCCCCGCCGGAAAGGGTTCCCGTGGCTCTGGACAGGGAAAGATATTCCAGCCCTACATCCGCAAGGAAGCCTACCCTCGCCCTGATTTCCTTCAATACCTGCTTACCGATGAGCTGCTGCTGTTTCGTCAGCTCCATTCCGTCCAGATACGTTTTCAGGTTACGGATGGACATGGAGGTGACCTCATAAATATTTTTATCACAAACCGTGACTGCCAGCGCACCTTTTTTCAATCGCATACCCTGGCAGACGTTACAGGGGGTAATGCTCATAAAGGTTTCGTATTCCTGCTTCATAACATCCGAACCGGTTTCCCTGTATCGGCGTTCCACATTCTTGATAAGCCCTTCAAAGGCTACCGGATAAACGCCTTTCCCCCTCTGGCCCTGATAATATACTTCCACCTCATGACCCTTGGTTCCGTGTATCAGGATATCCTTTATCTTATCCGGATATTTTTCAAAGGGCGTATCCAGGCTGAAATGATATTCTCTGGCCAATGCCTGGAGAATAGCGTTGGTGAAGCTGGATTTATCGTTGCAGGACTGCCAGCCCATCACGGTGATGGCGCCCTCATTAATGCTGAGACGTTTATTCGGGAGCATCAGATCCACATCAAATTCCATTTTATAGCCCAGGCCGAAGCACTCCGGGCAGGCGCCGAACGGATTGTTGAAAGAAAAGCTTCTCGGCTCTATTTCGTCAATGCTGATACCGCAGTCAGGACAGGAAAAACTCTGGCTGAAGGTTACCGGTTCCCCGTCAAGCACATCCACAACCAGCAGCCCTTCCGTAAGAGCGAGTACATTTTCGATGGAATCCGTAAGACGGCGTTCAATTCCTTCCTTCACTACCAGACGGTCTACCACGATTTCAATATTGTGCTTGATGTTTTTATCCAGCTTTATTTCTTCGGACAGCTCATACAGGTTACCGTCCACTCTTACACGCACATAACCGCTTCTCTTGGCTCTTTCCAGCACCTTCACATGCTCGCCCTTCCTCCCCCGTACCACGGGGGCAAGAAGCTGGATCCTGGTGCCTGCAGGCAGGCTGCAGATATGATCCACCATCTGATCCACGGTCTGTTTTTTTATTTCCTTCCCGCATTTCGGACAGTGGGGGATACCGATACGCGCATACAGAAGCCGGAAATAATCATAGATTTCCGTCACGGTACCTACCGTGGAACGGGGATTCCGGTTTGTGGATTTCTGATCGATGGAAATAGCAGGAGACAGGCCTTCTATTTTTTCCACATTAGGCTTTTCCATCTGTCCCAGGAACTGTCTGGCGTAGGAAGACAGCGACTCCATATACCTGCGCTGTCCCTCCGCATATATTGTGTCAAAGGCAAGGGAAGATTTCCCGGAGCCGGACAGCCCCGTGAGGACCACCAGTTCATTTCTGGGAATATCCACATCAATCCCTTTCAGGTTATGCTCATTTGCCCCACGGATTTTGATATATTCACGGGGCTTCATCTTTATGCTTTCCTGTTCCATGTCGTAATTACTTCTCCTTTCAAAGCGGCTGTTTCCTATGCCCTGTTCCATCCTGTCACTCTTTTATTTTCGCCAGCGTTTTCTTCAGTTCTACCATCTTGTCACGAAGCTCTGCCGCCGCTTCGAAGTTCAGATCCGAAGCTGCCTTTTTCATCTTCTTCTGGATGTCGCCGATAAGCTTCTCCAGCTCCTTCTCATCCATGGATTCCGGATCCTTTTCGAAACGTACCTCCTCCTTGGCAATCACCTTGGAGATACTGATAAGATCCCTTACGCTCTTTTTGATGGTCTGAGGCGTAATTCCATGCTCCTCATTATACTTCTGCTGGATTTCCCGGCGCCTGTTCGTTTCGGAAATGGCGGCCTTCATGGAATCCGTCATATTATCAGCGTACATAATAACATGTCCGTCCGAATTTCTGGCTGCACGGCCGATAGTCTGTATCAGTGAGGTCTCTGAACGCAGGAAGCCTTCCTTATCCGCATCCAGTATGGCGACCAGGGAAATCTCCGGTATGTCCAGACCTTCTCTCAGAAGATTGATACCCACAAGGACATCAAACACATCCAGACGCATATCCCGGATAATTTCCGCCCGTTCCAGCGTATCAATATCCGAATGCAGGTATTTCACACGGATGCCCACATCCCTCATATAATCGGTCAGATCCTCTGCCATCCGTTTGGTCAGGGTTGTCACCAGCACCTTATTGTGTTTATCTGTTTCTTTCCTGATTTCTCCCACAAGGTCATCAATCTGCCCTTCCACAGGCCGTACCATAATCTCCGGATCCAGCAGCCCGGTAGGACGGATAATCTGTTCCGCCCTCAGCAGCTCATGAGCCTCCTCATAGGCCGAAGGTGTGGCGGAAACAAAAAGCAGCTGATCAATATGCGCTTCAAACTCTTCAAAATTAAGAGGCCGGTTATCCAGCGCCGAAGGCAGACGGAAACCATAATCCACCAGCGTCATCTTTCTGGAACGATCCCCTGCATACATTCCTCTTATCTGAGGAACGGTGATATGGGATTCATCGATCATAATCAGGAAATCATCCCTGAAGAAATCCAGAAGGGTCATGGGCGGTTCTCCCGGAGCGGTGCCATTCAGATGCCTGGAGTAATTTTCGATTCCGGAACAGAACCCGGTCTCCCGCAGCATCTCAATGTCAAAATTGGTTCTTTCTGAAATCCTCTGGGCCTCCAGAAGCTTGTCCTCCCCCTTAAAATAGCGGATCCTCTCCTCCAGCTCACTCTCAATATTATCACAGGCAGCATTGATCTTCCCCTGGGATACCACATAATGGGATGCCGGGAAAATGGCAATATGCTCCAGAATGGAATGCAGCTGCCCGGTCAGGGGATCCACCTCGGCAATCCTGTCGATTTCGTCTCCGAAAAATTCCACACGGATCAGATAGTCTCCGCCCTGGGCAGGATAAATCTCCACACAGTCCCCTCTCACCCGGAAACAGCCGCGGCTCAGATCCATGTCATTCCTGTCATACTGTATATTAATCAGTTCACGCAGAACCTCGTCCCTTTCCTTTACCATACCGGGCCGCAGGGATACGATCATATCTTTATATTCATCCGGGCTGCCCAGGCCGTAAATACAGGAAACACTGGCCACTACAATAACATCCTTGCGCTCCGCAAGAGATGCCGTAGCGGACAGTCTCAGTTTGTCAATCTCATCATTGATGGAGGAATCCTTGGCAATATAGGTATCCGAAGACGGCACATAGGCTTCCGGCTGATAATAATCGTAATAGCTCACGAAATACTCCACCGCATTCTCAGGGAAAAATTCCTTGAATTCACCGTAAAGCTGTCCGGCAAGCGTTTTATTATGAGCAATAATCAGGGTAGGCTTCTGAATCTGCTGGATGATGTTCGCCATGGTAAATGTCTTTCCGGAACCTGTAACACCCAGCAGGGTCTGGAATTGGTTGCCTTCCTTAAATCCGGCAACAAGCTGTTTAATAGCCTGCGGCTGATCGCCGGTGGGCTGATACTCTGAGTGTAATTTGAACTCCATATTATATATTCACCTCCGCAGTAGCCTTAAAAATACCCGAAAATCCTTAACTGTTTACTGACAATAGTCCAATTTTCAATATCATCAAAAATTATATCATAGACTATATGAAATGTATAGCACATTCCAGAACATTTGTTCTGAAATATGTTTTGCCTTTTTCTCGTCTGCATCGTTCCCGCATAACCCTTATATTATACCGAAACCCAGTAAAAAACACAGGGCAAAATAAAAATAATCCGCACTGTGTTTTCCGCCGTTCTATTCTTTTTTTTCAATCAGTACCTTTTTTAATGTTTCTCTCAGAACCTCCACATCAATCGGCTTTGCCACATGGGCCGTCATACCCGCGTCCATGGCCTCTCTCACATCCTCCGCAAAGGCATTGGCAGTCATGGCAACAACAGGGATTTCCCATGCATCCGGCCGTTCCAGTCTCCGTATCCGACGGGTGGCTTCATATCCGTTCATTTCCGGCATCTGGATATCCATGAGAACCGCATCATAGGTTCCCGGAGCAGCCTCCCGGAATTCCTTCAGTGCCTGCGCCCCGTCGGTTTTGACTGCCGTTTCCGCCCCATAAATGGACAGCAGCTCACAGAGAATCTCCGCATTGATGGCATTATCCTCCGCGATCAGGAACCTTCGGCCGGCAAACAGCTTCCTGTTTGCGGCATCCGGGGATTCAGCTCCGCCTCTTTCTCCGGGGTTCTCCAACTCTCCGTCCGCACATTCTCCTTCCAGCTCCACACAAAAGGTGCTTCCCCGGTGAGGCAGGCTTTTTACGGAAATCGTCCCTCCCATCAGTTCGACCAGCCCCTTGGTAATGCTCAGGCCGAGTCCGGTGCCTTCCACCCTCATGGTTCCGGAGCTGCGCGTAAACGGTTCGAAGATCCGGGAAAGAAATTCCTCCGACATGCCCACGCCCGTATCGCTTACCGTAAACCGGTAACGAACCCTGTCAGGCCCATTGACGGCCGGTATCTCCTCCACCGTAAAATCCACGGTTCCGCCCTCCGGCGTATATTTTACCGCATTGCTTAATATATTGATCAGTATCTGATTGCTCCGCAGGGAATCCCCATAAAAATACTTATGCGTTATCCCTTCGGTACTGATAGTGAGCTGCAGCCCCGCATCCCTCGCCTGAGGCGACATAATTGCCGACAGCTGATCTAAAAGGTCCGGAAGATATATCTTCATATTGTTCAGCTTGATTTGAGAGGATTCTATCTTGCTCATATCCAGAATATCATTAATCAGGCTGAGCAGATGTCTGGAGGAAACCGAAATTTTATTCAGGCAGTCCGCTACCCGCTCCGGCTCGCCCATATGGGCAACCGCCAGCGCCGTCATACCCATAATGGCATTCATCGGCGTCCGGATATCATGACTCATGGCGGATAAAAAGTCACTTTTAGCCCGGTTTGCCTCCTCCGCAAGCTCCAGGGCATTCTCCAGCGCCTTTTTCGTCTGTCTCTCAGCAGCAAGGACATCCGTCACATCCGCCCTCACCAGGCAGATGGTGCTGTGGTTCACATCTCCCCACATCACATTAATCTGTTTGTATCTTTCACCGTTCTTATCCCGATAGGAAACCAGGAAATCATAACCGTTGGGCTTCTCTTCCAGACGCCTGATCATGGTTTTCAAATCAAATTGACAGGCTGCTTCCTCCCTGTTATCTTCGGATATATACCGGTTCACAAACCGCGGAATGGCTTCCCCATAGTTTTCGCTGAAATAAGGGGGCAGATTTTCCAGAACGGTATTCCTGGAATACAGGGTCAATCCTCCGCTTCCGATATTGATAAAGCCGGAAAGCTCAAAGGTATATGCTATCAGACGCAGAAGTCCCTGCTGTTCCCGTACGGAATCCGTTATATCCGCCCTCGCAAGACAGATTCTGCCCAGCCTTGGCTCCACGACGGAAAGAGTTACATTTTTGGTCCTCACATCTCCCCTGTTATCCGTCATGGAATAAGCGAAGGTAAAGGGACTCGATTTCTTCAGCCTCTCCAACAAAGTCCCGGGATCCATCACCTCTTTATACCGTTCCCGATCCTTCGGAACCACGTTGTCTTCAAGCATCCTTTCCACCCACTGGGAATAGTATCCCTGCCGGGGAGGTATGCAGCCCGCATTCTCATTCCAGGTCAGTACTGTATAGCTGTCACAGGTGAGATCAATGTCTGATACAAAATCATATCCGGCAGAAGAAAGTCTGTGCAGAATACGGTCGGATATGGTCTGTTTTGTGATATCCGTTACCGTGAGGATACCTGTAACATCCCCGCTGTCAGGTTCCTCCACCAGATTCATTTTTATGTGTACATATCTGCCTTTTGTTTCCCGGGGTATCTGTACAAAGCATTCATACTGTCTCTCAGGTATCCCATTTCGGAAAGCCTCAAGAGCCGGCTTATTCAGATACATTCCGTAAAATTCCTGCCGTTCCTCTTCGTCAACCACAAGACTGCCCAGACCGGTAAAAAATCCTTCTCTTGCCGAGCCGAAGGTCTTAAGCAGATCTGAATTTGTATGATCTATAATTTCCAGTATCTGATTCTTGGTAATATTGCAATGGCCTATGATCAATGCGTTGGGATCCTGCGTATGGTAGTGCTGCAAAAGCAGATCCTTATACTGCTGGCGAATCCGGTCCTGTGCTTCCCTCTCCTTGGTCATATCCTGGTAAACCGAATAAATCCGCGTTTCCCCATCCTCGTATTTGATCAGGGTAATATTGTTTTTGACCCATATATAACTGCCGTCCCCTCTTCGGAGCCTGTATACGATTTCGCGATGTTCTCCCCCGGCAACATAGGAGTCCATCTGCTGATACACATATTCCCGATCTTCCGGATGGACCCCCGCCATGGCATCATTCCGGTACAGCTCCCATGATTCCTCAAGGCTCATCCCCGCCATTGCCGCAAATCCGTCTGATAAAAATTCAGGAATCAGCCTGCCCGGCTCTTCATAACGCATTACCGCAATCCCGCCCGGCAGATTTTTCAGAACGGTCTGGAAATATTGTTCCAGCCGCTCTTTTTCCTTACGGTTGGTGACTGTTTCCGTAATATCCCTCACATACTTTACGTATGCCGGAATTCCATTCCAGTCCGTTTCCCGGAAACGGGTGCTGTAAAAACGGCCGTTTCTGTCGGCAGACATCTCATGCTCTTCCCCATCCGGTTCATGATCCTTCAGGGTACAGAAATTACAGGGGCTGTCCTGACCGTGCAGGGCCGAATAACATTTCTGCCCCACACAATTCTTTCCTTCGGCAAAAAGATTCCTGGATTCATTCACATAAAGTAAATCATAATTCTCTTTATCGATTACATATATTCCGTCTGCCGTCTCATTCACCATGCTTTGGAACAGGCGCGTATCCGCCGACATTCCTGTAAAAACCGCATAAAAACCGGTATTTTCCGCCAAAGGCCCCATCCGGCGCCCGTTGAGGTGTATCCAGATCAGCTGTCCGTTCTTATGGCGCATACGATAGGAAACATCCAGAACCTCTCCGCTCTGCAGCGCATTCATAGCCGCTTCCCGCACACGTTCCCGGTCCTGCTCATAAATGATATCAAGGACATTATTCCCTGTCATTTTTTCATATTCTTCCCGGGTATGTCCGGAAAGCGCCGTAACACCGTCGGAAAAATAAGTGGGAATAAAATTCTGTCCTTCCACACGGTAGCTGGCTATTCCGCCGGGTATGGAGTTAACCAGATGATTCATTTCCAGCTGGGTTTCCTTCAAATCGGTAATGTTATGAAATACGCAGTGAAGCATCGGATACCCGTCTTCTTCACCAATCCACTTGACCTGAACACGTACCCATACGATATTGGCATCCTTATGGCGGCAGCGGAATTCGAAACTGTCAATTTCATGCGTCCGGATAACCTCCCTCGCCCTGGCAGTCACCATTTCCACATCTTCCCGGTAGATCATCGCCGCAGCATCCAGCTTAATTAATTCCCGGTACTCTTCCACTGTGTATCCGGACATTTCCGGAACTCCATCGGAAAAATACACCGTATCAAAAGTATCGGACACCTTATAAATTGCCACCCCTCCCGGGATCGCATTAATAATATCCTGCATTTTTTCATTGGCGCGGCTCAATTCTTTTTCCGTTTGGATCTGTCCGGTTACATCGCTGTAAACACCATATAACTGCTTCACATCCTCTTCGGTTTCCTTCACAGAACCTTCCAGATGAATCCAGCGGTACTCTCCCCTGGTATCATTCCACAGCCTGTATGTAAACTGCATAGAACCGTTACTGCGTATCGCTTCCTGTATATGCATCTGCAGCTCTCCCAGTTCATCCGGATGAACTCCCAGGAAATTGGTTTCCTTTTCCACCAGACGGATATGATCCTCTGTATAACCCATAATTTCATAAAAGACAGAATTATGATAAACAGGGAAAATTTTCCCTCTTTCAAATCTGTATACGCATAATCCGCACGGAATACTGCTGAGCGTCGTCTTAAAATCTTCCCTCATCCACTCTGCCCTCCTTCTCCTGCATAGTACAATTTCCCCGCTCCCCTTTTTATTCAGAAGAAAATAAAAATGCAGAGCCGTGATACACTTCTGATTGTATCACAGCCCCGCATAATAAGTAAACATTACTGCTCAGATCCCAGCTTCTCATTCATGATTTCAATAGCTTTATTCAGCTGGTTATCCACGCCGTCATTATAATAAGCTTCACTGTCAAACTTTTCTTCTATATCCGGTTCAATGCCGATCTTATGGATATTGTTGCCGTTAGGGGTATAATAATTACTTACAGTCAGTTTTACCGCGGAACCATCACTGAGGGAAATAATCCGCTGTACAATTCCTTTCCCGAAAGTTGTTGTTCCTACCAGAGTACCGATTCCATAATCCTTCACAGCTCCCGCCAGAATTTCCGATGCGCTGGCGCTTCCGCTGTCCACAAGAACCACAAGCGGCTCTTTCATTTCCTTTGTCCCGTCACAGGTATATTCCGAACGCTTGCCGTCCTTATCCTCTGTATAAACGATAAGTCCTTTGGGAAGAATTTCACGGGCAATATCGCACACCGTATTCAGGTTGCCTCCCGGATTTCCCCGAAGATCCAGAATCAGTCCCTTCATTCCGGAGCCTCTGCAGACCGCCAGTGCCTCCGTAAACTGATCCAGCGTAACCGTATCGAACTCCGTTATCTGTATATAGCCAATGCCGCCGTCCAGCATTTTCTGGTTTACAGTAGGGCTCTCCACTTTTCTGCGGACAACGTCCACCTCCAGGTAATCCGTGGCGCCTTCCCTGATAATGGTCAGATGAACCGAAGTTCCTTCTTCTCCCTTAATCTTGCTTACCACCTGGGTCAGTTCCAGTCCCTGGACCTCTTCCCCGTCGACCTTATACAGAAGATCTCCTGCCCTCAGGCCGCTTTCCTGAGCGGGCGTCCCTTCTATAATGCCCGTCAGCCTGGGAAGGCTGGTATCAGCATCAATTCCCACATAGGCGCCTATTCCATAATAAATCCCTTCTGTTTTATCCTGCAGCTCCTTCAGTTCTTCTGAGGAATAATATGTGGAATAGGGATCCCCCAAGGCTTCCACCAGGCCGTCATACACGCCTTTTTCCAGTGTCTGCTCATCCACACTCTCCAGATAATACCTGTCGATAGTATCCTCCAGCACCTGAAGCTTATTCATGGTCTGCGCATTCGCCACACTGTTGCTGCTCACACCATCCTCTTCATTCTGTGCTGCGGTTTCCTGTGTTCTGGATGACTGATATAAATTCCATACGGACTGCCCTAAAAAGACACCGCTCACTATCAATGCCGCCGCCAGAACACCTGTAATAACCCCTCCCCAGAAGCTCTTTTTGTGATTCATTGCCTTGCTCCCATCTGCCCGCTTTAACGGGCGTACCTGCCGGAGAGACTGAAAATACCTTTTATTCAGCCAGCTGTCAGGCCATTCAAAAATTTACGTCCTGTTTTAATATATTGAAAATTATTTTAAATAATTCCATGGATTTACATATTCACCGTTCACTCTCACACTGAAATGCAGATGAGGCCCGGTTGACCGGCCGGTAGAACCCACAGCCGCAATCTGTTCCCCTTTGCTCACCGTCTGTCCCTGTGACACATAGAGGGCAGACGCATGCATATAAATGGTATACAGCCCGTCCCCATGATTTATCATGACATAATTGCCCATGGAACTGTTATAGGCCGCGCCCACTACCGTCCCGCCGTAGGCCGCCAGAATAGGCGTCCCGCTGGGCGCGGCAAAATCCACGCCGTTATGGAATTTCTGCACTCCCAGAGTAGGATGCATGCGGTAACCATATTCATCGGATATTCTTTTATAAGAGGTGAGGGGAAGCTGAAACATCCCTCCGTCATAGGTAACCTTCGGTTTATTCAATTCCTCCAGCTGCTTTCGCTCTGCCGCAGCAGCCGCCTCCAGTGCGGCTATTGTGGAATTCTGGGCCGCGATATCCGCTTCGTATTCCTTAAGCGCCGCCTCTTTATTGCTGATATCCCCCTGAAATGCAGTAATCTGCTGTTCCTTCTGCGATATCAGGGTTTCCAGGCCGGCTTCTTCCTTTTCCACTTCCGCCTTGGCCTGCTGCAGAACCTCCTGCTCTTCTTCCAATGCAGTCTTGCAGGTTTCCACCAGTTCACGGTTCTTCTGGTATTCCTCCAGCTGCCTTTGATCATAAGCATTCATTTCTTCCATATAATTGGCATTATTCAAAAGTTCCCCGAAGCTTTTTGCAGATAAAAGCATTTCCAGGGAATTGCTGTTTCCTTTTTCATAGGCATACTGTATACTGACCTTCATCGCGGCATACTGTTCTTTTTCCCGCTCCACAGCTTCGTCCAGCATTTGCTGTGTTTCTTCGATTTCTTCTTCCTTGTCCGATATCATCTTTTTAAGCTCATCGATCTTGGACTGTATTTCAGCCAGGTTCCCATCCAGCTGCTTCACATATGCCTCCAGATCATTTTTAGAGCTTTCCAGGCTGTCTACCATAGCCTGTATATTGGACATGGTGGACTGCAGCTGTTTTTTCTCTTCCTGCGCCTGAGATATGGCAGATTCCTTCTCCTTAATGCTCTGTTCCAATTCACTGGATGTCGCCGCATCACTTCTCACTGCCGGCCACATCCATACAACAAACAGAACGAAGCCCAGCATAAGGCTGATGCATCTTTTGTTCTTCTTCATAATTCACCACCGTACCGTATCATCTGGCCTACCTGACGTGTCAGACACGCAGATGCTTGCGGACAGTAATAAAACTGCCCAGGAAACCGATTCCTACGCCAATAGCGACTACCACAGGGGCCAGCGTGGAAAATACCGTATTAACCGGCAGGAAATTCAGCAGTCCCGACAATACGGAAAACTTGGTCCCGATGTATTCCACTACCTTATTGTACAATACATAAATGGTTCCCAAAGGAAGGGCGGAGCCGAAAACACCGATAAGGATACCTTCAATTACAAACGGCGCCCTTACAAAGAAATCGGTTGCCCCGATATATTTCATAATGCTGATTTCTTCTTTACGCACGGAAATACCTATGGTTACGGTATTGCTTATGAGGAATACCGAAACCAGGAGCAGAATCAGGATAATGCCTGCCGACACATAGGCAACTAGCGCATTCACGCCCGTCAGCGTTGATGCGGCGAGCTCCGACTGGTTAACGGTCCTGATTTCCGGAATGCTGTTCAGATAGTCCACCAATGCCGTCTGCTGTGAAATATCCTTCATATAGATAGCGTAGCTTGCGGAATTCTCCAGAGGATTATCCGGGAATCCGTCCGAAAACTCTTCCGGTATCCAGTTTTCCTTATAATATTCCCATGCCTGCTCCGGGGAGGTGTACTCTATTTTGGAAACCTCATCCCTCGCTTCAATTTTGGAACCGATATCCATGATCTGTTCCTCGGTAGTGCCGGGCTGGAAAAATATAGTTACGGATACGCCTTCCTCTGCTGATTTCACAATACTCTGAAAATTGGTAATCACCGCATAAAACAGGCCGAACAGAAACAGACAGGCGCTGATCGTTGCCACAGAAGCAAGCGAAAACCACTTATTACGGAAAATATTGATAATGCCCTGCTTCAGGGTATAAAAAAATGTACTAATTCTCATCTATATAACCACCTTTTTCTTCGTCGCTCACGATGACGCCCTTCTTCATCGTAACAACCCGCTTACGCATTTCATTTACAATTTCGCGGTTATGGGTTACTACCAGGATTGTGGTTCCTCCTTCATTGATTTTCTCCAGAAGCTTCATGATTTCCCATGAATTCTTGGGATCCAGATTACCGGTAGGTTCATCTGCCAGCAAAATAGGCGGTCTGTTAATCAACGCCCTGGCCAGCGCCACTCTCTGCTGCTCTCCGCCGGAAAGCTGCTTGGGCTTTGCCTTATATTTTCCGGCCAGCCCTACTGTCGCCAGGATAGCCGGAACATTTCTCTTGATTTCCTTTGTGGGCACCTGTATGATCCTCTGCGCAAAGGCCACGTTTTCATAGACATTCCTGTCCTTCAGCAGACGGAAATCCTGAAAAACGATCCCCAGATTTCTCCGGTACCTCGGGATCTGGCGCGGTCTTAGATCCGCCACATTCTGTCCGTTAACCAGAATCGTGCCGGAAGTAGGAGTCAGTTCCCTGAGCAGAAGTTTGATAAGAGTGGACTTTCCGGAACCGCTGTCGCCAACGATAAAGACAAATTCGCCTTTTTTAATTCTTAAGTTAACACCATTTAATGCAGGTGCCCCTGTAGAATAGCTCTTACTCACTTTATCAAGAACTATGAGGGAGCCGTCCTCCTTAATTCTCCTTTTTGTCTTCTTTGTACCAAAAAGTCCCAAAGCTATACACCTCACTATCCGGCCGGAAAAACAACGGCCTAGTATTCAAATGTTTCCATATATTTCATGTATTTTACAACCATCAGCGCTATTTTAAAGGTAATGGCATCTTCAAATACCCGTAAATCCAGGCCGGTACTCTTCTGAAGCTTATCCAGGCGGTATACAAGCGTGTTTCTGTGAATGAACAGCTGACGGCTTGTCTCCGACACATTCAGGCTGTTCTCAAAGAACTTGTTGATGGTAGACAATGTTTCCTCATCAAAATCATCCGGGCTCTTTCCGCCGAAGATTTCCTTGATAAACATCTTGCAAAGAGGGATGGGAAGCTGGTAAATCAGTCTTCCGATACCCAATTCATTGTATGCGATAATATTCCGTTCGTCAAAGAAAATTTTTCCCACATCCAGAGCCATTTTGGCTTCCTTGTAGGAACGGCTCACCTCTTTGATTTCCTTCACAATCGTTCCGTAGGCAATACGGATACCTGTAATCCCCTCTTTTTCCAGGAATTCGTCGATGATCTTGGCCGCCCGGTCAATTTCCCTGCCGGCATCCGGCTCCACGAGCTCCTTAACTACGATTACATTATTTTCATCGACCGCAGTTATGAAATCTTTATTGTTATTTCCAAAACCGCCCCGCATAATTTCCAGAACATTATTATCCCGGTTGTTGTCCGATTCAATGATCAGGGCCACCCTGGCCACATCCGTGGGAATATGAAGCTTTTTCGCCCGGCTGTAAATATCTACCAGAAGCAGGTTGTCCAGAAGAAGGTTTTTAATGAAATTGTCCTTATCAAACCT
>ERZ773183.991-NODE-991-length-27317-cov-5.589282_pt1 | contig 27317 bp, 29 predicted proteins | sample MGYA00580532_ERZ773183 | MGnify/ENA primary metagenome ERZ773183 (study PRJEB29015, sample SAMEA2737791) | human gut metagenome | biome: human gut; feature: human-associated habitat; material: faeces | place: China | collected 2012 ...
TGGGCGGAGAGGCTGTGAAAGGGCGGAGCGCCGCGCAGCTGCGCGGCGCTCCGCCTTATTCCAGCTCGTCCAGGCGGTCCTGGAGCTCGTCGGCCATATCCTCCAGTGCCTCGTGGCGTTCTCCCCAGACCTCGTAGGCATCGCTGTCCATATCCTCCGGCTCGAGCTCGTCCAGATGCTCCAGCATAAGCTGGATCCGTTCCAGGCAGGAGAGAAGTTGAGCGCGGTCCATGCCGTCCAACTCTGGCTGTCCGGGAAAGGCTGGAAAATCAAGCGTGTCCCCCATCCGGGTGCCTCCTTTCGGCTCTATGAAGTATGACGATTATACCACAGCCGTTCTCTCATGAAAACATTGCAGGCGGGATTTCTTTCCGACAAGCAATGGAATACCGAACGGCGGAGTAGACACCAAAATAAAAAAGATGCGTCTCCCAAAGCCGTGTGACGCAACACGTTCCATAATCGTTTCCCTCTCTTTTTGAAGAGTGCGTTCACTCAAAAATGCTCTCATGATCTTCTTGATAACGTTCCCTTGAATTTCGGTCAAAAATACAGTATAAACTTTTCGCAAGTCTATCATAAAGTTCTCTCGTATAAAGCAAAAGTATTATTGCAAGTAGCTTCTTATTCAGCGTGACTATGATTTTTATTATACTACATTACGACGGATTTTGCCGCCCCAATAAGACTATGGGGGTTGTTCCCAAAACATACAAGTAACTTTATCGAAGGGACGATTCTCATGAGCAGCAGGCAAAAAAGCATCAAGCCGATGTCAGTAGGAGTTCGAATCCCACCCATTACACGTTTTGACCTTTGAATTTGCTCTGTTTGTATTTGACTGGTGGCATAAGGCGTTTTATATAGGAAAGGCCGAGACTTTTCTAGCAAAAAGGATTTTAGACATTGAATGGCCCTACCTGACCAGAACAAATGGTTATCCTTGTTCTGGTCAGGTAGGGCCATTCAATTGGACCCGCCTAACGAGGCAACGACTCTGACAGGCTTTGAAAGATAGCCCGGTTGTGAAGAACCGCCGATGAATCCGGTTTACAGGCGGCGGCCAGTTCATTGAAGGTTTCCGCTCTTTTCTGGTCGCCCAGATGGCTGTAACAGACGCACAGCTGGATACAGGGGAGATAACCATAGCAGTCCGGAGAGACAAAGCCGCCCCTGCGATCATCCCGGGCGCAGGTCAGAGCCAGAGCGTACCAGTAGGCAGCCTGCTGGTACCGCTCCTGCCGGAGGAAGCAGTTTCCGATCTCACAGCAGACCTCTGCCCTGGGGCGGTCGTAGGTGAAGCTGCGAAATAACGCAGCCAGCGCCGCTTGCTCATGGCCCAACTCCTTGTGACAGTAAGCGCAGTGGCAGCATGCGTCAATGTTGTTCTCCACCCAGCCCTGGCCTTCTTCCAGAAATCGCTCAAAGACATCCAACGCCTCCTCCCAGCGATGGTGGTAGTAGAGCTCACGGCCGTAGTAGAACTGCTGACGGGGTTCCAACTGTTTCCCAGCAGCCAGTTGGGCCTGGTAGATACGCAGGTTCCGGTCTGGGTCGGAGGGGCGGGTCTTGCGGTGGGTGACGGCGAAATCCGAGTACAGGACATTCCCAACCGGCGTGACAACCTCGTGGACGGCTCCTACCCAGCACATCCCAGCCCGGTTTTTGATTAGCCTTTCCCGGTAGTAGGAGAAGGTCACGCGGCCGCGTTCGTCAAAGCCGGTGTGGTAGGGGGCCATGACCACCGAGACAGTTGGGTCCAGAGTCTCTTTTAGGTTGAGAAAAGCCTTCTGATCCTCCTCCCAAAATACGTCGTCGGCATCCAGCCACATGCAGTAGTCCATAGACGCATGGGAAAAGGCTTCGTTCCGGGCGGCGGAAAAGTCATCCTGCCAGGGAAAGTCAAAGATTTGATTGGTAAAGTGGGTGGCAATCTCCCGGGTCCGATCGGTGGAGCCGGTGTCCACAATGATAATCTCGTCCACGAGGCCAGCCACACTCTTCAGACAGCGCTCCAGCACATCTTCCTCATTCTTTACAATCATACACAGACTGACGCTTATCATAGTGGCGCTTCCTTTTGATTCATCATGATATTGTTTCCGCCGGTTTTTACCGGCGGCACTCAGCTCAGACGGATGATGGTCAGAGAGGCCCCCGCGCCGCCGCTTACCAGAATGGCGGTTCCGGCAATTGTGGTAAAGAGCTGCAACGTAATGGTGGAGTTTGCGGGCAGGGTGACCTTAATCTGGTTTTCAAAGTTAGAGGTTGAGACCACCGGGTTGATGGTAGAGGGGATGCTGTTCACCCCGTTGATCACCAGCCGGGTTCCCATCAGCAGGGCCACAGTGGTATTCACATGGTAAGATATCTGATAGGTGCCCGCCGTGGCCACGGTAAACACCGTGTTCCCGGTGTTGGCCGTGATGTCGGGGGACAGAACTTGGGCGTTGGGCAGGGGGATTGGGCTGCCCCCCAGCGCCACCAGAACGCTGCTGCCCTGGGTGTTGGCGGCAAAGCCGGCGGTGGCGGTAAGGTTGGGACCTGTGGCTCCAGTGGGACCGGACGCCCCCGTGGGACCGGTTGCCCCTGCCGCGCCCGCCGCGCCGGTGATGCCAGCTACTCCGACGGCACCGTTTGCGCCGGCGGAACCTGTCGCTCCGGTGGCTCCGGTAGCTCCGACTGCTCCGGTGGGGCCCGTAGCCCCGGTGGCTCCGGTGGCTCCAGTGGGACCTACAGCCCCGGCAGGGCCAACTGCCCCGGTTGCTCCGGTGGGACCAATGGGACCCTGAGCACCAGTGGGACCTGTCGTACCGGTGGGACCTGCGGCGCCCGTCGGGCCGGTCGGGCCGTCCGCACCTGTGGGGCCCGTGGGGCCAGTGACCCCGACAGGCCCTTCTGCGGGGCCCGTCGCGCCCGTCGCGCCGGTAGCCCCGGTGGGACCGGGCAGGATGGGGGCGCTCATGGCCGAGGCCAATTTGCCGGTTAGCAGCATCTGCTGCTCCATCACGCTGGACAGCGTCTCCTGCACGCTTTGATTGACCTGCATTACCTCATCCAAAGCCGCAGCCGCTTCAAGGCCTGGCAGAGTACCCAGAACGTATTGCAGCTTTTCACCCTCGGCGTTGAGGATGTGGCTCAGGCTGAGCTCCTCAGCAGCAATGGAGGAAATGATCTCATTGATGCTGCCCTCTCTGCTCAGAGGAGGCTCGATTGGGGGAAAGGTTGGCAGTGACATGAGACATCCCTCCTCAGCTTAGACGGGTAATGGAAAGGGCCGCGCCGGCGGAGCCCGGCAGCAGGGTGGCCACGGAGGCGATGCCAAACATTTGCAGGGAAACGGTGTCCCCGGCGTTTAGGTTCAGCAGGATCTCGTTGGAGAAGTGGCTCAGAGACACCGCAGGGGCCACGGTGGAGGCCGTATTGGCCGCGCCATTGATAAGAAGGCGGGTACCGCTGGCCAAGGACGCGGTGGTGTTTACATTGTAAGAAATCTGGTAGCGCCCGGCGTTGGTTACCGTAAACACCGTGTTGGCCCCGTTGACCGTGATGTCCGGGGAGAGCAACTGGCCGTCCGGAAGGGGAACCAGGGTGCCCCCTACAAGGACGGTCAGCGCCGTGCCGCTGGTATTGGCTGCAAAGGCGGAGGTGGCGGTGATGTTGGGACCGGTGGGGCCGGTTGCACCAGTCGCGCCCGTCGCGCCGGTAATACCTGTTGCGCCGGTGGCCCCAGTGGCCCCGGTAGCCCCCGCAACACCTGTAGGGCCGGTGGCTCCCGTAACGCCGGCAGGTCCGGTCGCGCCGGTGGCCCCGGTGGCTCCCGTGGCCCCGGTGGCTCCAGTAGCCCCGGCAGCTCCAGCCGCGCCGGTGGCCCCTGTCGCGCCAGTAGGCCCAGTGGGCCCAACCGCACCAGTCGCCCCAACCGCACCGGCAGCGCCAACAGCTCCGGTGGGGCCGGTTGCACCGGTTGCGCCGGTGGCCCCGGTCGCGCCGGTGGCCCCGGTCGCGCCAGTAGGCCCTCCGGCAGGCCCGGTAGCTCCGGTTGGCCCGGTGGCGCCGGTTGGACCCTGCATGGGGGAGGCTGTCAAAGCGCCCTGCATCTTTGCTTTCAGAAAGAGCTGGTTCTGCGCCGCGGTTTCCAGCATACTGCGGACGCTCTCATTGGCGGCCAGCACGTCGCTGACTGTGGCGGGAGGGCCGCTGAGACCGGGCAGGGTTCCCAGAATATATTGCAGTTTCTCTCCTTCAGCGTTGAGAATATGGCTCAGGCCGAGTTCTTCCATCGCAATAGAAGAGAGAATTTGATTAACTGCGTCTTCCCGTTCAATGGGGGGATTCACTACGGGAAAGCTAGGCAGAGACATTATCGGGAATCTCCTTTCAAATTGAGAGGTACATACTAATATGCACCGGTGCGCTGGCGGGAGCGAGGCACTCCAAAACGTCGCGCTGGGACATTCTATGTATCTTCCAGCCAACAGGTTCCCGGTGGAACAAAACTGCCCCGGATGTCATAGGGTAAGACGGCGGCATGGATACCCTGCTGCACATCTTGGACCCGGCCCCGCCGGGACGAACTATGGAGTTTTAATATGTCTATGCCCTCCTTTCCACCCAACGGGGCGGATATGACCCAAGAGGAAGCTCTGACCATGATTATCGCGTCCATTGCCATGGAAGAGCTTGCCCTGAGTCATATTCTCAACGCTGAGGGTGAGAAACTACAATATATCCTGGGGACTCTGCCCGGCACAAGCCCCTGTGCCTGTCCCCATGACGTGCTGGCCGTCAACAAAAGCGTCACCGCCCTTGTTGAGGCAGTGACGCAAAACCAGATGCTGTTGAAAAACAAGCTGGCTCAGGTGCTAGAGTTTTGCCCGCTTCCATCGCCCCCGCCGCCAGCTTGTAAGCCGGAGCCGGGACCTACGCCCTGTCCTTCTCCTTGCCGGCCAGATCCCTGTGTGTCCCAGTGTCCGGTGTCCTGCTCCCCACCCCATCTAGTGTCTCATCAGGTACTGTCCTGTGAAAAAAGCGCTGTTCAATTAATAGGACTGCGGGAGAGAATGCTGTGGAATCCGGACTGTCGCCTGTGCTGGAGACAGCGAAGCCGTTCAGGAAAAGATATCTGTTTGGACGAACGTACCCCTGCTCAGATTCAGCTTGATCCAGGGAAAACCTACGCAGTCCAATACGCACTGAATGTCTGCGCCACATCACCGGAAGAGGGGACAATTCTCCTCAGACAGTCGCCCTGTGGTGCGTTTACAGATGCGCTGCCTCTGCATTTTTCCATAGGACACCCGGCACACGGTCAGCAGACATTGCACTATGTCTCTGTAATGCACCCCTGTATAAACAATGGATACAGCGTGAAGTTGTCCCTGATGCTTGACGCCAAAGCGCCTCTGTATGTGGAGCAGGCAGTGATGGATGTGGTAGAGCTTTGATGACATGATTGAGCATTTTAATAGCATGTAACGGCTCTGCCGGGCACAAGAGAATCCAGTACAAAGGAGATAAAACGAATTTTGCTGCCGGACAAAGAATGGCTGGAAAGCCAGATAAAAGCAGGTGTTATATTATGAGCGGAACCTCATTACAACCTCCGGCTTCACCTTGGATCGAGAACGACAGAATATACCTTACGGTAAAAATGACCATACAGCGTCCATCCTTATTGACCGCAATCGCTGTCAGAATGACCGCATTAGTTTGCTGATAGTAGCCGGAGAACCCACGTGGTCTCAGTTATATCCTACACACGCCGGATGGATACGCCGGCTAGATACATCTCGATCAGGGTTTCTTCACACTGCTCTCCCGGCAGCGACAGCTCACAATGGCAACCGTTTTAAAGGAAATCCCCTTGAGCTTGGGCACCTTGAGGGCGACTTCACCGGAAGTGGTAATGAGGCTACGGCTACAGTGGCCGCTGCGGTAGCCTTAGCGCTGTTCATTGCGCTCGTACCGAGAGCTTCTCCGCCTTCGACTTCCAATAACTCGTTGAGGGGAAACCTCCACGCTACCTCGCACCAATTCCTTGTAGGACTCTTAATTACTCCCTCATTTAGTTGTAAAATTTTTGGAACATGGTTTACAGACTTCTTTTGGGATGCTGTGTCGCAATTTCATTCTACGAGAGGCCTGCAACCCTTGTCTCATCTGATCCCTTTTTCAATGTGTGCATTTGGCTCATCTTTTCTGCGAAACTTATTTTACCTTATCCACCGCCAAGGAATGGTGAACAGATGAAGCAAAAGCACTATAAAGGACAGAACTACAGGGAATGAAAAAGCCGCCTGTTACCTCCGGGTATCGTGAAATCAACAGGCCGCTTGATTTTGTGTGCCTTGGTCAAATGAGGAGAGGGTTGAAACGCTCTGTCCCTCCAAAACTGGATTTCGTATCTTCCCAAACCATACTTTTTGTGTTGACTTCTTCTGAAACTATCCGAAATAGCAGAAACACCGCACTTCTCAGTGTTTTTGCTTATATATCTTGGAAGAGACGGTTAAAACCAATATTTATGAGTACCTGTTTCTTCCTCAGTCGAGACAGCATTACCCCTCAGAAGTGGATTTCAAGCGCGGCTTGGCCTCCTGCATCGAGGTTTATAATACACAGTGAATCTTATCGCACATTGCAAAACTGTACGCCATGTCGGGTGGAAGATGTATTCATGAGCAACACATCTCGATGACACTTTAAGAGTTCGAATCTCGTCGTATACACGTTTTACACTTTAATTTTACGCTGTTTGTATTTGATTGGTGACACAAAATGTTTCGCATAAAAAGGTCAAACCTCTTGCAGTCTAAGGAGTTCTGGAATGAAATGACCCTACCTCCTCTGAACAATGTCAGTCATTTGTTCAGAGGAGGTAGGGTCATTCAGTATGGTGCGGATGACGGGACTCGAACCCGTACGGCCATGGGCCACTAGCACCTCAAGCTAGCCAGTCTACCAGTTCCAGCACATCCGCATATTGTCGTCTCGAAAGACTGCTAGATTATTATAACGAGCCGTTACGGATTTGTCAACTGGAATTTTCCACTCCGCACCAGAAAAAGCAAAAAGATCGAAAAAAGGAGTTGACAAGTGGGGGGACAGATGGTAATATAATCTTCGCGCTGCAAAGAGCGCTAAAGATGCGCGAGTGGTGGAATTGGCAGACTCGCTAGATTCAGGTTCTAGTGTGCATTACGCACGTGCGGGTTCAAGTCCCGCCTCGCGCACCATGGCGAGTGTTCTTATAGCATTTGAAAAGCTGTAAGAACACTCGTCTTTTTGGATAGGGAAACCACCGGCTCTGCCGGTGGAGGTGCCTCGTAAAAAAGCTTTAGCTTCAAGCAACGAGCGAAGCGAGCTGCTAACAGCAAATTATCAGGGAAGAAAGACTTACGTTAGAACAGCGGATGCCCGTTTACGGGTAGCGGGGCAAGTGATGCGAGTGAAATAAGACTTCAGTGCGTCTTGAGACGCATGCCGGTAATAGGCCCTTATAGGGCCAACTCAAGCCACCGGCTTAGCCGGTGGTTATGACTTTGTTGCTTTTGTTGCTTTCATCCGGCGATGGTGGATGGGGCGTAGTTGACGACTACGCCCTTTCTTGTGTTTACGGACACCTCCGGCGCGGGTAGCGGGATCAGCTCCGGGATCTCAACGACCCCTACGCAGTTATAGTGAATACGGAGCCGCTGTTCCCACACACCGTCTATCTTCTCGGCGTTGAACACTTCGATCTTCTCGATGAGCTCGTTCAGCATCCGGGGAGTCAGCTTGCGGGCGCGGGTGTATTTGCGGACCAGGGAGATGAACATATCCGTGGTCATGGACTGGCTGCTCTGCTTGTCGATCTCGGCACGGAGCGCCTTGATTTTCTCCGCCAGCTCCTTTTGCTCCTCCTCATACCGCTTTGACATACGGGCGAAGCGGTCATCAGAGAGCTTGCCGGAAACATTGTCCTCATAGATCCGCTCAAACAGACCGTCCAGCTCCTCATCACGGGCTTGCAGGGCTTTCAGCTCCTTCTCCTTCAGCTTTCGGTCGGTGGCCTCTGCCTGCTGGGAATGGCCGATCACAGCCTTCACAAACTCATCCTCAAACTGACTGGCAAACTTGGTCAGCCGCCGGATCTCGCCCAGCACCACCTGCTCCAGGAAGTCCACGCGGACATAATGGGTGGAAGTGCAACTCCCACGATTGCCCTTGTAGTTGGAGCAGTTGAAATACTTGATGTCGGGGTTGCCCTGATTGAAATGGAAGTGCAGGTTGTGTCCGCAGTCGGCACAGACCAGAAGGCCGGAGAACATATTGCGTGCTCCCTCATGGGTGCGGCGCTTGCGGATCTTGCCTCGCTTCTGCTGGACCTGCTCAAAGACTGCCCGCTCAATGATGGGTTCGTGGACATCCTGGAAGATGACCCAGTTTTCCCGGTCGTTGGCAAGCCGCTTTTTGTTCTTGTACGACTTGGAGTAGGTCTTGAAGTTGAGAATATCACCGCAATACTCCTGTAAAGAGAGAATGTGGGTGATGGTGGAGCTGTTCCACATATACGGTCCGCGGAGCTTGCTTTTCCCAGGACGATTGACGCCCTTCTCACGCCAATAGGCGATGGGGGTAAGAACCTTCTCCTCGGAGAGGATCGTGGCGATCTGCTCTGTACCATAGCCATCGACAGTCATATGGAAGATACGGCGCACTACCTGGGCGGCCTCCTCGTCCACGCCCCACCGTTTGGGATCGTCCGGGTCTTTTTTGTAGCCATAGGGCGGCGGCCCCATCGGTTCACCAGCATTGCCCTTGATCTTATTGCTGATCCGGCGCTTCTTGCTGATGTCACGGGCGTACCACTCGTTGAACAGGTTGCGGATGGGCGCCAGCTCGTTCTCACCTTCGGCGGTGTCGATGTTGTCTGAAACCGCCACCAAACGAATGTCGTGCTCCGGGAAAAACTCCTCGGTCAGCCGGCCCACCTCAATGTAGTTGCGGCCCAGCCGAGAAAGGTCTTTCACAAACACGGCGGCAGCCTTGCCAGCGGCAAGCTGCTCCATCATGTCGTTGAAGCCGGGGCGGTCCATCGTAACACCGGAAATGCCATCGTCCAGGAAGTGGACCAGGTTGGTATAACCTTTTTCCTTCGCCACCTTGGTCAGCAGTTTCTTTTGGTTCCCGATGCTGTAACTCTCGCCCTCCAGGTTGTCATCGCGGGAAAGCCGCTCGTAGAGGAACGCGGTCACATCACGGGATTTGCGGTTGTTCGACTGTCTCATTCAGTCCTCCTTCCTCCGGGACAGCCGAATAGCAATATAACTTGTCTATATTTATTATACCGCCATCCGCTGTCCCTGTCAGCCGGGGCCGGGAGATTTACTTCGCTTCGCTCTCGGCCTTCATCAACCGCAGGAGGATACTGCCCAGGGTGTCCGGGCTTTCTTTCTGAAAAACAGGTTCAACAACAAACGACCTATTGCCGAAGCGATAGGTCGTTTGTTCATCCAAGGATTGTTTCGTTGCGCCGGTCTTGCCGGCAGCATTTTTATCTTGCATGATAGATCCCCTTTCGCAAAAAGTCATTGTTACGAAAGAGGCAGAAAACGGATGGCTGCTGGCCGCAGCTCCACGGGAATCTCACCCCGGCCCATGCTGATGGGTGCGCCGCGCAATGCTTTGAGGGCGTTCAACGCGGGAGTCTCATTATCCTGCCTGCGCGTCCTCGCCCACAGGCTGCCACACCTGTTTTGCGGCCTGGTGTTCGTCGCTCTCCTGTTTGGTAGGGGTCCCGTCCTGCGGACTTGCAACAGGGTCATGGCGCACCGGCCGACCGGCTCTACACAGACAGATCGTATCCGTCTGCCTTATGCTGCCCGAAGGCTTTCTTTGTCAAGGATCATGGACTCCGTTGCCGGATTGTCGGGGCAAGGAAAGGGAGCGAAACTTGCCCCGAACAACTTTAGACCGGCAGCACCTTGAAGCTCGTCACGATGCTATGTATCAGCTTCGTTTCCAGCCTGAGCCGCATATCTTCGTCCACATACAGGTATTCGTTGCCATACTCGTCCTTCACCGGTCTGGTGGCGAGAGCCCGAATGTACTTCTGATAGTGAGCGACGACAACAGCAAGAGCATTTTCGTCACCGTTCACGGCTGCCAGAATTACAGGCACCGGAATGGGTTTTACATGTCCGGCCATTCATATCCCTCCTTTACCAGATATTCGTACAGCTCTTTCAGCGTAGCGAGCCGCCGCTTGGATACGGTCTGATGGACGATATGCAGCTTCTCACTGATTTCCCGATCCGTCATACCCAGGAAGTAGGACAGCAGGATCACATCCCGCTTACCCTCCGGCAACTGCGCTAACGCATCGGCCAGGACATTGCCGGTTACGACTACCGGAAGTCCCAATACTTCAAAGACATACTCGTCCATAAAGTAATCGTCCCACACGGCGGTCTGCTCCAGCTCGGAGGCTGTCAGCTCGTCCAAAGGCTTTTCCTGGTCCAAAAGGCTGGCATAGTCACGCTGGATATGCCGGGCCTCATTCTTCAAAACCTTGACGCAGAAAGCGCCAAACTGATTTTGAATACGCTGCTCATAGGAGTCTTTCATTTTCTCACCTCCCTTCGCGCCGCACGGGTGCGGGGTGGTGATCTCCTCCCTTTCGCCTCAGTAATGCAAGGCTTGCGATTTTGGCAACCGCGAGCGGGAAGAAATTTTTATGAAAGGCTCCGCTGTATAGCGAAGGCCCGCATAAACAGCAAAAAGCGCCTGTCTGCAAAACGCAGACAGGCGCAAATGAACTATTAAACGCTTTTATGTAATCATACAATTCATACTCATAAGCAGAATGTGCCCCGGTGGTGACCGGGCTTTTTTTGATGGTGCGGGTATTGTCTTATTTTGTCGAAATTCTCCTTGCCTCACGGCGGCTCCCTCCTAAAGCCGCCATAATCTTTAGCGTGTGGTCGTCGTTCCTTTTGGGGGACAAAAAGCGGCGGCCTTGATATTCAAAGCCGCCGCGATAAAAGGGCATGGATAGTGTCTGCTGAACGACGGCTTTTTTCTTTTGCCGTCGCCCGGCAGATAGATTTCAGCTATGACTGTTCTTGTAAGATAGTTTGTGCCTCACTCTCGCTTATGTAGCCATATTGGATCATTTTCTGGACAACATACTCTTGACGTTGCTCTGCCAGTTCCGGGTTTGCGGTCAATGAATAAATCGAGGGCGCATTGGGAATACCTGCCAAAAGTGTACATTCATAATCCGTCATATCTATGGGGGCTTTCCCAAAATATCCTTGACTTGCATCGTAAATACAGTAGTAGCCGTCTCCGAAATAGATGGAATTGACATACAACTCTAAAATCTCGTCTTTCGTATAGGCGTTTTCCAGTCGGAAGGCCATAAACATCTCAGCAATCTTACGGATAAAACTTTTTTCCTGCGTGAAATACAGGTTTTTGGCAAGCTGCTGTGTTATGGTGCTGCCACCCTCACGCAGACTCCAAGAGGTCAGATTATTCCAAGCGGCTCGGCCTATGGCAATCAGGTCGATCCCAAAATGCTGTTCAAAACGGTGATCTTCTACCGCCACAACGGCGTCCAAATAAATCTCCGGGATTTCAGCAAGGGTAGTATAATTGGGATCGGCTTGAATCTCTGCGACTTTCTGATCAAGAGGTTGCTCGGCAAGTGCATCACGGTACATTTTATAACCAAATCCGCCCAAAACACTGCCAGCAACGAGCATGGCCAGCATCGCTAGAGCGAAGAAGCGAAATAGGAACTTTCTTATTCTTTTCATACTGCACCTGCCTTTCCGTTTGAAATAGCGTCTATGTCATAGGCTCCGGCTTACGAATTGCCACCGTATTGTTCCTGCACGGCGGCAGGCATTTCATCAAATTGCACTTCCGCCCAGGTGACAACGCCTCGGAATGGAGCCACCTTCAGACATAGATACGCATCGTCAGTGAGAATCCGGCTCGTTTCAAAGCTCAGTTCTCTTTCTGCCCCGGTCTCGTCGTAGGTACTTAATGTGTAGCGATAATTCATCGCTCCATGCGGTGCAATCTCGGTTACACAGTCGTTATCAATTTGCGTGTAGTAGTCCGAGCTTCTCTGTGTAGCCAGAAAAGCAACTACGATAAACGCTACCAACAAAATAGCTATGGAAGCAATGATAATTGTTTTTTTCTTTGCGTTCATAATGAGTACTCCTTATTCAATCTCAATGGATACGGTTCCGTCCGCCTGGTCGCCCCACACTCCGATATAAGTGCTTGTGCCATCTACTTCAACTGTGCCATCGTACTCACCGCTCTCCGAGAGAAGAATGGTCGGATCATCTGCTCCTGAGCGAAGAAAAACCGCTGCCTCGCCGTTTTCAAGCGAAAGAGAACAGGTGATGTGGATCGTACTACCCGCTTCGCGCTCCAGGGTAGTACCACCAAACAAAATCTCTGTACCTGTCAAATTGGAATACGTTGCTTCATAGGACCCCGTGTAATCATCTGCACCGTTCTCCTTGTGGCCTTGCAGTTTACTTTGGGGCGTCAGCGCAGCAGTCCCCGCATCATCAACAAGTTTGCCAAAGGCTTCTAAAATGCTGTCTTTTGCCTGGCCATCGTCAACCTCCGATAAATCACCAAGAGCCTGATCAGCTCCATCCGCCAATCCGTTCAGTACAATATCTGTGCCGTTCGCCAATCCATTTAACACGGCATCCGTCCCGTCGGCCAAAGACTGCATGGCCGTCGAGCATCCAGACAAACTGCCGATACAAAAAATTGCGCAGAGAAGGGCACAGATTTTACCTGCATAGTTTAATTTTCGCATGAACTCTCTCCTTTCGTCAGGCGCGACGCCTGCCGCGACCCTTTTTGACTTTTTTCTTTTTCGTATTGCCCGCTTTTTTGCTGGGGCGGGAAAGCAGCAATATCGCCATCGTCAAAACCAGCACCGCCGCTATGCCTGCCAGCGCCAGCAAAGTGCTTGGGGCCTGTGTAGCGCCGTTATACGCCTGCATATCAAAACCGGCGAGAATCAGCGCCGCCGAAAACGGGTAGGCAGAGAGCAGGAAGCCGCTCTTGAAGAACAAAATGCAATACCCCAGGAAGAATGTCAGAAGCGATCCGCCCAGGTAGGCTCCCCGCATCTGGCCGAAGATCAAGATCATCGGCATACAGACCAGGCTGGTATTGAAAGCGGCTGCGACTAACTGAACGCCCTGCCGCAGCAGAACGGCGGTAGAAAGCCCATCCAAGCCGGCGAGTGTGCCGGTCAAAACCGTTATTGCTACACTATAAATTCCAAACAGGATCGACAGGAAAATCGTGACGATCAGTTTCCCACCCAGCAGCTTTGGGTATGATACCGGCACCGTCAATAGATTCTTCATGGTGTCATTTGTGTTCTCACGGTCGATCAGCCAACCGCCGATCATAACAAGTGAGATTGGAAGGAAAATCTGCGTGTTCCCCCAAATCACATTGGCAAACAGTTTGACAAAATCAAAGTTCTGATCCCGCATCTCCGGGTTGATGATCAGCTGGGTGCCGTACTGCACGACAGGGCAGAGCGCCAGAGCCACAATACCAACCAGCAGGATCTGACAGCGCCGCAGCTTGCGCCATTCTCCTTTTAGAATACTCCACATAACGCACACCTCCTTAACAGCTCTGACGCTTATAGACCAGCGCAATCAACGTCAGGAACACTGCCGACTCCAGGATAACGACCAGGAACGCCTGGGGCGTTGTCACAAAGTAGGGACTGATCCGTTCCATCAATTCCGTCATCTGTGCGCTGGAGCTGAATGTGTCCAGATACTGAAAGAACCAGCGGAAGGTCAGCGGTCCAGGTAACAGCGTACCCGGATTGAACCCAAAGGGCTGCATGATGAAATAGTCGTTGGTGCCAAAAATATAGTTGACCGCCGTATAGAAGAACGTGATGATTACGGAGATAATATAACTGCGGTTCAAAAGCACCACCAGAAGAACGCAGGGCAACGCCCCCGCCCACATCATAATTCCCTGTCCGATGCCTACAAAAAACAGTTTCCAAAAGCCGACTGGCTCCAGCCCGGATGCCAGCACGATAGCCAAATTGACCAGGCCGCCGACAGCCATAAACGCGATGGAAAACAGAAACAGCAATGTCATCTTCGCCAAGGCCAGTGCGGGTTTGCTCACGGGGACGGTCATCAGGTTCTTTAGGGTATCGTTGTCCTGTTCTTCAAAGAGCAGATTCGATGCCAGAACCACCACAGCGGGCATTAGAAGCAGATAGGCGCTCAACTGGAACAGAGTGGACATCAGGCGATCCACCGCTTCCGCGCCACTTGAAAACTCCTGCATCTCCGGCAGAAACAGCGCACATCCCAAGGGGATCAAAGCCGAAATGGCCGCAGCCGCAAAGAACAGGGGCTTTCGTTTTAGCTTGGCAAACTCACAGCGCAAAAGTTTAAGCAATGCCCTCACCCCCTGTAACCTGTTTGAAGTAATCTTCCAGCGTGTCCTCATAGAGATGAGCGTCGGACACAGACAATCCTGCGTCCACAAACAGCCGGACTGCCGCGCCGGTGTCCAGTCGAAGGTCGCGGACCGTCAGCTCATTGGCACTGTCCACTTCGATATTCTGAATGCCAAGTTTGCTCTGAAGCAGGTTAGCAGCCAGTGCAGCATTGGACACCGTAAAACGGAGATACTTCCCGTTCTTTGCTTCCAGCTCCTCCAGGCTTTCTTCTTCCAGCAATACGCCGTGGTCAATGATTCCGATGTCATCGGCCAGCAGGGAGATCTCCGACAGGATGTGACTGGAGATCAAAATGGTTTTCCCTGTGGCGTCGCACAGTTCCCGAATGAAGTCGCGCACCTCTGCGATGCCGATAGGGTCGAGGCCATTGATTGGCTCGTCCAAAATCAGCAGTTCCGGGTTGTGCATGACAGCCAGTGCGATGGCAAGACGTTGCTTCATGCCCAGCGAATACTGGGAAAACAGCTTTTTGTCCCGGTACGGCAGGTTGACAACTTCCAACGCTCCCTTGATGTATTTGGGGCTTTTGAGACCTCTCAGATCGGCAAAAATCCGAAGATTTTCCGTTCCCGTCAGATTCGGATAAAACCCAGGCGACTCAATCAGGGAGCCGATACGGGGCAGGATGTTTTTTTCGTTGCCGCGAAGCGGTTTGCCGAAAATCTTCACATCGCCGGAAGATGGTGCGGTAAGGCCCAACAGCATCCGCATGGTGGTGGTTTTCCCGGCTCCGTTGCGGCCCAACAGGCCGTAGATACGCCCTTTCCTCACATGGATGGACAGATTGGACACGCTGTTCTGCTCTCCGTATGTTTTGGTAAGGCCACGGGTTTCGATAACATAATCGCTCATGTGCGAATACCTCCTTTTCGTGATGGTTTAAGCATACCATCCCAACCTTGAGATAACGCTGAGCCAACCTTGAATTATCTCTGAGATTTTAGACACAGAATAGGCATCCGACATTCTTTGCGCTATAATGTAAATAAAGACAGGTGGTGAAATTTGCTTATGACAAATCACAAAATACTGCTGGTCGATGATGACCGCGATGTATTGGAGATGCTGCTCTCCATTTTCCGGCGGGCAGGATATACGAATCTGCGAACCGCTGCATCGGGCGCTGAGGCGCTGCGGATATGGCAGGAAGAACAGCCAAGTCTGATTGTTCTGGATGTGATGATGCCGGATATGGACGGCTTTGCGGTTTTGAAAAAGATACGCCGGACAAGCCGGGTCCCCGTTCTGATGCTGACTGCCCGTGGTGAAGCGGAGGATCGCATTGAAGGATTAGAAATTGGTGCAGACGACTATCTCGCCAAGCCGTTCTTGCCCAAAGAATTGCTGCTCAGGGTTGGCGCGATCCTCAGCCGCGCTTACCCAAGGCAAAATGAAATGGTGGAACTCGCTGGAGCCACCGTGGATATGGACAATGCAGAAGTTTGGAAAAACGGTGAAAAACAGGCATTGACCGCCAAAGAGATGCAGCTTTTTGAAAAGCTATATCAAAACGCAGGGCGGATCGTGACCACGGGTATCCTGTGCGAGACAATATGTGGAGAGTTTTGGCAAGGGTATGAAAGCACCCTTTCTACCCATATCCGGCACCTGCGGGAAAAGATTGAAGAGAACCCATCAAAGCCGGTTTCCCTTGTCACTGTCAAGGGCCTTGGTTATCGCCTCAATCTCAAGGAGGTGTCACCATGAGCGCGGTGCAGCGTTTTTTCCGGCGGTATATCGTTTCCACGGTCGGAATCGTAATTTTATTTTTGGCCGTTAACCTCGCCTTGTTCGTTGCAATCATCCTTACAGGCAGTATGAGCGGGGCGGATACCTCTTTTTCCGTCCGCGACTTCTCGGACCACGTTGTGATGCAGGATGAAAAATGGGTTGCAGATGATGCCGCCCTCTCCATGCTGCAAGAACAATCTGCCTGGGCGATGTTGCTGGACGAAGATGGCGATGTCGTCTGGCAGCAAGACTTGCCGGAGAACCTGCCGCGTTCCTACACGAGTACGGAAGTGGCCTCGTTCAGCCGCTGGTATTTGGAGGACTATCCGGTAAAAATATGGACTCGTGCGGACGGCAACCTTATGGTTGTAGGCTATCAACCCGGAACGCTGGTGAAATATTATTTTTCTCTGGAGTGGCCCTATATGGGGGTTATGTTCGGCGGAATCGCAGCGGTTTTTATTATCAATCTGCTGCTCATTGTTTTCCTTATTCTACGGAACACACGCAAAGTAGAAAGAGCTATGACGCCCATTTTGCAAGGCATTCAAAATTTAAGTCACGGAAAAGCGCCGCATCTGGAGGAACAAGGAGAGCTGGCCGAGATCAACGCCGGGTTGAATCGGGCCGCAGACTATATGAAGCAAAAGGACAACACAAGAGCGGAGTGGATTCGAGGCGTATCCCACGACATCCGCACACCGCTTTCGATGGTCCTGGGGTATGCCAGCGAGCTGGAAGATGACCGCGACCTTCCGCCGAACGCAAGAAAGCAGGCAGGTATTATTCGCAGGGAAAGCGAAAAGATGAAACGGCTGATCGACGATTTGAACTTGACCACCAAGCTAGAATATGCGCTTCAGCCCGTTCATTTCAAAGATGTGAATTGGGTAGAGGCCAGTCGCCAAGCTGTCAGCGAAGTGCTGAACAGCGGCCTGGACAGCCGATATGAGATCGTATTTGCCGAGATGCAACCAGGGCGCTCGATCCACCTTTTGGGGGACGAGGGCCTGCTACGGCGTATGCTGGATAATCTGCTCCGCAACAGTATCACCCACAATCCGCAGGGATGCAGGATCGCCGTTTCTGTCGGAGAAGAAAATGGGCGCTGCATTTGCACGATTTCAGATAACGGAATGGGAATTGCGCCGGAACGTCTGAAAGCATTAAATCGCGGGGATGACATTGCCAGCACCCAGGGCAGCGATGAAAAGGCCGAGCATGGTCTGGGCTTAAAGCTGGTAGCGCAGATCGTAAAAGCTCATCGCGGAATCGTCTCTTTTTCCGCTAACGCCCCGCATGGGTTAGAAGTTAGAATCTCGCTGCCGACTCAGCCGCATATTTCATAAGCATAGAACAAAACCCGGAAAGGAAAACAGATGAGCCAATATCTTGAAGCACTGCGGCAGGCGATGGTCATTTATCCGATAATCGTTGTCCTGTTCACAGTGCCGTACATCGCATGGAGTTATCATAAATATGGATCGGTCCTCAGTTTACGGGTTCTAATCGTGTACAGCTTTCTTCTGTACCTTCTCTGCGTCTATTGCCTTGTCATTCTACCGCTGCCTACGCCGGAAAAGGCCGCCACTCTGCATGGGCATAAGGCGCAGCTTATCCCGTTTTCTTTCATTGCCGATATAGCCAAACAAGCGCAGATCCAGCCTGGACAGCCTGCAAGTTGGCTGAGCATTTTCACTGGCAGTGCCTTCTGGACCACCGTGTTCAATCTGTTTATGACAATGCCTTTCGGTGTCTATCTGCGTTACTACTTCTGCTATAAGTGGCGCAAAACTTTGCGACTGTCTTTTTTGCTCTCTCTGTTTTTCGAGCTGACCCAACTCAGCGGCCTGTACTTTGTCTATCCAGGCAGCTACCGCCTGTTTGATGTAGATGACCTGATCGTCAACACTGCGGGCAGCATGATTGGATTTGCCTTGGCCGGGCCAGTGAGCCGTCTGCTACCTACCCGACAAGAATTGGATACCGTCAGTTTCCGGCGGGGTGCATCCATCTCCTTTACGCGGCGTGTTTTCTCATTTCTGGCCGATATGGCTTGCCTGACCTTTGCATCAGGTATTCTGGCCGTAGTTGTGGTCTCGTTTGGAATCACTCTCTCCATTCAATGGATGCCGGTTCTATTTATTGCCTACTTTGGGCTGCTACCCATTTTGCTCCACGGCCAGACGCCCGGTAAGCGCCTAACCAGAATGCAAATTGTGCAAAGGGATGGCAACACGGCGCACTGGTATCAATATTTTCTGCGGTATGCGCTTTTGATGGCGGGTCTGGTCGGGGTTCCGTACTGGCTGAATTGGCTGCTATTTGTCCTGATGGATGTTTTGCACATGGACGGCCTGGCCTCCATCGTATTGCATGGATTGTTGATTGGCGGGTATCTGTTCTGGTTGTTTTTTGCTGGAATTCGCATGGCCCTGCACAAGCCCTTGTTCTATGAGCGATGGTCACGGACAAAATTGGTAAGCACGGTGAAACACACATCGAATTGAGCATTGGCTTGATATTCATACTTTTTTGCGTCTAACAAAACTTCAAAAAGCATTTATAATGCCAAAAATCTATTATAGGGCGAATGGCTAAAAACCATTCGCCCTATCCTTACTTTTGCGCTGTATTTTTTGCCCGTTATCTGCAATATGAATTATATTGGCTATATAGATGAATTATATAGACATATTCAGAAGGAAAGGTGAACAGTAGAATGTAATTGGGTGAATAAATATGGCAAAGAGGCCGGTAGAGAAAATTGACTTCCGCCCGTATGGGGCGGCAATCAAAAAAGCTAGAACCGGGCGCAAGGAATCCCGCAACAAGGTGGGAAATGAGATGTTCCTCTCTCCTCGGTATCTGGCTAATATAGAAAATAAAGGGCAGCATCCGAGCGTCCAAATTTTTTTGGAACTCATGTCTCGTTATCATCTTTCGGTGGATCAGATCCTTTTTGGGGAAGCCAAAAGCGGAAAGTCCACTGCATACCGCCAGCTCGACGCCTTGGTGGATGAGCTGACCGACAAGGAGATACAAATTCTCATTGCCACCGCGCAGGCCATTTTGGACGCAAGGACAGACGGTGAGGAATAGTGTTCCCGGTACAACTGTATAGGAACTGACAGACGCTGTAAACGAATGTGTTTACGGCGTTTTTTCTTTTCCAAGAGGTAGCCAAATCTTCCGTTTCCGTATTACTAAGGTACGAGAGGAGTAACGATAGCAAGCACAGCAAGTGTGGCCACACTTGCGAATTTTCGGTTCAGGGAACCCCTTGCCCCTAAACACAAAAATTGCTTGCTGGGATAATCCCAGACCCCTATGAGGAAACGGAGGCACATGCTATGGCAAACCGCAAACGGCCCATCGTCCTGCGCTGCCCGGTGACAGCAGAGGAGCGGGCCCTGATAGAACAGAAGATGGCCCAGCTCCAGACAAAGCGGATCGGCGCCTATCTCCGCAAGATGGCGATTGATGGGTACATCATCCAGGTGGATACCACCGACATCAAGGAGATGACCCGCGCCCTCTCCGCCATCGGCCGGAACATCAACCAGATCGCCAAGCGGTTGAACGCCGGCGGCCCCGCCTACCAGGCCGACATGGAGGAGATCCGGGAGAGAATGGACCAGATATGGCAGTTACAAAGACGCATCCTATTAAGTCAACGATGAAAGCGGCCATTGACTATATCTGCAATCCCGACAAGACGGATGGGAAGCTGCTGGTGTCCTCCTTCGGCTGCTCCGCCGAGACCGCCGACATCGAATTTGCCTGGACCCGCCGCCATGCCATCGACAAGGGCACGAACCTGGGCCGGCACCTCATCCAGGCGTTTGAGCCTGGGGAGGTCACGCCGGAGGAAGCCCACCAGATCGGCATGGAGCTGGCGCGGGAGGTCCTGGGCGGCAAGTATGAATTTGTCCTCACCACCCACATAGGCAAAGACCACGTTCATAACCACCTGATTTTCAATGCGGTCAGTTTCCAGGACCACAAGCACTATCACTCCAATAAGCGGAGCTATCACTTCATCCGCCGCACCAGCGACCGGATCTGTAAAGAGCATGGCCTGTCCGTTATCGTCCCCGGCCGGGACAAGGGCAAGAGCTACATTGAGCATCAGGCGGAACAGAACGGCACCAGCTACAAGGCGAAGCTGCGTGCCGCCATCGACCGGCTCCTGCCCGGCTGCTCCGACCTGGAGGACCTGCTCCGCCGCCTCCAGCGGGAAGGGTATGAACTGAAACAGGGCAAGTACATATCCGCCAGGGCTCCGGGCCAGGAGCGGTTTACCCGATTGAAAACCTTGGGTGCCGACTACGCCGAGGAGGCCCTGACCGCCCGGATCGCCGGAAGGCCCAGGCCCTCCCGCCAGCCCCAGCAGCGCACCGGGAAGCCCAGCCTGCTCATCGACATCCAGAACAATCTCAAAGCTCAGCAGAGCGCCGGCTACAAACACTGGGCGACCATCGAGAATTTGAAACGGGCTGCGGAAACGCTGAACTTTCTGACCGAACATGGGATCTCCAGCTATGAGGAACTGTCCGAGCGGTGCGACGGGGCGGCGGCCGCCACCGCCAGGGTGAAGGCAGGCCTCCGGGCAACGGAGAATGAAATGGAGCGGCTGACCCTTACCATGAAGCACGCCGCCACCTACCGCCAGCTCCGTCCCCTGTATGACCAATACCGCCAGTCCAGGGACAAGGAAAAATTCCTCCGGGGGCATGAGGGGGAGATCATCCTGTTTGAGGCGGCGGCAAGGGAGCTGAAACGCCTGGACGCCGTACCCCTGCCCGCCACCCAGCGGCTCCGGGCCGAAATGGATGAGCTCACCGCCAGGAAGACTGCCCTGCAAGCGGAACTTCGGACGATACAACGGGAGGAAAAAGAGTATGATATTGTCCAGCAGAATGTGGATATGTTATTGAAAGATCCCTTAAAACAGCAAAAGTCGCATATATTGGAATAGAGTGATGTATACTTTCCTGCAAAGAAAATCATAAAAAATATAAACTATGTAATTGTGTTTTCACTGTGATGCTGTATAATAAAGTCAAGAATAGATGGGGAGTGGATGACATGACAAGAGAAAACTACATTAGTTACTTGGTAGGTACTGTAACTGGTTACCCTGCCAAACTTCAGCGTCATCTAAAAAAACTCTTTACTGATGCCGGCATCGCAGTTCCAGATGAGCAGATGAAAATTCCACTTGGCGTCGATACTACAGTTAGTATCAAAGATAAAGAACTAAGCGACCAACTTGCAGAATGCCTTGAACAAAGTGAATCTGCGCAGAGAATTTTTGAAAAATGGGAATTTGAGAAAGATTATAAATACTCCGTTCTCTTTTCTTCTTCAGAATTTAGTGCTTTGCTATCCAACGTAGACTCTTTTGCGCAATATGATGAAAGTAGTAGCGAGGCAACAAGGAGTAGTAACGATTTTACTGATCCTCTCTGTTTAAAGGAGGATAACTTTGTTTTCTTGAAATTTATTATGTATTATAGTGCAGTAGATTTAGCAACTGGAAATGAGTTTTTGCTAAAGTACCCCATTTTGATTGTTTTACATCTTAATGAACAGATTATTGAATTTCGATTTGATACTTTACGTAGAATCTTTGTCCCCGAAAGGCAAGAGCAAACCTTCTATTCTGATTTAATTTCAAAACTTGTACACTTTTGCCAAACGTTTTTTGATGGGGATATTTCTCCTTTAAATCTAGAATTTCTCAAAAAGCACCATCCCAATGCAACTTTGATGGCAAAATACATGATGCTTCCAAGCGGCGGAAATGCTCAACTTGATGTAGGAAAAAACGAGAACTATATTCTTCCAATTATTGGTGAGTTAAGAGAAATTCTAGATAATCATAGAAATGAATTGGATACGGTACCGTCGTTAAAAGAATCCTTGGAACAATTTATGTTTGAAAACGACGAATTATCAGAGTGTTCTTGGATAGAGATTATGTGGGAAAATGAGATTAAAGTAAGAAATATCCGTGTCAAGTTTATTTTTAACTATAAAAATCATGACTACTGCTTACTGCAACACTATTACAGCAATGTGCTAGTGGGAATGGAGAGAATGAATCATGTTGTCAGATACATTAATGAACATCAAAACGATGCTCACCAAGAATCAAATACTGACGGATTCTGAATTGCTTTCCCTTTGCGATATTTTGCGCATATATCGAACAGGAATGTGGTTGTATCCTGGAGTAATAGCGCGCAAAGTCCCCCTTACCGTTGAGAAAACATATGCTGTAACAGATCTGTTGACTCAGTCTGGTTATATCAAGCCATATTACGAACTTTATTGTAATAACTGCCAACGAGCAACCGGAGCCATATATGAAACCCTAAACGAGATGCCGGAGGAGTTTGAATGCGAACTCTGTCATGCAACTATGACATCCATACAAAACTCCATTCTTGTTTTTAAGGTGATGGCTGAATGACTGATTTTACAGGATTTTCTACGCTAGAGTTCTTGGAGCATGCTAACAGTATGTTTTCCAATGAAAAACTATGTGAATGGACTCAATCACAGGTTAATGAATACAAAGCACTTTTAGTTGCTTTCGAACAAAGTAACGGTCGCAAATCCACTGCGACCAGGGCAGAAAAGGGACAAGCTCTCGAGGAAATCGCATCGTTCTTAATAAATAATTGTGGGCATATTTTTGTTGTTGATAGAAATATTCGTACTTGTACAAATGAAATTGATAATCTTATGAAATTAACCCCATCCGGAAGAATTCTACAAACGGCAGGCATTCTTCCGCCATACTATGCCAACTTTATTGGCGAGTGCAAGAATCATGGTACCGCAATAGGAGTTACATATATTGGAAAATTTTGCAGCCTAATGTTAACCACAAGGTCTAACCTTGGAATTCTCTTTTCTTATCATGGTGTGACTGGCAGTGGCTGGAATGACGGAAGTGGGTTAATACGAAAATTCTATTTACACAAAGAGAACCTTCTGGATAGATATTGCATTATAGATTTTAATATTTTGGACTTCCGTTCCATATTGCAAGGCAAGAATTTCTTGCAAATTATCGACGATAAGATTTCTAGTTTGAAATTTGATACTGATTATTCCCAAAACCTATCTGCACACCCCGCAGAAAGTAGTCTATAAAGAAGCGCCGCCACCGGACAAAATATCCGATGACGGCGCTCCCATTTTGTCTAAAGGTAAAAATCCGGTGTTTCCCCTCGCAAAATGCCCTGCCGCTCCACATGGGAAATCATAAGGGCCCCCCTTGAAAAAGCCGCCACAGGCAGTTTCCTGCCCTGTTTTCAACCCCTATTCCCACACTTTTTCGAGCGTGCGGACTGATAGTAGGGACAGGCGATGAGAACAGCCCGAAAACTCTGCTTGCAGGGGTGGACACAGCCCTTGCAGACCTTGTTGTACTTGCGACGGCCATTCTCCCCCAGGAAGAAAGCCCATTCCAGCCGCCACTTCTTGCTCCGGCTCATAGGTCGTGCTCCGGGGGCTTCTTCTGGTGGGCTTTGTCCGGGGGCTTGCGCTCGCTGCACTCCTTTTTCGCCTCCGCCAGCCGTTCCCGGATGGAAGGGCGTTTCTCCGGGGAGGTCCGGCGCGCCTCACCCTTCGCCGCCTCCAGCTCCTCGCCCTTGCGGCCGTTGTTGATGACTCCATCAATCATCCCATAGTCATCCTCCAGGGTCATCTCGGCGGTGCGGAGGGGGTTCTCCGGCTCCACCGGCAGGGCGATGATCTGTCCGTTCAGGCTGATGAACTGCTCCGGCTGCTTGAAGTGTTCCATGTACTTCTGCGCCAGATCCGGCGGCAGCGAGGTGAAGTCCTCCTCGCCCAAGCCCACCACCAGGACGGTCATCTTCTCCGGCGCGGCGTATTCCTGGGCCTCCTCATTGTGGATAGCAAAGGCGCGGGAACCGTTGCCCATGATGAGATACTTCCCATCGTCAGACTGATGGTGGAAGCCGTACCCGGCCGCCTCCATCTGTTCCCGGCTCATATCCGTCACATAGAAGGTGCTCCTGGGGGTCCACACCGTTTCGCCGGTCTCCCGGTCATCCGGGGAGGGCTCCGGGGCCTTGCCGGACAGCTCCGCCTCATATTCCCGGCCCGCCTGCTCCGCAAAAGCCAGCATCTCGTCCACACGCGACTTGTCCGGGTCCTCCAATGCCGCTTTGATTACAGCCGGATCAAAGTCAAGAAATTCCTCATACCCGGTGGCGTCCTTGAACTTTTCGATCTCGGAAGGCAGGTAGTCCTCCTGGGTCTGCCCCAGGGCGGCCAGCTTCTCATCCAGGGCGGAAATGCGGCCGGCCATCAGGTTCTCGTAGATTTCCTCCTTGGCCGCGTGCTCCTCCGGGTGCTCAGCGGCGTACTGCGGGTCGTGCTGACGGAAAAACTCGTCCATATCGTAGGCAATATCCATCGCCCACTCGGATTTTTCGTCCTCGGTCAGCTCCTCCGCGTCCTGGAAGGTCATCACCCGGTATTCTTCCGGGATACTGCCGCGTTCACCGTCGTACACCTCGTCAAAGCGATCCCCGGTATCCCGCACATACCCGAAGTCGGTAAATTCGCCGCCCTCCTCCAGGGCGATGTCCCGCCCGTAGGCCTCGTAGTCAATGTAGTTCCGCAGGTGCTCCGGCACCTGCATGGCGTCCAGCTCCTCGATGTAATACCGGCCCAGGTCGTCATGGTCGCGGATGTCAGGGTACACATCGTAGCAGTCCAGGTTCTCGGTCAGGTTGATGATCTCCTGCAAACTGCCGGAATGGTCGCCGATCTCCATAGCTGCCTGGAACTGTTCGTACTCGCCCTGGCTCATCTCGTCCAGCTTGGAAGCCAGGTAGTTGAGTTCGTCCAGGTTCTCATACTCGCCCAGCTTGTCATAGAGGCCGTCCACATAGCAGTCATAGTCGGTGATAAACCACTCCTCATAGGACTGCCCGAAGTCGTCCTTAGAGCCAATGCCGATCCGCTCAAACACCTTTTGCAGCTCCTCCGCCGTGGTGGGGAACTTCACCCATTCACCCACCAGGGAGCCCTCGTTGTACTTGCCCAGGTTGGTGATGAACGCAGCGAAGGGATAGTCCTTGTCATATTCATAATGGGGCATAGCGACACCTCCTTACAGTTCCGGCGCGGACTTCCCCTTGTGGGGTGCCGGCGTCTTGTTTTTTCCCATGCACTCCTGCTTGCTCTGTTCCAGCCGTTCCTTGATAGAGGGTTTCCGGTCCGCCTGTTTCTCCTGGGGGCGGTCATGCTGCCACGCATCCCCGGACAGCGTTAAATAGCCCCTGCTGGTAAAGCAGCCCTGTTCCTCCTGCATGGCGTACTTACCGAAGGGTGCCGGGTCAATGGCGTCCAGCAGCTCCGGGGGCAGAAGGACATCCAGGTGCTGCGCCAGATAGCGCCAGCCTACATCCTCCATCTTGCTGATGTTGGGCTCCAGAATGAAATACTCGGTGTTGGCGGGAAATTCCCGGAACTGTTCCAGGGAGGTCAGACGATAGGGAGACTCCTGGACAGCGGCCAGAAGGTTCCGGTCCTCCTGGGAGAGAGCGGCCAAAGCCCGAAGTGCCGCCTCCTGCTCCGCAGGGCTCTCCTCATGGGGGAGCATCGCTTTCAAATCGTTCAGGGAAATATCGGATTTACTTTTTGCCATTCACGCCCTCCTTCCGTTTGGGGAACTCCAGCTTGAAGCGGACATACTTCCCGCCGGTATCGTCCAGCACCACCACCGCGTCATAGGTGGAGCCCTTCTTTTCAGACCACATCCCCTTGACGGAGGTGCGGCCCTTCTTCAGCAGGTCGCCGGCCATCTTCTTTGTCAGCTCTTTTTTGCGGAAGGTCCAGAAGCGGTCATCCTTCCACAGCACAAACTGGCAGGAGCGGTCGGAGCAGTAAAAATTCTTCTTGCCCTCATACACCGGCTTGCCGCAGCGGGGGCAGAGGCCCACGGTCTCACGCTCCGGGGCGAACAGCTTTTGGCCCTCCTCGGAAATGTGGGAGTAATTTTTCACAAGCTCTCGCGTCATTTCAGAAATCCCATCCATGAACGAAGCGGGGTCCGCCTCGCCTCTGGCAATGCCGGTCAGCTTCTGCTCCCACTCCGCCGTGAGCATGGGAGAGGTCAGGGTGTCCGGCAGGACCGTGACCAGGTTGATCCCCGCCTTGGTGGGAATGAGGCTTTTGCCCTTGCGCTCCACAAACCCGGCCGCCACCAGCTTCTCCAGGATCGCCGCCCTGGTGGCCGGGGCTCCCAGGCCGCGCCGTTCCGCATTCTCCGGGATGTCCTCCTTGCCGGCGTTCTCCATGGCCGACAGAAGGGTGTCCTCTGATACGTTTTGTCAAGGGTGTTTAAGAACTTTTTTCGCTGTCATTCAAAATCAGACGCTTGATTTTGTCGCTCATGGTTTCTTTGCTCGTTTCACTGAAATGGATTTTGACGCGGTAGGTGGTCTTTCCGATTTTCTTTATCATTACAGGTGGCGCGGCTTCCTTTACGGTCAGAGGGGAAGCGGTTGCGGGGGTGCTGCGGTTGCTGGTGTCGTTGTTCATAGGCTCTCCTTTCCATGAGAAAAGCCCCATGCGGTCATACATGGGGCGGTGGTTTTGAGGTTGAAGTGGCGAAGTGGCAAAGTGGCAAGGTATCTGGGTTTTGCCACTTGGATTTTGCCGTTTCACTTTTTAAGAGCGTGATACCATGCCGCGCCAATGCGCTTTGAGGTAATGCGCCCGTCAAGGTTTTTCTTTGCCGCCCGGACAGTACGGGCAGAAATCCCCGCGTCGGCTGCGGCTTTCTCTATGTCCTCGCTGGCAAGCTCTTTTCCGTCTGCCAGTAGGTCAAGTATCAGCTTTTCAGCCTGTTCGGTTTTTGTGGCGTTGTTGCCGCCCGCGCCGGACAGCAGCTCGTCGGCAGTTATATCATATTCGCCTATCCACTCAAAGCCTGTTTCCGGGTCAAGGCAAAAGGCAACGGGCTTTCCCTCCGGCGCAAGGGAAGATT
>ERZ773183.1018-NODE-1018-length-26753-cov-3.630459_pt1 | contig 26753 bp, 28 predicted proteins | sample MGYA00580532_ERZ773183 | MGnify/ENA primary metagenome ERZ773183 (study PRJEB29015, sample SAMEA2737791) | human gut metagenome | biome: human gut; feature: human-associated habitat; material: faeces | place: China | collected 2012 ...
CATTAAAATTTTAATTCTATTTGACTATTTGTTATAATTATTCAATCCTCCCCTTCAACCAATAATACCTCAAATAAAATTTGGTAATTCGGTTTTTATATCTAATAAAAATATCTCATAAATATTTTATTTTTTCCATAAAATAAAAGCGCTTTCATTTCTATATTTAGAAATAATTGCACTTTTACATTATTTGTTTCTAATTTTAAATACATTTTAGCATTATCATAATATTTATTAATATTTATTTGTTTTTTTTAAAAAATAATTATTTATTAAGGCACATAAATATTGTAATAATATATCATTTATATAAATATTGTCACCAAAATTAACCTCAATTATTTTAATATTATTTTGATTGCTGGATGGTTTTCCTATATAATATTTTCTAGCTTCAATTTTATCAAAATTCATTAGAACATCTATTGACATAGATCTTTTCAAATTAAATTCATATAGCGAATTATCAGGTTCAACAATGATAAACATATCTTTTTTTGTGAGTTCATCTAGTCCTTGATTCTCATAATTTGAATATGGGAGATTAGTAAACCTCGCCTTTTTCCCATTCAATAATAGTGTCGTGATTAAGCGATCAAAATAACTTTTTTTTGTTATATTTCCATAAAAAATAATTTTATCTGATTTATAGAGCATTTCAGCAAAACACTTAATAACACCTATATTAAGATAATTATTATACAACTTAAATGCAATATCTCTATTTAATATATCTTCAAATAGTTTTAAATCACTTGAAACTTTTCTAGCTGAGATATTAATAAATCCTAATTCATATTTTATATCATTTTTAAATAATGCAAAATTACTATTAATTGTGATTTTTTTTAAATATTTTGATATTGCTGATTTAGAAATAGCTGTGTCTCTTGAAATTTTAGATAGTGTTAAATTTTCTATATTCTCTATATTTAATAATATATACTGCGAAATAACAAATTCTATTGTTTGAGGATCTGAAGTTTCATAAATCTCTCTCATACGATTAAACACATACACCATTATATCCCCCATATTTCTTATAGTATTTATACTTGATAAATCGTAAAATTTCTAATATCAATGCATTTCCAACTTCGTTATCATCATTTACTGGAATGTTAATTATTTCTTGAATAGATGAATATTTGGGATAATTTTCGTATCCACTGATAAGTACAATATTATTATGGTCATTACATAATTGATCAAACAATATCTTGTAAAACTCATAAATTCTACCTGTAAGTGTAATTATCAAAATTAGTTCACTTTCATCAAGTTTAGGAAAAGCAAGTGGATAAATTAATGGACGACTATATAAAAATTTACCCATCATTAGCATGTCTTCTTGATAATGTAATGTTAACGCCTCTGGAAAGCACGCACCTAAAATAGTTATTTTGTCAGATTGATGTACAAAAGAATTTAATTTTTCAACTGCTTTAATAAATTTATTTTGATCAAATATAGATACTGATAAATTTTTAATATTTGCTAAGATACTTTCTTCAGTTGTATTTTCTAAATGAAATAATAATTGCTTTTGTCTCGTTTCTATAGTTGTTATTAAAGCAAATTTAAATTCATTAAAATTTTTAAATCCTAATACTTTTAGAAATTTATTTACTGAAAAAATACTAGTATTGCTTAATTCAGCTATTTCATTAATCGTCAACTCGTTAGAAAACATACTTAACTTTATGATTTCTAATGCAATGCGATAATTTGTATTTTTTTCCAGTGATGTGTTCACTATCATTAATAATAAAGATAAAACAGTATTCATTCAATCACCACCTAACATGCTAAATATAGCTTATTTATATTATAATTGATTAAATTTTAAATAAAATAGTTTTAAACAAAAAAGAGGATAAGCTTAACTTTCCTCAATTACTCCCATTAACTCTAAAATCCGATTTAAATCTTTAGTATCAGTATATTTGATTGTTACAGCCTTTTCATCAACCTTAATCTTAGTTCTAAATTTCTTTCTTAATAACCCTTCAACATAGACATATTCCTTTGGTTTTTCAACTTTAGGACGATCTTTACGACTATTGCCTAATTCAATTCCCTTAACAATGTTTTCAACATCACGAACTGATAAGCCTTCTTCAATACAACGAGCAGCTAAACTTTCGGCTTTTTCTTGAGGAAGAGTAATTAAACAACGAGCATGCCCCATTGTAATTTTTCCTTCAAGTACATAATTTTGAATCATTTCAGGTAATTGTAATAATCTTAACGTATTTGCAATATAACTTCTTGATTTACCAATTCTTTTAGCTAATTCATCTTGCTTAAGATTCAATCTCTCCATCATCATTTGGTAGGCTTTAGCTTCTTCAATAGAATTTAAATTCTCTCTTTGAATATTTTCCAATAATGCAATTTCCATCATTTGTTGATCTGTAAAATCTACAATAATTGCAGGTATTTCTACTAATCCCGCAATTTTAGCCGCCCGACATCTTCTTTCCCCAGCCACAATTTCATATCCCTGGATTGATTTCTTTAAAATCACCGGTTGAAAAACACCGTGCTCTTTAATCGAAATTGCAAGTTCTTGTAGCTTTTCTTCATCAAATAATTTACGAGGCTGATAAGGATTAGGACGAATTTCTTCTAAAGAAACTGTTATCTGTTTTGATTCAGGTGTATTTTTTTCAATATCATCAATCAAAGTACTAATATCTCCACCAAAAATAGCATCTAACCCTTTACCTAACTTTTTATTTTTAGTTGTTGCTGGCTTACGAGCAGCAGGCTTTTTAGTTGTAGTTACTGTTTTCTTAGTTGCTGTTTTTTTAGCCGCCATCTTTGCTGGGGCACTTTTTGTTGTATTATTTGGCATTTCGTTTACACACTTCCTTTGCAAAATCTCGATAAGCGCGAGCTCCTTCAGAATTATTATCATAATCAAAAATAGCTAGTCCTTCAGAAGGGGCCTCTGATAATTTAATATTTCTTGGAATCGCTGTTTTATAAACTTTTTCTTTAAAATATTTGCGTACTTCCTGTGATACTTCAACCCCTAAATTGGTTCTTTGATCAAGCATTGTTAGTAATACTCCTTCAATTGTTAATTGTGGGTTGAAAACACTTTGAGTTAATAAAACAGTATTTAATAATTGTGTCAATCCTTCTAATGCATAATACTCACACTGAACTGGTATTAAAACCGAATTACACGCAGTAAGTGCATTTGTATTTAATAAACCTAATGCTGGTGGACAATCAATAATAATATAATCGTATCTATCCTTTATTTTATCAAGCGCTTTTTTTAAGCGTTGTTCACGACCTTTTTTTACGTTCGCTAATTCAAGATCCGCCCCTGCTAGATCAATACTACCTGGTGCTACATCTAATTTAGCAATATATGAAGGAACGATAACATCATTAATATTACACTCTTCAACAATTATATTGTATGTTGATAATTCAATATGATCGCGGTCAATTCCAATCCCTTGAGTTGCGTTAGCCTGTGGATCCATGTCCACAAGAAGAACCCGATTTTTAGCATTTGCTAGAGCGGCCGCTAAATTAATACTCGTCGTAGTCTTACCAACGCCACCTTTTTGGTTTGTAATCGCAATTATCTTTGTCATTATTTAGCCTCCCTCATTAATATTTCTTCCCAATAGTTTCACCTAGTTTAACTACGGTCTCTTTATCATTCATACTATTTTCAATTATATCGTTATCAATAACAACTTGATTTTCTTTTAATAAAATAATTACTGTTGAACCGCCAAATTCAAAGTAACCTTTTTCTTCACCTTTAAAACATTGTTTCTTATCATGGTTAACGATTCTACCAACCATCATCGCACCAACTTCCATTTGAATCATTTTACCAAAATTTTTAGATTCAATTATCGTATAGCTGCGACTATTCTGCTTATAAATCGGATAATAATCATTAGCAATAGGATTAACTGTATGAAATCTACCTTTAATATATTTATTTCCTATAATTTTCCCATCATCAATAAAACTATAACGATGATAATCATCTACTGTCAATCTAAAAATCATCCAATAACCATTCATATATTCCTTAGCTAACTCATCGTCTTCTAATAATTCCCCCAATGAATACCTTGTATCTTTAATCATAAAACGGCTATCTTGATCAATTTTATAACATGATAACTTAGAATCAGCTGGGCTAATCAAAACATTAACATCAGCTAAAAAAGGGCGTTTTCCATCAACTATTTTACGAGTAAAAAAGTCATTATAACTCTTAAACTCTCTTTGTTCATACTGCGACATATCTATTTTATTTTCTTTAATAAACGGTGCAATTCTTCGTTTTGATAAACTAGAATTCATATACCAGCCACCTAAATCACTAACAAACTTGCATACAAGGATTTTTAAAGCACATCTACCAAGAAATGTGCCATAAAGTTTCTTTAATAAGTTATTTTGGCCCTCACCGTTAGTTTGAACATTCCCTAAACGATCAACGACTATCATTTTGTCACCACGATTTGAATCAACTCTACAATAACTAATACCCCTAAAGCCGCTAAGCCTTTTGACTGTACTTTTGGAACTTTAAAATCAACAATAAATAAAATCCCTGTAATCAACATCAAAGCACCATAAAGATAATCCAACTGAAAAATAACATATCGCAAAGCATATGCCATCGGCAAAATAAATGATGATGTTGTCACTGGCAAGCCTTGATAATACTTTCTCTTTTCTGTTGTTTCTTTTTGTCTTGTCTCTTCTTTAACATTAAAATATGCAAGTCTAATAACCGCAGCTAGAACATAAAATATCTCTATTGCTAGCCATCCAATTGAACTTAATCCAACATTATACCCTAAAATAGCCGGAAAAACTCCAAACGCCACTAAATCACATAAAGAATCTATCTGGATTCCAAAACGCTTTTCTTCATCTGTACGATTTTTCTTACTACGTGCTACCATACCATCAAAAGTATCACAAATACCACACATAATTAAGCAAATAAATGCCCATTGATACATCCCATTAAAAGATAAATGAATCCCTGCCATTGCAAATATCAATGACAAATATGTAAGAATAACCGTATAACTATAATAACCGATCATTTTTCTACTCCCTAATAAAATTTTCAACAAAAACAGTATAGCACATATTTAACTAATAAGGTACATTAATCTATCTTTTGTCTCTTAATAAATCTAAATTTATTTGATTAATTGATATAAAATAAAGCAATTGAGCAGTTCGCTAATTAAACATATTTTTTAATTATTCTAACCAATTTTTAATTGCCCTATCAATCTTGCACCTCTTAATATTTAGTTACTTCTATGCATTATATCAAAATTTTCTTTTTAAACAATCTTTATTATTATGAGTTATAATTTTTATACTATAGATTTAGTCTCATTTCCAAACTTTTCCTATATATTTATGAAGTGATTTTATTTATATTATTATAAAAGAAAAAATAGGTAAACTGATGAATGATATGCTCCCTTCTAAGTAGACAAGTAAATTAATGACTTGTCACCTAGGAGGGAGCAGTTCAGAACAACTCTTTACCTGCTTTTTATCTAGATGTGTTTATTTAGTTTTAGTTAAAATCAATATTTAGTGTTTGGCCTAACATAACATCCTTATTAATATCCGAATTTAAGCGAGCATCCGGTTTATTTAAAAAGATTACTGAGGTAGTTGAATCGTAATGTTTACTAATTTCATTTAAATCAAATGCTAGCAGGACATCACCTTTATTAACTTTTGCGCCTTGTTTTACCATTGCTTCAAAATGCTTTCCCCCTAATTCCACAGTATCAATACCTACATGAATTAAAAGCTCTACTCCTGATTCCGATGTGATTCCGATTGCATGATTAGTTGGAAATACTGCGTTTACTGTACCATTAAACGGTGCAATAACTTTTCCTTCTGCCGGAATAATTGCAAACCCCTTTCCCATTACTTCCTTTGAAAAAGTTTCATCATTAACATCACTTAGTGAAATTAATTTTCCTGCTATTGGAGAAATTATACCATTTGTTTCAACAATCTCGTCTTTTTCAGTTTTCACAAGAAGTATTGCAATAACAAAAGACGATATAATACTAATCAAGAAAGCAATAATTACATTTGTAACATTTACCTGTAAATAAATTGGTAAACTAACAATACTACTAGAAGCAAATGCTGGCAGTTCAAAACCGGTCATCGAAATAAATGCACCACCCAGTGCTCCACTTAAACAAGCTGATATTAATGCTTTTCTATTGTGGATAAGAACTGTATATAAAGCTGGTTCTGTGATTCCTAAGACAGCTGATATACTTGCAGAAGTTCTAATTGTTCTTTTTTCTTTATTTCTTGTTTTAAAAATCATTGCGGCAACTGCACCAAATTGCCCCATTGTAGACATCATCATTGTAGGAAGCAAGAAATCTCCTCCGCGTTCTGCCAAATTTTGAAAAATAACAGGGGTAAATGCCTGATGCATACCTGTAATTACTAACAATGGTCTAATGAATGATAAGATAAATCCCCCAATAAAGCGATTAAATGTAAATAGTCCTCCCACACAATATGAAATAAGTACACCAACATAGTTACCTAGAGGCCCTAACACAACCAGCATTAATGGAACCATAATTAAAAGTGAAATTGTTGGAGTAAAAATTACTTTTAGTGCATTTGGCATTATTTTATCTACATAACGATATATATAAGATAAAATCCATACTGACAAAATTACCGGTACAACTGAACTAGCATAATTAATCAAAGGTACTGGTAAACCAAAGAATGATAATGATGCTTCTGTATCAGCAACAAGAGTTGTAAAAGTCGGATGAATGAGAGTAGCTGCTAATACAATTGAAATCATTCGATTCGTATTAAAAATCTTTGATGCTGATGCTGCCAACAAGATTGGTAAGAAATAAAATGCAACATCTGCCATCATATTAAATACGATAAAGACACCATTATCTTGAGGAATAATCTCAAATGCTTTAATTAATGCAATGATTGCTTTCAACATACCAGCACTAGCAATTGCAGGAATAACTGGCACAAATACACTTGATAATATATTTAAAAAGCTTTTGACAATTCCTTGTTTCTCTTTTTCTTCTAAATTATCTGCTTCAGAAAAATTGAAATCTTTTTCAATCGTCTGATAAATTTCACTTACCTGTGGTCCAATTACTACCTGTAATTGTTCATTTTTAAACTGCACTTTTAATACATCTTTTAAAGCCTCTAGTTTTTCAATTTCTACTTTAGTATTATCTTTTAAATTCATGCGTAAGCGAGTCATACAGTGCATGATATTTTTTACATTATCTTTACCACCTACATACGCAATGATTTGTTTTCCTAATTCTGTATAAGTCATGATCATTCCCCCTGATTATTTTCTTTTAAAATATTTCCATTTGATTTAATAAACTCTTTCATCCAGTAAAATGATGCTTTGGGATATCTCTTTTTAGAGCCATTTCCTTTATCGTCCATATCCACATAGACCCAGCCATAACGTTTTTTCATCTCACCAGTGCTTAGTGATACTAGATCGATGCCTCCCCACATGGTATATCCTAAAACTGGTACCCTATCAATTTCTACCGCCTTTTTTATTTCTAAGAAATGGTCATTTAGATAATTGATTCTATATGTATCGTTTACAAAATTATTTTCATCCGGTTTATCGACTTCGCCCAAACCATTTTCGACAATAAAAATTGGTTTTTGATAACGATCATACACTTCATTTAACACATATCGTATACTAACTGGATCAATAGGCCATCCCCAGGGTGTAGATTTTAAATATGGATTTTCACCGAATGGTAATGCGATGATTCCTAATTTATCGTCTTTCCCAATCGTTGTTGATCTATAACAGCTAAATGAATAAAAGTCTAAGGTTCCTTCTTTTAAGATTTCTTCATCATTTTCTTCCATTCTTATAGTCACCTTATATTCATCCCAGAAACTTCGTGCAAAGCTTGGATAATAACCTCTAAGCATTACATCTGAAAAATAGAATAGTCTTCTCCTTTGTTTCATCCATGCAAGTTGATCATCAGGATGACACGTTTTAGGATACGATGGACTAGTTGCATACATTGCTCCTAACATTGCTTTTGGCATAATTTTTTTTGCTAAAATTTTAGCCCTGGCACTGGCGATAAACAAATGATGAATTGCCTGCCAAGTAGTTTGAGCATCTGAATTTCTTGTACCCAGATGCGAGAATCCTTGAAGTACATTAAGTTCATTAAACGTAAGCCAGTATTTGACTTTTCCTTTAAACCTTTCAAATAACGCATTACATAACTTTTCATACAAATCAATCATTATTCGATTAGACCAGCCATCATATTTATTAGCAAGATATAAAGGAAGCTCATCATGGCAAATTGTAATCATTGGTTCAATATTGTATTTTAAACATTCATCAATGACATCTTCATAAAACTGTAAACCTTCTTCATTCGGAGTTTTTTCCTCACCAGTAGGATAAATTCTTGTCCAGCAGATTCCAAATCTCATCATTGATAATCCCATTTCTGCTAATAACTTAATATCCTCTTTATAGTGATGATAAAAATCAACCGCATTATGACTAGGATAATAAACATGATCGTGAATACACCCTACTGCACCTTCTGGAAATGATTCTCTATATGCAACTGAACCTAACGTTCCATCCGGCAATCTGTATGTAAGCCTTCTAGGGGTTGTGTACGAACCATCAGTCACAATGTCATGTGTAATGAGTCCTCTTTTTCCTTCATTAAATCCACCTTCATATTGAAAGTCTGCACTGGCACTTCCCCAATACATTTTAAATGGATAATTCATATTTTGTCCTCCTGTACCTGTCTTATCACACTGTTAGTATAATAAAAAAAATCACTTAATCTGTGATTTTTCACAAGCTGGCACACTGTTTCAAAACATGAAACAAAAGCTTACCTTTAATAACTATTTGTCATTTATTAAAAAAGAGATAAGAATATGTTGATCAAGTCCTTAGCTATTGAGCGCTTGATCGTCATACTATTATATCCTCACTCTCTTTTAAAAGACTTATATTTTCTTAGACTATTCCACTAATTCTCATATGAACAGGAAAATAAAATCAAGGCTTTTAAGCCTTGGATTTTGTTATTTATGAAACACATTTAACTACTCTTGCTTAAATCTCTTACTTTATCATCAATAATAATTATCAGTATATTTTTTATGATAAATAAGCGAAATAAGATTAGAATACATCTCTAATATAACGGACGATGAATAACTAAATTCTTCAGATAATTCAATATATTTATGAACAAAAGGAAAATGTTTTAACTTATTTGCAGTTATCATATATATTTTAGGACCATTTTCTCTATCCATAACACTCAAACGATCCAGCACTCTTTCTAAAAATCTTCCCCCGGCACTAAAAATAATAATCAGATTTTGATCATCTAAAGTCTCCAGCATTTCTCTTTGTTCATTTGGATCCTGTGTTGAATAAATGAATTTATGTAAAATCGTTAAATAATATTGAAGGGAAATAGCCGGAAAACTAGATTGAACATGTCCCATTAAAACTACTCTCTTATAGTCATGAATATCTTTAACTAACTCTTCGAGAGTGTCCGTATCCATATTTTGATTTAAATAATTAATTATTTCTTTAGAACGTTCGAAATAGTTCACAACATAATCTTTGGTTGTAACACCATCAATATGAGAAAATCTTTCTGCAATAAATGAGTTATATGTTGCAATCGCATATTGAAGCTCCATAAAATCCTCATACCCGATTTTACGACAGAAGCGGCTAATTGAAGACTTTGATACATTACAATTATCAGCTAATTCTTTAGTAGTAATTACCTTTCGCCTATCAAGATTTTCTAAAATATACTGTGCGATAATAAAATTCATTGAATCTGATGATTCTCTATTGATTACATTTAATAATTGAATCCTTATATTACTCATAAAATATCCCTTAACCTTTCCTTATATTATAAGATATCTTGATTCTAATTACTAGAAAGAAAAATTTGAGTTTCATTTTTTCTTGAAATCATCTATTTAAATATCTCGTAGATATGTCTTCAACACTTAAAAATATTACTTATGTAAAAAAGGTATGATATGGTCATACCTCTTTATCATTTTTATAATAACGGCTATCTTGATATAAAATAACCTCATCATTAGCTAATGATTTTTTTACATCTATTAATCGTTGATTTGAGGATCCACGAAATCTTAATTTACGATCCTTCAATGCTTCAACAAACGGTCCATCAATTAAAACATCTAAATATGATAAAATCTCAACATCAAAATCTTTGATTTCTTCATATAAGAAAGAAGAATATAACCAGATTGTCTTATTAGGACATTGTTCCTTAAGATGTTTTAATAAAATGGAAACATCCTGGCGATTTTCCAACTCTAATGGTTCACCACCAAGAATCGTGATTCCTACGATATGCGGCTGATTTACTAATTTAATTAAAATATTTTCAGTTTTTAAATCAAATTTATTCCCGCCAGTAAAATCCCAAGTTTCGGGATTAAAACAGTTTGGACAATGTCGTTTACAACCTTGAACATATAAAGATACCCTAATTCCTTCTCCGTTAGCAATATCCGTTTTTCGAATTTGAGCATATCTCATCGTTACTCACCATAAAGATGATTATCTAAGTGAACAAAACGTTCAGCAATTTCTTGTGTTCTACCTTGATTCCAGAAATTATCACCTAAATAACCACAAGTACGACGACAAACATTTAAAGTTTTATGATTACGATTTCCACAATTTGGACAATACCATTCCCGATTTTCATCTAGTAAGATTTCGCCGTCAAATCCGCATTCCTGACAATAATCTGATTTTGTATTAATCTCTGCATATTGAATTGTGTTATACATATAGTCAATCAACGCTGATAAAGCATCTAAATTTTCTGACATATTAGTGACTTCAACATAACTGATTGCTCCGCCAGAAGATACTTTTTGGAATTTTGCTTCAACTTGCAGTTTATCAAAAGCATCAATATGTTCTTTAACATTAACATGGTATGAATTTGTTAAATAATCCTTATCAGTAATTCCTTCAACAATTCCAAAACGTTTCTTTAATGCTCTAGCGAATGTATATGTAGTTGATTCTGCTGGAGTTCCATATAAACCAAAACCTAATCCTGTTTCTTCTTTCCAGCTGTCACAAGCACTTCTTAAACGTTCCATGATCTTTGTTGCTAACTCATTTCCTTCTTTAGAAGTATGAGTTTGACCAATTAAAGCTACAACACATTCATATAAACCAATATACCCTAAGGAAATCGTTGAATACCCATTTTCCAAAAGCTTATCAATTGGTTCCCCTGACTCTAAACGAGCTAAAGCTCCATAACGCCAATGAATCGGGCTAACATCTGCTAGTGTTCCTTTTAAACTTTCATGACGTAACATCAAGGCCTCTTTACATAATTCTAAACGTTCATCTAAGATTTTCCAAAAGTTATCTAATTTATGATTAGCTGACAGACCAGCATCAGCAAGATTCAATGTCACTACTCCTTGATTAAAACGACCATACCACTTGTATTCGCCATTTTCATCTTTCCATGGTGATAAGAAACTACGGCATCCCATGCAAGGGAATACTTGTCCCTCATAGTTTTCACGCATGATCTTAGCAGAAATAAAATCTGGCATCATTCTCTTTGAGACACATTTAACTGCTAAATCCGTTAAATAACGATACTTACTATCTTGCGGTACATTATTATCATCAAGAACATATAAAAGTTTTGGGAAAGCTGGTGTCACATAAGCCCCAACAGGATTTTTCATTCCAATAAATCGTTGTTTTAATGTTTCTTCAATCAGCATTGCTGTTTCTTCAATATATTCAGGTTCTTCTCTTAAATACATAAACACTGATAAAAATGGTGCTTGTCCATTAGTAGTTGAGAAAGTATTAATTTGATATTGAATCGTTTGAATTCCGGCTTTAATTTCATCTTGTAGGCGTGATTTAGCAATCTTAATAATTTGTTCTTCACTATAGTCAATTCCAATCAAACGACCTTCATTACGAACATTTCGTTGGTGCTTCTCATAACTTAAACGCACATATGGTGATAAATGAGCTAATGAGATAGTTTGTCCACCATATTGACCATTAGCTACTTGTTGTACGATTTGAGTTGCCACAGTACAAGCTGTTTGTAATGATTTAGGTGTTTCAATCAACTTATCATTAATAACTGTTCCTTTAGCAAACATATCCTTTAAATTGACAAGATCGCAATTATGCATTTTTTGGATATAGTAATCCATATCATGGAAATGAATGATTCCATCATCATGTGCCTGAACAATTTTAGGTGGTAATAATAGCCGCCGACAATAATCTTTTGAAAATTCACCAGCAATCAAATCTCTTTGAGTTGCTAAAACTGTAGCATCTTTATTTGAATTTTCTTCCATTGCTTCTTTATTAGTTTGGTTTACAATTCCATATATCTCTTTGTCAATCGTATTTGTTTCTCTTTGAAACTCCCGAACTTTACGATATCCTTCATATGCTTTAGCAGTTAAGATTTGTCCTTTTTCAATTAATTTTTCAAAAACTTGTCCCTCAATTCGATATATCGAAATATTATTATCACTGAATTGATGCCAGTTTTCTATCTCTACAGCAATATCATGAGCACATTTAGAATCAACGATCCCGCTTCCGCACTGCATTGCTTTTAAAATTGCTTTTTCAATTTTTGAAGCATCAAACTCAACGCTTTGCCCATCTCTTTTAATAACTTTCATTCTGTTCCCTCCTAAAAATCTCTTTTATTATGTTAACACTAAAACTTTTTTTATAAAAATAATACGCATCATCACCTCATTAAAATATTCAATTGGCAATGCACACAAATATTAATTATAACTGATATTTATATTAATTTCTCTAGTTTTTTTCAATTTTAGAAAATTAGTAAATTATCTATTTTGATACATCTAGTACTATCATCATCTAACAAAAATAATTGCTATTTTCCTAAAATATCAACAAAAAATATTTGTTTACTACTAATAGAGCATTTTACTTTTCAAGTCGATAATTCTCTAATATACTAATTTACGAAACTTATTATGGAGGACAAAAGAATGTACGTAATCAAGAAAGATAATACTAAAGAGCTTTTTAATATACAAAAAGTTGTAACAGCAATCAATAAATCTGCGACACGCTGTTTATATAAATTCAAAGAAGGTGAAGAAGCACAAATTTGTGATTTTGTTGAAGCCCGAGTTAAAGATTTCAATAGCAATGAAATTACTATCTCTCAAATGCACAATGTTGTTGAAGGTGCTTTAGATGCAATCAACCCTAAAGTAGCAAAAAGCTATCGTGATTACCGGAACTACAAACAAGACTTCGTGGCAATGTTAGATGAGGTCTATAAAAAATCACAATCAATCATGTATATTGGAGATAAAGAAAACAGTAATACTGATAGTGCTTTAGTATCGACCAAACGAAGTTTGATTTTTAATGAATTAAATAAAGAGTTATATAAAAAATTCTTCCTTACGACTGAAGAACTACAAGCTATTCGTGATGGTTATATCTATATTCATGATATGTCTGCCCGCCGTGATACAATGAACTGCTGCCTTTTTGATGTTAAAAGCGTTCTTGAAGGTGGATTTGAAATGGGAAATCTTTGGTATAATGAACCTAAAACTCTAGACGTAGCTTTCGATGTAATTGGTGATATTACTTTATCAGCAGCTAGTCAACAATATGGTGGTTTTACTGTTCCTAGCGTTGATTTATTATTAGAACCATATGCCATCAAGACTTTTGATTTATTTTATGAAAAATATCTAAGTTTAGGATTAGATCCAGAAACTGCTTCAAAAGTAGCTGAGGGTGATGTTTTAAATGAATTTAGACAAGGGTTCCAAGGATGGGAATATAAATTTAATTCAGTTTCATCCAGCCGAGGTGACTACCCTTTTATTACAATGACGACAGGAACAGGAACTGGCAAATTTGCGAAAATGGCTTCAATTGAAATGCTTCATGTTCGTCGACGTGGACAAGGAAAAAAAGGAAATAAAAAACCGGTTTTATTTCCTAAGATTGTTTTCTTATATGATGAAGAACTCCATGGCGAGGGTAAAGAACTTGAAGAATTATTTGAAGCAGCAGTATTATGTTCAAGCAAAACAATGTATCCTGACTGGCTCAGCTTATCAGGTGAAGGATATGTAGCTTCAATCTACAAAAAATATGGAGAAATCATCTCTCCAATGGGATGCCGGGCCTTTTTATCACCTTGGTATCGTCGAGGAGGAATGCATCCTGCTGATGAAAATGATACTCCCGTATTTGTAGGACGCTTTAATATTGGAGCGATCAGTCTCCACTTGCCTCTTATTTATGCTAAAGCAAAACAAGAAAGTAAACCTTTCTTTGATGTATTAGATTATTATTTAAACTTAATTAGAAAGTTACATTTACGAACATATGATTATCTTGGTGAGATGAAAGCCTCTGTTAATCCTCTTGCTTATTGTGAAGGAGGCTTCTATGGTGGGCATCTTGGTCTACATGATAAAATCAAACCTATTTTAAAATCTGCTACTGCTTCTTTTGGAATAACTGCTTTAAATGAATTAGAACAGTTAGCACATAAAAAATCATTAGTTGAAGATGGTTCATTTGCTTTAAAAACAATGGAACATATTAATCAAATGGTTGAAAAATTCAAAGAGGAAGATGGTCGTTTATATGCTATTTATGGGACCCCAGCAGAAAACCTCTGTGGTCTTCAAGTGCAACAATTCCGAAAAAAACATGGTGTAATTGAAAACGTTAGTGACCGTGACTATGTCAGCAACTCTTTCCATTGTCATGTTTCTGAAGAAATTAGTCCTATTGAAAAACAAGATAAAGAAAAACGTTTTTGGGACTTATGTAATGGCGGTAAGATTCAATATGTCAAATATCCAATCGATTACAACATGCAAGCTTTTAAAACCTTACTTAAACGTGCAATGAGATTAGGCTTTTATGAAGGTGTAAATCTATCATTATCCTATTGCGATGATTGTGGCCATGAAGAATTAAATATGGATGTTTGCCCAAAATGTGGAAGTAAAAACTTAACAAAGATAGATCGGATGAACGGTTATTTATCATATTCACGAGTTAAAGGGGATACGCGTTTAAATGATGCAAAAATGGCAGAAATTGCAGATCGGAAATCAATGTAATGAATTATCATAATATAACAAAAGATGATATGTTAAATGGTGAAGGGCTCCGAGTAGTTCTTTGGCTTTCAGGATGTACCCATCGATGTCCGGGATGTCACAACCCTCAAACATGGGATGTCACTAGCGGTATTCCTTTTGATGCTGAAGCTAAAGCTGAAATCTTTACAGAACTTGATAAAGATTACATTTCTGGAATTACTTTCAGTGGTGGTGATCCGCTCCACCCTTCCTCAATTAATGAAGTTGGTCAATTGATTAAAGAAATTAAAGAACGTTATCCTGATAAAACAATTTGGCTATATACCGGTTTCCAATTTGATGATATTAAAACGATTGATTTTATCAAAAATATTGATGTAATCGTTGATGGGCGCTTTGAAATTACCCAATTAGATCCTCAATTACATTGGAAAGGTTCTGCAAATCAACGTGTAATTGCAGTAGGCCCAACACTTGCTTTTAATACAATTATTCTTCATGACGATAACTAGGATGGCCATAGCCACCCTAGTTTTTATATATAATACAAATCCTGACCTAATGCTTTTAATGCACTTTCATCCGTAATCAAGTAATTGCCTCGTTTAACCTTACAAAGATACCCACACTGACAAAAGTCATTTAAGACTCGCTGTAACTGACGATAACTGCACCCGATCATTTCTGCTACTTGAACAAAATTATCCTTGATGATCAATTGTTGAGCACTCGAAATAAGATATGAAGCTAAACGATTTTCAACTGGATAATTAATTGAAATAGCAGTATTATGATTAGCATGATATAGCCGATTTGAAAGTGTTCGTGCTAAATAACGCATAAATATTAAATCATGTAATAAAATATCTTCATATTGCGCCACTGATATTCTAAAACAAACTGTATTTTTGAGTGCGTAAACATCATTAGTGACTTCATGATGATTTAGAAATTCAACTTCTCCAGTAACTGTGATTGGATTAGAAAAAGCTGATAAAACTGTTGTTCCATTCGCAGTCGTTCGACAGCTTTTAATTCTTCCAGATACAAGAATATATAAATATTCTAATATCTGCCCTTGATGTAATAGATGTTCAGCCTTAGAAAACTCACATAATTCAAGATACTGATAATTATCATCACTCATCATCTGCTCAACTTTAAGCAAATTGATATAATACTCTCGATTTTTCATATATATCACCACCTTAAATATGACATATGTCGTATTTAAAAGCAATATCTTTTCTTTATAATAAATTTGGAGGTGTTAACTATGTATTTATTATTATCTTTTTTATGTGGTTTAATCGTATCGACCATGAATATTTTTAATGGTCAACTATCTGCCCACTGTGGTGTTTATCTAGCAACCGTTATTATTCATTTGATTGGTTTAATTACTTTTACCTTGATCATGTTTTTAAAAAAGCAAGAAATTTCCTTTAAACATCATTTACCCTTTATTTTATACACCGGCGGAGTAATTGGTGTACTAACTGTAATTTTTAATATTATCGCTGTCAATAATATCGGTGCAGCTTTGTTAACAGCATTAGGCTTACTGGGTCAAATGATTATTTCTATCATCCTAGAATCTAAAGGCTGGCTAGGGTCATTAAAAAGAAAACTAACACCACTTAAATGGTTAAGTTTAATAATTGTCACAATTGGAATTGGAGTGATGGTTAAATGATTGCAATAATATGTGCAATAGCTAGCGGTATGACTATTGTTTTAAGCCGTTCCATAAATGGATATTTAGCAAAAAAAATCGGTCCTTATCAAAGCACTTTCTTTAATTACTTTACTGGTTTGCTTACTAGTTCAATTCTCTTATTTTTTACCCTGTTACCAGCATTCAAAAACATTTCATTTACAAAGATAGATCTAATAATGTTAGTTGGAGGAATAATTGGTGTCTTTAATGTTCTAATTTTAAACATCGTCGTTTCCAAAGTTACTCCAATCAAGCTAACTCTAATTACTTTTATCTCTCAATTACTTAGTGGAATGATACTAGACTATTATATCTATCACGTCTTCACCCTTAACAAATTGATTGGTTGTATTATCGTCATTATTGGATTAATTATATATCAATCTGCTGATATAAAAGTCATTTCAAATGAAGAAATTAATTCTATCTAATAATTTTCCTAATTATTTTAGATTGTCGTTGACAATCTTTTTCATGATTTTATTCAAATATTCTAACTTAGCTTTTTCATATATCTAACACATTTGTAAAAAACAGACCATTACTATATTGAGATCATAAAATCCTCATAATTTCCTTATAAAAAATTCAAAATGATAACTACAAGTAATAACATACCGTTCGCTTATATTTTCCTTTGTACTTCATTCTCCTATAAATTAAATAGCTATCTCTTTTTATCATTTCTCTCACCTCATATAGTATATTTTGTAAAGATAAGCAAAAAAATTAAAATAATAACTTCTTATTTAAATAACGAATATAAATGACACACATGATAATCGATGCCATAGAAGCAATAGGTGATGCAATCCCCATATGAAATAAAGTAATTCCGCTCAATTTACTAATTACTAAAGTTAATGGAATTCTTAAAATAAAGGTTGCCAGCAAACTATGAAGCATCGTAAAAACAGTATATCCACCACCATTTAAATAACCATTATAACAAAAGATAAAACTTGTACATAAACAATCAAAAGAATATGTTTGTAAATATAAAGCCGCATTTTTAATTACTGCCTGGTCACTAGAAAAAATTCGTGTGAAAATACTTCCATCAAATTGACAAACAACTGTCACAATCAATGAAATCGAAAGACAAAAAGCAATCCCATAACGCATTGATTTATACGCTCGTGAATACTGCTCGGCCCCAAAATTTTGAGCTGTCATCGTTGCAACAGCATTACCTAAGGCAATTGCTGGTAACATTAAAAATTCAATCAATTTTTCAACAACTCCAACAGAAGCACTAGCAACTAACCCCATACCATTGACGATTACCGTAATCAACAAAAAAGAAATACCAACTAAAGCACTTTGCAAGCCGATTGGTAACCCAACTTTTGTGATTTTCGCAATCATCGGAAGATTAAAACTAATATCTTGGCGATTAAACTTAAAACCTAATCCTTTATATTTTAGATAGATCAATGAAAAAATAAAAGCTCCTGCTTGTGCTAATACCGTTGCAATAGCAGCTCCCACTGCTCCCATTTGATAGCTATCTACCAAAATAAAATCTACAATAACATTTATTACACACGCAATTGCAACAAATAAAAGAGGTGTCTTACTATCACCTAAACCTCTTAAAATAGCACTAACTGCATTATATCCTACAATAAAAACAGTTCCTAAACTACAAATATATAAATAACTTCTAGTTGCACTGATTGCATCGTTAGGTGTATGCATTAATCCTACAATCTGATGATTAGTCAAAAATAATATAATTGAAATAGTCACAGCAATCATAGTAAACAACACAACTGAAGAACCCACTGTTGCAGCTAATTCTTTTTCCTTTTTAGCTCCAAAAAATTGTCCTAATAATACTGTGATCCCTGTTGTAAACCCAAGGATCAGGTTAGTTAGCATCGCCATTGTTTGACTACCGATAGAAACTGCTGAAACATCACTTGTTGTAGCGAAATGCCCCACCACAAATAAATCAGCAGCTCCGTATAATACTTGTAATAAGTTTGATAACATGAAGGGAATTGCAAAGAGCATCAAACTTTTAAAAACACTTCCATTTAATAATTCATCATTCATATTTTCCTCCTAAAAAAAGCTGGATAAAATAGTGGTTTGACCCACTACCTTATCCAGCATAATTTCTTATACCCTCCGGTAAGCAAGAAGATTTTACCAAGTTTGCCCTTAACTGTCAAACTTTTTATTTATTTAGTTTCTCTTAAGCAATATTAAGAAAGGTTTAATTTTATTAATTGAATAAAGTGGTACAATTCAAGTATGAAGAAACTACTAATAATCTGTTTAGTCCTCCTAACAGGATGTACTAACGCAAACGCAAAAATAAATAAAATCGAACATCAAGATATTTTTGATCAAGTCCAATTAAGTGATTATCAAAATGTTATGATCGTAGCTCATCCTGATGATGAAACTATTTGGGGTGGAATGCATTTACTAAAAGATAAATACTTGGTTGTCTGCCTAACTAATGGTGATAACGAAATACGTTCTAAAGAATTTAAAGAGGTGATGAAAAAAACACAGAATACCGGACTTATTTTAAATTATCCTGATAAGACAAATGGTAAGCGGGATAATTGGAAATCATCATATCAAAAAATTGAAGACGATTTAAATTATCTTTTATCGAAACAACATTTTAATCTCGTTGTTACTCACAATCCTAAAGGTGAATACGGCCATCAGCATCACAAGATGACAAGTGCAATTGTTACAAGTATTGCTAAAGATCTAGCAATTACTAATAATTTAAAATATTTTGGTCTTTATTATCGAAAAACTAACCCTATCTTGCCAATGAAACCAACCTTTGATGATGATCTTACCAAACAAAAATTAGAATTAGCAGATTGTTACTCCTCTCAAAAGAAAGTCTGCCATAACTTAGGACATATGTTCCCATATGAAAACTGGATCAGCTACGATGAGTGGCATTGATCCAGTTTTTTATCTAATATTTGTTTTATCAATCAAACGATAGTAATCTAACTTTCGTTCAAGATTCTCTTCATAATTTAATTCAAAGTAACAGGCATATAAAATATCAAAAATATATAAAATTGATAATCTAGTTGAAAAAGATGAAATTTTTTTATAATGATTTTCACCAGAGCTAATATATAGGTGATGATCCGGTTTCACTTCTTTTATAGGATAATTATATGAGGAAATTAAAATAATTGGTGTTTTCCGTTCCTTCAAGATTCTAAATAAGATATCTGAAATAATTCCTCTACCGCTATATGAAACAATAATCGCTAGATGTGAGTTATCACTAGAAGCAGCCTGAAGTCGTTGTTGATATTCATCAATCGGCACATTTATACTCACACCAATTTCCTGCATTTGAAATTGAAAGTTTTGTGCAAAGTAAATATTTCCAGCTGATGTATATACATCAATGACTTGAGCCTTTTTCATTGTTGAAACGACTCGCTTAAGCTGGTCTAAACTAAATAAGTTAGCAGTAGAACTTAAGGTTTGTTCATAATCTTCTTTTAGCTTATGAATAATTTCATAATGTGTCTGAAATTGCTTAACAGGAAAATTAAAGTCAAAATTCTCTGTACTTTTTAAATACTCTTCTAAAGAACTAGTGATTTTTAGCTTCAGATCAGCAAACCCTGATAATTCAAGCTTATCACATAAGCGATAAATCGTTGCTGTTGAGACATAACAAACTGTGCTTAAATCTTTTGCAGTCATTTTTAAAATACGATCTGGATGCTCTAAAATATAGTCTGCAATGATTTTTTCATTATTCGATAGAACTTTACTATTCTTTAATTTCATTAATATATTCATCTTTATTCACCACTTTTATTTTACAATAAACAATACCAAAAAACAGTATTATTTATGTTTTAATATGATGCTAAAAAACTAAATTTAATACTTAGTTTCTTTTATTATCACTATTTTTAATTCTTAAAGCTAATAATTCTAATAAAACATATTCTTAAGTTTGTTCAACTTTAATGATTTTAAAATTAAGGTACTGTAGCTCTTGACCAAACGATTTTATTACCTGTTTTTAATAGTTCATAATTAAGCAACAAATCATTATAAATTACAATTACTGGTGATGAAAGAATACTCATGATAGCTTGTATCAATAAAGCTAAGCGTTTTTTGTGTTCCTTCAGGAATACGACTCAAATGTACACGTTCAGCAAGTGGTAATGATAAAAATTTTACTTCACCAGCAAAGTTATTACAACCTGTTAATAACTGTCCATTAATGACTGTCCCTATTTCCACATTTAAACCCTGTAGCTAAAATAAAAATACTAATGATTAATATTTTACAATATGTTTATTGTATTTGCATTTTAAAATTTGTTTAAAGTTTATACCACTTATCCCCCTCAATAAAAGATGAATAGACATAGCCATTATCAAACACTCCAAATATAGAAATCGCTATACAATCAATTTCTAAAAAATGTAACAGTACTATATTTAAAACATCATAAATACCTTGAATTATAATACTATCCTTAATAATCCGCTTTTCATAAATCATCAATAACTCTTTCCCATATAGATGGTAATCAATAAAATTCTTATTATTATCCTGATATACTAATAAATATAAGGTAAGATTATTAGTGTTTTTATTAATAATTTACGGTGATAATTTTATTATTGTTTTATTGTTATTTACCTTATCTAATAATAGTGATTCTTTGATAAACTCAAATAATTTTAAACAATCATAGCTTGCAAATATTAGCGTTGGAATTTTTAAAACTAATTTATTAGGTAGTATTTTTTGTATCCTTGCACATTGGTAAGATATTTGTGGAGCTAAGAGCAGAACATCAAAATCCAATGCTGCTGCCAAGACCTTTTCCCAGCCAACTGCTTGAAATTGATAATTCAATTCTAATAATTCTGCCATTTGGCTAAGTTTTTCAGCAAAATAACTAGTCGTCAAACCGCTAGAGCATGATAATAAAATTTTTAAAACAGGTTGTTTGATCGTGTTATAAATACATTCTATCATCTCTTCAAAAAGTCTTTTAGCGTGTCCTAAATTTTGCATTTGAAAATGAATATAAAATTCTAATTTATTGTCATTATTATTCATGACACAAAGCTCAATAATATTAAAACGATTAAAGGTTACACGACTTAAACTATTTTCAGCTTCAATAAGTATAATATTGGAATCATTATCATTGAAATACAATTTATAATCCTTACTAGTTTGTAGTAAGATCCATTTTTTAAAATACTCTACATAAAGCTCGCTTAAAAATTCATCCATAAAATTATCTCCTAGAGACAAGCTATTCGTTAATGATTTCAAGCGCTCGTTTTAGCACATTGGCACCATTCATCATTCCATAATCACGCATATTAATTACTTCTACGGGAACTTTACCCTCAGCGGCTTTTTGCAGACCTGTTAACTGATGCCTAACTTGTGGCCCCAACATAACAATATCCCAATCTAATAAAACTTTTTCCGCCTGCGTAAACCCCATTGCTGTGACTTCTAATTCAAGCTGTTGTTCTTTTGCCGCTTTTTCCATCTCTCGAACAAGTATACTCGTTGACATACCAGCATTACATACTAACAATATTTTCATCTCATTCACCCCTATTTATTATAAAAATCATCGTACATTTTAAGCGCTGCAGCTAATACTTTCTCTCCATTCATCAATCCGTAATCACGCATATCAATAACATCAAACGGAATCTTCCCTGCTAATATTTTCTTAACATTAGGAATAACATAACGAACTTGCGGTCCTAACAGTAATACATCAAATTCGCCTAAATGCTGTTCCAATGTTTTTTCACCAATCGCTTCAACACTGACTTCCAGTCCTCTATTATCGGCTTCCTCTTTCATCTTGTTCATTAATAAGCTGGTAGACATCCCTCCAGCACATGCTAACATAATTCTAATCATTTTCTTTTCCTCCTTGACTCCATTGTAAAAACTATTTGGATATAAAAAAATCGTTTTCTATTAAAACGAATTTTTCTTTTAATATATTGCCCTATTTACATAAAAATTATGAGAAATTTATTTCATCATTATAAGAATAACTACCAGTTCTAATAGTTATATCTTAATATCAAACCAAAATAAATTACATAAAAAAGAGAAGATACTGCTACCTTCCCCTGAATTCCTAATCTATATCTTAATAATAATGACGTTCAAATGTAGCATATTTCTTATTTAAAATGATATATGCAACAATCAAGATAATTCCAGCACCAGCACAAATAGCACCATCTAAACGTAAACTCCCTACCGGAATATCAATGCTCATTCCTAATAGACGATTTCCAATAGTAAACTCCATTGCACTAACAACTAATGGCATAAACAAACCAACTACAATACCTGAAATAACAGCAGCGATTCCACTAAATAAAGTCCATTTATAAAATGATTTATTAATCAAACCAAGTAAAACTGCTGTTAAAATAATTCCCACCACACAAATAAATCTCGTTGGAGTATCACTTAAAGTTTTATAAGTTTTAATAAATTTTTGTGTTCCTGGTGTTGTTTTTTGGACCTTTTCAACGGTACTTACAATTTTATTTTGTAAGGCACCATTTTCATCAGTAATCTTACTTTGAATTTGTTCACGCTGCTCTGTAGTGATTTTTTTACCAATTGCTTCTTCGATTGCAGGAATATTTTCATCAACAGCTTTAGATAATTGTGCAGCAATCGCAGCAGTATCAACATCACTACCATTTGCTACAGCTGCTGTAATTTGATCTAATAAATCGCTCGTCACATCATTTAAAGCACTATTATTTTTTACTGCTTCCTCAACTTTCTTGATATTTTCATTACTTACATCAGGAAATGCTTGATTAAGTACTTCTTCAATCCCGTTACTTGCCTCTTGAACAACGACAGCATTTGTAATTGCTTTAGTTGACATTGTCTTAATTGATAGATTAACACATAGGAGCATAATCAAACATAACATGACAATTGTTAATACTACATTTCCAAATTTCTTCATTTCTTTCTCCTCAATAAGATGCCTTGTTCCAATTTCTAAACTATAAGATATCTTTTCTAATGTATTTATTATAGTTTTTTTTATCTCTTAAGTCAAAAAGAGTGCCAAATCACACTCTAATTATACCGTTTTCTGCGGTTTGTATCTTTAACAATATAAATTGGTCGAGCTTTATTTTCCATATAATCTTTAGACACATATTCTCCTAATATTGCAATTAATAACATTTGTGTTCCACTTAAAAATAAAATTAAACAGACAATCGTAGTATATCCACCTACGCTATTTCCAAACATCAATGTTGAAATCGCTGTATATAACGATAAAATAATTGAACCAACAAATAGGATAACACCAAATATTCCTGCTATCTTTAGTGGAGCAGTAGAAAATGAGAAAATTCCTTCTAAAGCATAAGAAAATAAGCTTTTAAAATTCCATTTAGTAGAACCAGCAGCCCTTTCTACATTATTAAATGGTAACCACTTTGTCTCAAAACCAACATATGAAAATAAACCTTTCATATAACGATTATACTCTCTAATTTCTAAAATTGAATCAACCATAAGACGACTCATCATTCTAAAATCTCCTGCGCCATCACTCATATCCAATTTTGATAATTTTTGCATCACCTTATAAAATGACTTACTTAAGAAATTTCTTAATCTACCTTCACCCTCACGATCCATTCTTTTTCCCGCACAACAATCGTAACCTTCTTGACTTACTGCCTGATACATCGGTGCCAGCAATTTTGGGGGATGTTGAAGATCTGCATCCATGATTACACAATAATCACCGGTTGATTTTTCCAAGCCAGCGAACATCGCTGCTTCTTTTCCAAAGTTGCGAGAAAATGAATAATAGTCACAATGGTGATCTTTAGCACAGATCATCTTTAATAAATCAATTGTATGATCATGACTACCATCATCAATAAATAAGATTTCATAATCAATATTTTCAATCGTTTCAAGTTCTTTAGTCACTTCCTTATGGAATAATGGAAGTACTTCCTCTTCATTATAACAAGGTACGATTACACTAATTTTGTCCATATTCATGTCCTCCTTTGGCAGCAAAAATCTTAAACTTGCATAGCCCATAATTTGAAACTACTGTAATTACACTAACTACTACTTTTGATAACATCTCATTTGCAGATAATAACTGAATAAAAATAAATAATAATCCGCTTTCAACTAATAATGTCCCTAATCTTAAAATAAAGAATTGATAAGCTTCTTTTCCAGTTTCATTAGCACTTTTAAAAACAAAATGTTTATTAGCCCAAAAAGCGAAGATAACAGCACCAACCCAAGAGATTACATTTGCAAAAAGCCAGCCCTGATCCATCATTGTAATCACAAACCAATAAATTACAAAGTTAATTAGCGTTGTGCATCCACCTACAAATACATAACTAATTAATTCTTTCAAATCCTTTTTCATTCTTTTTCCTTCTCCCTTGAAATACTAACCATATAAAACCCACACCACTACAAACATAACCAACATTTTTCATTGGAGCTTTAAATATAATTCTAATCTGGTGTTGTCCTTTAGAAATCTTTGCTCCTAAAAATGCTTTATTTACACACTCCTTAGCAACTTCTTTGCCATCAATTAATACCGTATAGCCATTTTGATACGGTAATGAAGTAACTAAATAGCCATCATTACTAACATTGATTGTTCCTTCTACAAGATTGCCATCTTGATTATACGAGCCAACTAATGCATCAATTTCTTGATTACGGTTTTTGATTACATCATAGTCAATCGTAGAAACTTTTATATTCTTTAAATCATAACGTCCATTACTGAAACTAATACTAAGTTGGTCAAGCAATTCATTTTGACTTAAAACATATGTAAAATGCGTATTATGATTTGGATAAGCAGCACTTGAACTAGATAACTTATTTTTTACCCCATTAATCGTAATACTCGTATCTTTACGCTTAATTAATTTAACTTTAGCTAAATCAAATTCCACAATTAAAATCTTATTAGTTAAATCTTGATTGATCCCTAATTCTAATTTACCCGTCTTTTTAGTGTTAATACGATAGCCATCATTTAATTTAGTTATTTGTAAATTATCGCTTTTTTCTTTTACAACTGTTTCTAGTGCAACCGTAGCTGCCTTACTTTGATAATTACTCTGACCGCCTGCAACAACCACATTATTATAAATAGTGTCTAATGTTTGTGGGTAATCTAGACGATCAAACTGCACAACATCATAGCTATTACTAGTTGCATAAACAAGCGGCAATACTTTATCATTTTGATATAGATTATTACCAATTGCTTGATATCCCATCGGTACTACATTTTCACTATAGAGCGTCTTCACTCCCATCATTCCTTGAAAGAAAATATTTGAATTTGATAGACAAGCGACACGATTTTTAATACTAATAGGATTTTTAATAATATCGTAATAAAAATGATTATAGAGACTATTACTAACGGAACTATAGATTGAACTTCTAAGCTCGTTATTACTAACTTGATTGACAGTGTTCAATGACTGTTTAAAAATATCATATCGACCATCTTTTTCTACTTTAATATTTTTTAAATTCGAAACTTGTTGATAAGTGTCTTTTGTAACAAAACTCTCTTTTTGATTATTAACATAGCTAATTATTAAAGGCATTACCAACAATAAATATAAAGTTCGTTCAGTTATTCTTAGA